>Ga0308164_10004884_pt1 | contig 11090 bp, 12 predicted proteins | sample PhyTR2_FD_201031 | JGI IMG/M metagenome (GOLD analysis project Ga0308164, IMG submission 201031) | Phyllosphere microbial communities from UC Gill Tract Community Farm, Albany, California, United States - DLSLT.R2 | ecosystem: Host-associated > Plants > Phyllosphere > Unclassified | place: USA... | reverse complement strand
TGGAATCCGACCGCCTAAGTGTCGAGGCCACCATTCCCTATGCTCAGGTGCTGGAGAAGTTCGCTAAGGGACAACCAAACAGCCGGTTAAAGCAGTACTATGCTTTCTGGAACAAGCACATTAAGAGTGAGAAGCAAGACTTCTACGAGCGCACAGAAGCCTACTTTGCCGAGCAGGGCATTCCCTTTCTGAAAAGCCGCCTGGAGCACAGCGTGAACTACAAAAAGGACGCCATGCGCTCAACCATGTTCCCCCTGGGCAAGGAGTTTCAACGCCTGGGCATCAGTGGGTTGATTAAAGAGCTAGCTCAGGTGACATTCAGCGACGGTACGCCTCAACCTACTGACGCATTGGCATCAACGGACACTAACGAGGCTCTTTAATCTGCACCTACCATGGCTAAGACTAACTCCTCCGCGAACCCACTAGACGACGCTATGAGCTTCGTGGCCCAGCGTACCGCCCCCAAGCCCACTGCTCCGGCCGAAACGCCGGCCCCCACTCCCGAACCAGCAGTTCAAGCAGCACCGGCCCCCGTTGCCCCGGTCGAGCAGCCAGCCGACCAGCAGCCGGCCAATGAGCAGCCAGCCGACAATCAGCAACAAAAGGGAAGAAAAGACCCAGCCCCGGGCCCAGCTGGCACCGACTACGCCAGTCTCTTCCTCAAGCCAGTAAAGGGCCGGAAAGCCAAGACTATCTACATCTCGGAAGATATGCACACGGCCTTGGCCACTATCACCCAGGCCAGCCCTGATAACATCGGCCTCTCCGACCTGCTCATCAACATCGTCACTCACCATTTCGAGACTTTTGGCCCTGGGATACGCCAGTTTCTGACTGCTCAAGAAAAGCTCAGAAAAAACAAGCTCCCCTACTAATCCCCCGACCATAAGGCCCTGATTGACATACCCCTAAAAAAGGTATGCTAGCCACTGCTTTGCCCTTTTCCCTCCACTCTCTTACCTGTATCCGCTATGTTTAAAGCAATCACCTGGGGGCAGTACACCGGTGTGCTGTTTCTGCTGCTCCTGGCCTACTACGCCTACGTCGGCCTGGCTTACTACCGAGTCGAGCTGCTGGGACTACTCAAGAATAAGGGCAAGGCACCTGGCTCAACCTCGGCCCCAGAAGTGGCCCCGGCTGCCCCTGGTCCGACTGGTAAGCGGTCGCTCATTGCCAAGGCAGCTTTGGCGGTACCAGCTGCGCCCTCGACTGTGGCCAAGCCCGCTGCGCCCGACGAATCTGCCCTTGACGAAGAGGCCCAGCTTGAGGAAAATGAAGTGGGTGAGGAAATGCCCGGCGAAACCGACTACCAGGCAGAGGAGCCCACCGATGAGCAGCTGGAGCCAGTGGCCGACTTACCTCCATTCGAGTTGCCCACCACAGAGGTAGACAATGAAAATAATTATGAAAATGACACTGAACCTTCTTTCACTAGTGAGAATTCGGTTAATTTTACAGGGCATGTTGGTTCCGACTCGTTCCAGGACACCGAAAGCGGGATGGAATCCGCCAGCGACGACTTCTATCTAGGCTCAACCATTGGCATCGCCCAGCTTGGCGACTACCTGACGAGCGCGGCTGAGGGTCAGGTTACTCCGGCTCAATTGGTCGAGCAAGAACCTGGCTTGGCCAACACCGACCTCCTCCTAGCCTTTTTTCAAACCAGCACCAAGAGCGCCCAACGAGCGACCGCGCATCTCTACGAAGGAGTTGCTGAGCCCGCCCTTGACTAAATGAATTAGCAGTATTTTTCCATTCTTTTTTTTCACTTGTCCTTTTCATTTTTACCTCCAACAAACTCCATGTTCCACAACCTCACTCCCCGCGCTGCTAAGCGCATGACCAAAGCCCTCAACACTGGCCTGCTCGTGCTGGGCTCAGCTACCGCTGCTCTCGCGCAGGGCGGCCTCAACGCCGGCAAGCAGGGTATTCAGGATGCGACTACGGCCATCACTGGCTACTTTGACCCGGCCACCTTGCTCATCTACGCCATCGCCGCCGTCGCCGGCCTCATCGGTGGCTTCAAGGTGTTCAGCAAGTGGCAGTCGGGCGACCAGGACACGCAGAAGTCGGCTATGGGCTGGTTCGGTAGCTGCATCTTTCTGGCCGTAGTGGCTACGGTACTGCGCGCTTTCTTCCTGTAAGGCGATGGGCCACTACCCACTAAACAAGGGCATCAACAAGCCCGTCGAATTTAAGGGGCTAGTGGGTTCACGCTACCTTTTCATGCTGGCAGGTGGCCTCGCCGGGGTGTTTTTGGGCTTTATCGTCCTGCGCCTCGTCGGGGCCAACACCTACCTCTCGGTAGCTCTGGTCCTGGGCGGCGGCTTCTTCTGGGTCACGCGGGTATTCAGGCTCAGCGCCAAGTACGGCGAGCACGGCGCCATGAAGCTGCAAGCTAAGGGCCGCCAGCCTAAGCGTATTGTTAGCCGTAACGCCCGCCTTTTCAAAGCTTTAAAGCAGTCATGAGCAATCTACTTCTCCAATCTGCCACGCTGGAAAGCAAGCAACCTATCTACAAGGTGGAAGATGGGGTTATCATCAGCAAAAATGCGGATGTGACCGTAGCCTACCGCCTCGACCTGCCCGAAATCTTCAGCCAGTCCGGGGAAGATTATGAGGCCCTGCACTCGGTTTTTGTGAAGGGCGTGCGCCTGTTTCCGAACCACGTGGTGCTGCACAAGCAGGATTGGTTTGTGCAGGATAAGTACGCGCCCGACTTCAAACAGGAGCGTACCATGCTCCAGCACAGCTACGAAAGCCACTTTTACGAGCGCCCGTTTCTCAACCATCACTGCTACCTGTTCATCACCAAGACGAGCACCGGCCGCGAGAACTGGAATAGCCTGGCCTCACTGCTGTCGCGCTCGAAAATCGTTCCTAAAGAAATGATGGACGAGAAAACGCTGAACACGTTTTTTAATGCGGTGGGCCAGTTCGTGCGCCTGCTTACGGACGCCGGCATTACGTTTACCCAGCTGACCGACGATGACATTTGCGGCGCTGAAGCTGACGAAGAGGCGGGCACGCCTGAGCGGGTAGGCCTGCTAGAAAAGTACTTGGCCCTCGACCTCAGCGACTCGGCGCCCATGGTTGATATCGACCTGACCCACGGCCTGAAGGTGGGTAGCAAAAGCTGCCAGTGCTACTCGCTGGGCAATCTGGATGATATGCCCTACGCCCTGGAAACAGATGTGAAGTACGACAAGCTCAGCACCGACAAAGTACCCTTTGCTATCGGCTTTGCGGCCCCGGTTGGGCTGCTGCTCAGCTGCAATCACATCTACAACCAGTACGTGTTTGTCGATGACCACGCCAAGACAATCAAGATGTTCGAGAAGAAGCGTAACAACCTCAACTCGCTCTCGGGTGCCTCGCGTGAGAATGCCATCAACAAAGAGTTTTACGACCGCTACCTGAACGAAGCGGTTTCCGACCAAAAGCAGTGCGTGCGGGCTCATGCAAACGTTCTGGTGTGGAGTGAGCAAGAGTCGGAAGTACGGGAGTTGCGCGACATCACTAGCGCGGCCATTGCCAAGATGGACTGCCGCCCTCGGGAAAACACGGTCGATATCGGCGGGCTGTTCTGGGCCGGCATCCCCGGCAATGCCGGCGACTTCCCCGGCGAGGAAGCGTTTTATACCTTCATCGAGCAGGCCTGCTGCCTGTGGAACGTGGAAACCAACTACCGCGACTCTAGCAGCACATTCGGTATCAAGCTCAGCGACCGCATCACGGGTAAGCCCGTGCACGTGGATATTTCCGACCAGCCGATGGAGACGGGTCTAATCGGCAACCGCAACAAATTTATCCTGGGCTCCTCCGGCTCGGGTAAATCGTTCTTCACCAACCGCCTGATGCGCCAGTACCACGAGCAGGGCGCGCACCTGGTGCTCGTGGACGTGGGCGATAGCTACAAGGGCCTGTGCGAACTGCGGGGTGGGGTCTACTTCACTTACGAGGAGCACAATCCCATCAGCTTCAACCCCTTTTTTGTAGTCGGTAAGCCCGACGTGGAAAAGCGCGAATCGCTCAAAACGCTGCTCGTGACGCTCTGGAAACGGGAAGATGAGCGCGTGAGCCAGGCCGAATACGTCTCGCTCTCGACCGCCCTCACTGACTACTACGCCATGCTGGCCACCACGCCCAGCGTGCGCCCCAGCTTCAACACGTTCTACGAATTTCTGTACGGCCCCTTCCGCGAGTATCTGGAGAAGGAGAAGGTTCGTGACCAGGACTTTGACATGCAGAATTTCCTCTACGTGCTCAAGCCCTTCTACCGCGGCGGGGAGTATGACTACCTGCTCAACTCAGAACGTGATTTGAACCTGGTGCAGGAGTCGTTCATCGTGTTCGAGCTGGACAACATCAAAGACCACCCGATTCTGTTCCCGGTGGTGACGCTCATCATCATGGACACTTTCATTTCCAAGATGCGCACGCTCAAGGGCATCAAGAAGGTGATTCTAATTGAGGAAGCCTGGAAAGCTATCGCCAAAGAGGGTATGGCCGAGTACATCAAGTACCTGTTCAAAACCGTGCGTAAGTTCGACGGCGAGGCCCTGGTAGTCACGCAGGAGATAGATGATATCATCGGTAACACCATCGTAAAGGATACCATCATCAATAACTCGGATTGCCGGATTCTGCTTGATATGAATAAGTTTATCAAGCGTTTCGAGGAGATTCAGCGCATGATGGGCCTCAGCGACAAGGAGAAGTCCCAGGTGCTTTCTATCAACCTCGACAACCGGCGCGGCCCCAAATACAAAGAGGTCTGGATTGGCCTCGGGGGCAAGGAATCGAAGGTGTACGGCGTAGAAGCTTCGCTCGAGGAGTACGCCACCTACACCACCAACCAGAAGGAGAAAACCCGCCTCTTCAAAAAAGTTACCGAGGGCGGCATGTCGCTACCGGCTGCTATCAAATCATTTGCCCAAGAACTACGGGAGCAACACGCTGCGACCGCTAACGCTGCCTAATTCCATTTCCACCCGAATCATGAAAGCAAGCACCCTCTTACTGCTCGCGGGCCTGGCCACCCTCGGCGCCAGCTGCGGCCAAGATGCCGCCTCAAAAAAGCTGGCTGACGAAACCGAGGCCCGGGTAGTGGCCAGCATCAAGCAAGTGCTGGTGAAAGCCACCGCCCAAGATTCCGCCCTAGGGCCGGTGCACACCTGGTACCAGAGCAGTGAGGTGCCCAACATCATCAAGCTCGACCCCAACGCGGCCAAGGTGTACGAGAGTCACGCAGCCATCCTGCAGGAAGTGGCTACCCGACAACCCAAGCTCGCCAGCGACCCGGCGCTGACTCCGCAACAAGGGCAGGGCGTCCGGACGATGTACAAAAAGCTGACCCAGGGCAGCGCGGACAACGTGAGCCAGCTTACGAACCTGGCCGGCAGCAAAACGACCATGAGCGAGGCTGAGCAGCGCAAGTTCGTGGCTGAACTAGCGGATAAGCAGAATCATCAGCTCCAGTTGGTGCAGTACTACGGCAAGCGCACCCAGGCCGCCATCGACCAGAAGGTGCAGCAGGAGAAACACCACAAGTACAATCGCGAGGTTTGGGGTATCGAGTAGCCTCGCCCGAGTCTCACTAACCACATTTTAGGCAATGAAAAAAACACGGTTTACGCTGTGTCTGGGGCTGCTTTGTCTCTTAGCGAAGCCCTCCGCACACGCTCAGGCGGTCGTTTCGGCTCCCGTTTTGGAAGGTACTAACTTCATTCAGACCGGTTTACAGGCCACGTTGAAGGCGCTGAACGCGAAAGCGAATGACCTGGCTAATGATGGTGTGGTCGAGCAGGTTTTGACCAAGGGTTTTACCGAGAAAAACATGCTCATGGCCAAGGACTGGTACGATGGGTTGCTGGCCATCAGCAACACCATTAAGACCTACCGCAGGGTGCAGCACATTTTCGAGCGTCAGACGGCCATCATCACCATTTATTCGAACTACATCACGCAGTTTAAGGCCGACCCCAACCTGACGCCTGGCCAGGTGCAGGGCATGGTGAAGGGCTACACGGTGCTGATTCAGGAAAGTGCCGGCTACCTCGATGACTTGTCGGCTATCGTTTCGCCGGCCAAATCGAAAATGACCGACGCCGAACGGATGGAGCTGATTGATACGCTCGACGACAAAGTGACCCACCAGTACGACTTGGTGAGCTACTTCACCCGGCGCAACATGGCTATCTCCAGTCAGCAAGGCCAGGCCGCGCGCGAGACGCTGACGCTGAAGAAACTCTACGGGCTGAAGTAATGCGCAAGCTCCTTACTCTCGCGGTGCTCGCTGGCCTAGGGCTGGCTGCCCGCCCGGCCCGGGCCCAATTCGTGATATCGGCTCCGATCGTCGAGGGCCAGGCCACCAAGCAGGCCGGCCACCAGGGCTTTCTAACCATCCTCAAAGACCTGGGCAACACGGTCGTAAAAAAGGGCAACGATACCCAGGCTATCATCAAAACGCTGGAGGACCAGACGGTGCAGCTGCATGACGAATGGTACACCAGCCTGCTCAAAATCAACGCGGTGGTGACCAACTACCAGCAGGTAAAGAAAATCTGGAGCTACCAGAACCGCACGCTCGACCTCTACACCCAAAACATCGGCCAGCTCCGCGCCAACCCCTACCTGACGCCTACTCAGATTCAGGGCATGGTGAAGGGCTACACGGTACTGCTAGCCGAGAACGTGGGTCTGCTCGATGACCTGACTACCATTCTCACGCCTGGTACCGCGAAGATGACGGATGCCCAGCGCCTGAAGTTCATCAACAAGATTTCCGACAAGGTAACGCATCAGTATCAGCTCGTTTCCTACTTCACCCGGCGCAACCAAGCCATTGCTTCGCAGCAGAGCCAGGCCGCCCGCGACACTCAAACGCTTAAAAAGCTCTACGGGCTGTAATCCTCATGCTACTTGCTCTTTTACTCCAAGCCACGGTTCCGGTCGCCTCGCTTCAGCAGCTGCTCGACAACCTCTACAATGAAATGCTGCCCCTGTGCGGTGACCTTATCAACGTGGGCCGCGCCCTGGGCGGGCTGGGCGCCCTGATTTTCATCGCCGGCAAGGTGTGGCGCCACCAGGCCGAGAACTCGCCTATCGAGTTCTTTCCCCTGCTGCGGCCCTTCGCCATCGGGCTAGCCATCTCCCTTTTTCCCTCGATGCTGGGCGCTATGAACGGCGTGCTGGGCGGCATCTCTACTGCTACTGGCTCCATGGTGATAGCCCAGAATCAGGACATTATCGGCTTGCAGGAACGCAAGGCAAAGGCACTGGCAGCCCGGCCGGAAAATGCTCCTTACGAGTCGGATGAGGCATTTGACAAAGAATTAGAGGCCAAGGATGCGCTGGACTTCGGCGGCAAGGCGGCGCTCTACTTCAACCGGATGAGCTACGATGTGCAGAAGAATTTTCGGGAGTGGATGCGCAATGCCCTGGAGCTGGGCTACCAGTCGGCCGCGCTGGTCATCAACACCATCCGCACCTTCTTCCTTATCATTCTGAGCATCATTGGCCCTATCAGCTTCGGCTTTGCCATCTGGCCCGGCTTTGAAAGCACGCTAAGCAACTGGTTTTCGCGCTACGTGAACGTGTTTTTGTGGCTGCCAGTGGCCAACATCTTCGGAGCCATCATCGCCAAGATTCAGGTCATGATGCTCAACCTCGACATTCAGCAGATTCAGACGAATGGCGACCTGGAATCGGCCGATATGGGCTACATGATATTTCTGGTGATTGCCATTGCCGGCTACTTCACGGTGCCCTCGGTGGCCAGCTGGATTGTCTCGGCTAGTGGCCTGACCAACATCACGCGCTACGCCACTACTCAAGGCGGCAACGTGGCCAGCATGGCGGGCGGTGCAGCCGGTGCCGGTGCCGGCCAGCTCGCCGGGCGTGCCATGGCGGCCGGCCGGCAACTCTTCGGCGGCGGGGGCCAGCAGTCGGGCGGTGGCCAGGGTGGCAACGGCTACCAGAACACCAACAAAGCGGCCTAAGCTTCTCACTCTAACGCTCCTAATCCATGTTTCGCTCGCTCAAAAACGTTGATTCTGCCTTTCAGCAGACGAAGACCATCGCGGTAATTTTCATGCTGTTCTGTGCCTCGATAACGGGCTACTCGGTCTACTCATCCCAGCGTACCGCCCGCCTGGCTCAAGACCACATCTACCTGCTCGACCAGGGCCAGTTGTTGGCGGCTACCTCGCACAATGTGCAGGACAACCGCCCGGTCGAGGCACAGGACCACGTGAAGCGCTTTCACGAGTACTTTTTCACCCTCGACCCCGACTCGAAAGCTATCGAGAGCAACGTTACGCAATCGCTATTTCTGGCGGATGAGAGCGCGAAACGGGAGTACGACAACTTCAAGGAGAGTGGCTACTACAACAACCTGATTCAGGCCAACATCAGCCAGCATATCACGGTCGATAGCGTGGTAGTGAACCCCTCAGTTTACCCCTACTACGCCAAGTGCTACGCCACTGAGCAAATTATTCGAGCTACCAACGTGACCACCCGGGCCATGGTGTCGGAATGCTACCTGCGCGACGTGTCGCGCTCGACCAACAACCCGCACGGCTTCATTATGGAGCGCTGGCGCGTGATTCAGAATAACGACCTGCGCACCGAAGCCCGCCTGTAACGCCCTTAAAGCTAAGCCCTCATGAGCACGCCCAAGCACACCCAAGAGTTTCTGAAAAAGCGGCAAATGATGCTGTTTGCCCCGCTACCCATCGTACTCTGCATGACCGCCCTCTTTGCGGTAGGCGGCGGCGGTAAAGGGGTCGCGGCGGCCACGGCGGCCAGCAATGCGCCTGGCAGCAGTGGCATCAACCACACCCTGCCCTCAGCCGGCAAAACCACCCTGTTCGCTAATAAGATGCAGGCCGCGGCCGCGCCTCAGGACAGCAACCGGCGCACGAACCTAGCTTTTGCCATTCCCCCCACCACGACGCCGGCGACCACTGCTCCAGCAACTGGCACCCAGCCGGCCGGCCTCAACTACGCGGTGCAGCCAGGCCAGCCCGGGCAGAAGTACGACGCGAACGCTGACCCGAACGTGGTGGCCATGCAAACCCGGATGCAGCGCCTTCAGGAGCAAACCAGCACGAGCGCGCCGGCCGCTGCGCCCGCGGCGGCACCGGTGGCCACGAGCACGCGCACCAGTTCGGCCCCGGTCGCTGCTGCACCAGCGCACGATACGCGAATGGATGCGTCGCTGAAGGAGCTTGATGAGTTGAAGAATCAGTACCAGCAACGCCTACTGGCCATGAACTCGCCGGCCACGTCGCCGGTCGCAGTTGCTCCGGTGGCCACGTCGGCTCCCACATCTAAAAAGATGACGGTGATTACCCAGGTGCGGCCCTCGGTAGTGAGCTCGCTGCGCACGCAGACCGCGCCCCAGGCCCAGACAAACGGGTTCCACACCCTAGGGGAGTCGGGTGCTGCTCCAAACGTGAACTCGGTACCGGCCGTGATTCACAGTGACCAGGTAGTAGAAGCGGGCTCGACGGTGAAACTGCGCCTGCTGCAAGATGTGCAGCTCGAGGGCCACTTGATTCCGCGCAACAGCTTCCTCTACGGCACGTGCAGCATGGCGGGCAACCGCCTCACCATCGCGGCCACGTCGGTGCAGTTCCAGGGCAACCTACTGCCAGTAAGCCTCAAGGCCTTCGATATCGACGGCAACGAAGGGCTCAACATTCCCGGCTCTATCGACCGCGACGCCCTCAAGCAGGGTGCCGCCCAGGGTGTGAGCAGCGCCGATATGCTCACCATGTCGCCCTCGCTGGGCGCGCAGGCGGCCGGCATCGCCATTCAAACCGGCAAGGCCCTGACCGGCCGCAAAATCAAGACGGTGAAGATTCACCTCAAAGCCAATTATCAACTGTTGCTCAAGTCTTAGTATCATGAAAACGCTTTCGTTCCTCGCAACCCTAGGCCTGGCCACCCTCACCCTCACGGCTTCGGCCCAGAAGTCCACCCACCGGCGCCACCGCACCAGCACCGCTTCAGGGCAGATTGCCAGCGTCATTCCCGGGGCGGCGGCCCACGTCGGACCTGCTACCTATTTGCCGGTTGCGGCCCCCGCCTCGACGCAAAAGATTCTCTCGATGCAGGAGCAGAACTACATCGGCTCCTACCGCATGACAGTGGGTTTTCAGAAAACTACCCACCTGATTTTTCCCTACGCCGTGTCGTATGTGGACCTGGGCAACGGGGGCATCATTGCCGACAAGGCACGTGGGGCTGAGAATATTGTGAAGGTGAAGGCCAGCCAGCAGGGCTTTCCGGAAACTAACATGACGGTAGTTACGACCGACGGGCGCCTGTACTCCTTCCTGGTCAACTATGACGCCAACCCTAGGGTGCTGAACTATAACCTGGCCTCGACCGACGTTTCCAGCTCCTCGGCCGTCGTGCCCCTGGCCCACCTGAGCAACATGGGTGTGACGCAAAGCGACCTGGAAGAGTACTCGCGCCTGGTGCTCGACAAGCGCAAGGGGCCACACGTGCAGGAAAAGAAGGACGATATCACGCTGGCCCTGCAAGGCATGTATACCCAAGACGACGTGTTTTTCTTCCCGCTGCACCTGGCCAACGCCTCGAACATCAACTACGACGTGGACTTTGTCAAATTCTACATCCGCGATAAGAAGGTGGCCAAGCGGACGGCTATTCAGGAATCAGAGCTGACGCCCGTATTTGTCTACAATGCCAGTTCGACCACTATCCCCGGCCCGGGCGGTATCGACCAGGTGTATGCCCTGCGCAAGTTCACTATTCCCGACGATAAGAACCTGGTGGTGGAGATGTTCGAGAAGGGCGGCGGCCGGCAACTGTCGTTCGTAGTGACCAACAGCGACATTCTGAAGGCCCGCAAGCTTAAGAAGTAGTAGGAGTAGGGGGTAGCACTTTGCTGCCCCCTACTTTGTTTTTAAACAGTAACAGTTCGATTGCGTTACATTAGCTACCCAAACAGTTTATTTCCCACCTGGCCATGCGCAAGTTTCTGGTTTTTCTGGTTGCCGCCATCTACCTCCTGAGCCCCATCGCGCCTACCTGGGGGCCGCGCGCAG
>Ga0308164_10004882_pt1 | contig 11096 bp, 9 predicted proteins | sample PhyTR2_FD_201031 | JGI IMG/M metagenome (GOLD analysis project Ga0308164, IMG submission 201031) | Phyllosphere microbial communities from UC Gill Tract Community Farm, Albany, California, United States - DLSLT.R2 | ecosystem: Host-associated > Plants > Phyllosphere > Unclassified | place: USA... | reverse complement strand
GCCTCGAGCAGCGCGCTCTGGGTCTTGGGGCTGGCGCGGTTGATCTCGTCGGCCAGCAGCACCTGGGCGAAGACCGGGCCGGGATGGAACACGAAGGTCTGGCTGTTGCGGTCGTAGATCGCCACGCCCGAGAGGTCGCCGGGCATCAGGTCGGCGGTGAACTGGACGCGCGAGAACTGCAGCCCGAAGGTGTGGGACAGGGCATGCGCCAGGGTCGTCTTGCCGACCCCCGGGACGTCCTCGATCAGCAGGTGGCCCCCCGCCAGCAGGCAGGCCACGCAGTCGCGCACCTGGGCCTCCTTGCCCACGATCACCGTGTTAAGCTGACCCAGCAAACTGGCGAGCTTCGCGGCCACGTCCATCTTTGTATCCATATGCAAACAATACCGCATGGCCCGACGGCCCCACGTCGCGTGGGGCCGGAGCAAGCGACAGAGACATGGGCAAGACTGGTTATTTCACCCACCGCGACTGCTGGAAACACGACATGGGCGGCGGTCACCCCGAATGCCCGCAGCGTCTCGACGCCATCGAGGACCGCCTGCTCCTGACGGGCGTCGGCGACGCGCTCGAACGCTTCGATGTCCCCCTGGCCACATTGGCGCAGATCACCCGGGCCCACAGCGTCGCCCACCTCGAGCATCTCGAATCCCTGAGCCAGCGCCTGGTGGCCGATGCGCCGGCGGGCGGCCCCGACCACGCCCAGCTCGACCCCGACACCGTGCTGATGCGCCACACCGTGCTGGCCGCGCGCCGCGCCGCCGGCGCCGCCGTGGCGGCGACCGACGCGGTGCTCTCGGGCGCCCTGGAGAACGCCTTCTGCGCCGTGCGTCCGCCCGGCCACCACGCGTGCCGCGAGCAGGCGATGGGCTTCTGCTTCCTCAACAACGTCGCCATCGCGGCCCGCCACGCGCTGGAGGCGCATGGCCTCGAACGGGTGGCGATCGTCGACTTCGACGTCCATCACGGCAATGGCACCGAGGACATCCTCGCCGGCGACGAGCGCGTGCTGATGGTGGGCATCTTCCAGCACCCGTTCTACCCCTACACCGACGTCGAGCACCCGGCGCCCAACATGTTCAACCTGCCGGTGCCGGCCTATACCCGGGGCATGGACGTGCGCGAGCTCATCGAGATGATGTGGCTGCCGCGCCTGGAGGCGTTCCGGCCGCAGCTGATCCTCGTGAGCGCCGGCTTCGACGCCCACCGCGACGACGAACTCGGCCAGCTGCGGCTCAACGAGCAGGACTTCGCCTGGATCACCGAGCGCGTGCGCGGCGTCGCGCAACGCCACGCCGGGGGCCGCATCGTCTCCATGCTCGAGGGCGGCTACAACCTCGACGCCCTGGCCACGAGCGTCGAGGCGCACGTGCGCGTGCTGGCCGACCTCTGAGCGGCGGCCGGCAGGACGACCGACGCCTCGATGCGCTTCGACGACTTCCTCGACCGCCTGCGGCTGGTGCGCATGGGCGGCCTGTGGATCGAGCTGGCGGTGCTCGCCGGCTGCCTGGCGCTGGCCTGGGGCCTGAGCCGCTGGTCCGGCCGCGGCCAGCCACGCGACTCCATCTGGTTCGGCGAACGCACCTTCGACGGGCTGCTGTTCCCGCTGCTGTCGCTGGTCTTCGTCGACCTCGCGCGCCGCGTCATGCTGGACCATCAGGTGGTGGTGGTGCTGCGCATCGCGGTGTCGGTGTTCGCCTCGCTGGTGGCGATCCGTCTGATCGCGCGGGTGCTGCGCGCGGTGTTCCCGGCCTCGGCCCTGGTCGGCCTGGTGGAGCGCACCGTCTCCTGGATCGCCTGGGCCGGGGCGGTGTTGTGGATCGTCGGCCTGCTGCCGCCGGTGCTGGCCGAACTCGACCGGGTCACCCTGGCCTTTGGCAAGGACCGCGTGAGCCTGCGCACCATCATGGAAGGCACGCTGTCGGCCGGCCTGGTGATGGTGATCGCGCTGTGGGTCGCCGCCACCATCGAGAAGCGCATCCTGCGCGAGGCCGTGAGCGACCTGTCGATGCGCAAGGTGGCCTCCAACGCGATCCGCGCCTTCCTGCTGCTGGTGGGCCTGCTGTTCGCGCTGTCGGCGGTCGGGGTCGACCTGACGGCGCTGTCGGTGCTCGGCGGCGCCCTGGGCGTGGGCCTGGGCTTCGGCCTGCAGAAGCTGGCGGCCAACTACGTGAGCGGCTTCGTGATCCTGCTGGAGCGCTCGATCCGCATCGGCGACAACGTCAAGATCGACAGCTTCGAGGGTCGCATCACCGACATCAAGACGCGCTACACGCTGGTGCGCGCGGGCAACGGCCGCGAGGCGATCGTGCCCAACGAATCGCTCATCACCAGCCGGGTCGAGAACCTCTCCCTGGCCGACCGCAAGTTCAACATCACGACGGCCATCGTGGTGGGCTACCGCAGCGAGGTGGCGCAGGTCCAGGCGATCCTGGTCGCGGCGGCCACCGCCCAGCCGCGCGTGATGACGGAGCCGGCACCGGTCGCCTTCCTGACCACCTTCACGCCCGACGGCATCGAGTTCACGCTGCATTTCTGGATCGCCGACCCCGACAAGGGCAAGGACAACGTGCGCTCGGCGATCAACATCGCCATCCTCGAGGGCCTGCGCGCGGCGCGGATCGAGATCCCGTTCGCGCAGCGCGTGCTGCGGGTGGAATCCCTGCCACGCGATTTCACCGCCGGCCAAGAAGCTCCTTTATAATTTGAAAGAAAAGAACGATCGTTCTTTTTTCTCATCGTCCTCCGGACCGCGCAGGCACCGCGGTGACACAAACGGACAGTCGTCCGAAAAGACCGACCCTAGAATGATCGGTTGCCCTCTCGGAGGCGCGCGGTTTTGCCATCTCATGGAGTCATATCAATGAAGGTTCTGGTCCCAGTCAAGCGGGTCGTCGACTACAACGTGAAGGTTCGGGTGAAATCCGACGGCAGCGGTGTGGACGTGGCCAATGTCAAGCACAGCATGAATCCCTTCGACGAGATCGCCGTCGAGGAAGCCGTCCGGCTCAAGGAGAAGGGCGTGGTCACCGAGATCATCGCCATCTCCTGCGGCGAGACCAAGTGCCAGGAGACCCTGCGCACCGCATTGGCCATCGGCGCGGACCGCGCCATCCTGGTGGAGACGAGCGAGGAGCTGCAACCCCTGGCGGTGGCCAAGCTGCTCAAGGCGCTGATCGACAAGGAGCAGCCCCAGCTGGTGATCCTGGGCAAGCAGGCGATCGACGACGACGCCAACCAGACCGGCCAGATGCTCGCTGCGCTGGCCGACCTGCCCCAGGGCACCTTCGCCAGCAAGGTCGAGGTGTCGGGTGACAAGGTCAATGTCACGCGCGAGGTCGACGGCGGCCTGGAGACGGTGTCGCTGACGCTGCCGGCGATCGTCACGACCGACCTGCGCCTGAACGAGCCGCGCTACGTGACCTTGCCCAACATCATGAAGGCCAAGAAGAAGACGCTCGACGTCGTCAAGCCCGAGGACCTGGGCGTGGATGTCAAGCCGCGCCTGAAGACCCTCAAGGTCGCCGAGCCGCCCAAGCGCGGCGCCGGCGTCAAGGTGGCCGACGTGGCCGCCCTCGTCGACAAACTCAAGAACGAAGCCAAGGTGATCTGACCATGCCCATCCTCGTCATTGCCGAACACGACCACGCCAGCGTCAAGCCGGCGACCCTCAACACCGTCACGGCCGCGCTGGCCATCGGAGGCGACGTGCACGTGCTCGTCGCCGGTGCCAACGCGGCGGAGGCGGGCGCCGCCGCCGCGCAGATCGCCGGCGTCGCCAAGGTCATCGTGGCCGACGGCGCGAGCCTGACCGAAGGCCTGGCGGAGAACGTCGCGGCGCAGGTGCTGGCCATCGCCTCGAACTACAGCCACATCCTGTTCCCGTCGACGGCGGCGGGCAAGAACGTCGCGCCGCGCGTGGCCGCCAAGCTCGACGTCGCGCAGATCAGCGACATCACCAAGGTCGATTCGCCCGACACCTTCGAGCGCCCGATCTACGCCGGCAACGCCATCGCCACGGTGCAGAGCAGCGATGCGATCAAGGTCATCACGGTGCGCACCACCGGCTTCGACGCGGCGGCGTCCTCCGGTGGCAGCGCCACCATCGAGAACGCCGATGCGGTGGCCGACTCGGGCAAGTCCAGCTTCGTCGGCCGCGAGGTCACCAAGAGCGACCGCCCGGAACTGACGGCGGCCAAGATCATCGTCTCGGGCGGCCGCGCGTTGGGCAGCGCCGAGAAGTTCACGGAAGTGATGACGCCGCTGGCCGACAAGCTCAACGCCGGCCTGGGCGCGAGCCGCGCGGCGGTGGACGCGGGCTACGCGCCCAACGACTGGCAGGTCGGCCAGACCGGCAAGATCGTCGCCCCGCAGCTCTACATCGCCGCGGGCATCTCCGGGGCGATCCAGCACCTGGCGGGCATGAAGGACTCCAAGGTGATCGTGGCGATCAACAAGGACGAGGAGGCGCCGATCTTCTCCGTGGCCGACTACGGCCTGGTGGCCGACCTGTTCGTCGCCGTGCCCGAACTCGTCGAGAAGCTCTGAGTCCGGGCGATCGACGCCTCCGCACCAGCACTCGAAAGGCATCGCTCGCGGTGCCTTTTTCGCATCCGATCCACTTGAAAGCAGAGACATGACCTACCGCGCCCCGCTCGAAGACATGCTGTTCGACATGGAGCACCTGGCGGGGCTCGATGCCATCGCCACGCTGCCCGGATTCGAGGACGCCGGCCTGGAGACCGCGCGCGCCGTGCTGGCCGAATGCGCGCGCTTCACCCAGGACGTGGTCGCGCCGCTGAACGTGGCGGGCGACCGCGATCCCTCGTCGTTCAAGGATGGCGTGGTCACCACCACCCCCGGGTTCAAGGAGGCCTTCGCGCAGTACACGGCGGGCGGCTGGCAGGGCCTGCAGCACCCGCTCGACTTCGGCGGCCAGGGCCTGCCCAAGACCATCGGCGCGGCCTGCGCCGAGATGCTCAATTCGGCCAACATGAGCTTCGCGCTCTGCCCGCTGCTGTCCGACGGCGCCATCGAAGCACTGCTGACCGCCGGCTCCGATGGATTGAAGGCGGCCTACCTGGGCAAGCTGGTGAGCGGCGAATGGACCGGCACCATGAACCTGACCGAGCCCCAGGCCGGCAGCGACCTCTCGCTGGTGCGCACGCGGGCCGAGCCGCAGACGGATCCCGCCGGACAGCGCGACGGCACCTACAGGCTCTTCGGCACCAAGATCTACATCACCTATGGCGAGCACGACATGGCCGCCAACATCGTGCACCTGGTGCTGGCGCGCGTGGCCGGCGCGCCCGAGGGCGTCAAGGGCATCAGCCTGTTCGTCTGTCCGAAATTCCTGCCCACGGCCGATGGCGCGCCCGGCGAGCGCAACGACGTGCACTGCGTGAGCATCGAGCACAAGCTGGGCATCAAGGCCTCGCCGACGGCCGTGCTGCAGTTCGGCGACCACGGCGGCGCGCTCGGCTGGCTGGTGGGCGAGGAGAACCGCGGGCTGGAGTACATGTTCATCATGATGAACGCGGCCCGCTATGCCGTGGGCGTGCAGGGCGTGGCGATCTCGGAGCGCGCCTACCAGCACGCGGTGGCCTATGCCCGCGACCGCGTGCAGAGCCGGCCGGTCGACGGGTCCGCGGCCTCCAGCGTGCCGATCATCCAGCACCCCGACGTGCGTCGCATGCTCATGACCATGCGCGCGCTTACCGAGGGTTGCCGCGCCATGGCCAGCGTGGCCGCCGCCGCCTACGATGCCGCGCACCACCACGCGGATGCCGAGGCGCGCCGCGAGAGCGCCGCGCTGCACGAATTCCTGGTGCCGCTGGTCAAGGGCTACTCGACGGAGATCAGCATCGAGGTCGCCTCGCTGGGCGTGCAGGTGCATGGCGGCATGGGCTTCATCGAGGAGACCGGGGCGGCGCAGTACCTGCGCGATGCCCGCATCCTGACGATCTACGAAGGCACCACCGCGATCCAGGCCAACGACCTGGTCGGGCGCAAGACGGCGCGCGACGGCGGTCGCCTGGCACGCGCCATCGCCGGGCGCATCGCCGCCACCGAGGCCGAACTCGAGGCCAGCGGCAGCGAGGCGGCGCTGGCCGTGCGCGCTCGCCTGGGAGCCGCGCGCGAGGCATTCGTCGAAGTGGTCGATTTCGTGGTCGCGCAGGCCCGGGTCGCGCCCAATGCCGTCTTCGCCGGCAGCGTGCCCTACCTGATGCTGGCGGGCAATCTGGTCGCCGGCTGGCAGCTGGCGCGCTCGCTGCTGGTGGCCCAGACGCTGATCGAGACCGGCAGCGGCGCCGAGGCGGCATTCATGCAGGCCAAGATCGCGACGGCGCGCTTCTATGCCGAGCACATCCTGAACAAGACCGGCGCCGTGCGCGACAGCATCGTCCATGGCGCCGACAGCGTCACGGCGCTGGCGCTCGACGCCTTCTGAGAACCGGCCGCCTCGCGCCCCACCACGATCCACTTTCCCAGACCGACGGAGTCCCCATGTCCAGACTGCCTCCCGTGCTCGCCCACCTGCCGCTGCCGATCATCGGCTCGCCGCTGTTCATCATCAGCAATCCGAAACTGGTGATCGCCCAGTGCAAGGCCGGCGTGGTGGGGTCGATGCCGGCGCTCAACGCGCGTCCGGCCTCGCAGCTCGACGAGTGGCTGGCCGAGATCACCGAGACCCTGGCCGCGCACGACCGTGACCATCCCGACCGGCCGGCGGCGCCATTCGCCATCAACCAGATCGTCCACAAGAGCAACGACCGGCTCGAGCACGACATGGCGCTGGTGGCCAAGTACAAGGTGCCGATCGTCATCACCTCGCTGGGTGCCCGCGTCGATGTCAACGAGGCGGTGCACGCCTATGGCGGGGTGACACTGCACGACATCATCAACAACACCTATGCCAGGAAGGCGATCGAGAAGGGCGCCGACGGCCTCATCGCCGTCGCGGCCGGCGCTGGCGGCCATGCCGGCGTGAAGAGCCCGTTCGCGCTGATCCAGGAGATCCGGCAATGGTTCGACGGGCCGGTGGCGCTGTCGGGCTCCATCGCCACCGGCGACGCGGTGCTGGCCGCGCAGGCGATGGGCGCCGATTTCGCCTATATCGGCACCGCCTTCATCGCCACCGAGGAAGCGCGCGCCAGCGACGACTACAAGCGCGCCATCGTCGAGGGCAATTCCGACGACATCGTCTATTCCAATCTCTTCACCGGCGTGCATGGCAATTACCTGGCGCCCAGCATCGTGGCCGCCGGCATGGACCCCGCGAATCTGCCGCAGGGCGATCTCAAGACCATGAATTTCGCCAGCGGCGAAGGCTCGAAGGCCAAGGCCTGGAAGGACATCTGGGGCTCGGGCCAGGGCATCGGCGCGATCGGCGAAGTCACCAGCGCGGCGGCCTATATCGAGAAGCTCAAACAGCAATACCAGGCCGCGCGCCAACGCCTGGCGCTCTGAGCGAAGCGTCGGCACCGGAGTCCGACGTCCGACGCCGGCCTTCACGGCTTTTCCAGCCGATTCCTGTTTCACTTCATTGCCGTTCGGTTACGAACGGCAATTTTTTTGGCTTTCCGGGTCGTGGCCCGCGGAATGGCCGTCGCATATCGTCCACATCGCGAAGGTCCGATCCATCGAAAAGCGTCACGTCGCCGTGACGATCGAGCCGGATACGGGCGGATATTTCCAATATCAAGATATTTCCGATCAGGCAAGAAAATCGGATGCCGCGATCCGGTTATTTACATCTCAATACACGATACAGATCAAGTTTCAATTCGAAACGTGGACAAATGTGTCCTATGAGTGTTTCTACCGATAATCAATAGGTCGCTTTAATCGATTCCGAGACATGGAAGGCGATATTGAATTCGACGTCAAGATCGATCCGACAAGCTCCTCCAATGGAATTGATTTTCCATTGCGGCGGCTGTTCATCTGCAATTTCCATGTGAAGGAATGATTCGAGTGCAATTCAACGGAAGAGTCTATTTTCTCGACGCCGCGCGTGCCATCCTGATGTTCCTGGGCATTCCTTATCATGTCGCCCTGGTCTACGCGCAGGGCAATGACTGGATCTTCGCCAAATCGGAGGACACCAGCGGCTTCCTGAAATACCTCGCCGAAGCGATCCATATCTTCCGCATGCCGCTGTTCTTCGTGGTGGCCGGCTATTTCGCCTTCATGATGCTCGATCGCAAGGGCGCGGGCGCCTGGTTCGGCGGCCGCACGGTCAAGCTGGGCGTGCCGCTGCTGGCGGCGGCCTTCCTGCTCAATCCGCTGTCGCTCTGGGCCCAGGACGACAGCATGGAACTGATCACCAGCAGTGGCGATCACTGGCTGGCCCATCTCTGGTTCCTGACGACGCTGCTGGTTCAATGCGGCGTCCTGGCGCTGCTGGCGATGACACCGCTGCAGGCGCGCTTCAAGGCCATGGTCGACGCGCTGGTCGAGCGGCCCGTGGTCGGCGTCGTCGCGCTGGTGCTGATGACCGGGGTCATCTCGGGCATCGGCTCGATGCTCGGCAAGCACGTGCCGGAGACCCTCGTGTTGAAGATCACGTTGCTGTCGGCGATCGGCTATGCACCGTTCCTGCTGCTGGGCGTGGCCATGCGGATGAACCAGCGCGTGCTGCACTTCATGAGCACGAGTTCGGTCGCGAGCCTGGTCGTGACGCTGCTGGCGGTGGCCTTCCTGCTGGTGGTGCCCTGGGGTGGCTTCGCGCTCAACGTCGGGCGCATGTTCATCTCCACCGTGGCCTGCATCGGTGTCGCGCGCGCCCTGTTCTCGGCCTGCCGCATGCTGCTGGACGTGCCGAGTTCGGCGATCCGCAAGGTCGCGGACGCGTCGTTCACGGTCTACCTGGTGCATTTCCCGCTGCTCAACCTGTTCTACAAGTGGATCGAGCCGGCCCACATCCCGGTGCTGTCCGAATTCGTGCTGCTGTGCGGCCTGGTGACGGCGGTGTCGTTCGCCATCCACGTGGTGGTCGAGCGCAGCGGCATCCTGATGTTCCTGTTCAATGGCGTGCCGCTGCCGAAGAACGCGTTCCGGTTGCGCAAGAGCGAGGTCCGGCTGCACGAGTGAGCCGTCCACGGATGGCTCCGACCCGGCGCGGTCGATGGTCTTGCGGGCGTGGCCGCCACCGGGGGCCGGCGCGTTGTGCGGATAATTCCGCCCCATGAGCGGTAATACATTCGGAACTCTCTTCGCCGTCACCAACTTCGGTGAATCCCACGGCCCCGCGATCGGCTGCGTCATCGATGGCTGCCCCCCGGGACTGGCGCTGTCGGAGAGCGACATCCAGGGCGATCTCGATCGCCGGCGTCCCGGCACCAGCCGCCACGTCACGCAGCGCAACGAGCCCGACGCGGTGCAGATCCTCAGCGGCGTCTACGAGGGCCGCACCACCGGTACCCCGATCGCGCTGCTGATCCAGAACACCGACCAGCGCAGCAAGGACTACGGCCGCATCGCCCAGCAATTCCGTCCCGGCCATGCCGACTTCACCTACTGGAAGAAGTACGGCATCCGCGATCCGCGCGGCGGCGGCCGCTCGTCGGCCCGGCTCACGGCGCCCATGGTGGCGGCCGGCGCGGTGGCCAAGAAATGGCTGCTGGAGCGCTATGGCACGGTGTTCCGGGGCTGCATGACGCAGATCGGCGAGATCGAGATCCCGTTCGAGGACTGGGCGCACGTGCCGGCCAACCCGTTCTTCGCGCCGGTGGCCGACGTCGCCCACCTGGAGGCCTACATGGATGCCCTGCGCAAGGCCGGCGACTCGTGTGGCGCGCGGCTGCGGGTCACGGCCTCGAACGTGCCGGTGGGCCTGGGCGAGCCGCTGTTCGACAAGCTCGATGCCGACATCGCCTTCGCCATGATGGGCATCAACGCGGTCAAGGGCGTCGAGATCGGCGCCGGCTTCGCGAGCGTGCGCCAGCGTGGCACCACGCACGGCGACTCGATCACGCCCGAGGGCTTCGTCACCAACAACGCCGGTGGCGTGCTCGGCGGCATCAGCACCGGGCAGGACCTGGAGGTCGGCATCGCGATCAAGCCGACCAGCTCGATCATCAGCCCGCGCCAATCGATCGACGTCGACAACCAGCCGGTCGAGGTGGTCACCAAGGGCCGGCACGATCCCTGCGTGGGCATCCGCGCGACGCCGATCGCCGAGGCCATGCTGGCACTGGTGGTGATGGAGCACGCGCTGCGCCAGCGCGCGCAGTGCGGCGAGGGACCCGTCTCGGCCACCGACGCCGCCGGCGCCGGCACCGGTCGCCTGCAGGCGTCCTTCCTCTAGCGCGGCGCTCCTCGTCCCGCACCGGCCACGGCGTCCTCGCGATGCCGCTCCGGTCCTCGTCCCACTCCCTCGAAACGGAAGCCCGATGTTCTCCATGCCGCCCGCCACCCAGGCGTTGATCCTCAGTTGCGTCGCCGTCTTCCTCATGCAGTCGCTGGGCGTGGACGGCATCGCGGCCTTCGCGCTGTGGCCGGTGGACTCGGGCGGCTTCCTGCCCTGGCAGGTGCTGACCTATGCCTTCCTGCACGGCGGGGTGTCGCACCTGGTCTTCAACATGTTCGGCCTGTTCATGTTCGGCGCCGAACTCGAGCGTGTCTGGGGTCCCCGGCGCTTCCTGGTGTTCTATTTCGCCAGCGTGCTGTGCGCGGCCCTGGCGCAACTGGCGGTGGCGGCCTGGAGCGGCAGCAATACGCCCACCATCGGCGCTTCGGGTGGACTGTTCGGCCTGCTCGCGGGTTTCGCGATGCTGTTCCCCAAGCGCACCATCGTCCCGCTGATCCCTCCCATCCCGATGCCGGCCTGGCTCTTCGTGGTGCTCTATGGCCTGGTCGAACTGACCCTGGGCGTCACCGGCAGCATGAGCGGCGTGGCGCACTTCGCCCATCTCGGCGGCATCCTGGGCGGCTGGCTGACCCTGCGCTACTGGCGCGGGCAGCTGCCATTCGGCCGTCGCCCCTGAGATCGGGCGCCGCCGCCCACGCCCGTCGCCATCGCGCGACGGGTTGAAGTCCGCCCGGATGCCGCCATCATTCCAGTATCGACCACCCGATCCGACCGGAACACC
>Ga0308164_10004880_pt1 | contig 11099 bp, 10 predicted proteins | sample PhyTR2_FD_201031 | JGI IMG/M metagenome (GOLD analysis project Ga0308164, IMG submission 201031) | Phyllosphere microbial communities from UC Gill Tract Community Farm, Albany, California, United States - DLSLT.R2 | ecosystem: Host-associated > Plants > Phyllosphere > Unclassified | place: USA... | reverse complement strand
CGCACCAGTACCGAAGGCATCAGATTTCGTTCGTTCGAAAGCATGGCCGAGGTGGATTGTTCGGCCTCCACCGCGCGCTATGTATCGGCGACCTTCCATGCCGAACCGCACTTCGCCGGACCACCCATCGCCCGACTCGACTATCCGCCCGAGCACCTGCGGCCGATGGTCTTCCGCCAGATAGCAGGCGATTTCTCCACTCGCATCATCAGGGCGGCCTGCGTGGTCGGGCATGGGGACCGCATGCCGCAAGAGACCGACAAGCCGATCGAGGCGACACCCTAGAGGACGAGGATCCGCGCGATATGACGCGGATCGATGTGAACAATATTTTCAACATCAGGCACAGACCTTGAATGTGGTCGTGTCCAGCTTGAAATTGCGCCTTGGCGCGGCATCGACGACGCCCGCTGGTCCCCTGTCCCCCTGCCCGCCACACTCCAAATCCCCATGCCGTTTCGATCACTCGTCGTCCTGACTGCCCTGCTGCATGTCTATCTCGGTTTGCGCCTGCTGCCGTCGCTCCATGCCGTCAGCCATCTCGCGTCTGCGGCCCTGTTCCTGGCCTTGCTGCTCTCGGTGGTGTCGATGCCGCTGCCATTCATGGCATTCCGAGGCCATGGGCGGGCGATCGGGCGGGGCTGGCAATGGCTGGGCCTGGTGGCGATGGGCTGGTTCTCGTCCATGGCCGTCACGACATTGCTGCGCGATGTCGCGCTGCTCGTCGTCTGGCTGCTTCGGATGTCGGGACACGTGACGCCGGAACTGATGTCGGATCTGACGCGCTGGAGCGCCATTGCCGTTCCATTGATGGCGACGGCGAGCTCGCTGATCGGATTCTTCAATGCGCGTCGCACGGCGCGCGTGGTCCGCATCGACGTGCCGATCACCGACCTGCCCAAGGCGCTGCGCGGCTTCACCATCGCGCAGTTGAGCGATCTGCACGTGGGCCCGACGATCCGGCATGGCTACATCCAGCGCATCGTCGACCGGGTGAACCGCCTCGAGGCCGATGCGGTCGCCATCACCGGTGATCTGGTGGATGGCGACGTGCCGACCCTGCAACGTCACATCGCGCCACTGACGGGATTGAAGGCGCGCCATGGCACCTTCGTGGTGACCGGCAACCATGAGTACTATGCCGGCGCGACGGCCTGGGTGGCTGAACTGCGCCGGATGGGCCTGCGGGTCCTGCAGAACGAACACGTGCTGCTGGCCGCCCGAGGCAGCCATGGCGACCTGACGGCCCAAGGCGCCCAGACCGACGACGAGGCCGATGCCGCCACGCTGCTGCTCGCTGGCGTGAACGACTTCAACGCCGCCCATTTCGACCAGGCGCAGGCGAGCGATCCGCTGACCGCGCTGTCGGGTGCCCCGCCCGGAGTCACCACCCGCATCCTGCTGGCGCATCAGCCGCGCAGCGCCGCCGCGGCGTCGGCGGCGGGCTTCCAGCTGCAGCTCTCCGGGCACACGCACGGCGGACAGTTCTTCCCCTGGAATTTCTTCGTTCCGCTGCAGCAACCCTATGTCTCGGGCCTGCATCGCCTGGATGCGATGTGGATCTACATCAGCCGGGGTACCGGCTACTGGGGTCCGCCCAAGCGCATCGGCGCGCCATCGGAGATCACATTGGTGCGACTCGTCTCAGCCTGAAGAGCGGGGTGCCGATGCGCGTGCCCCGGCGACCAATGTGAAAGAACGAATTCAGACGTTGACCGACTGCGCCAGACGCCGCGCGTTGGCCGTGGCCTTGGCATGGATCGGCTTCAGGCCCCGCTGCGTCACGCGTGCCGGGACGCTGGTCATCTGGGACACCGTGGCCGCCACCTGCGTTCCCACCTCCAACAGTCGGTCGCCCTGGAGCAGGGCCTGGGCCGGTGTCGCGCTGGCGAGCAGGCCGGTGAGGGCAGCCGCACCACCGAACCACTGGCGGATGGCCCGGTTCAGCAGACCGAGACCGCTGGTCTGGAGCTGGCGGACGATCGCCGCGCTGGACTCTCCCACGGCACTCAGCTTCTCGTTGGCCATCAACTGGAATTCGGCCAGATCGGCCGGACTGGGCGACAGTCCCGCGAGCGCCATGCGCTCGGTGCGCGCCTGAACGACCGAGGCCGACGAGACCCACATCTCCTGCGTCGTCACCGCAACATCCGCCCACAGCATGAGGGGATTGAAAAATCTCGAAGAGGAGGCTTGGGTCATGGAGACACCTGATGAATGACGATGACGCACTATAGGACAAACCACGCTTTTTTGCTGCAGTGCAACAAATCGCCGATTCGACAGGTCGACGCTGATCAGGCCTCCGATCGCATGAAGGCGCTGGCGAGCGACAGATCTTCCAGCCAGCGTGCGTAGGCCTCCTCGTGCTGCGCCGGATCGCCACGCAACAGCGCCGACGGATGCAGGGTCACCAGCACCTGTTCACCATGCGGCCCGGTATGCCACTGGCCACGCTCCTTCATGACGGCCACCGGCCGGCGAAGAAGCGCCCGGGCCGCCGTGGCACCCAGCGCGACGAGGGCCTGCGGCCGCACCTGCCGCATCTCGCTTTCCAGCCAATGCAGGCAGGTCGCGGCCTCCTGCTGGCTGGGCGTCTTGTGGATGCGTCGCTTGCCGCGCAGCTCGAACTTGAAATGCTTGACCGCATTGGTGACATAGATGGCGTCGCGCGTCCAACCCAGATCGGCGACGGCACGGTCGAAGAGCTGGCCCGATGGCCCGACGAAAGGCCGCCCCCGCAGGTCCTCCTGGTCCCCCGGCTGCTCGCCGACGACCATCAGCGCCGAACGCAGCGGGCCCTCGCCGAACACCGCCTGCGTCGCATGCGCCCCGATCGGGCATTCGCGGCAGCGCTGGGTCGCCTCCTTGAGCTGCCTCAGTGCCTGGGCAGGATCGTCGGACAGCGTCAATGCCATCCCTGCGTCATCGAGTGGAGAGGCCAGACCGGGAAGCGAGAGGTCCTGCAGGTTCTGCAGGTCCTGGCCGGCAGTCGATGGGCGTTTGCGCAGATGGGACACCGGCGCGATGCGGCGTGCCGGCGTGCTGGCCGGGGCTTCGATCATCCGGCCGCTGCGCGCCATCGCCTCCACCGACAGGGGCGTGATCAATTCGGCTTCGGGCAGGTTGCGCCAGTAACGGCGCGGCATCTCCTTCTGCATCATCGCCAGCTTGAGCCGCGCGGGATTGAAGATGTGGCGGTAGTAGGTGAGCCACAGCGCTTCGCCGGCATCCGCGGTGGGTGCGTCCTCGCGTCGGGCGCCGGGACCGAAAGTCAGGGTGCCTTCGGCCGCAGCCGCTGCGGGCTCCCAGCGCAGCGACCGCTCGGGCGTCAGGATGGCCCAGCGCATCTGCGTGAAGCGGCGCACGAAGAAGGGCGCCACCGCCTCCACGATGTGATGGAAGGGTTCGAACCACGCCACGTGCAGCGTCGCTGCGCCATCGGCCTGCTCGATGCTGCGGAAGCGCACGAAGGCCTTCATCTTGTGCATGTCGCGCCGTACCGCCTGGGCCATGTGCTGCGCCCGCACGCGGTCGGCGTCGATCGGATCGTCGCGCAGGCCCGGCTCGTGCACCAGGCGCCACAACAGCCGATAGAGCAGGCCGAAGCGTGCCGGATCCTCGTGCAGCACCACGGTCTCGCACAGGCGCACGAACGCCGGCGGGACCACGGCCGAGGCGGAACCGAGATGCGGGAGCGCCTGCTGCGAGCCGATACTCGATGGAGGGTCGCCCGGCGTGGCCACGGTTGCAGCCGAGGTCGCATCGCCGGCGATCGCTGGCGGCAGGACCGGCGCCGCGTCGAGCGATGCGAACAGATCGAGCTCGGCGCTTTCGCGGGTGTGCCAGACCACATCGTCGGGAGGGACCTGGCCGGCCAGCAACCGACGCGCCTCGCGGCGGAAGCCGGGCCAGTCGGTATCGCCGTCGAGCGTGATGGTCTGGGTTGCCATGATGTCAATCATGTGGCCCGACCCTGGCGATGCTGTAGGCGCTCAGGCGGAAAAGAGCGAAGCCTGTACCGGTACGGGGCGCAATCGCGCGACGAGATCGCTCGCCTCCAGCGCACGACCGGGACGATGGTCGGTGACCTCGACGAAAGCCATGACCTTCTTGATGGGTACGTGAAGGCGCTTGAGGTCGTCGCTGCGCAAGCGACGCACGCGGCGCGCCATGAGCAGGCGTTCGACCGCCTTCACGCCCAGGCCCGGCACCCGCAGCAGCATCTCGCGCGGCGCGGTGTTGAGGTCGACCGGAAAGCGGTCGCGGTGAGCCAGGGCCCAGGCCAGCTTGGGATCGACATCGAGCGACAGCATGCCGCCGCCGGTGTCGCCGGGCGCGCTCGGCGGCACGATCTCGTCATGCGCGAAGCCATAGAAGCGCATCAGCCAGTCGGCCTGGTAGAGCCGATGCTCGCGCACCATCGGCGGCGCGGCGAGCGGCAGCGACGACGAGGCATCGGGAATGGGACTGAAGGCCGAGTAGTAGACGCGGCGCAGCCGGTAGGCCCCATAGAGATTGGCGCTGGTCGAGAGGATGGTGCGATCGTCGGTGGCATCGGCGCCGACGATCATCTGGGTGCTCTGGCCAGCCGGGGCGAACTTCGGTGCCGCGGCGCGCCGCGGCGTCGAGGTCGGCATCGACATCACCGAGACCGCCGCGGCATCGCGCGCCTCGCCCTTGGCATCGTCGATGTGCACGCGCAGATTGGCCATCGAGCGACGGATGGCGGCGCTGTCCTTCTCGGGCGCCAGCGCCTCGAGGCCCTGGACGGTGGGCAGCTCGACATTGATGCTCAGGCGATCGGCGTAGAGGCCGGCGCGGCGCAGCAGTTCGGGTGCGGCATCGGGGATGGTCTTGAGATGGATGTAGCCGCGGAAGTCGTGCTCCTCGCGCAGCACCCGGGCCACCTCGACGATCTGCTCCATCGTGTAGTCGGGGTTCTGGATGATGCCGCTCGACAGGAACAATCCCTCGATGCAGTTGCGGCGATAGAAGTCCAGGGTCAGCCCGACCACCTCATCGACCGTGAAGCGGGCGCGTGGCACGTTGCTGCTGACGCGGTTGACGCAGTAGAGGCAGTCGTACTGGCAGAAATTGGTCAGCAGGATCTTCAGCAGGGAGATGCAGCGGCCGTCCGGCGCGTAGCTGTGGCAGATGCCCGACCCTTCGGTCGAGCCGATGCCCGTGCCGCCGACCGAACTCCGCTTGCTCGTGCCGCTGGAAGCACAGGAGGCGTCGTACTTGGCGGCGTCAGCGAGGATGGCGAGCTTGCGTTGGATGGTCACTGGATGAATGTACAGTGGACATGACATCCCTGCTGGCGAGTCGGTTTCAGGGATTGCAGGCCGGAGCCTAGGCGGTGCCCGCCTCGCCCGGCCGGGCCGACGCGGCGCCATCCGCGGAGGGCGACAGCTTGCGCGCGCGCAGTTCCATGGCCAGGAAGGCCACCGCCGCGATCGCCAGTGGCGCGATGTAGTAGAGGGCCCGGTAGCCGATCAGCGCCGCCAGGATCTGTCCCTGGGGCATGCGGTGCGCGAGCAGGGCGACGAACACCGCCTCCAGCACTCCCAGGCCCGCCGGCACGTGGGTGATGACGCCGGCCACGGCACCGACCAGCAGCACTGCCAGCACTTCCGGGTAGGGCACCTTCTGCTGCAGCAGCAGCCAGACGATGCCCGCCATCAGGGCCCAGTTGGTGCAGGACATCGCCAGCTGCAGGCCGGCCATGTGCAGCGACGGTGGTGTGAACGCATGGCCCCGCACGTGCCAGGTCCGGTCGCTGGCGAGGGCGCAGACGCCCACGTAGGCCACGGCGATCGCCAGCAGGGCGGCACCCAGCAACCGCAGCCCGCCATTGCCGATCTTCCAGTCGGGCGGCAGGTCGAGCGGCCAGAAGCTGAAGGCGAGCCCCCCCACCACCAGGTAGCCCAGCCAGTTGGTCAGCATGCTGAAGCCGAGCACGCGCGTGATGGTCTCGGTCGCCAGACCGAGGCGCGAATAGAGCCGGTAGCGCGAGGCCACGGCGCCGACCAGCGAACCCAGGTTGAGATTGAAGGCATAGCTCACGAAGGTCACGCCCATCACGGTGCCGGTGCCCAGGGAATGACCGGTGACGCGGCGCCCGAGCAGGTCGTAGGTGCTGTAGACGGCATAGCTCGCCGCCGCCAGCCCACCCGCCATCCACAGGGTCGAGGCCGGCAGGCGCGAGAAGGCATCGAGCACGTCGTCCCAGTCGATCCCGCGCGCCTGCTTGACGATCAACCATGCGACGAGCGCGAAGAACACCCAGGTGCCGATGCGCTTGATCCATGGCCAGGCGGCTTTCATGGTCAAGCGGTGTCCGTCTGCGTCGCGCCGCCATCGCGCGCCGCTGATGCCTGCAGCGGCTTCAGCACCGGCGCATGGCGGGGCAGCCAGGCCATCCACGCCGGATACCAGCGCAGCACGTGGAAGATGAAGAAGCTGCGCACCAGGCGCCAGCCACTCCATTCGGTGAGGTTCTCGGCCTGGATCTGCTTGCAGCTGTTGCGCATGAGATCGTCCAGGCGCTCGTGCAGCGTCGTGTTGAAGGCGCGGTCGCGCACGATGACGTTGGCTTCGAGATTGAGCGACAGGCTCAGCGGATCGAGGTTGCTCGAGCCCACCGTGCTCCAGTGGTCGTCCATCACCGCGACCTTGCCATGCAGGGGCCGCTCGCAATACTCGAAGATGCGCACACCCGCATGCAGCAGGTGGTGGTAGAGCATGCTCGCGGCGGTCTTGACGATCGGCATGTCGGGCTCGCCCTGCAGGATCAGCCGCACGTCGACGCCACGCCGCGCCGCGCGACGCATTTCCTTGATCAGCCGGTAGCCGGGAAAGAAATACGCATTGGCGATCACCACCCGCTGCCGCGCGGTGCGCAGGGCATGGCGGTACTGGCGCTCGATGTCGGTGGTGTGGTGGCGGTTGTCGCGCGTGACGAACTGGATCTCGGCGCCGCCGACGGCGGTGCCGTCGTGCTCCTTGTGCGCTTCCTTCATGCGACGCCGGAACCAGCTGGGGCTCTTGCCGCCGATGGCGATCGCGCGCAGCACGAAACGGTGGATGTCGGAGACGATCGGCCCCTCGAGCTCGACGGCATAGTCCTGCTTGGCCTTGGGCCCGAAGTCCAGCATGTGGTCGGCCGAATAGTTGATGCCGCCGACGAAGGCCCGCACGCCATCGATCACGACGATCTTGCGATGCATGCGCCGGAACACGTTGAGCCGGCGTCCCAGGATGCGTTGCCCCGGGTCGAACACACGCACGTTGACGCCGACCGACACCAGGCCCGAGATGAATTCCTGCGACAGATCGGGCGACCCGAAGCCATCGATCATGAGATCGATCTTGACGCCGCGCAGCGCCGCCTCGCGCATCGCGGCATGCAACGCCTTGCCCACCTTGTCCTCGAACAGGATGAAGGTCTCGATGATGGCCTCGTGGCGGGCGGCGCGGATGGCCTCGAAGACCCGCGGAAAGAACTCCTCGCCGTTCTCCAGCAGCTCGATGCGGTTGCCCGCGAACCACCCGCTCACAGCTCGATCTCCGCGACCAGCGGCGCATGGTCGGACAGGTGCGACCATGGCCGGCGTGGCAGCACCACGGGCGCGTGGACGGCCGCGTTGCGCACGTAGATGCGATCGAGCTGCAGGAGGGGGAAGCGTGCCGGGAATGTCCGGGCGGCCTTCCCATTGGCATGCACGAAGACCTCGCGCAGACCGGCGCCCTGTTCGAGGATGTCGTGGGCCTGGCAGCGCCAGTCGTTGAAGTCGCCCGCCACCACCAGCGGGGCATCGGCGGGCACCTCGTCGCGCACGATGTGGCAGAGCAGTTCGAGCTGCTGCTGGCGATGCGCCTCCGCCAGCCCCAGATGGGCGCAGATCACGTGCACCTCGACGACCCGCCCCGGCACCCGCAAGGCGCAGTGCAGCAGGCCGCGTTTCTCCGGACCCGCGATGGACACGTCGTGGTTGGTGAAAGTGACGATCGGGAACTTCGAGAGCACCGCGTTCCCATGGTGCCCCTTCGGATACACGGCATTGCGGCCATAGGCGAACTGCGGCCACATCGTGTCGGCGAGGAATTCGTAGTGCGGCGCTTCCGGCCAGTTGCTGTGCTTGCGCGCATGCTGGTCGTGCGTGCCCTGGACTTCCTGCAGGAAGACGACATCGGCGCCGACGGTGCGTACCGCCTCGCGCAATTCCGGCAGGATGAACTTGCGGTTGAGCGCCGTGAAGCCCTTGTGGGTGTTGACCGTCATCACCTTGATCGACGTCGATGCCGCGGCCGCCCCGCTCCTGGCGGGCGGCATCGCGGCGGCGGAAGACGGCGTGGACGAAAGAGGCGATTCAGTCAGCATGGTGTGGAAGTGAGGTCGACGACATGCCGAAAGTGTGCCGGACCTGTCACGGCACACCCTTCGAATCGCATGTCCGACAGTGTTTTAGGGGGCCTCTCCCACACGCACTGTAGGACGCCCGAGTGTCTTCGCGGGCGGCGCCGCCACGTCCTACAGCGTCCTGTGCCACCGCCTCACACCCCCCTTGACAGGCACTCGCTAAGTTATCCCCAGAGTCTCGAAAAAGGGCTCGGATGTCGCAGGCCGCAGGCCCATGGCTTCAATTACTGTCCAGATCAAGGAACCAGCATGAAACGCAATCTTTCCACTTCCCTTCTCTCTTCCGTGTTCGTGGCCGGAATGATCGTCGCAGGCTCCGTGTCTGCACAGCAGGCCACCAAGCCGCTGCCCGCAGGTGACACCGCCACCGGCACGCCGCAGACGCAGCGTCCGGCCGGCACGATGCCCCAGTCGCGCGCCGCGGTGAAGTCCGAGACCCGCGCCGCCGTGCGCACCCCCGATGCCACGCTGCCCGCCGGCAATTCCGAGACCATCGGTGGCCGCAAGATGGACGGCCCCCCGGCCGTCATGAGCGGCAAGTCGCGCGAAGGCGTCAAGGCCGACACGCGTGCCGCCGTCCGCACGCCCAACGCCACGCTGCCCGCCGGCAACTCCGAGACCATCGTCCCCTCGACCCAGCGTCCCCCGGCAGCCGCCGGCAAGTAAACGCCCCGGGGCTCGTCGAGCCCCGTGTCGAATGCTCCCTCGGAGCGGCCCATCCAGGCCGCTCACGGACAAAAGGCCCACCGCGTTCCATCGCGGTGGGCCTTTTGCGTTGTGGGAACGGACTTCGAGGAGTCCGTCTTGAGCATCGCGCGATCAGCTCTTGGCTGGAGCCTCGTGCATGCGCCGGTGCTTCGCGCCCTCATGTCCTTCCATCGACGGATGGGGGCCACGGCGCAGCGTCTGGGCATCGAAGATCTTCTGCTGCTCGGGCTTCAGGGCCGCATACAGCGCCCGGGTGGCATCGTTGCGACGGGCGAACATGGCGGCATGTTCGGTCTGGCGCGCCTGCATGCGGTCCAGTCGCTGTGGGGTCGTCATCCGCTCGAACTCGGCGCGATCGGGCCGGGGACCACGCATCGGCGGCTGGGTGGCGGCGACGAAGTTGCTCCAGGCGGCCTGTTGCGAGGCATCGAGCTTGAGCTGCCCCTTGAGTTCCTCCAGGTGCTTGGCACGCCGCTCCTGCAGGCGTTCGAAGGATTTCCCGTCGTGGGCATGGCGGGGATGCTGTTCGGCCGTCACAGAGGCCGCTGGGGCCCCCTGGGGCATGGTGGTAGGCGCGGGTGCCTGGGCGGAAGCGGCGAAGGCGGCCGAAGCCAGCAGCGCGGCTGCGAGGATGCGTTGGCGTGACGTGATCATGGCGATGACTTCCTATGGATTCTCTTGAACGAAGGACCCGGGACACCGACAGGAGATCCTGGACCTTCCCGTTGCGGGTCTGCAGCGGGTAGGAGCAAGTCTGATCCGCCCGCGTATCCGCTTCGCGAGACCCATGTAAGTCCGCCATGTGGGAGCGTAAAGATGAGGTGAACGCGACCGGACCGGGGCCATGCGGCCATGCCGGGCCCGGCGCCCTCAACGCCCGGCGGGACCCGGCGCGCGCAGGCGCTGCAGGGCATCCGCGATCTCGGCGCTGGAACGCGGGCGCACCAGCCGCTCGACTTCCTGTCCATCGCGCAGGAACACCAGGGTCGGCCAGAGCTTGACCCGGAAGGACCGTCCTAGCGGACGTCCGCTGCCATCCTCGACCTTCACGTGCGTGACATCGCCATGGGTCGTGAAGGCCTGTTCGACATGGGGTCGCGCGGCCTGGCAGAAGCCGCACCAGTTGGTGCCGAAATCCAGCACGGCGGGACCGCGCAACGCATCCACGTCGGCGCGGGTCAGGGATTCGGGGGTGTAGGGCGTGGTCATGCCTTCATGGTCACGGGTTCCCGTGGGCTGTTCGTCAGCAAAAAGCTCCTCCCGGCCAAGCCTTTGCCGAATTCTGCAAAGCGTTCGCCAGGGTCCCGGGCGGCTTCGCCGGGTTCTCCGCACTCCCTTTGCCGAACAGGCCCGCCAGGGCCCGACGATTTTTGTTCGGCCGAAGCTCTCGCTTCGTTCCTATCTCTTATTTCTCTTATTTAAGTTAGTAGTAGTAGATAAGGATCGCACTCGGCTGTGGATATGCCGTTTTTCTGCTTTCATACCAACGACTTGGATGACCTCAGGAACTGTGTGCAGTCGTGCTTTTGCGTGTTTCTGCAAAAGGTATAACTTGGCGGATGCGGGCCGGCCTGTGGACAAGTGGCTGGTTATGCCGAAAAGCTCCCCAGAGTTGTCCTTTGACAGACCGGTTGGAATCTGGGAAAGGAGCCTCGCGGCGAAAGTCATGCACTGCTCAAAAAAAAGGCAGTGCGTTGTTTCTCCTTTGAAAACAAGGACTTGGCTGACCTCTACAGGGAATTGCCAGTGTTATCCACAGAGTTGCCCCATGATCGTGGGGAGAAGAACGGGTCGCAGGAGCGACGGAAAAAATCCGTCACGCTCGGACCTCCAAAAAATTTTTTGACGCCTCCGGCGTCGTTTCTCCTGAAAGTGAGCTCTCCATGAATGCCGCGGAAAACCAGGCCATCGTCACACTCAGTCTGTTGGCGGCCTTTGCAGACAACGACAAGCACGAGCGCGAACG
>Ga0308164_10004879_pt1 | contig 11100 bp, 8 predicted proteins | sample PhyTR2_FD_201031 | JGI IMG/M metagenome (GOLD analysis project Ga0308164, IMG submission 201031) | Phyllosphere microbial communities from UC Gill Tract Community Farm, Albany, California, United States - DLSLT.R2 | ecosystem: Host-associated > Plants > Phyllosphere > Unclassified | place: USA... | reverse complement strand
AGCAGGAGTAGGTTGAGCGCGGTCGACGAGATTAGTCCGCCGAGGATTACGATCGCCATCGGGTGCTCGATTTCGTGGCCCGGCGCGTTGCCCGCAACGATAAGCGGCACAAGCGCGAGGCCCGCGCAGGCGGCGGTCATCAGGATCGGTATCAGACGGTCTTCGGCACCGCGCAACACGAGCTCGCGTCCGAACGCCATACCCTCGTGGCGTTCGAGATGCCGATAATGTGACAGCAACATGATGCCGTTGCGCGCGGCGATCCCGATAACGGTGACAAACCCGGCCAATGAACCGAGCGACAGCACCCCGCCGGTAAGCGCGACCGCGACCACGCCCCCAACCAGTGCGAAGGGCAGGCTGACGCCGACCAACGCCGTAATCCGGCGCGAGCGGAACTCGAGCCAGACGAGAAGCAGAATGCCGACGAGGCAAAATGCCCCAGTGGTCCACAGCCGCTGCCGCGATTCCTTCAATGCGGCATATTCCCCAAGCACTTGCGGGTGATAGCCCGTCGCGAACGGCACTTTTGTGATAGCGGCGTCCACCGCCTGCGCCACAGTGCCCAGGTCTGCCCCCGCGACGTTCATCGCTACGTCGAGGCGGCGCTGGCCGTTCTCACGTTTGACCTCGTTTGGCGCAGGCACGATCTCGACATCTGCAATGTCACTGAGCCGCACCGGTGCTCCCGCAGCGCCCCCGGTCCCCAAGGAAGGTGTGCCGACCGCAGGTGTCTGGATCATCAGGTCGCGTAAAGCATGAACGCTGCCGCGCACTGCCGGCTCCCCCCACACTGCTACGTCGAACGCCTTCTGGTCGCGGTAGATCTCGCCCACCTTGCTTTGCGCCACGAGTATCTGAGCCTGACGGCGCACTTCTCCTGCCGACAGCCCGAGTCGGGCCAGTTCGGCAGCGCGAGGACGGATGCGAATTTGAGGCACGAGAACTTGGCTTTCGAGCTTCAGATCGGAGACGCCCTGAATTCCGCTGATCGCGGAGCGAACGCGGGCACCCGCCGCGCGTAACTCGGCCTGATCGGGACCGTAAATTCGTACGACGATCGTCGCGCCGGCGCCGGTCAGCACCTCCTTGATGCGCTCGCGCAGGTAGGTCAGGACGTCGCGGAACAGGCCAGGATAACCTTCGACCACCTCCTTGATGCGTTTGACGGATGCCTCATAGTCGGCGCTTTCGTCGAGGCTGATCCACAATTCGGTGAAGTTGGGGCCGACCACCTCGTCGGCTTGTTCGGCGCGGCCAATATGTGCGCCGAAATTGCGGACGCCCGGGATGGCACGCAGCTCTTTCGATGCTCGGATCGTAATCCGATCCATCGCCTCGATCGACGTGCCGGGCTTCTCGACAAAGTGCATCAGGAAGTCGGTTTCGCGAAAATCGGGCAGAAACTGGTCTTTGAACGTCGCGTAGCCGACGCCGGCGAGCAACAGCCCGCCCGCAATGACGCCTACCGCGATCGACGGGCTTCCGACCACACGGGGCAGGAAGCCGACGTAGCGGCGCTTCAATGCAGCGACGAGCCGCGTGTCGCGCTCCTTCTGCAGCGGCGCGTTCGGAAGAAGAAGAAGGCACATTGCCGGCGTCACGGTAAGCGCGACTAGCAACGAGGTGGCGATGGCGAGCACATAGGCGGTGGCGAGCGGCTGAAAAAAGGTGCCCGCGACGCCGCCCAAAAAGAAGATTGGCAGAAACACGAGCATGACGATCAGCGAGGCGAAGACCACTGCGGACCGCACCTCCAGTGAGGCGGCCAGCACGACCTCGAAGGCGGGCTTCGGATCGTCGGACTCGCGGTTCAATCGCAGACGCCGCGCAATATTCTCGACGTCGATGATGGCATCATCGACGACCTCGCCCAAGGCGATCACCAAGCCGGCAATGATCATTACGTTGATCGTCGCGCCCGACCACAAGAGCATCAGCCCCGCACCGAGCAGCGACAGCGGGATGGCGACGAAGCTGATCGTCGCTTGACGCCAATCGCGGGTGAACAGGAACAGCACGGCCGCGACCAAAGCGCAGCCGATCAGTAGAGCGCGGGTGAGATTGTCTATCGAGCGTTCGATAAAAGTTGCAGGCCGGAAAATCGTCGTATCGACCTTCACGTCCTTGAGGCCCGGCTTCAGCTCGGCAAAGGCAGCCTCGACCGCGCGGGTCAGCTCGAGCGTGTTGGCAGCTGGCTGCTTCTCGACGATCAACATGATACCCGGGCCATCGTCGATGATGGCATTGCCGATCGGCGCGCTAAAGCCGTCCACCACGCGCGCGACGTCGCCTATCCGGACGGAGGCTTCACCCGCCGATTTCACGATCGCGCGGGCCAGATCGGCCGCCGTCTGGACGGTGCCCGCCTGTTGCACGGCGAGCCGCTGATTGGGCGTATCGACGAAGCCTCCGCCGCCTATCAGAACCGCGTCGCCTGTTGCAGCTCGGACGTCGGCGAGCGTCACGCCCGCTGCGCGCAAGCGGTCTGGATCGACAAGCACCTGGAGCTGGCGGTCCCGCTGCCCCCACACGGCCACGTTCGCGACGCCCGGAACAGCCATCAGTCGCGGCCGGATCGTCCAGCGCACCAGCTCTGACAGTTGCATTTGATCAAGTTTAGCCGAGGACAGCCCGACCTTCATCGCGCGGCTGGTGGATGACAGGGGAGGCATAAGCACTGGCGGTCGCGCCGCGAGCGGAAGGCGGGGTTGAACCTGTGCGATCCGCTCGGCGACCATTTGACGGGCGCGGATAACGTCGGCACCGCGCTCGAACAGGATCTGTACCGAAGACAGGCCCAGCACCGACTTTGAACGAAGGGTCATCAGTCCGGGCACACCGTTGACTGCGGTCTCGATCGGGACCGTGACCAGGCTTTCGACCTCCTCGGTCGATAGTCCCGGCGCTTCGGTCTGAATTTCGACCATAGGCGGGGCAAATTCCGGAAACACATCGAGCGGCACGTCCCGCCCCGCCCGCACGCCGAGAACGACCAGCAGCGCGGCGAGAGCGAGAACGAGAACGCGTTGCGCGAGGGCGAAGTGAACGAGGCGGCCGAGCATTAGTGGGCTGCCCCAAACTCGGTGCCGAACAGTTCGGCCGCGCCGTCGGTCACCACCATGGCCCCGGACGTCAGACCCCGCGCGACCAGCGCCTTGCCGCCGCTTTCCGACGCGACCTCAATGCGCTGACGCACGAAGGTATTGGCGGCAGTCTTTTGATAGACCCACTCGCCACCATAGACGTCTCGCACGATAGCCGCCGACGGCACCGACAGTCCTTCGGTCTGCCCGGTGAACGGCAGGTCCACCGCTACGCGCTGACCGACACGAAAAGCACGGTCGCGGTTGTCCACGGCAAAATAGAGATCGACGGTGCCAGCCGAGGCATTGGCCGAGGGCGGGGCCTGCACAGGGCGGGCAAGGCGCGGCGCGCCGCCCTCGCCAAGCGTGCGGATCGTCGCGGCGGCCCCTCGGCGAACGCTGCCGATGTCGCTCCCGAAAACAGCGGCGCGTACCCAGAGTGTACGCTGCGAGCCTAGCGAGGCAACAGCGGGGCCGAGCAACTGGCGCTGCTGGCGCGCAGCGCCGAGCGCGGCCTGAGCGGCAGCCAAGGCTGCTGCGGCTTCGTCGCGACCGCGCACGCTGCCGGCTTCCTCCCGCACCAGGCTCTCGGCGCGGCCCAGCGCTATCCGCGCAAGCCGCGCCTGCGCGCTCGCGCGGGCAAGTTCCGCCTCGGCTGCGGCCTGTTGACTGCCGATCTGTTGAAGGTTGGTCAGCGAGTTGACGGGCACACCGTTGGTACTGGACGGAGGAACAACGATCTCGCCGGCCACCTGCCGCTGAGCGCTCGCCGAGCCACTCCCAATGCGAGCAAGTCCGATGCCAAGACGCTGCTGCGCCCGCGCCGTCAGCGTCAGCTTGAGCAGCTCGCTCTCATGCGCGATCACCTCTGCGTGCGCGGGTGGCCCGGCCGGTGGTTTCGACGGTTCGGCACCACAGGCGGTGAGGGCGAGCGGAAGGAGGGCTAAGGGCGTGCGCATGGCATCGGCATAGCTTCGGTCGATTGGGGTGACCTTGCCGCCACTATACAATTTCCCAATGTTGCCGCCAATGCGGCGCTTCCGGCCTTAGATTGGGAAATCTCAATCCTGCGGCCATTCCCTTGCCACCGCCTCGCCTTACGTGGGTGGTGATGGACAGCTGGATTCCAGATCTGATCGCGCGGCTTGGATACCTTGGTATCGGGTTGCTGATGTTTGCAGAAACAATCTTCCCGCCGCTGCCCTCCGAGGTGATCATGCCGCTTGCCGGGATGGAAGCCGGTCGTGGAGCGATGGCGCTACCGGGCGTGATTGCTGCAGGAACGATGGGCGCCATGGTCGGCAACATCATCTGGTATTTGGTCGCTCGTACTCTCGGCGTGACGCGCTTCGGTGGGCTGATCGACCGATATGGTCGGTGGTTGACGATCAGCCCGCACGACGTCGAGCGCGGTAAGCGTTCCTTCGCCAGGGGGGGCGCGTTGTTCGTTTGTCTAGGTCGACTCATTCCGACCATCCGCTCGATCGTATCGATCCCGGCCGGGCTCCTTACGATGCCTTTTGGCCGATTTCTCCTGTGGTCGTTCCTAGGCACTGCGACATGGACGGCCATTCTTGCCTTCGCTGGCTCAGCCCTGGGTCAGGGCTATGGCGCGGTCGAACGGTTCATTGCACCGGTTTCGATCGGCATCATTCTCGCGATTGGAGCCGCCTATGTCTGGCGAGTAACGACATGGCGGCAGTGACGTCGCGGTGGAACCGATTGCGTCGCCGACCAGAGTTGGTGTTGATCGTCACGCTGGCTGTGGCCGCGATCATCGGCTTCGTAGTATGGAAGCTTGGTTCGGAGATTAAAGAAGGCGAGACAGACGCATTCGATCGTGCCGCACTCGCTTGGGTCAGGTTGCATCTTGGCAATGTTGCAGCGTTGCGAACCGTCATGCTGGATCTGACCGCGCTGGGCGATACGGCTACTTTGACCATCGTCGTACTTTTCGCCGCCGGCTTTGCCGCTGCGAGCAAAAAGGCGGCATTGGCTGCATTCCTGGTTGCAGAGGCGACGTTGGGCACCTCGATCACCACGCTAGTGAAGCCTTGGTTCGGGCGCGCGCGTCCCGATGTCGTTGAACATTGGGCGCCATTCAGTTCCGCGAGCTTCCCAAGCGGTCATTCGGCCAATTCGGCCGTCGTCTATCTTTCACTCGCTCTTCTGGCAGCCCAGTGGGCGCCCACCCGACCAGCCCGATTGTTCCTCGTTGGCGCTGCTATTGCTCTCGTCGTTGGTATTGGCTTCTCGCGGGTCTTTTTGGGCGTTCATTGGCCGACAGACGTTTTTGCAGGTTGGGCGCTCGGATCGGCTTGGGCGCTTGTCTGTGTAACGATGCTCTACGTCTACGGCGAGAAGCGCGCTCCGTCGCCGGTCGAAGATAGAACGCGCTGATCGATCCCTATCAGGGGTAGGGTCAACCGACGGCTGCTACCGCTTTGCCCGTCTTGGCGAGAGGTCGGGAGGGGCTTACCGAGGCCCGCGGGGATGTTTCGGAACAGTCACTATGCAACACATTCAGTTTACTGATCTCGGCCTCCATCCGGTTGCACTTTCGCTCGGTGGCTTCGATCTGCGATGGTATTCGCTCGCCTATATCGCGGGCATCGTTCTTGGCTGGTGGTATTTGCTGCGATTGCTGGCGCAACCGGCAGCGCCGATGGGGCGCACGCAAGCCGACGATCTCGTATTCTACGCAACGCTGGGCGTCATCCTGGGGGGGCGGCTCGGCTATGTGATCTTTTATGGTCCAGAGATGATCCTCCATCCCCTTGAGATCTTCAAGTTGTGGGACGGCGGCATGTCGTTCCACGGGGGGGCTGCAGGCGTTTCGCTCGCGCTGATCCTGTTTGCACGTCGGCACGGCTTGGAATGGCTGCGCGTCCACGATTACGTCGCCTGCACGGTGCCGATCGGCCTGTTTTTCGGCCGCCTCGCCAACTTCGTGAATGGCGAGCTATGGGGAAAGCCGTCCAATCTGCCGTGGGCGATTGTGTTCCCGGGTAGCCATGACGGTTTCGCCCGACATCCAAGCCAGCTCTATGAGGCCGGACTCGAAGGCCTCGCGTTATTTGCCGTGCTTGCGTTCCTGTTCTGGTTCACCGACGCCCGCCGACGGCCCGGTATGCTCGTCGGGGTGTTCCTCATCGGCTATGGCCTGGCCCGGTTCACGGTAGAGTTCTTCCGCGAGCCCGATGCCCAACTCGTCGGTTTCGCGGCGCGAACCGGCCTCCACATGGGTCAGTGGCTTACCTTGCCGATGTTCGTCGGCGGATTTTACCTGATCATGACCTCTGCGAGCCGCATGCGTCGCCTGGATTCAGCTACTGCCGTCCTGCAGATATGACACCCCCTCGGCGCATCGTGGCCGCGCACATCATCTCTCGCCGACGCGCAAGCCTGCTGGCGCGCGACTTCCGGGGGTGGCTGCGGGCGAGCGAAGCCTTCTTCATCGTACTGGCGATCGGCCTTGGCGCGGCTGCGGGCCTGTTGAGCGTGGTTCTGGGCGCGCTCGCGCGCACACTGCAACACGTGTTATTCGCGCTTCCCCCGAACACGCGGTTGAGCGGCGTCGTGGAACTGGGACTGCCGAGCCTGATTGTCCTGCCGCTGGGAGGCTTAGTCTTCACAGCGTTCGGATACGCGACCCGCGCCCGCAAGCGCCGCCTGGTGGATGCCGTCGAGGCGAATGCACTGCATGGCGGACGCATGTCGCTGCCCGACAGCCTCGTCATCTCAGGGCAAACGGTTCTTTCGAATGGTTTCGGTGCGTCGGTCGGCCTTGAAGCTGCCTATGCGCAAATGGGCGGGGCCGTGGCTTCTGTACTCGGAGGTTGGTTGAAGCTGCGCCGTGCCGACCAGCGAACCCTAGTCGGAGCCGGGACAGGCGCGGCTATCGCTGCTGCGTTCGGCGCTCCGTTGGCTGGGGCGTTCTATGCTTTCGAGATCGTCATTGGGGCCTACACGCCTTCGGCGATTGCGCCCGTGGCCGCTGCGGCCTTGGCCGGTGCGCTCGTCGCGCAAACATTTGGGCAGCAGCCTTATCTGATCGACGCTGCCTCAAACGTCTCAATCGAGACGCACCATTACCTGATCTACGCAGCTCTGGGCGCGATCTGTGCGGTACTCGGGATCGGCCTGATGCGCGCCGTGGCGCTGGTCGAGCGGGGAACGCGACGAACGGGGATGCCGGAATGGTCGCGGCCCGCGTTGGGTGGTCTGCTACTGATCCCGATTGCGATTGTATCGCCGCAAGTCCTATCGGCGGGCCACGATGCGCTTCACGCCGATCTGGCGCTCGGCGCATCGCTTGGGTTCATCCTGATCGTGCTGTTCGCCAAAAGCGCCGCGTCGATCGTGTCGCTCGGATTCGGATTTCGGGGCGGGCTGTTCTTCGCGTCGCTGTTCCTTGGAACCCTGATCGGTCACCTGTTCGCCGAAAGCCTGACCATGATGGTCGGGCATCCCGTCGTCGATCCGCGCAATGCGGCACTCGTAGGTATGGCCGCGTTCGCTGTCGCGGTAGTCGGCGGTCCGATGACAATGGCGATGCTGGTCCTGCAAGCGACGCATGATTTCTCTTTGACGGGGGCGGTGATCGCCGCGTCGCTGGTGTCTTCGACCATCGTGCGTGAGCTGTTCGGCTATTCGTTTTCGACGTGGCGCCTTCATCTGCGCGGCGAAACCATCAAGAGCGCGCGGGACGTGGGATGGGTGAAGACCCTCACCGCAGGGCGCATGATGCGGAAGGAAACAAAGCCTACACCTGCCGCCATGTCGATTGCGGAGTTTCGGCGTACCTTCCCGCTCGGGTCGACCAGCAGGGTTGTCTTGGCCGACGCGCACGATGTCTATGCCGGTATTGTAGTTGTTCCGGCGGCCTATGCGGAGGGGCTCGATCCGAGTGCTGGCGTTGCCACGCTCGCCTCGGGGCATGACGTGGTGCTGACGCCGGAAATGGACATAGCCGGAGTGATGGCGCGCTTTGATGACGCGCGCACCGATGAACTTGCCGTGTTGTCGGCCGATCGACATGTGCTCGGCATCGTTTCGGAAACCTATGTTCGGCGACGCTACACAGAAGAGCTGGAAAAGGCACAGCGCGAGCTTTTCGGCGAACGCTGATTTTCACCATAGCCGACGCCCTTGATAGCCAGATTGTCAGAAGGTCTATCATAGGGTAGGGGGGTAGGTTATGGCTCACTTATCGAAGACCAATGCTGATCTAGTTGCACGCGTGCGCCGAATTACGGGACAGGTCGGGGCAGTCGAGCGCGCGCTACAGTCGGACTCCTCCTGCTCCGACGTGCTGCACCTGGTCGCGGCGGTGCGCGGGGCGGTGAACGGTCTTATGGAGGAGATCATTGCCGAGCATCTGGAAGCGCATGTGTCGCGCGCCGGGCTCGACGACGCCGAGCGTGCTGCCGGTGCTGAAGAATTGCTGGCGGTCATCCGCCGCTACTCCAAATAGGACTGCCTCATGGCGGCATTGCCCGAAATCGACGCCTTCACGCACGACCATATATTCCTGGGCGCGGCGCACGATGACAACGCGCGCCGGACTCTGTGGGTCGTGGCGCTCACTGCCGGGATGATGGTGATCGAAATTGTCGCCGGATACCTGACCGGCTCGATGGCGCTGCTGGCTGACGGGTTTCATATGGCGACGCACGCGGGCGCGCTCGGGGTCGCCGCTGCCGCCTATGCTTATGCCAAGCACCATGCCTCCAATCGGACCTATAGCTTCGGCACCGGCAAGGTCGGCGATCTGGCCGGGTTCGCGTCGGCAATGGTGCTGGGGCTGATCGCGCTCGGGATCGGCGTCGAGTCCATCCTTCGGCTGTTTCAGCCGATCACAGTAGCGTTCGGGGAAGCGACGATCATTGCGGTGGTCGGCCTGGGCGTGAACATCGCCAGCGCCTTCCTGCTCTCAGGCGGGCATCATCACGGGCGCGATCATCATGACGGGCACGACCACGGTCATGCTCACGACAAGCATGGCGGCGACAACAACATGCGCTCGGCCTATGTCCACGTCCTCGCCGACGCGCTCACCTCGGTCCTTGCCATCGCGGCGCTATTGGCCGGGCGCTATCTCGGCTGGGTATGGATGGACCCGGTGATGGGGATTGTCGGCGCGGTCGTGATCGCGCGCTGGTCATGGTCGCTGATGCGCGACACGGCGTCGGTGCTGCTCGATGCGACCGATCATCATGTCGAGGATGAAGTGCGCGAGCTGGTCGAGACGCCGGGGGACGCGCGCGTAACCGACCTTCATGTCTGGCGCGTTGGCCCGGAAGCGCACGCTGCGATCGTCAGCGTCGTGAGCGGGCAGGGCGTCACCGGGGACGAGATTCGCGCCCGGCTCGCGCCGGTCCATGAACTCGCGCACCTCACGGTCGAGTGTCGCTAGAGCCGCGCGGAAGCCGACGAAAGGAAGACGGGATTGTTGGAATCGACGAAACGGGAGCTGGCGAGCAAGGTGCCCGCGGTCACGCTGGGCTTCTGGCTCATCAAGATCCTTGCGACCACGCTCGGCGAAACGGGTGGCGATACCGTCTCGATGACGATGAACCTCGGCTATCTGATCGGGACTGCCATCTTCCTGACGGTGCTCGTCGCCTTGGTGTGGTGGCAGGTCGCGGCGACGCGCTTTCACCCGTTCCTCTATTGGGCGACGATCATCGCCTCGACGACGGCGGGAACGACGATGGCGGATTTCGCCACCCGCTCGCTCGGCATCGGCTATACCGGAGGATCGGCGCTGCTGCTCGGCTGCGTGCTGGCCTCGCTGATCGTTTGGCATCGAACGCTCGGATCGATCTCGGTTGACACCGTGCGCGAGCCGAAAGCCGAGCTGTTCTACTGGATCACGATCACGTTCTCGCAAACGCTCGGCACGGCGCTCGGCGACTGGACGGCCGATACCGGCAACCTCGGCTATATCGGCGCGGCCGGCATCTTCGCGGGGCTACTCGTCGTGCTGGCGCTGCTCTACTATCTGACGAGCGCGAGCCGCGTGCTGCTGTTCTGGGCGGCGTTCATCCTGACCCGCCCGCTTGGCGCGGCGGTCGGTGATTTCCTCGACAAGCCGCTCGATCATGGCGGCCTTGCATTCAGTCGGCCGCTCGCGTCTGCGGTGCTGGCGGCCGCCATCCTGCTCCTGATCGTCGTTCTGCCGCAACGGGCCGGCGAGCATCCTGGTAAGCGGGCCTAAGCCGTCATGGGCAACATTCCGATAGCGCCTTGGAAGTTGCTCGCCCGCCTGGCTCTCGATGGCGCACTAGGCGTCACCTCAAGGTTTGTGCGCCAGACAACGATTTGGCGGACATAATGAGAACACTGGCTATGCCACGAGTTTGAAGCGGGCCATGGGATCGTTGAGGGTGCGGAACTCGCCAGGGGAGAGCCGGTTTGCCCTTTGCCACAGATAGTCGCCGGTCAAACTGATATGCACCCAGCCCATCGGCGAGAGATGGGCAAGCAGCGCATCATCGAAGGTGCCGCCGGATGATTGGAGATGCTGGGCGGCCCTGTCCATATAGACGGTGTTCCAGTAAGAAATCGCCGCGATCAGCAGATTGAGGCCCGATGCCCGATATTCCTGATTCTCGATCGAGCGATCGGTGAACCGCCCCTGTCGGTTGGTGTAGATCGCGGCGGCAAGGGTATGACGTGCTTCGCCTTTATTGAGGCCGGCCTGGCAGGCGCGACGCAAGTCGGGCTGTTCAAGCCAGTCGAGCGCAAATAGCGTCCGCTCGATGCGGCCGAGTTCGGCCAGCGCAAAATCCAGCCTGTTCTGGCGCTTGTAGGCGGCCAGCTTGCGCAGGATCGCGGAGGGCGCAACGGCTCCTTCCTTAATGGAGGCGACGATCCTGACGATGTCATCCCAATCGGCTTCGATCGCCGCCGTCTTGATCGTGCGGCCCATGAGGCTTTCGATGCCTTTGTAGGTCGAAGGCGCGGCGATCGAGCCGAGTTTCCGGTCGGCGATGTCGCGCAGACGGGA
>Ga0308164_10004877_pt1 | contig 11104 bp, 10 predicted proteins | sample PhyTR2_FD_201031 | JGI IMG/M metagenome (GOLD analysis project Ga0308164, IMG submission 201031) | Phyllosphere microbial communities from UC Gill Tract Community Farm, Albany, California, United States - DLSLT.R2 | ecosystem: Host-associated > Plants > Phyllosphere > Unclassified | place: USA... | reverse complement strand
CCGCACTCGCGCGCATCGAACTTCAAATCGTCCATGCCGACGAACTGCGGCCAGCGAAAGCAAAAGGTGCAATAGGCGTGGCAGGTCTGGCCGGCGCTGGGGAAGAACAGCACCGTTTCCTTGTACTGGTGCTGGTATGATGCGTTACTTATGAAATGTTATTCCTATTCTCGGTTTTCGAGCGACATGCAGCGCCAAGGCGGCTCAATTGATCGTCAGCAGACCCTCGCCCGTAAATGGTGCGAGGAAAACGGAATCGAGCTTGCTACTGAAACGTTCGAAGATCAGGCGGTGTCTGGCTTCCACGGCGACAACCTTGCTACGGGTGCGCTGTCAAGGTTCATTGCACGCGTAAAGTCTGGTGATATTGAACGCGGGAGCTACCTCATCTTGGAGAACCTAGACCGGCTCACACGCTTAAACGCTTGGGAAGCGTCTGGATTGCTTCAGGACTTAGTAGGTATGGGTATCGTTGTCATCACGTTGCGGCCTGAGATGCGGTTTGACCACACAAGCGATGCAATTGATTTGCTGAAGGCCATATTGCACATGGATAACTCTCACAAGGAGAGTGCCCGTAAGAGCGACCTTGGCAAGATCGAATGGGCGAAGCGGTTTGAACGTGCACGCGGCCCAACGAAGCATCACATCGGCGGACGTGTTTCAAACTGGCTGACCTTAGACAAAGTTAGTGGCAAGTATCTCGTGAATAGCCATGCGTTTGCAGTTGGCCGAATCTTTGAGTTATGTTTGCAGGGGCTTGGTAGCACGGCTATCGCCCAGACGATCAATGCTGAAGGGTATCCAACGTTCAACAAGGGCAAGCGGTGGGGTACGTCAGCGGTGATTACGATCTTACGGAATCGTGCGGCCATTGGTGAGCTTGCGCTGAAGGATGGCAAGGAACCGATACCAGACTACTTCACGCCTGTAGTTGATGTGACGACGTTCGATGCTGCACAAGCGAAGATTACGGCTAGAAAGACTGGCGACAGTCCCAAAGAATCGAAGGATTTCAACGTGTGGGCGAAGTTGGTCTTCTGCGGCGTTTGTGGAAGCTCGATGCACATCATCCAACGGGCGAATCGTTACCTAACCTGCGCTAACCGTCGATACGGGCAATGTGAAGGAGCTAGGAATGTACGGCTGGATGAAAGCGAAGATGTTTTCCTGTTGATGCTGAGGGAGCTAGATGCACTGCATTTTGCGATGCCAGACCCTACACGCCTGTCCCGTGAGCTATTGGCTGCTGAAGGAAGGCTACAAGCAGAGCGGGGCAAGCACGCTATCTGGCTCGACAAAGTGGCCGCACATCCTGAGGTTGACGCCTACCACGATCTTGTCATCAAAGGTGACGGCCTAGTGAAGGCAGCTAAGGCTGAAGTAGAGCGATTGACCGTAGAGCTAACCGGTAGCAGCGACAAGCTGACCTTGAAAGAGGTACGGGCCAAAGTAGACATGACTGACAAGGACACGCGTAGACGCGCGAATGCGTTCGTACACCGCCTTGGCATCAAGGTTTTCATCGCTGACGGTTACTTGGTCGTTCAGAAGGACGAGGCCAGAGCGGTGTTTGCTGTGGCGAAGAATCAAATAGGCGCGTTGGGGCTAGAAGGCGATCCGGGTGAGGTCCCGGATTTGGCACAAGCGAACAACATTGCACAGAGTGTTAAGACGCTGCTAGGTAAGCCGGGAGGCGGGTTTGTGTATCGCGGTGACGTCACCACACCAAACGGCAGGGGCACGCGTCGATCCAAGGACGGCACAGCAAACCGGGCGAACACGACAGCAGCTAAGCGTGCGAAACAATCGACCAACCCAAACAACGCATCGCAGGAGACTTCTGCCACTGAGAACTTGGGTACACATCTTGAACAGGTCGAAGAGTGGGATTGGTCAGGTGTTACCTTTGACCCCGACGAGTACACAGCACGCTAACAAAAGGCGTCGGACACAAGGTCAATCAAGCAAATCGAAAAACTCAAAATTTCGATCAAGGAATAGCGCAGCATACCCCCACCCCTAATCCAAAAAAATATCTAGCGGGCCAGATTGGAAAAGTCCGGGTAGCGACTTCGGTTGTCAACACAGAAAATGGCGTAGGCTTGTATTTACGTAATGGTTTCTAAAATATACGTGAAGCTATTAGCGGGGCTGTGAAGGGGTCGCTAGTGGGGCTGTAGGGTGGTAGCCACGCTGTTGCTTTCGCTGCTTGTAGGGCAGTATAAGTGGCCTGTGTGCCTGCCACGCATCTGGGCTTACCTTGCGCTTACCTAGTTCTGGTCTGCCGCTTCACGGAGTACGCGTCAATTTGTTTCGACACCCTTATCCATCAAGTGGTGCATGATCCGATGCAGTTCGTGGTAGCGTGCGGTTGTTGGGGCGCTATGACGCTCAGGAAAATGCCACCTCCCGGATACGGTCACGGATGAAGTTCTCTTCCGGCCTGCCCGTTGGGTCCGCTGCTTTCTTCTCTAGCAGGTCAATGAGGTCGTCATCCAAAATGGGAATGATCAGACCCCGGTCATCTTTGAAAGCATCTTGGCACCGCTTGATTAGTGCCTTGTAGTCTTTGACCGATCTGCACACAAGCATGCCGAACTGCCCCCGCTTGAATGAGAAACGTCCGGTAAGTTGGTCCAGTTCAGGATTCTTAACGTCCTTACCGTAGTTTTTGCATTCAACCACGATGTAGTTGGCGGGAATCCTACGTGCAGCCAGTCGATGGAATTCGCCGTCCCTTGCGGCGTTGTCGAAAACGATGTCGATCCGCTTACGGCCATCGTGAATCTCCGCTTCCTTCCGTGGGCATGCGAGCGTCGGGTAAAAAATCAGCTCAAGAATCCCGATGATCAAGTGGTGGTAGGCCGTCGCAGCATCATTACCGCTAGGCGTGTCCTTCAGCTTGTTGGCGAGATACAGGCAAATATCGGGAATGTTGGTCGCCCCAATGTCCATGTTGTCCAAAGGCTTGGCAGATTTCGTCGTGGCGTCCCGGAAGTCCTTGAACACATCCCGATGCAGTTGCGTGAACCCGGCAATGAAATCTTTCTGGGCAGGATATTTCACCTTCATATCTTTGTTGGTGACAAAAGCATCACCGACCTTCTGCCCCTTCTTCGCTTTACGGCGACGCACAAACGGGCCGTTCGTTGCCAGTTGCTCGCGTCTTACGAAATTAAGAATGAAATGACGATGGTATATATCGGTTGAGTACGCCCGGCAGTAGGAGACGATACACTTTGGAACAAGAAGAATCGGAAGTCTCTCGACTATCAGCATTCGATCATGCGACCACTCCCACTGCCGTGTTTCCGGCACCCAGTATGCCCCTGTCGGTACATCGTTGGTCATTGCGATGCCATGAAGGTCGCACTGATTCTGCGTATATTCGATTAGGTTCGCCCGAATAATGTTGGTGGTCATGTCGGACACTTTGTCCTTGCCAACCCCATGCACGAAAACCCGAAAGTCTTCAAGGTGATCAAGCACGCCAGTTTCGATAGCACGGCTGTTCAGAACGCTTTCAAAGATGTCATCCGCGTTTTCGCCACCAACTCCACGACCACGGGGCGGGCCTTTGGACGACCCCAAGCAGGTTTCGTTCGGCTCATCAAGATTTGAAAATAGCTCCCGTGCCTGCTCTTTGGCACCGTCACCGATGAGGGCAAGGAAGACGCTGAAGAAGCTGGAAATAGTGGAATGGCACTGCTCGGCGAACGGGTGCTGTGAAGCTCCAATCAGGTGGGGGTCCAGGTACAGCGGGGTGTCTCTTGCGGTGTCGATGTCGATGAAGTCGAGTTCCGCTTGCGTTTTTTTCAGGTCAAACAGTGCGCTTAACTTCATGTGACTCCGATATCGCAACAGAATGCTGCCTTCCGGGCAAACTTACATGCATCTAGCCAAGTATGCAACTGGTATCTTGAACAACAAAATGGCCGAATATGCATCGCACATAAATGTAAAAATCAACCAATGATCGTTGACGTAGCGGTGGTGTTCGCGTTGTTGTCGTAAGGCATCAACCAATACAAGCAAGACCATTTCAGAAGAGAGGTTGGCGCTGCTGGCCGGTATGGACAGGATGTACGTTGGGAACGTCGAACGTGGTCAGTCGAATGTCGCGGTCTTGGTGCTACTTCGGATAGCCAAGGCTTTGGACACGTCGCGGACTCTGCTATTAGAAGAGGCGGGAGTGGAGTGATTCGGTCTCACTGGCGTAGCATCCTTAGAGTAGCGATTACGCAATCAGTGCAGCGGGCTTGAGCGTGGCATATAGGGTTGCACGGCTAACGCCAAACTCCCGTGCTAACTCAGACTTATTTTCACCAGCAGCGGCACGGTTACGGATTTCCTCTGCTTGCTTAGGGATGAGCTTCGCATGACGGCCCATGTGCTTGCCCGCTTCGCGTGCTTTGGCTTGGCCTTCGATACGGCGTTCGTTGATCAGTGCAAGCTCAAACGCTGATACAGCACCAATGATCGTCAGCAGCATCAAGTTCATCGGGTTCGGCTTCAACAGCTTACCGTTAGCATCGACCTCTGTACGCACGAAGGTCATTTCCTCTTTCACGAACTTGATGGTTACGCCCTTGTCGTTTAACTGCTGTACCAGCGACAGCAAGTCGGCAGTGTTACGGGCAAGACGGCTAATCTCGTGCACAACAACAGTGTCGCCCCGGCGAACGTGGGTCAGCATCGCTTTCAAGGCAGGACGGTTCGTGTCGCTACCGCTGCACTTGTCGGTGAAGACCTGATCTAGCGTCATGCCGTCAAGCTGCCGTGCCGTGTTCTGACTAACTGAACTCACGCGTACGTATCCCACCATTTGACCTGCACTCATTATCTACTCCTTTGCTCAATATGTAGATAAAGTATATAGGACTTTATGAAATATGTCCAACAATTCGATTTTCATACTTGTTGGACATATGGCTCCGGGGCTTGCAGGGTACTGGCGGGCTTGGCTGGAATGTATGCCTTGTTGGACACGAAGTTTGCTGGCATTTCATTCTCCGATTAGAGTTCATCTGTGCCTCCATCCACACAATTACTGTCGTCGAAGATTACCGTTGTAGTAACATAATGCCTTGCCTTTTAGAATCCGGGATATGTATGGCTATCTGCGTTGACTGTGCGAAAAATCGTCACCTTAAAAAGCGAATTGCAGAAGATGGGGTGCATGCATATTGCATAGAGTGTGGTCAAAATAAAAGGAAGGTCTTCGGGATAGATCGACTTGCTGACGTGATATCGCAAGCAGTTCAAGAAAACTTTGAGTTGAATGCGCAACGCTATTTTCTGGACGATGGGGACGGTAATGATATAACTGAACCATACGGAGATGCGCTTCATACGGTAGTAGCAGAGATGTTAGAACAAGACGTGGTCTTCTTTGATAAACTTATTGAAGCGATTTCGGAAACTTCTGAACATGACTTTATGGATGGTGAGCCAGATTACTTCGAGCCAGGAGCGGTCTATGTGCCTTATCGCTGGGACTGGACAAGTAACCACTTCGGGTCGCATTGGAATCGGTTGATATCTGAGTTAAAACACAAACGGAGATTCTTTAGCGAGTCAGTCAATGACTTCTTTGAAAGGTTATTTGAAAACGTTGACAAGATCAGGGCTTCAGATGACGGTAAGTCTGTTCCCGTGGTCGAAGTAATATTTCCGCACGAGCCGATGTTCAGAGCCAGAGTCATCGAGCTAGAAGATGTGCAGAAAGTTATTAATGAGCCGTATAAACTTATAGGGCCAGCGCCACGAAACAAAGCTCGATCAGGGCGAATGAGTCCAGAGGGAGTGGTAGCTCTGTATTGTGCTAGAGATGCTGCTACAGCAATGGCAGAACTTCGCCCAGCAATCGGTAGTGTGGTCGCCGTTGTGACGATAGTCGCTACCCGTCCACTACGGATCCTAAACTTCGAACGCCTTGAGCGAGCTGCAGATGAAGGCTGGGGCGCGTATCTTGCAAGGGATTATGATACCGTTTACAACACTAGGGTATTTCTTAGAAATCTGCATAGCCTGATTTCTCAGCCTGTTATTCCCGGACATGAATCGGATTATCTAATAACGCAAACGATGGCCGAATATCTAGCACACGTGTATCAGCCAAACTTCGATGGAATTATTTTTAAATCCGTACAGCGCTCAGGAGGTGTCAATCTGGTTCTTTTTGCCGAAAAAGGTACAGTGGAGACTGAGGCGGAAATCTTTCCAGTTGAATATGTGAAAGACAGCGTATCTTTTAACAAAATAGATCGCGTTGAATACAATCACTCACCCATGCAACCTACCTTTAATTCCGCGAGTGGAGTGAGTCTATCTGCTAAATTGAAGTCCTCCGGTACGTTGGTAAGCAATCTGAAATTATTCAAAGATAAATAGCATACTCGGCTGCAACCAAGCTGCCGAGCGGCGATTCCCAAGCGGGTATTTTCATCCGGCGGCAATTACAGTAAAAGCTGGAAGATGCCAATGCTCGCGCTAGAAAGAATAAAGATCGGATAATTTTTATTGATTCGCTACTCCTTGGACTTGTGTGGAACAAGGAGTCCAGCCAATACACCTATCTGAGGGTTGACGCCGTGGTTTATACCTCGCCCTTGCTAAAGGTCATGGGCCATAATTTCGTTCCCTCCATTCACGAATTCGTTTTGAAAGACATTATTGCCAACCTAATTGCAAGGAAACAATGCTTGCAAATCGGTCAAGGCTGTAGGCTTGGATTCCCTGCTTCCAAATGCGTGTGAGTGTTTCTTCATCGGGCTGCTTCGTGAAAACAATCGCATACTGCGGTGCACCGATTGCGGACTGCACAAGAGCGTGCTTGACGCTTGAATGGTTCCACTGTGTCGTGATCTGGCAATGGCTAGCGTACCGGGCAAGCTTCACGGGGTCCAGGCGTTCATATGCTCGTTTAGCGTTCGCCACGCTGGTCTTACCGTTCAGGTGCCCACACTTTATTTCAACCCAAAGATCAAGTTCCGCATGGTAGAAGTCAGCCATTGCGTTGAAGGTGGTCCCTTCCTTGTCCGTAAAGCTGTACGGCAAAAGCGTCTTATTAACAAGGACGAAGCCTAGGGGGTTAAGGGTCACTGCCGCGATTTGTTCTGGCGTCTTGTATGCCATGTCTATTACCTTTCAAAAGTTCGTGCATTACATACTTAAGTAGAATCCGTCCAAATGTGGATTAAGTGGATTAACTACGATTTGTGGGGCTACAGCACCAACCTGCATGTGGATTAAGGCTGGATTAGTGCTGGATTAGCTCTCTGGATTAGTGGATTAGTACGGCACAAGAAATTCAACCATGATTGCTTCGTCCTCCGGGCGTAAACTGACACCACGTTTGCCTCCGCTGCGTTTCGACCATACCCATTCTCGTTTCTCGACACCGTTGATGCCGCGACGTGTTCTTTCATATCCTTCATTAACCAAGTGCCCCTTGATGATGTCTAGCATCTCCCGTCTTGGAAGCTCACCCATTTCTGTTTTTAGATGGGCGTGCAACTGACCGTCCAAGAATGCCTTCCCGTCTGACACGAAGTCTTTGATAGCACCTTGTAATACCGAGGCAGACAACCCGATCATTTCGTCAAGCGTAGCGGTACGCATACACAGGTTTGGGTTATACACTTCCAAGTTAACGTTCAGGAAGTAGTATCTAATCTGTGCTGCTGCTTCCGGGGTCGCTAGCCAAGCGTAGAATTTATCGAAGAAATCAATGGATTCAGCTTCGCTAATAAAGTGGTCGATGAACTGCAACGCGAGCCAACGTCTTGCTGTCGGGTCTAATCGTAGCGGGCGACGGTCATTAGAAGTTATGATGACGCGACTATACATATCCCGCTTAACCTGTTTTTGCTCGCCCTTGATACTGAACATCTGCGACTTGGAACTCATCGCCTGTTTCATCTTAGTATCTGCGTCGCGCGGTGCAACGGTATCTTCAAGCGCGATAAGTGAGTAGTCGGCCCAAACAGTTGAAAACTGTGCCCAAAGTCCGGTGTACGTCACCGAATCATTAACATGGTTGCCTCCAAGTCCCGTCTTAATAACGGATACAAGTGACGATTTTCCACATTTGCTATTTCCAGTCGCAATGATTCCCCAAATAGGCCGCTTTTCTGGCTGTTGGAAGATTGCCGCAGTCCATTCGATAAGCTGCTGGCGTTCTTCCTCAACAGGCGCGATACGTTCTAGCAGGCTTACCAGCATCGGCGGGGGCGCTTTGTCCACAGGAACAGGAGGATCGAACGGAATAAACGTGTTCGCCAAGGGCACACCATTTGAATCCGTGTAGAACCTGTCTGTGATAGGGCGAAACCCACATCCATAAACCTTCTTCATGTAGGGGCGTACTCGGGCAACTAGTGAGGCCAAGAATGCACCGTAGTTATCAGCAACGACGTTTATATGATTGACCGCAGCCCAACGTGTAAAATCATCTTGAATAGCATCAGTACTGATTGTTTTATTCGACGCAGGATGAAACAGAACGCTTTTGGTGCTAGTGTATTCAATGCAATATCCACGAGCAGTCCAATGTTCGTGTGCATACCGCTCTACCGCTGCTGCTGGATTCAGGTCGATCTTCTTATTCTGTACTGGCGTCAGCGGCTGAGTCATTATTAAGTTCCTTTACTTGTACGCCTAGGTCGGCGATTTCGATTAAATTCTGGATCACTTGGCTACCAGAGCGTTGCGAGGCATGGCAAATACGTTGCAGTGCAGCCCATGATTCAGGCGGCATAAAAACATACTGGCGTTCTAGGACGACACCGTTGCCTGCTGTAATTCGCTGGCGACTGGTATGCGGAATGGAAATAGGCTTAGCGCCCATGACTTCCTCCACGTGTCAATTCAACGCTCGTGGCGTCTTCTAATTTGTTGCTCATCATTTCCTTATTTAGTTAATGTCCAGACGCGACAACAGACGTGACAACCCAATCGGGTGAAACGACAATTTAAACGTCTGGTTGTGTTGCTATTGGCCGAATGGCCGCGATGCTTACCCTGTTACCGGGTAGCGGTAGGCAGGTTATTACTGTGCTGCGAGTGATTCTTGAAGCTGACGAAGCGACTCCTGTTGGCGTGAAATCTGCGCTTCAATTTCTGCACGGGCTGCTTCTCTAGCTGCGTGTGCCTCTTGCTCCTTCGCATCCACAGCTACACGTCTTTCCGCATCCATTTCAGCAAACTGCTCTAGTGCCAACGCATCCTTCATGGCTTGCGTGGCAGCAACAACCATAGTAGGGTGAGGATCGCCATGTATCATCGTGATGATGGCTGTTCCGGTAGAGGCGAACATCGTAGGCATAGCATCAGTATTAATAGTGAACCCGAGGCGGCTTAACGCCGTTACTTGTTCGAGGACGCTTGCTATCGGCCCAACCAGTTCAATCGCTGCTGGCACCTGTGCCGGGGTCGCCTCAGTCACGACAGTTGGGGGCTGTACAGTAAGAGTTACCATTGCTTCGGGTTGTACTATTGTCTTGCTACTCTTGGTCATATCAATTCCTTTTAGTTACGTGGGCAGTTGTCACGGATGAAGGCAACAACGCGAGTTTTGTTCCATTCCAGATTGCGAGCGGTACGTAGCCCGTAGCTGTTCAGGATTTCTGCGATTTCTCGCAGGGAAGTAGCTGGTCGCAGTTCAGCGATTGCAGCAGAAATGTAGGCGTAGAACGCCTCCGGCCTTGTTCGCCCACCAAAGGACGGGTACAACTTGCTATGAACGTTCATTACGCTCTCCTATATATAGACGAAAAAAAACCTCCGGTTGGAGGCTCGAAAGGGTACAAGGCATCTACATAACCTCGCTCAATCAATACCGACATTCTACACGACGATCGCTGAAATGTCAATAGCAGTTCACATGAATCTTCACTTGTCAATAGTTTGTGCAAAATTTTATTATTTATCGCACAGAAAGCGGGGGGGAATCTCGGCTTCCCAATATTTCACATCCTGAAATAAGAATTAAACGAGACGGTTTGCTTAACTAGATCACCTGTTGTCACCATTACCCCATGGCTCCAATAACTCGTTCACTACTTGTTCATCAACGCCGTATGGCTCAAGAAACCGAGTAGCGAGCTTTGTCCCGTGTATTCGTTGAAGCTCCAGCGCCGCTGCAAGGATGGCGACGCTACTGACCGGGCTGTTGGGAAGTGTCTTACGCATTGCAACAGCATGCCTTTCCACGAATCAACCACACTGATCTAGATCAAAGAGACTCGACAAAATAAAGGACGTTTTACAGCACTACTTGTACTTGTGCTGCAAGCCCTTGAGGGGCGCATCGTTCACGCGCGGCACGTTGTGCGTCATCTGGCCGGCCGGGTGCGGATTCATGCGCATGCGGATCGCGTGCACCAGGCGCGCGATCGCTACGTCGTCTTTTTTGATCAGCACCAGGTCGCGCAGCTGCTCGTATTCGGCGCCCGGGAGCATGTCGCGGTGCGGAAACGTCAGGCGGTAGATCGGATCGTCCGGCACCCGCGACCAGTCGATCAGCGTATCCATCACATATGCATTGGTGCGAAACGGCAGCACGTGCGAGACCACCTGCACGGCTTCCTGCAGCTCGGGCGTGAGCCATTCCCATTGGCGCGCGGTCACGATCGACTGGCGCGTGAAGGGCTTGAACTTGGTGGGCGTCGTTGCAGTCGTGTTCACGAAGATCTCCAGAAGAAGACGATGGGAAGGCGGCGGATTGCCGGAAAGAACCCATCTTAGGGAGGCCAAATGGACAGCAATTGCCATCAATCAATGAGATGGTGTCTGACTGCGTGAATAGGACAATCACGGGCTGTTGTAGGAAAAAGTGCGGCATCGGCGCAACGGCGCCCGTGCGATTTCCACGCGCTTGTGCGTGCGCAATCCGGCTCGGGCACGCGCCGCTAGAGTAGTGAATGCACTTAAGCAATATTTCCGAGGCATTTACCGCGAAAGGAAGCACCGCCATGAAACTGATCGCTACCGCCGCCGCCCTGTGCCTGGGGCTGGCCTCGACCGCCGCCCTGGCCAATGAACCGACCGAGAAGGACGCCATCGCCATGGCCGAGCGCGGCGCCGCCCTGATCAAGGC
>Ga0308164_10004875_pt1 | contig 11105 bp, 10 predicted proteins | sample PhyTR2_FD_201031 | JGI IMG/M metagenome (GOLD analysis project Ga0308164, IMG submission 201031) | Phyllosphere microbial communities from UC Gill Tract Community Farm, Albany, California, United States - DLSLT.R2 | ecosystem: Host-associated > Plants > Phyllosphere > Unclassified | place: USA... | reverse complement strand
GCAACAGAAACTGCGACAGTCAAATCTACGTGAGCTGCGGCCAGTCGATCGATTCGATTTTCCATCCGTCAATCTTAGCGTGTTGGTTCAAGCCATGGGCGCCATGTGTTGAGGTGCTTGAATCTATGACGAGGTGCGGTGTGGCCCGCCGTCGATTAGTACGCGCTGCACCACGAGCAAAGGCGTTTTGTGCTGTAGTACACGCACGCCGGCCTCTACCCCAAACGCGATGGCAACGTTGACTGCCAAGTCAACATAGATAGCAGTGAGGCGGTCGGTTCGTTGTTCCATGCGCTTAAGTATGGCCGGGCGAGCCGCTGATTCCGAGCCTGGCCAAAATTAGGCAGGGTGCATGACCGGCTGATACGGCGGAACGAACAGTGATCCGCACATGTGATTCAAACTGCTGCTCGCCCGCGCTAAGCTGGCGCCATGCAAGAGCAAACCCTGGGGCGCTGACGTGCGCGCACTGCTGTGGAAGTGAAGCGGTTCCGCGCGCTGGCACTGTACGTCAACCAGCTGCAGCGCATTCTAGACACCCTATCCGGCCCCAGGGCGACGTATTGCAAGCCATTCGCTCGTAGCTCGAAAGTGAACCGTGCGCGAAGGAGTTCCCCCGGCTACCACCTCGTGTCTAAGCAACCGGTCCATAATTCCGCTCGGGAATAAAGGCTTTTCGTTTGATTAATGATCAGAAGAAATCGTCTATCTGACAATGTCAGCCTTTGCATAACCGACGTCTCCCCCGTACGAGTAAGAGGCGAATAAGTGTAGAAATACTAACTGACAGATAGCTTAGCGTAATACAAAACATTAAATATTTTCTAAGAAATTTATATTTCTAAAAAAAAATAAAGATCAATTTTCTCGATTTTTATCCGACCATAAAGTGTGGTGAAATGTATGAATCGTATTTGACCCGGTAATATTCGCTGCTGTAAACTAGGAACCTCTTACATCTAGAATCACTCTGCATGATCGACCCTGCTAATGTACCAAGTACACCACCGACTGAGCAGGGCATTTTGCCAAGTAAGCTCGACTTCCCAGTAGTCGGTATTGGCGCCTCCGCTGGCGGCATGGCTGCTCTGCTCAGCCTATTCGAGCACATGCCCGCCTCACACGACTTGGCGTTTGTCGTGGTGATGCACCTGTCCCCTGATCACCCAAGTTCGGCGGCGTCAATCCTGCAGCGCGCTACACGGATGCCGGTGAGCCAGGTCACATCCAAGGTCAAGATCGAACCGCGTCATATTTACGTGATCGCCCCGAATCTGCAACTGTCGATGTTTGACGGGATGCTTGTCATTGATGAGCTCGAGCGGCCTCGTGGCAAGCATGTCGCAATCGACCTGTTCTTCCGTACGTTGGCAGAAGTTCATCGCGAGCGTGCCTTGGCCATTGTCTTGTCCGGCACTGGCAGCGATGGTGCGGTCGGGCTATCACGCATCAAGGAGCTTGGTGGCGTTACTCTAGTCCAGTCTCCGGACGACGCTGAATATGACGGCATGCCGGAAGCAGCAATCCGTACCAGAGCGGTCGATTTTGTCTTGCCTGTCGTGGATATCCCGCAAAAGTTGGTCGACCTTTGGGAAAATGCCAAGAGCATTGAGTTGCCAGCTCCTGGTGACGGAGACGCACCGATCGCGCACTTGCCGGATACGAGCGATGCAGCCAGTGCTGAGGAAGCCCTGCACGAGATCATCAGCCAGTTATTCAGCAATACAGGGCACGATTTCCGTCACTACAAGCGCGCTACCGTGCTGCGCCGCATCGAACGCCGCCTTCAAGTGCGCAGCGTGCACTCTTTACCCGAATACAACGAGCTCCTCAAAACGGATGCTGGCGAGCACAAGGCATTGCTCGACGATATGCTGATTGGCGTGACAAATTTCTTCCGGGACCGCGATGCCTTCGAGGCTCTCGAACGCGATGTGGTTCCAGAGCTGTTCAAAGATAAGGGCTCGGGCGATGAAGTACGGGCTTGGGTGGCGGCCTGTTCCAGCGGAGAGGAAGCCTACTCGCTGGCGATGCTAATGACTGAACAGGCCGCACTACATGAGTCGGCTCCGGTATTCCAGGTCTTTGCATCAGACATTGACGAACATGCGATCGACACGGCGCGCGCCGGCATCTTTCCCGGCTCCATCATTACCGATGTTGCGCCGGGAAGGCTGCGCCAGTATTTCACCAAAGAAGATGACCGCTACCGCATCCGGAAGGCCGTACGTGACCGAGTGCTGTTCGCCTCACATAACTTACTACGCGACCCGCCGTTTTCCCGGCTTGACCTGGTTAGCTGCCGCAACCTGCTGATATATCTGAACCGCGACGTGCAATTACGCGTACTGCAGATGTTCCATTTCGCGCTCAAGCCAGGTGGCTTCCTCTTTCTAGGCAGTTCTGAATCGGCCGACGCGGTGGCCGATTATTTCATTCCAATTGACAAGAAAAATCGGATCTACCGCGCGCGCTCCGGGTTGCCACAACCGCAGTATAAAAACTTGGCTGGTACGGCCTTCCGTGCCCGTATTCCCGATGTGCAACGTAGTAAGCTACCGGTGAAACGCCTGTTTTCTTACGCTGAAATGCACCAACGTGCGTTGGCACGATTCGCATCACCTTCAGCCGTGATCGATCGAGAAGGCAATATAGTGCACATGGCAGAAGAGGTTGGCCAATACCTTCGCATGAGCGGCGGGGAACCCTCGCACAACCTGCTAACTTTAATTCTGCCCGAATTGCGGCTTGAACTACGATCCGGAATGTTTCAGGCGACGCAGGCTGACGCTAGCGTCGACTGCCGCCCGGTTGATGTACCTGCGCTCGGCGAGCGCAGTTTGGTGGGAATCACGGTGATGCCTTTTCGCGACGATGAGGCGGAAAGCGATTACATGCTTGTAATGTTCAGATGCCATGATCAGCCGACTGAACAAGTAAGCAGGCCAGGCTCCAGCGGGAGCCACGACGTGGTGCTGGCCCAGCTTGAGGCCGAACTGCAGCGCAAACGCGAGCAGCTTCAGGAGACCATCGAAAACGCCGAGATTTCGACAGAGGAACTGCGTGCCTCTAATGAAGAGCTACAGGCAATTAACGAAGAATTGCGTTCTGCCACCGAAGAGCTGGAAACCAGTAAAGAGGAGTTGCAGTCGGTCAATGAAGAACTAATCACCGTAAACTACGAACTGAAAGTCAAGGTCGAGGAAACCGGCAAAGCAAACGATGACCTGAACAATCTGATCGCTTCAACCGACATCGCCACCATCTTCGTAGATAAGGGCATGCGCATCAAGCGCTTCACGCCGCGTGCGGCCGACCTGTTTTCGATCATTGGATCCGACGTGGGGCGCTCGCTGCTCGACCTCACGCATAAGCTCGACTATGACGAATTGCCGGAGGATGTTAACGCGAGCTTTGAAACCCTACGTATGGTCGAGCGTGAGGTGCGCAGTATCGATGGGCGATACTATATCGTGCGACTGCTTCCCTACCGCACCAACGAAGACCGGATCGAAGGTGCGGTGATGACTTTCTTCGACATCACCCTGCGGCGCCAGGCCGAAGGGCAGGCGCGCGCCAGCGAGGCACGCATGCGCCTGGTGGCCGAATGCGCCAACGACTACGCTATCATCACGCTCGATGAACACGGCTGCATTACAAGCTGGAACAAGGGCGCAGAATACCTGTTCGGTTGGCCGGCGCAGGAAATAATGGGAGAGACGGCCGAGAGGTTGTTTGTGCCAGAAGATGTGGCGGCGGGCGTGCCGGCCGACGAACTGCGGCGTGCCCATTCTGACGGCCGTGCCGAGGACGAGCGCTGGCATGTGCGTAAGGATGGCTCACAGTTTTACTGCAGCGGGGTGACCACCCCGTTGTTCGACGGCCACTTCTATGGTTACGCCAAGATCGCTCGCGACGCCACTGCACGTTTACTCCACGAAAATGAACTCGAGAAGGTAATAGACAAGGCCCAGGCGGGGGAGTCGGATGCGCAGCAGGCGGCCGCGCTGAAAGACGAATTCCTATCCGTAATGTCGCATGAGCTGCGCAATCCGCTGAACATGATCAACATCAATGTCGAACTTCTCGCGCGCATGCCTGGGATCCGCCAATCTGACCTGTTCGCGCGTACATCGGCGGGTATTCGCAATGCGGTGCGGAGTCAGGCGAAAATCATTGACGACCTGATGGACATGTCGCGTGCGCGTACCGGCAAACTGTCGCTCGCTTTGGCCCCGCTAGAAATTGGCCAAGTAGTCAGGGATATAGTCGAGATCGAGCGCGCCAGCCCTTTGTCAGCTGAATTTGACATCTCGCTGCAGGACGACAGCGACCGTACCGCAGTGTTGGGCGACAGAGTGCGCATCGAACAAGTGCTCATGAATTTGCTCAGCAATGCCGTCAAGTTCACTCCACGCGGCGGCCAAATCCAGGTACATATCGAGCGTGAAGAGAAGGCGGTGCGCGTGGATGTCGTTGATAGCGGCCACGGCATCGAACCACAATTTCTACCCAACGTGTTTGACATGTACGGCCAAAGTGCGTCAGCCGCCACCCGCATTCAAGGTGGCCTGGGTATTGGGCTAGCGTTGGTACGCGAGATCGTGGGAATGCATGGTGGACGTGTAGAGGCCTTTTCCGATGGTATCGGAAAAGGTGCGCGTTTCAGCGTATGGCTGCCCGTTTATGACAGCGCGCCGCTGTCCCAGCACGAGACCGTGCACAGCGTTGCCGACACCTTGGTTGGACTGCGCATCGCCATTGTTGACGCCATGCCCGACATGCTTGATCTATTCGCATCCTTGCTTGAAGCGAGCGGTGCGACGGTTTTCCCAACCGCTAGCGCAGAGGAATGTTTGCGAATCTTGCAACAGGAGACAGTTGATCTCCTGATTGCGGATGTGTCGCCGTCGAGCAAGGACACGATTGCATTGATGCAGCAAGTACGCGCTGATGTCCGTGTTGCAAGGCTACCGGCGATTGCCTTGAGCGCCATGACACGAAAAAGCGACGTCGCCGAAATCATGGCAGCTGGATTTTCGGCCCATCTAGGAAAGCCGATTGCAATGGAACAGCTCAGCATCGTGGTCAGCAGTCTATTGCCTTCGCATATAGCACCCGACACGAGCACATTGCCCATTGCTAAAAAATGACAGCAATGAGGGGGGGGGGTGGCCCAAGAGATTGCTAGCACATTTGTTATGGAGTCGGTATGGCTATTCGGATACGTCGTAGCACCCTAATTTCCCAGCATGTTGAAGTAGCGCTCGTCTACAAAGACATGCTCGGAATCGACGAGGCACTCGCATACCTCGCACGCGAAAATATATCGGACGATCTCGCAGAGCGCATCCTCGGTGATGGGCGTCGTGCTAGCGATATGGTAGTTACGCTGGTACCGGGAGGTAGCTCAGTAACGCCATTTACAGTATGCCGAAGGCGCAATCATTTACACGACGCCATTATCGAAGCTGCTCTCAAGATAGAAAGGAAACTTGGGAGCACTTGGGCGCACGCCTTACTACGGGACGAAAAAGTGCCAGATGAAGTAGCGGCTCGTATTCTGGCAGAAGGTCCTCGTCAATTGCGATGCAAGCTCAACGTTTAATAATTTTATTATAAAATAATAAAAATTACGTTTATTCAGGTTGATTTTTATCCATAAATTTAATCTATATCCAATGCCAGCTATAATTAATTATTACAATTGACACCCAAAATAAAATATGACAATCTCGGGTTTTATCCGGAGTCAAGCAATGAAAACACATATTCTTTATCGTCGGAAAGATTTTCAAACTGCATTGGCTATCGACTGCGCAGTTATCATATTGAAAAATGCAGGACTCCCCCAAGCTTATTCCGCATTACTAGCAAATGGCATACCGGGAAGAATTGTCAAGCGTCTACTTTCAATGCCTAATAAATGCCGGCGAATTAATGTCATCGAGATGGGACCTGAGTATGAGCAGCGTTAATTAATTGATAAATTGGACGGTTTCCCAAAACAGATATAACGTGACATTGTGTAAACCTGCTAGGCGGGCATTGACGGTTGCTAGCTCGAGCACCTTCGGATTGACGTCGATTCCAATCACCGCAGCATGTGAAAAGGTGCGCGCGATCGTAAGAGCGTCGGCACCCGTGCCGCAACCGACATCGAGTGCACGCACGGGGCTCGCGTCAAGCCAAGCGAACGCACGTTGTAACGCGCTAATAAAGCGATAAGTATCCGGCCCGAAGAAGACAGCATCATCCGCGTGCGTTGGCCAGGCAGAGTGCATCAGTAGCATGTCGTCTAAGGTTAATACCCGGATCGACGAATGCAACAAGTCGCCTTCATCGACTAGCACTCCGGCCTCGCGCATTAGCGCGAGCGCTTTGGGTTCTAGGAGCGCGGTATCAAACGGACGACTCCAGCCGAAAACGTCCCGCAAGTCCCTAGCCAGCTCGTTGCCAGGGCGGCCGTTTATACGTCGGTGCGTTGCAGGTGTGACCGGTGTGAATCGATAATTGCTATAGCGCAAGCTTTCGCCTATAGAGAGCAGGGCACTGGTGTTAGAGGGTTCATGCGTCAATTTCTAATTAGCGGATCGTGCGGTCTGTGCAAACCCGTACACAATACGCATATAGCGTGTCTTCTTGACATCGATGACTTCTCGCGGTGCCTATACCCTAATAGCTCAGTCGCTACTCCACCCGGAAGTGGGTGAGAACAAACCTCCTCTATGATGGCTTTTGTTAGAGCGCTAGTGCGACTGCGACGTCTATTTCTTTAGCTAAGCAGATTAGATAATGTCCGACGTCGAAGCTTAGTTTTTTTTCGGGGGAGAGAAGACATACTAAAACCTGTGGTAGCACCTGTATAAGGCAGCATTGTAAGGTCACCATTCCAAAGCAATATAGAGCAGTCTAAAGTAGTCGGAGTGTTATCTAGCTTTGCGTCGAGAACTTGCCTTTGACATTGAGATATAGCTTGTCGGCTCAACCGATATAATAGTGCTTCACCTGCCAAGTTAAAATCTTTGAAAAATCTGGGGGAACTAACAGAATTATTTTCTGCTTCTCCATATTTGGCATTTCGAAATTAAGCTCGATCGATACTCCCTTATCGGAGGTAATACGGGTCTTAATTACGCCACGGCCTAGGCGGCGTGCTATGAAATGACGTACGATATCTTGCATAGGACAAGGTCTAAAAATGCATAATTTTAGAGATATTTTTTTGATCAGGGTGCACAATAGACACTGAACAAAATGCGTTTTTAACCAGGAGATGCAAAATTTAAAAGACAGATTTGAATATTTAGTTGACCGGCTTCACCGTGCCGGGCTAAGAAACAACGCTGCGGAATCGGAGCATGAGCGAGCGCAGGCTCTTCTATGGCTTGCAGTATGGAATAAAGCAATAAGAAATGAATGCTAGCGAAAAATACTAAATAGAAACAATGGCTAAAGGGGAATATCGGTCGCCAAGTGCCATGCTGCGAAATATACTGTACCCGCGATGCGCTGGGGCATAATTAATTTCCTGAGGAAAGGCATGAGTCGCTCCAGTAGCTACGAGATCAGGTATTTTTGTCAACGGTGAAAGAAGCTTATGCAGGCAAATAGACTTCAGGAGCCTATGTCCGCAGTCCGGGCGGCATGCCGATCGCGACAGGTAAAGCTGCGCCGGTGAGGAAGTCGGCACGCGAACGCGAGCAAATCCGCGCTCGAGTTGACGGGCCTTGGCGGCGCGTGCCGTATCGATCTTGACGTCCTAACTCATAAATGCAACGGTGATAAGTATTATCATCATTGCTGTTTCTGAGCGGCATCCATACGGATTTCAGGTCGACCAAGATTCGCCTTCGCCCATGGCATCGTTGTAGGCTTCGGCCAGCAGATAAGCGTGGCGCGCCGCGGCCGGCATGGCAGATGCAGCCATTACGAGCCAGTGCGCGCGCCGTGTTTCGGGGAGGCCATTCCACCATTCCATGCCGGTGTGCGGGTCTTCCGCCCGAACCGGGTAGGCGCCGCCGCCGGCTTCCTGGTCGTCTTCGTACAGCTCGAGATTCCATCCGCCCCCAAGATCGGCAGGGCGAGGCTGAATTTTGTAAGTACGACGCATGTCGTTCCCCTTACTGGATACTGGCGGCTGGCTTCACGACGCGCATGACGCTGGCGCGGGAAATGCCGAATGCGCGGGCCAGGGAGCTGATCGATGCGCCGGCTTGGTGTTGCTTGGCCATTGCCGCGCGCTGCTCATCGGTCGTGCTGATCGGGCGGCCCAGGGTCTTGCCCTCTGCCTTTGCCCTGGCCAGGCCTGACTGCGTGCGTTCGACCAGCAGGTCACGCTCCATTTCCGCGACTGCGGCCAGCATCAGCTTGCCGGCGGCGCTGGTCAAGTCCAGCTTACCGAGCCGCACCACGACAACCTCGATCCGGCGCGCGGCCAGCGCTTTGATCGTGGTGCCAACATCCTGGGTATCGCGGCCGAGGCGATCCAGCTTGGTCACCACCAGCGTCTCGCCATCGCGGATCTGGCTAAGCATCGTGGCGAACTGCGGGCGCTGGGAGGCGGACACCTTGCACGATACGTCTTCGTCGGCATACCAGTACCCGATGGCATAGCCGGCAGACTCGATCTCGCGGCGCTGGTTCTCCGTCGTTTAGCCTTTCGTGCTGACTCTGCCGTATCCAAAAATTGCCATGGTAATAATTTCCGCTGTCCGGTAGCATTCAACGCTGCCCAATAACGTCGAATATACATTCGAACATGTTCAAAAGTAAAATTGGTATTTTATGAACATGTGTAGCACCGGCTGATGAGGCCTGTTCAAAACCGGTCGTTATTGAACATTTACACGGCGTGGATGGTGAGAGCATCTCCCTCGATGATTGTCCAGCCAGGTGGCCAGCCAGTAGCAAAGTGCTCAGCTTGGGTTGACGCCGTCGCATAGAATTGCTCAGCGAACTACGTAACGCCATCAGTGGCAGACTGGGCTTTGCAAACTATGTCTATAAGCTCAACGCCCGCCACTTCAATGCTGGCAGACCTGAACGATTTGAAAACGACCATGGCCCTGGTCACGCGCTTGATCGCCCGACGGTTCTGTTCAACATTATTGCTGAGGGACTTGACTTGGCGAACAGTGGTTAGCACTTCGCGGTCAGCGCCGATCTCGTCAATCACCGCTTTATTAGCGGCGCTCTTATCCATCGCTACCTTACTACGGGTAGCGTTAGCCACCATCGCTGCCGAAGCAGCGCTTCGCTGCAGCCGTGTTGTGCTCGGCTGTCAGAGGGAAGTCGATGGTCTTAACCTGCTTATCGACAGGGCGGTAGAGATTTTTCTCGACGCCTTGACCTTGATGTACGTCAAATCCATCATCACGTAGGTTGGAAAGCGCAGCTTTGAAGTTGAGCATGTAAGTTAATCAAGGGTTGAAGCTACAGCTTATCGGATCGTCTGGTTCCGTCATCGTGCAACCGAACCCTTTAGCTCATCCCTGGTGACGAAAGATGTATGTCCCATCAAGTGCCGCTATGCCCACCGTTTTTCAACGAACCATGTGGACACGGGAGAGGCCCCTGAAACCGTTGCCTGAGAGTGCGGCCCCCCGCACTGCAATGCGACAAGCGACGGCCAAGAGGAGGGTACCCTGAGATGCCGGCTGCAATCCGAGGTTACTTCGCCGCGCTCGGTCATCCTTCAGTGCTACGCAGATACCCGGTTGAGGCATTCCACTAGCGCGATGCGAGAGCTGGTCACGCCGTGAGTTTTCAACTGCCTTTAGGCTTTAGTTGCATAACCCAGTACGCAAAGGTATCGAGCGAACCGACTGCTTGCTGCCGTATATCTGGAAAACCTGACCGAAACTGCAAGAGTTACGATCACCTTTGCCTCGACGATAAGGCGTATCCGCATCGAATCTTTTGCAGGAACTGCTGCTCATGCGTTTGCTTAATTATCAAGCACATACCGAAAAACCGCATGAACACTGGTTCTAACGACGTTATCAGCACAGTTATCCACGAAAAATGTGGATATCGTTGCCTTCTACTGAGCAGCATGCGTGCGCGAAAAGGGTTAAATCCTGAAATCGTCTAGCGACTTCCCACCGGCCAACCCCTCAGCAATCCACTTTGGCTGTCGACCGCGGCCGGTCCACCTCTGCGCACTGTCAGCTGGGTTCTGGTACTGCGCTTGAACCTTTTTGCCGCTCCCTTTCGCTTTTGCTCCACCAGTCGCAAGCAGCTCCTCTACCGAGACACCTAAAGTCTGAGCAATAGTAAGAATCTGCTCACGTGCTTTAGTGACTTCCTGTCGTTGGCGAGCTTTGATATTTTTCTCAATCTCTGCTTGCAGTCCCTTGAGCTCGCTGAGGTTATAGTCCGACAGATTTACCTTGGTCATAGCTTGATCTTTCTTCGTTAAGTGGCTTGGAAGTAATTCTACAAACGATTCTACTATGCGCTTGCTGATCAGACGTGTTTCCGGCCATTCTTGAGATTGTAGGCCGTATCTTGAAAGAGAAGCTGGATACAAAGGTGTGTATGTTTGCGTGCACCATCATCTGCAGTTAAAGCCGAGCCAAAGCCGGTTCTTGGTACGAGGTCGTCGGGTACCTCATCGATGTGACCCGCGACTAGTTCCAGAGTACCGGACTTAGAGGTAGGTATTCCGACAAGGCGAGGGATCGCACGCTAATTTTGTTGATGTCGACAGGCGGCCGGGCTTCTGCATCCCAGTAGGCTGGCCGTGCTACCCCCATGAGGGATATACACGGTAGCTCGACAGCTTTCAGCACGATTGAGATAGGTAAGGAAAACACTGCGCGGGGGTTCTGCGACTACACTGCGGATTTGTCCATTCCGCTTGCACTCACTTGCGCAATGTAGTAACATACCTACATCGAGCAAGCACAAGAGGGATTGCCATGACCATTACCACCATATCCAGCCGCGAGTTCAACCAAGGAGCGAGCGAGGCAAAACGGGCCGCAACCAATGGACCGGTGTTCATCACAGATCGGGGCCGGCCTGCCCATGTACTGATGAGCTTTGAGGACTATCAGCGACTTACAAAGCAGCGGCGCAACATTGCTGATGCGCTGGCT
>Ga0308164_10004873_pt1 | contig 11108 bp, 11 predicted proteins | sample PhyTR2_FD_201031 | JGI IMG/M metagenome (GOLD analysis project Ga0308164, IMG submission 201031) | Phyllosphere microbial communities from UC Gill Tract Community Farm, Albany, California, United States - DLSLT.R2 | ecosystem: Host-associated > Plants > Phyllosphere > Unclassified | place: USA... | reverse complement strand
GGTCAGCAGCCACAGGGTCATGGCCACGCCTTCAAAGCAGAAGGCGAACGCCATGGTGTTTTCCCGGCCCCAGCGGTCGGAGATCCAGCCGAACAGCGGGCGGGTCAGGCCGTTGCAGATGCGGTCGATGGTCAGCGCCAGGGGCAGGGCGGCCATGCCGAACACCATTACCCCTGTCATGCCGAAATCTTTGGCGAAGCTGGCCATCTGCGAGGTGACCATCAGGCCCGAGGTGGACATCAGCGTGAACATCACGAACATCAGCCAGAACAGCGGGGTCTTGAGCATCTGCCTGGGCGCCACGTCGGCGACGCTCTGGGCCACCTTGGGCAGGTCGCTGATGGCTTCAGCCGGGGGCTGGCGCAGAAACTGCGAAGCCAGCAAGCCGACCACCCCCAGCACCGCGCCGAAGATCAGCAGGGTGGTTTCCATGCCGACGCTGGCCAGTGCGTTGCTGATCGGAAAGGTAGTGACCATCGCCCCCATGCCATAGCCGGCGGCTACGGCACCGGCGGCCAGGCCGCGGCGGTCCGGGAACCAGCGCACCATCAGGCCGACGATCCCCACGTAGACGATACCCGTGCCCAGGCCGCCGACCACGCCGTAGCTCAGGTACAGCGCCGTCAGCGACGAGGCCTGGCTCGCGAGTACCCAGCTCAGGCCGCTGAGCACGCAGCCGGTGGCGATCAGTTGCTTGATACCGAAACGGTCGACCAGGAAACCCTGCACCGGCGAAAAGAAGGTTTGCAGGATAATGAGCAGCGAGAAGGTCACTTGAAGTTGCGCCAGCGACACGCCCAGTTTGGCGGTCAATGGGCCGGTGAATAACGTCCATACATATTGCGGGCTGGAAATGGCCATCATACAGATGACCCCGGCCAGCAACTGCTGCCAGCGTGAGTCGAGGGCTCTAGGTTGGGCGTTGGCCAGGCTTGCGGGGGTGCTTTTCATGGCGTGGACTCGGGCGGTTAGCGATATAACGGACCTGAGCAAGGGGTATGCCATGAAGCGAGTTTAAATGAATTTAAATTCATGAATACAGGCGGCTTTAAAATAACGTGCAGGGCTATAACTTCCGCGCTTGGCAGAATATAAATAATTAAAATGGATAACACATAACCCGCAAGACGTTACGCTTGCTGACCTCATGCAGTCTATCGCCGTAAGTGCAATCGATGTCGCGTAACGGACATCGAGTGTTCCCCTCCTTTGCGGGTCGGTCGCTAATGGTGCGCGGTGCACTGCAACGGCGCCTGATCATCGCTGACCGCCAGCACTAGCTCGAGGTAGGCAATAAACGCCCGCACCTTGCCATTCAATGCCGAACGTTCCGCTACGCAGGCGTAGATTTCCATCGGCTCCGGCTCGGCCCAGGCCGCGTTGCGGCTGCCGGCCTCGAACAGCGGCAGCAGGCGGCCGCTGGCGAGCAGCGGCTGGGCCACGAAGCTGGCCAGGCGGGCGATACCGCCGCCGTTCACGGCGATCTGCGCGAGCATGTCGATGTCGTCGCAAACGAACGCCGGGGTGACCTTCACTTCGAAAGTGCTGCCATCGCGCTTGAACATCCACGGCAGGAAGCGCCCGTCGGTGGGATAGCGAAACACCAGGCACGCGTGTTGCGCCAGTTGCTCTGGCGTGGCGGGCGCGCCGGCCCGTTCCAGGTAGGCCGGCGCGGCGCAGAAGATGAACGGCCGCCGGGCGATCAGCCGCGCCACCAGGTGATCGCTGAGTTGTGCGCCAATGCGCAGGCTGACGTCCACGCCTTCGACCCGGTGATCGACGCGCCGGTCGGTGCTCACCAGCTCGATGTCGATGCGCGGGTAGGCGGCCTTGAACGCCGGCATCAGCGGCGCCAGCACATGGCGGCCGAACGCTGACGTGGTGGCGATGCACAGCGGCCCCTGGGGTTCGGCGGCGACGGTAGCGGCCTGGGCGGCGAGGTCGATGTCCCGGGGAATATGCCGCACCTTTTCGAAATAGCGCGCGCCGTTCTCGGTCAGGGCCATGCTGCGGGTGGTGCGCGACAGCAGGCGCACGCCCAAGTGGGTTTCGAGGCGCGAGATGCTCTGGCTGACCGCGGCGGCGCTCATGCCCTGGGCACGGGCCGCCGCCGCGATACTGCCGTTTTCCACCACGCTGATGTAGCTGTTGATCAAACCGAGAATATCCATGGTTGCCTGTGCGTTCGATTCGTTGGTTTTACTTAATAGCGAATTAAGAGTGGCGCGGCTACCCGCAGGGGGAGCGCCTTGCTAACGTGGGGTTCTTCAGCCACCCAGACCAGTGAGGTCCCTTTTCATGAGCAGCACGGTTTCCCGCCGCTTTCGCCTTCCAGCACGCATCACACCCTACGTTTTCGCGCTGTACATGGCGACCATCATGGCCTTTCTCATGTGCCTGGTCATCACCCTCGCCGAATTCGGTTTCGACGAGCACTACCTGAAAAACGTGATGAATGCCTACCGCGTGGCCATGCCCGCAGCGTTCGTCTGTGTACTGGTGGTGCGCCCGATCGTGGCGCGGCTGGTGGCTTGGACCGTGCACGGGCATTGAGCACCGGGCACCACGGCAATTGATCACGAAACGTTTAACTTCAGGTGAGGATTTGGCGAACAGCCGGCCCTTAGGCTAGGTCCCATGGCAAGTGTCAGGGTTATGGGAGGCAGCATGTTTTCACGTCGACAACTCTTGTTCGGAACGCTGGCGGTAGGCGGTGGCTTGGGTGCATTGGCACTGATGCCGCGCGGCTTTGCCGTGAGCCCGGCGATGGCGGCGGATACCCAGGTATTCGATGTCACCCACACGGCCAGCGAATGGAAGGCCATGCTCACGCCCGCGCAATACGACGTGCTGAGGGAGGAGGGTACCGAGCGGCCCTACACCAGCCCGCTGAACGACGAACATCGGCAGGGCACCTTCAGTTGCGCCGGTTGCAACCTGCCAGCGTTCTCGTCCGCCACCAAGTTCGACAGCGGCACCGGCTGGCCGAGTTTCTGGACGCCGCTGGACAAGGCCGTGGCGGTGCGCGAAGACCGTTCCTTTGGCATGGTGCGCAAGGAGGTGCACTGTTCACGCTGCGGCGGGCACCTGGGCCACGTGTTTGATGACGGGCCGAAACCGACCGGGCTGCGCTACTGCATGAACGGCGTGGCGATGAATTTCGCGCCGAAAGCCGCCTAGGCCCGCTGGGCCCGCCACAGGAAGCGCCCGCCATCGGCGATCAGCACCGCCACGGCGGCCCAGATGGGTAGGTAGGTGAGCCATTGCTCCGGACGAATATGCTCGCCCAGGGCTATCGCCACTGCGATCAACAACACCGGTTCGACATAGCCCAGCAAGCCGAACAGGCTGAATGGCAACAGCTTGCCCGCGACGATATAGGACATGAACGCCGTGGCGCTGATCACGCCGAGGCCGAGTAGCAGCCACATCAAGCGAGGGGCCTGGAGCAAGGCTTCAGTCCCCTGGCCCATGGCGAAGCAGGCCGCCAACGGGAAGGTCAGCAAGGTGTCGAACCACAAGCCGCCCAGGTGCGCGGTGGCCAGTTTGCGCCGCAGAATGAAGTACAACGGCAGGCCGCAGGCCACCAGCAGGGTCGGCCAGGCGATGTGCCCCACTTGGTACAGCTCGTTGGCCACGCCGACGGCGGCGCACAGGGCCGCGAGCTTCTTCAGCGAATTGAGGCGGTCGCCATACACCAGCCGCCCGACCAGCAGCATCGCCAGCGGCAGCAGGAAATAGCCCAGTGACACATCCAGCCCATGACCATTGAGCGGCGCCCACATGAACAGCCACTGCTGGGCGCCGAGCAGGGCGCTGCTCAGGCATAGCGCGCCGATTAGCCTGGGGTTTTTTCGCAGGCGCATGAACACCGAGACCACCTGCGGCCATTCCCCGGTCACCACCATGAACAGAGTGATCAGCGGCAGCATCAGCAGCATGCGCCAGCCGAAAATCGCGTCACCGCCCAAGGGGCTCAGCAGTGTGGTGTAGAAGTACAGCGAGGCAAAAAGGCAGGACGAAGTAACGGATAAAGCGACACCTCGGAACAAGGGGCCTCCCTGGGGCAAGTAGTCGGGTCGAGCGCCGCCACCTCGGCGACATCTGGGTGCGCTTCAAGGCAAGGGCGTGGGGAGGGGGATTATCGCAGCTGCGGTAGTGGGCAGTCATGCCCTTTCATGGGGCGTTGGCTGTTTGCGGAACTCGCGGCCTAGCGTTGCGTCAGAATGGCACCGAGCAAGCCCGGAAAACGGCTGTCGATGGTCTCGGCCCGCAGTGAATTCATGTGGGTGGTACCCACGTTGCGGGTCTGCACCAGGCCCGCATCGCGTAGCACCCGGAAGTGGTGGGACATACTGGATTTCGGCCGCCCGCCGTCCAGTTCGCCGCAAGTGGCCTCGGGCACGCCGGCCAGGCAGCGAACGATTTCCAGGCGCACGGGGTCGCTCAGGGCGTACAGCACGCGCTCAAGGATAAGGTCTTCGGGGTCAGGGTGTTTGTAGGCTCGCATGGTCGGCATGATAACAAGGGTTTGGATAAATGCCATAGTTCGATTATGATCGAACAATCGCATCTCGACACACATTTACCCTGGAGCTTGTCCATGTCTGCATTGTTCGAACCCTTTACCCTCAAAGACGTGACCCTGCGCAACCGCATCGCCATTCCACCGATGTGCCAATACATGGCCAACGACGGCATCATCAACGATTGGCACCAGGTGCACCTGGCCGGTATGGCCCGCGGCGGTGCCGGCCTGGTGGTGGTTGAAGCCACGGCGGTGTCGCCAGAAGGGCGTATCACCCCGGGTTGCGCCGGCATCTGGAGCGACGAGCACGCCCAAGCCTTCATTCCCGCCGTGCAAGCCATCAAGGCTGCTGGCTCGGTGCCAGGCATCCAGATCGCCCACGCCGGTCGCAAAGCCAGCGCCAACCGCCCTTGGGAAGGTGACGATCACATGGCCGCCAGCGACGCCCGCGCCTGGGAAACCATCGCGCCGTCCGCCATTGCCTTCGGCGCCAACCTGCCGCAAGTGCCACGCGCCATGACCCTGGAAGACATTGCCCGGGTTCGCCAGGACTTCGTCGACGCCGCGCGCCGCGCCCGTGACGTCGGCTTCGAGTGGATCGAACTGCACTTCGCCCACGGCTACCTGGCCCAGAGCTTCTTCTCCGAACACTCCAATCAGCGCACCGACGCCTACGGCGGCAGCTTCGACAACCGCAGCCGCTTCCTGTTGGAAACCCTGGCCGCCGTGCGTGAAGTCTGGCCTGAGCACCTGCCCCTCACCGCGCGTTTCGGCGTGATCGAATACGACGGCCGCGACGAGCAGACCCTCACCGAGTCCATCGAACTGGCCCGCCGCTTCAAGGCTGGCGGCCTGGACCTGCTGAGCGTGAGCGTCGGTTTCACCATTCCTGAGACCAATATCCCCTGGGGCCCGGCCTTCATGGGCCCGATCGCCGAGCAAGTGCGCCGTGAGGCGGGCCTGCCGGTGACTTCGGCCTGGGGCTTCGGTACCCCGCAGTTGGCAGAAGAGGCGGTGAAAGCAGGCCACCTCGACCTGGTCTCGGTAGGCCGCGCCCACCTGGCCGACCCGCACTGGACGTATTTCGCCGCCAAGGAGCTGGGCGTCGACAAAGCCTCCTGGACCCTGCCGGCACCGTACGCGCACTGGCTGGAACGCTATCGCTGAGTGCACCCGGTCAAGGCTTCGCCCCCGGGGCGAGTGCCTTGGCACTTTCAACGGGCGCGGCTGCGGCGAACAAGCCTGCAGCCAGCGCCGCACACAGGGCGCACAGGCCCCACAGCATGGCCCAACCCCAATGGGCCACCGCTGCCGATGCTCCCAGCGGCGTCAGGAACAGCACCAGAAACACCCCACTATTGCCCATCGCCAGCGCGGTTCCCGAGCGTTGCACGCCGGCCGCCGTGGCCAGTTCGGCGTAGGCGACGCCATGCCACACTGAAACCATCACCCCCGCCAGCACCAGCACGGTCGGCACGATAAAACTGGCGATAGTCGAGAGCGGTACCCGCCCGGCCACCGTGGCGCTCAACGCTGCGAATCCCAGCGCACTGAGCCAGGCGCACGCCTTCAGGTAAGCACCGCGGTTCTGATGTTTGTCGGTCCAGCGCCCGCTCCAAAGCCGCCCGAGAATCGCGCCCACCTGCACCAGCGCCAAGGCGATCGATACGGCGGTCACGCTCAGGCCCAATGCGTCGTGAAAGAACACCGCGGCATAGGTCAGTACGGCGAATTGCGGCGCACACAGCAGGCTGATGGCAACCACGTTGCGCCACACGGCCTTGTCCCGCAGCGGCGTGCCCCGTGGCCGCGGGCATTTCGGCGCACTGATGGCCGGTTCGCGAATCCACAGCCAGACCCCGGCACAGCTCGCCAGGCACAGCCCCGCCGCCACGCCGAACACCGCCCGGAAACCCTCGGTATGCGCCAGCCATGGCAATAGCACCGCGCCCAAAGCATAGCCGCCCGGTACGGCGGTCTGGCGGATGCTCATCGCCAACCCCCGTTGCCGCTCGTCAAACCACAGCATGATCGCCCGGCCACTGGCGCCATTGACGCTGCTGCCCAGCACGCCAGTGGCGAACAGACCAATGCACAGGCTCAGCAGCGAAGGCGAGGAACCTGCCAGCGCTGCCAATACCAGCAGTGTCAGTGCCACGCTAAAGAGCCCGGTCAGCAATACCGGCCGGTCGCCCCAGCGATCGGTCAGCATGCCCCAGGGGATTTCGCTCACGGCAATGCCCAGCCCCAGGATCCCCAGTGCCAGGCTCAACCCGCCGTTCGACAGTTGGTAGCTGCTGCGCAAATACACCGCCGTGGCGGGAATGCCGCCCACCACGCAGGAAAAACTCACATTCGCGGCCACGCCGATACCCAGTACTTTCCAGCGATGCGATGACATGAAGCGCGCTCCCGTTAGTGGCTTGTTGGGGCGTAGCGTCACATGGCATGATCATTCTGAATATCGACTAATAATCGTAAATAGTCCCGAAATACAGGATAGTCATGCGCCCCCTCAGTTTCGACATCGATGTGCTGCGCAGCTTCGTTTGTGGCGTTGAACTAGGCAGCTACGCGGCGGCCGCCGACCAGTTGGTCCGTTCGACCTCCGCCGTCAGCGCGCAACTCAAGCGCCTGGAAGCGCAGGTTGGTGTCCCGCTGTTTCGCAAATCCGGGCGTGGCCTGGCGTTGACCGAAGCCGGCGAGCGCTTGCTCGACTACGCGCGGCGCTTGCTCAGCCTCAACGATGAAGCGGTGCTGGCCGTGGCCCACGTGTCGCTGCAAGGCTGGGTGCGCTTTGGTCTGCAGGAAGACCTGAGCGCCTTTTTGCCCGCCGTGCTCGGGCAGTTCGCGCGCGCCCACCCCCAGGTTCGCGTCGAGGCGCGGGTAGCGCGCAACGCCGAACTGCTCAGCCGCCTCGAAGCCGGCGCGCTGGACCTGGCCGTGGTGTGGGGCGAGGGCGGCGGGCACTGCGAACCGATCGCCCAGTTGCCGATGTGCTGGATCGGCTCGGACCAGGACGGCCCGAGGTGGAAAGCGACCAGTGAGGAAGCGCTGCCACTGGTTCTGTTCGACTCGCCGTGTCCCTTCCACTCTGCGGCCACCGCCGCCCTGGACCAAGCGGGCAGCGACTGGCGCGTCGCCTTCACCAGTTCAAGCTTGCCAGGCCTGGCCGCGGCTGCGCAGGCGGGCCTGGGCTACACGGTCCGGACCCGCCTGGGCCTGCAACCCGGCACCCGCCTGCTCGACGCTCGGCCACTGGGGCTACCGGCATTGCCATCGATTGCCTTGAGCCTGCGCTATCGCCAGGCCGACCGCTCGGCGGTGGTGCAGCGGCTGGCGGCTATCGTCACGCAGGCGATTCGCCTGGAGCTCGAGCGTCCCGATCTCAGGGCCTGAGTGCCACGCTGTTTTCCGCACAGCGCGGCCGCGGCGCATACTGCGCCGACAGCTGCCCGGTCACTTCAAGCCGGGCATTCATCGTTGCGTGGAGTCGATCAATGAAAGCAGTAGGCGAGCCGTCCACCCCAGCCACAGCCCCCAAGAAAATCCGTGACCACCTGCGCTTCCACAGGCCCAACGCCCATCTGGCCAACGCCTTCGGCAACGACCAGTTCGCCCTCAAGGCCGAGGCCTTCGCACGCTTCTTCGGCACCCCTACTTTCTTGGGTGCGCAGACGCTGATTGTGGTGCTCTGGGTCGCGGCCAACGCGCTCGGCTTCAGCCACTTCGACGTTTACCCGTTCATCCTGCTCAACCTCGCGTTCAGCCTGCAATCGGCCTACGCCGCGCCCTTGATTCTGCTGGCCCAGACCCGTCAGGCCGCGCGCGACAAGGCCCAGTCCGAGGCCGACGCCCAGCACCGCGAGGATCTCGCCATCGCCGGCGAGCAGCGCCAGGCCCTGCTGGAGAAGAACAGCGAACAGTTGATCGCGCTGGTGGAGCAGAACACTCGCCTCACCGAATTGACCCAGCAACTGGCCCAGCGTATCGAGCAGCTGACCACCGAGATGCACGGCCAGGTGGTGGCCAAGCACTGATACCTGCGCTTACTGCACCACCTCGACGCCAGCAGCAGCGGTGCGATCCACCAGCCGCAGGCGGTCGCGGCCGCCGCGCTTGGATTCATACAGCGCGGCATCGCCCTGTTCGATCAGGGTCGCCAGGTCGGCCGGCGGCTGGTCGAACAGGTTGGCGCCGATGCTCAGGGTCACCGGTTGCGGGGTCTGGAAGGAGAGGGCGGTGGAACTCTGGAACTGCTCGCGCAAGGCATCGGCCAACGCCAGGATCTGCTCGTTGGAGGTCGCCGCCAGCAGCATCACGAACTCGTCGCCACCCAGCCGCCCGGCCAGCGCGCCGTCGGGCAGCACCGCGCGGATCATCTCGCTCAGGGCCACCAGCAGGCGGTCGCCGGCGCTGTGGCCGTAGAGGTCGTTGACCAGCTTGAAGTTGTCGATGTCGATGAGCAGCAGGGCGCCGGGCCGGGTTTGCGACACGTCGTGCAGCAGCCTTGGCGCCCGCACTTCCAGGGCGCGGCGGTTATACAGGGCGGTGAGCGGGTCGCGGGCGGCCAGGCGGGCGATGCGTTTTTCCCGGCGGTAACGCTCGGTGCCGGTCATCGACAGGGCGATCAGCATGATCGCCATGGCGCCCTCTACCAGCGAGACTTGGATGATTTCGCCGCGGAACGCCGCCAAGTCGATCAAGGCGCCCGGCATCGCCGCCGACAGTGCCTTGGCAAAATAGAACAGCCCGTGGAACAACAGCACGTAGCGCAGCTGCACCGCGCCCACGCTCAACGACTTGCCGTGGGGTCGCAGCAGCAGGCTGGCACGTAGCATCAGCACGCCGACCAGCGACGAGTTGACCGCCAGCATCACCTTCGACCACCAGGGCTCGCTCGGCAGCAACAACATGCCCAGCCACAACAGGAAAATCAGGTACCAGCGCCGCGACAACCGCGCCTCGGTGAAGCGCGCCACACCCAGCAGGAACAGCCAGTGGGCGGTCACCAGCAGGCCGTTGGCGAACCAGATGCCGATCAGCAGAAAGCCGTTGCTGCGCAACAGGGCCAGCAGCGAGCCGATGCTGATGATGGCGAAGCCGGCGCTCCAGAACAGCAGCGAGGATTCGCGCACGCTGCCCCATTCCACGGCCAGGTACAGGGCGGCCGCGGCGGCGAGGGCGATGGTGATCGTCAGCATCGTTAGGGGGTCGAGCGTCATGATTGTAGCGGGCCTGTCTGAATAGCACTGTTGGCGGCGATTGTAAGCGTTCGCGCGAGTTTTTCGCAGCGGTCATGGGGCCGCACGACGGAAGGTTGGCGCCAAGTAATGTACCTGACAGTTAGGCAAAATCGTACCTTGAGTCCAGCAGTCGCCCAACTAATGCGGTTCTCGATCATGCTAAAACATGCATACCCTACAAAGGACTGCTTCCATGACCGCCGCTCCTCGCTTCGGCAGTTTCTGTTTCGCCAGCTTCCTGCTGTCCATCGCCTACGGTTCGACCTTCCTGTTGTCGCTGTTGATGACCCATTTAGGTGGCAACGAGCGCGACGCCGGGCAGGTGTTTGCCGTCGCCATGGTCAGCACCCTGGTCGCGGTGCTGGCCTCGGGGCACCTGATGCAACGCCTGGGCGCAGCACGCTGCATGGCGCTGGGTGCGTTGTGCCTGGCGGTCGCTTCGCTGGGTTTCGGCCTGGTGGCGGGGCTGGGCCTGGCGCCGATGCTCTGCGGCCTGGCACTGGGGCTGGGCTGGGGGCTGTTCTACACCTTGGGCCCGATCATGGTCGCGGCGATGATCGAACCCACGCGCCGTACCCACTGCTTCGCGTTGCTGTCGGGCAGCATGCTCACCGGCATCGGCACCGGCCCCCTGGCAGGCAAGCTGGCAGGGGCGTTCGGTTTTCCGGTGCAAACGGCGTTCTTCTGCGCTGCCGTGGCGGCGGCCTTGGGTGGCCTGTATTTCTGGCGGCTGGGCGAAAAGGGCACCCAAGCCGGGGCCACGGTGCAGATCAGCCTGAGCTCTGCCCGGCAGGTGCTGGCCTCGCGCTCGGCCTTGTCGATCCTGCTGGTGGGCCTGGGCGGGGCGATCTTCGGCGGCCTGGGCAGCTACCAGACCAGTTACGCCGCCAGCCACGGGCTCGACTATTCGCTGTTTTTCATCGGCTTCATGGGCGCGGCCATCGGCTGCCGCCTGCTGATCGCCGGCTGGGTGGTCAAGCGCGACCCCTTCGCCACCTCCTGCGTGCTGACCACCTTGATGCTGATCGCGGTGATCGGCTTTGACCTCTGGGTACGGGACAGCGCCAGTTACCTGCTGACCGCTGCCTTGCTCGGCGTCGGCTACGGCCTCAACTATTCGGTGATCAACGGCCTGGCCGCCAACGAAGCACCCCCAGGCCTGACGCCCCAGGCCTTGCTGTTGTTCAGCCTGGCCTATTTCATTGGCGTGTCCCGTCCTGAATAAGGTTTACACCTTCTGACCTATCTTCAGGAGGAGCCAATGGATTCGGGCAAAAGGCGGAGCCAGCGTGACTACACGCTAGCCTTTAAATTATCGGTCGTAGATCAGGTCG
>Ga0308164_10004872_pt1 | contig 11113 bp, 10 predicted proteins | sample PhyTR2_FD_201031 | JGI IMG/M metagenome (GOLD analysis project Ga0308164, IMG submission 201031) | Phyllosphere microbial communities from UC Gill Tract Community Farm, Albany, California, United States - DLSLT.R2 | ecosystem: Host-associated > Plants > Phyllosphere > Unclassified | place: USA... | reverse complement strand
TGGTAGGCTAGCAGGGTGCCCACGTCCTTTTTAGCGTAGAAAGCGGTTTTATTATCGGCGGCCCACACGGCCGAGCCGGCAGTATTGGCGATTTTTTCGGGGTAGAGCTCGCCGGTTTTCAGGTTTTTGAAGCGCAGCGTGTAAAGGCGGCGGCTCACCTCATCGGTGCCATAGGCCAGGGTCTGGTTGTCGTCGCTCACCTCGTAGCCGCCGATGGCGAAGTAGGCTTTGCTCTGGCCCATCTCGTTGCCGTTGAGCATTATTTCCTCGGGCGCGGCTAGGCTGCCCTCCTTACGGCAGTACAGCGGGTACTCGCCGCCGGTTTCATAGCGCGTGTAGTAGTAGTAGCCGTGGTCGCGGTAAGGCACCGAGGCGTCCTGCTCTTTAATGCGGCCCTTCATCTCGGTGAAGAGCTTCTCTTCCAGAGCCTTCACCGGGGCCATTTGCTGGGCGGTGTAGGCGTTTTCCTGCTTCAGGTAGTCGAGAACCTGCGGGTTTTCGCGCTCGTTGAGCCAGTAATAATTGTCGGTGCGGGTGCCGTTAGGCGAAGCAAGCTGCTTGGGCTTGACGGTAGCAATGGGCGGAGTAGTCATGGGGGACGTGGGCGCCGCCTGGCCCTGCGCGGTAAGCACCGCGAGGCTAGCCAAGCAGCCAAACCCAAGCGTAAATAATGTTTTCATGCAAGCTGAGTAATAGTTGGCAACCCCAAAGAAACGGCACAAATGGCAACTAGACCGGCTGTTCTAGGGGGATTACGGGGTAATCTTATTTTATCTTAGTTACTTAATAAGTAGCTAGTAGCCAATACGCCCGGCTCAACCGATGGCTATCAGTTGGGCCGGGCGCCTAGGCTAGCCTAGCGGCAGATTACAGGGCCTTCAACGCCTGCTCCAGCGCCGTGATTTTGCCTTCGGCGTCGGCGAGTTTCTGGCGCTCGCGCTCCAGCACGTCGGGCTTGGCGTTGGCCACAAATTTTTCGTTGCCCAGCTTCTTATTCACCGAGTCGCGGAAGCCGATGGCGTATTCCAGCTCCTTTTCGACGCGGGTGCGCTCGGCAGCGGCGTCCACCTGCATATCGAGCGGAATAAAGAACTCGCTGCTGCCCTGCACGAAGCTCACCGAGCTGGCCGGGCCTTCGGTCACGAAAGTCAAGTCGCTGAGATTAGCCAGCTTGCGCACCAGCGCGGCATAGGCCTGAATGGCAGCCTGGTCGTCGGTTTTCACGGCTAGCTCCAGCTGCTTCACCGGGCCCAGGTTTTTCTGGTTGCGCACGTTGCGCACGCCGGCCACGATGGCGAGGGCGCGGTCCATCTCGGCTAGGGTGTCGGCGCTGTGGACAGGGGCTAGCACCTTGGGCCAGTGGGCCACACACACGTAATCTTTGGGGCCGCGCTCGGCTAGCTCGTGCCACAGCTCTTCGGTGATGAAGGGCATGAACGGGTGCAGCAGCTTAAGCAGCGTTTCGAGGAAATCGACGGTGGCGCGTAGCGTCTCGGCATCAATCGGGTGCTGGTAAGTTGGCTTCACCATTTCGAGGTACTGCCCGCAGAAGTCGTCCCACACGAGCTTGTACACCGTCAGCAGGGCGTCGCTCATCCGAAACTTCTCGAAGTGCTCGTCGAGTACCGTCACGGTTTCGGCCAGCTTGGCTTCGAACCAACTTACCGCCTGGGCATTGGCGAAGGCAAGCGCGTTGTCAACCTCCCAGCCTTTCACGAGGCGGAAGGCGTTCCAGAGCTTGTTGTTGAAGTTGCGGCCCTGGTCAATCAGCTTCTGGTCGTAGAACAGGTCGTTGCCGGCGGGCGACGAGAACAGCATGCCCGTGCGCACCGCGTCGGCACCAAAGTCGCGGATGAGGTCGAGCGGGTCGGGCGAGTTGCCGAGCTGCTTGCTCATCTTGCGGCCCTGCGCATCGCGCACGATACCAGTCAGGTACACGTTCTTGAACGGCACTTCCTTGCGGAATTCCAGGCCGGCCATAATCATGCGCGCCACCCAGAAAAACAGAATTTCGGGCGCCGTGACGAGGTCGTTAGTCGGGTAGAAATAGTTGATGTCGGCATTGTCGGGGTCGTCGAAGCCGTCGAACACCGAGATGGGCCACAGCCACGACGAAAACCAGGTATCGAGCACATCCTCGTCCTGGCGCAAGTCGCTGGCTTGCAGCTCGTGGTTGCCGCTCTGCTCGCGGGCCAGCTCTACGGCTTCGGCCTCATTCTGGGCCACTACAAACGAGCCGTCGGGCAGGTAGTAGGCCGGAATGCGCTGGCCCCACCACAATTGGCGCGAGATGCACCAGTCGCGCACGTTCTCCATCCACACCCGGTACATGTTCTTGAACTTGGGCGGGTGCAGCTTGATGATGTCGTTCTCCACCACTTCGAGCGCGGGCTTGGCTAGGTGCTCCATTTTCAGGAACCACTGCAAGCTCAGCTTGGGCTCAATCACGGCGCCGGTGCGCTCCGAGGTCTGCACGATGCTGGCGTATTCCTCGATTTTGTCGAGCAGGCCGGCTTCCTGTAAGTCCTTCACGATGTTGCGGCGGGCCGCAAAGCGGTCCTGGCCCACGTACAGCTCGGCTTTCTCGTTCAGCGTGCCATTATCGTTCAGAATATCAATAACCGGCAGGTTGTGTTTCAAACCCAGCTCGTAGTCGTTGAGGTCGTGGGCGGGCGTTACTTTCAGCGCGCCTGTGCCGAAGTCCACCGTCACGTACTCATCCTGAATAACCGGAATTTCGCGGCCCAGTAGCGGAATGCGCACGCGCTGCCCGGCCAGGTCCTGGTAGCGCGGGTCGGTGGGGTTCACGGCCACGGCCACGTCGGCCATCACCGTTTCGGGGCGCGAGGTAGCCACCGTGAGGAAGCGGCCGGGCTGGCCCACCACCTCGTACTTAAGGTGATACATCTTGGCCTGGGTGTCCTTCGGAATCACTTCCTCGTCCGAGATGGCGGTGCCACCCAGTGGGTCCCAGTTCACCATGCGTACGCCGCGGTAAATCAGGCCCTTGCGATACAAGTCCACGAACACGCGCAGCACGGCCTCGGTCAGCTTGGGTTCCATCGTGAAGCGCGTGCGGCTCCAGTCGCAGCTGGCGCCCAGCTGCTTCAATTGCTCCAGAATGATGCCGCCGTATTTCTCCTTCCAAGCCCAGGCGTGGGTTAGGAAGTCTTCGCGACTCAGGTCTTTCTTGTTGATACCCTGCTCCTTGAGCATGGCCACTACCTTGGCCTCGGTGGCGATGCTGGCGTGGTCGGTGCCGGGTACCCAGCAGGCTTCCTTGCCCTGCATGCGGGCGCGGCGCACCAGCACGTCCTGGATGGTATTGTTGAGCATGTGGCCCATGTGCAGCACGCCCGTCACGTTGGGCGGCGGAATAACCACGGTGTAGGGCTGCTTACGGGGGTTGGGTTTGGCTTGGAAAAAGCCCTGCTCCTGCCAGCGCTGGTACCATTTGGTTTCAACGTCGGCGGGCGAGTAAGTTTTGGCGAGGGACATTAGGTCGGGGTTCAGCTACTAAGTAGCAAAAGTACAGCGGGCGGGGTTGGCAGGATGCGGAGATGTGTCAGTACATAAACGAAGGCTGTAAGCTGTTAATTTGTGCATTTCCATAGAGACTACACCTTGCATTAGACATGATACAAAAACTACCCTCGCTCCACTTATCGCTCCTAGCGGTGAGCCTTGTCTTCAGTTCTTGTAGCGCTAAGCAAGGAGAACTCAATGGGATATATACTATAAAAGGATTAAAGAATAATCTTGACACCCTTAAAATACTACGTAATGGCACCTATGTGAGAACCTTATATGCTCAAAGCGACCGACGCTTACTATTCAAAAAAGAAGGCAAATGGAAAAAAACAGATGGCGATAGAATACTTCTTTATGATTTTCTCCCCGATGAGGACGACAAATACTTGCCAGAAGTAATACTTGGCCCAGGAGCTATGCTCTGTGACTTGCCTGTAAGAAGACAATTTGGAAGAGTAGTTTCTATTGAAGCTCCACGTGATATTGATGAAGCTTTTTATGAGAAACTTTAGCGACGCAGTGTTATAGTATCCTTACTGACATTCACTGAAAAGCAACTTCAACACTACTAAAAAGCAGGCTTATTTCTTAATGCCCCTAGCCTTCCCCCCATCCACCGCCGCGCGCGACGACCTCGACGGCCTGCTGCTGCTCGGCGGCCAGCCCACCGGAAAGAACCGACCAAACTCTTGGTAAGCACCCTAGCCAAGATTCAGCCGCTTACGTACATTTGCCTTACGAAACAAAGGCCGCACCTCGCGGCACGGCCTTTGCAACTTAGTGCAGCAAGTGAGCTACCGCCGTGGCGGCAGTTCCACCCACTACCAGCCCAACGAGCCACTTGACTAGCTCGGCGGGCACCCGGAGTCTGATTTTGAACTCAAACTCTGTTCTCGCGTTTTTCTTCATATCCCGATGAAGTAAAGGGTTGCTTGATAGCCCCGCACTTCTGAAAGCCCGGCCGCGCCAACGGCTGGGCTTTCTTCGTTTTATGAAAAACGACACGCATTGGTCGCGGGGCATAACCCCACGCGAGTGCGGCAAAGGTAGCCCGGCTAGCCCCGCCGCACGAACTTTGCCGGCCGCTAGTCTACTCACCCATGCCCCTCGCCTTTCCCCCACCCACCGCCGCGCGCGACGACCTCGACGGCCTGCTGCTACTCGGCGGCCAGCCCTCCGTCGAAAACCTGGTGGCGGCCTACCGACAGGGCATTTTTCCGTGGCCAGTGGAGGGCTGGCCGCTGGCCTGGTTTTGCCCGCCGCGCCGGGGCATTTTGCGGTTGGCTAGCTTGCACGTGGGCCGCAGCCTGGCGCGGGCGCAGCGGCAGTCGCCGTGGCGCATCAGCTTCGACACCGCGTTTGGGCGGGTGATGCGGGCGTGCCAGGCCCAGCCGCGCCCCGGCCAGGCCGGCACCTGGATAACGCCGCAGCTGGTGCGCGGCTACGAGGCGCTACACGCCGCCGGCCACGCCCACAGCGTGGAGGTGTGGGAAGGAGACGAGCTAGTGGGCGGCCTCTACGGCGTGGCCGTGCTAGGGGTGTTTGCGGGCGAAAGCATGTTTCACCATCGGCCCAATGCGTCGAAGCTGGCGGTGCTGGCGCTGGCCGAGCATTTGCGGGCGCGTGGGGCTAGCTGGTTCGATATTCAGCAACTGACGCCACACATGGCAGCGCTGGGGGCGGAGGAAGTATCGCGGGAAGAGTTTCTAGCGCTGCTAGCGCGAGAGCAGGATGCAGCGCGGCTGTTATTTTGACCGTCAAACAAAAAAGAACATCATGCTGACGAAGGAAGCATCTTGGTCGCATCGCTAGGCTAGTATTCCTAGCGGCGCGAGCGAGATGCTTCCTTCGTCAGCATGATGTTCTCTCCGTGGCTATTCCAACGCAGATGGTAAGCCCGCGCTAGGCCGCCTTGTGCAGCCAGCTTTGCTTCTGGGTGAGGCGCTCGCGGGTTTCGCGGTGGTCGGGGTCGTCGACGCAGCAGTCGACGGGGCACACGGCGGCGCACTGGGGCTCCTCGTGGAAGCCCACGCACTCGGTGCACTTATCGGTCACGATGTAGTAGTACTCGTTGGAAACCGGCTTTTGGGGGTCGGTGCCGCCGGCAGTTTTGCCGTCGATGGTCTGTACTTCCTTCAGCGTGGTGCCATCGGCCCAGCGCCACTGGGCGCCACCCTCGTAGATGGCGGTGTTGGGGCATTCCGGTTCGCAGGCACCACAGTTGATGCACTCGTCGGTTATCATGATGGCCATTGCCGTCGTCTCCTTATGCTAGTGAGTAATTTTGCTTGGTCAAAGCTGCCCGGCTGTACGTAAACGCACGGGACTAGGCTGGTTTGAACCCTCAAAAGTACGGCTCATTCCGGCTCGCTGCTACTCCTTTCTTATGCTGAATCACGCTTCCCGCCTCGCCGCCTTCGCGGCGCTCGGCCGCCGCCTCGCCGCCCTTCCCGAAGACGAACTAGTTGATATTGCGGCCCGCGCCCGCAACCGCAACGCCTGGTTTGACCTACCCAACGTGCGCGCCGCCATCACCGGCATTGCCCACCTGCTGGCTGAGCCTGAGCTAGCCCGCTGGGCCGGCCACTATCCCGCCGAGCCCACCGAGCCCCGCAAAGTGGGCGTCGTGATGGCCGGCAACATTCCGCTCGTGGGCTTCCACGATATGCTGTGTGTGCTGCTGAGCGGCCATATTTTGCTGGCCAAGCCTAGCAAAGACGACACCGTACTCATGCTCTGGATTGCCAAGGAGCTGACCGACATCGAGCCGGCTTTCACCGAGCGCATCCAGTTTGTGGAGCGTCTCAACGCGGCTGATGCCTTCATCGCCACCGGCTCGGACAACACGGCGCGCTACTTCGAGTTTTATTTCAAGAACCGGCCCCACCTCATCCGGCGCAACCGCACCAGCCTGGCCATTCTCACCGGCCACGAAACGGCCGAAGAGATGACTGCGCTAGGGCCCGATATTTTTCAATATTACGGGCTAGGGTGCCGCAACGTGAGCAAGCTCTACGTGCCTGAGGGCTACGACTTCGTGCCGCTGCTCGATGCGCTGCAAACCTGGCACGGCGTGCTCAACCACCACAAGTACCAGAACAACTACGACTACAACAAGAGCATTATGCTCGTGAATGCCGTGCCGCACCTCGACAATGGCTTTCTGCTGCTTACCGAGAGCGCGGCGCTCGTGTCACCCATTTCGGTGGTGCACTACGGCACGTACACGCAGGAAATAGATTTGCTCGACCAGCTTACCGACGTGGCGGCCCAAACGCAGTGCCTCGTGTCGGCCGGCGGGCGCTACCCGGGCTCATTTCCGCTGGGCCGCGCCCAAAACCCTGGCGTGGGCGACTACGCCGATGGCATCGACACCATGCAATTTTTGGCGGCCGAATTGTAAACCGGACTGGCCCGAAGTTGGTACACTAAAAGCAGTATTACCCGCGTAAATGAGTAGTATTGCCCTATTATTCACTCCCGCCGCTGTTTTGCTATGTTTGCCCCCACCACCAACCATCCTATCGAAACCGTTGAAAAAGAGACACTTCCAACGCTAACCTTTGCCTCCGACGATGTGCTGGCCGACCAGGCCGCCCGCGAACGGCGCCGCGCCGATGCCGAGCGCGCCGCCCGCCTGGGCAACACGTACCAGGGAAAGCTTGACATTTTCTTTCAAACGGCCGACGGCCAGCCCAAGCGCGTCCAAACTACGGTGTGGGCCGCTCACTCCGAGTACCTTAGTCTGAAAGCCGGCATCACGCTGCCCCTGCGTGCCGTACTAGGGTTCGACTTCTACTAAGACCGCAGATTAAACGGATTGCGCAGATACGCCCGCCGGCGGCGGGCTGACTAGACTAGACAGTCAATCTAATAGTCAACTAAAAAGGCTACCTCACGGGTAGCCTTTTTAGTTGGTCGTCGAAGCCGCCACGCGAACCTAGTCAGCCCGCCGCCGGCGGGCGTATCTGCGCAATCCGTTTAATCCGTTAAATCTGCGGTCTATAGGAGGGCCAGGGTGCGGGCAATCATCTGGTCGACTATATCGCCCCCATTTTTGGCAAACTCGCCAGTGGCGCGGTTGGCCACGATGGCGTTGAGGCTCAGCACCTCGTGGCCCAGCAGCTGGCCTAGCGCGTAGTAGCCAGCCGTTTCCATCTCGAAGTTGGTGAGGCGAAAATCGCCCTCCGGGCTCTGGTGGCGGAAGTTCTGGAGGCGCTGCATGTAGTCAGTCGAGCGCAGGTCGAGGCGCAGGCGGCGGCCCTGGGGGCCGTAGAAGCCGGGGCACGTGACGGTGTTGCCGATGAGCAGGTCGGCGGCCAGCTGCTCGCGCAGCAAGTCGGAGCCGCGCACCACGTAGGGCGCGAAAGGCAGGCCCAGGTGCTGCTGCAAATCATTGGCTACCAGTGTTTCGAGGCCGGTTTCCATAAACGGATAAAACTGCATCAGCGAATCGAGGCCGATAGCGTGCTGGGTGGCTAGCATGGCACCCACCGGCACCTCGGCCTGCAAGCTGCCGCTGGTGCCGAGCCGGATGATGCGTAGGTTCATGCGCTCCTCCACCGGGCGCACGGTGCGCGAGAGAAAGTCGATGTTAACCAGCGCATCGAGCTCGTTCATCACGATGTCGATGTTATCGGTGCCCATGCCCGTACTCAGCACCGTGAGGCGCTTGCCGCGGTAGTAGCCCACATGGGTCACAAACTCGCGGTGCATGCCCTCAAACTCGATGGAGTCGAAGTGCCGGCTCACCTGCGCCACCCGCGCCGGGTCGCCCACGGTGAGAATGGTATCAGAAATGTGGTCGGGCAGCAGATTAAGATGGTAAATAGTACCGTCGGGGTTCAGAATGAGTTCGGATTCGGGAATCATGGCCTTATGAGGTAAGCATTAGCTTGCCGTAAGTTGAAAAGAAAGCCTGGCTACGCACGTAGTCAGTTGAAATGGCAAACGGAAGCTTACCGCATAATTGCCCAGCTAGCCCCGGTACGAAGCCAGCCCCTGCGCAGGGGTATAGTGGTTGCTTTGCTTGGGATACGTGCCGGTGCCATCGTAGGGCCGTTTGTCGGGGTGCGCGGCGCAGGCCTCCGAGCAAGCGCCTTGCAGGGCTTCGCCGCAGCTTTCGCAGAGCGGCAGGTGGGCATTGCAGTGCGGGTTGGCGCAGTTGATGAGCCTGGCCGACGGCTGCTGGCAATGATGGCAACGCGAAATAACACTGGGATTTACGGTGTTAACATCAACCGCCACGCGGCCATCGAACACGTAGCACTGGCCTTCGAAATCCTCGCCGCCGGCCTCAATGCCGTACTTGATGATGCCGCCGTGCAGTTGGTACACGTTCTCAAATCCCTGTTCTAGCAAGAAAGCCGTGGCCTTTTCGCACTTCACGCCGCCGGTGCAGTAGGTCAGAATTTTCTTATCCCGAAACTGCTCCAGGCGCTCGACGCGCTCGGGGAAGTCGCGGAAGTTCTCGATATCCAGCGTCACCGCGTTTTTGAAGCGGCCGAGGTTGTACTCGTAATCCGAGCGTACATCGACCACCACCACATCTTCGCGGTCTTTCAACTCCTTGAACTCCTGCGGGCTAAGGTGCTGACCGGTTTTTTCGTGCGGCCGCACGTGGTGCAGGCTGCTGTGCACAATTTCGGGCTTCACGCGCACGTGCAACTTTTGGAAGGCATGGCTAGCCATCTCATCCACCTTAAATTCGAGGGCGGCAAAGCGCGGGTCGGCCTGCACGGCGGCCATGTAGGCGGCGCACGCCTCGCGGGTGCCCGACACGGTACCGTTCAGGCCCTCGGCCGCCACGATAATGCGCCCGCGCAAGTCCAGGTCGAGGCACAGCCGGTGGTGCTCGTCGCGAAACTGCTCGGGGTTTTCGAGCGGCGTATAGCAGTAATAAAGAAGGACTTGATACATTTTTGAAATTAAAAATCAGGAATTAAAAATTATGAATTGAGGCTTGAGCCACTGCTTTTGCTCGTGGCAAACAGCAATTTTTAATTCATAACTTTTAATCTACACTTTCACGGCCGGATTGCCGAATACTGTTTGGCCGGCGGGCACGTCGGCCACTACCACCGAGCCGGCGCCCACGCGGGCCTTATCGCCCACTTTCACGCCCGCTACCAGCACCGCGCCCGCACCCACAAAAGCGTTGGCGCCCACGCTGGCCCCCACACCGATTTGAGCGCCGCTGCCCAGCTGGCTGTAATCGCCCACGGTAGCCTGGCCTTCGACCACGGCGTTGGGACCCACCAGAACACCCTCGCCCAGCTTGGCAGTAGCCGCCACTACTGCATTGGGACCCACGTAGTTGCCGTGGCCCAACTCGGCGTGAGCTGATACGCTGGCGCGCTGGTGGATGCTGTTGACGGGCACCACCTCGTACTCGTCGCGCAGCATCTTGGTGAGGCTGCGGCGGCTGGCGGCGTCCTCGGTGGCCACGAATACTTCGCACTTTTTGCCTAGTAGTTTCAGCAGCTCGCCGTCGTCGGTGTTGCCCATCACGGGCACATCGAGCAGCTCGGTGTTGTGCAGCTTGGGGTCGTCGTCGAGCAGGCAGTATACCACCACCTCATTCGATAAAAAAGCATCCAGCGCGGCGGTGCCCACGGCTTGCGCACCAAGAATGATAACAGGGTTTTCCATAAGCAGCAAAGGTACAAACGGGGCTACGGAGGCGCGCGGCCTGCTCGGCTAGCCAGCGCGTCGCTCACAGCCCCATCCTCTTCAACAACCCACGCACATAATCGTTTTGCAAAACCAGCAGCAGCAGCCACGGCAGCAGGGCCGCTCGGTAACGGCTCAGGGTGCCCAGGTTGGGGGTGCTCAGTCCGATGAATGCGGCCAGCAGCAGGCAATACAGCCCTAGCATCGCCACCAACGCCACCGGCAGCCGGCCGGCCCGACCTTGCCAGGCGGCCAGCAGCGCGAGCGCTACCAGGGTTAGGAGCAGCGCGTTTTCGAGGCCGGCCCCCACGTAGAATGCCTTGGCCGACTCCCCCGGCCAGGGCCGCACCAGCGTGTAGGCGGCGGCCAGCGGGGCCCGCCCCAGCAGGCCGGCGGGCGTGGGCTGCCACCCCGGGTATTCGAGGTGCGGGCGGCTCCCCGAGGTGGCCAAGCCGTGCTGGTAATTGGCCGCCACCTCACGGCTGAAGTAGCTGATTGACAGCTGCTCGCCACCCAGCGCTAACGCCGCACCGCCCGCTAGCCCCAGCACCAGCACCAGGCCCCCTACCTGCGCCCGCCAGCCTAGGCCCAGCCAGCCGCGCCGAGCTGCCAGTCGCACGGCAGCCAGCGCCAGCAGGCCACCCAGCAGCGGCAGCGCAAAGAAATAACGCATCCTGACCATAACCCAGGCTAGCAGCAGCAGCGCCGCCGCCCGGCCCAGAGCAAGCCAGAGCCGCGCCGGCCTACGGGGGCCGTACAGCAGGGGCAGCGCCAGCGCCACGATGCCCGCGCCGGCGCCCACTACTAGGGTTTCTTTGGTAAGGCCGGCCGTCCACCACACCACCGTGGGCCAGGCCAGAAACGCCACGCCCGCCGAGGCTAGCGGGGCCAGTGGAAATACCTGGCTCAA
>Ga0308164_10004871_pt1 | contig 11114 bp, 9 predicted proteins | sample PhyTR2_FD_201031 | JGI IMG/M metagenome (GOLD analysis project Ga0308164, IMG submission 201031) | Phyllosphere microbial communities from UC Gill Tract Community Farm, Albany, California, United States - DLSLT.R2 | ecosystem: Host-associated > Plants > Phyllosphere > Unclassified | place: USA... | reverse complement strand
ACCGATCCTGGGACTGTTGCGCTCGTCCGCACGATCCTGACGGCGGTGGGGGTGACGACGATCACCGAAGCGCGCCGACTGCCCGCGGCCTCCGATCGCGTTCATATCGTCCTGGGCGTCGGCGATGCCGGCGTCGTGCGCGATGCGCTCGCCCGCAGTAGCGCCAAGCTCGACACGCAGGCCGAGGGCTACACCATCGCCAGCGTTGCCGTAGGTGCTGGCATCATCACGCTCGCCGGGCACGATTCGGACGGGCTGTTCCATGCCGTACAGACCTTCCGCCAGCTCGCCACCCGCCCCGTCGTGCCTGCGCTCGTGATCCAGGATCATCCGGCGATGCCGATCCGCGGCACGATCGAGGGATTCTACGGCGCGCCCTGGTCGATGGCGGACCGCACGCTGCATCTCGACTTCCTCGCCACGGTCAAGGCGAACACCTATGTCTACAGCCCGAAGGACGATCCCTATGCGCGCGATCGCTGGCGCGAGGCCTATCCTGCCGCCACGCTCGCGTCGCTCGGCACGCTGGCGCAGACCGCACGGCACAACCATGTCGACTTCGTCTATGCGGTGTCGCCCGGGCCGTCGGTCTGCTTTTCCGATCCCGCCGACGTACAGGCGCTGGAACGCAAATTCGACGCGCTGCGAGCGATCGGCGTCGGCAGCTTCTACGTCGCGCTCGACGACATCGAATATACCAAGTGGAACTGCGCGCGCGACAAGACCGCGTTCGGCCCGTCGGGGGCCGAGGCGGCCGGGGTCGCGCAGGCGCAGTTGCTCAACGCGGTGCAGGCGGGCCTGAGCGCCAAAGATCCGGGTACGCGCGCGCTCATCATGGTGCCGACCGAATATTACGACGCCAAGGAAACGCCGTACAAGGCGGCACTGCGCAAGCATCTCGATCCGCGGATCGTCGTCCAGTGGACCGGCACCGACGTCGTCCCGCCCGCGATCTCGATCCCCGACGCAAAGGCCGCAACCAAGGCGTTCGGACGCAAGACGCTGCTATGGGACAATTATCCGGTCAACGATTACGCGCAGACGACGGGGCGGCTGTTGATGGCCCCCTATGCACGGCGCGAGGCCGGGCTGTCGGGCGAGCTGACCGGCATCCTGTCCAACCCGATGAACCAGGAGACACCGAGCCGCCCGGCGGTGACCGGCGTCGCCGCGTTCGGCTGGAACGATACCGCCTATGATGCCGATCGGACCTGGCATTTCTCCGCGCGCGAGCTGGCGGGCGGCGACGAGCGGGCGACCGCGGCCTTGCTCGCCTTCTTCGATACGCAGCACATGGCGCCGACCTTCGGCAGCCAGCCCTGGCAGGAGCAGGCCCCGCGATTGAAGGCGGCGCTGGACTCCGCCCGCGAAGCGCTCGCCGATGGCGACGCGGCGGTCCGGCATCGGGCGATCGCGGACCTGACCCAGCAGGCCGATGCGATTACCAACGCCCCCGACGTCATCCGGTCCGGGACGATCGACCCCGGCTTTGCCGCACAGTCGCGGCCATGGCTCGACGCGATGCAGCTTTGGGGACGCGCACTACAGCTGACCGCCGCCGGGCTGGACGCCGCCGATCGCGGCAGCAGCGCCGCCAGCCGCTATTTCGCCGACGCCAAGCGGCTCGCCGACGAGGCGGCGGCGATCAAGACCATCGCCGGCGCGACCCGGTTCGACGGCCCGATCAAGATCGCCGACGGCGTGCTCGACCGGTTCGTCGCCGATGCCCCGGCGATGATCGCGGTCGCGCCGGTGCCTGATGCACGACGCTGACCGCCGCGCCACCGAAGCCCGGTGGTTGGAACTGACCCGCCACCTGCTCCCGGCCGCTGCGCCGGAACGCGGTTGGCCGGTCCGGGCCGATCATTGCTTCCAGCGCATCTTTCTCGACAATGCCTGTGACGGCGTCTGGTACGACCACATCACCGGTCGCCCGGCCTATGCCCGTGCCGACCCCGTGATCCTCGACCGCGCCGTAGCCTTGGCCGAGGCTGCCCTGGCAGGCGACGCCGATCTGGCGCTGCTCAACCGGCGATCGCTTGCCTGGAGAAAGCTGCGCGCGACCGGCGGGTAACGGGCGTCACCCGCAGCAGCGCTTGACCTTCTTGCCCGAACCGCAGCGGCAGGGATCGTTGCGGCCGAGCTTGACCGGTACAGCGTCGGGCGTGGGCGCCGGATCGGCGCGCGTCGCGCGCGATCGTGCCGCGTGGAGCTGAAGAACGCCCTCGACGAGCTCAGTCGGTGCCCTGTCTTCCAGCGCGTTGATCTCGACACTGTCGAGCGCGCTTTCGTTGCGCGCGATCGCGATCAGCATCGACAGCCGCGCGAGCCCCTCGGCGGCCTCCGCATCGTCGCCTGCCGCGATTGCCGCCCAGCTTTCGGGCCGCAGCGCCATCGCCTCGGCAAATCCGTCGATCCAGATTTCCCACAGCACGTCGCCATTGCGCTCGTCATGGTCGAAGATCGGTCGCGGCTTGCCGCGCGCCAGATCGCGCGCGATCTCGTCGTACCGCGCCATGACGGCATCGACGAACCACTGGACGTCGAGCGGATCCTCGAACGGCGCGATGCCGTCCTCGTCGAGACCCCAGATGCTCTGCAACCACTCTCCCTGCGCGATCCCGTCGGGTCCGACGAGCAGCGCGGTGAGAAACCCGTCGAGCTCGGTCAGCAGCATCGGCTCCTCGAGCGGCAGATCGGCGAGCGCATCGTCGAGGCGGCGAAGGCGGGACGGACGCTGTCTCATGACAGGACCCGCGGGCTGAGGGGCAGCATCACAGGCGCAAGCTCCGTTTGTCCATCTCGGCTGCGGCGATCGCCGTCAGCGGCCCGCGCGTGTCGCGGACGAAGATATCCGCCAGGTCGAGCAGGTCCTCGTCGTTCAGGGCGGTGATCGACGCCTTGATCTCCGCCAGGCAGGTGACCGCCTGGTCGCGCTCGATCGCGCGTCGCTTGATACGTGTCTTCAACATGGTCAGGCCGATAGCAGGAGGGGAGAAAGGCAGGGGTGCAGGCTCTAGCGTGCGCGGGATTCGGGGGTGTCAGCGCGACCGCCGCTTGGTCGGTTTGGCGGTGGCCGCGCGCTCTTCGGCGCCAAGCTTCTGCCAACGCTCGAACCGGACCTTCGTCAATTCGCCCGTCGCGATCGCGGCCTGGACCGCACAGCCCGGCTCGACCCCGTGCGAACAGTCGGAGAACCGGCAGACCTCGGCGGCCGAGGCGAAATCGTCGAAGATCTCCGCGATCCCGGTCGCCGCGTCGGCCAGCTGCAACTCGCGCATCCCCGGCGTGTCGAGCAGCCAGCCGCCCTGCGCCAGCCGGTGCATCTCGCGCACCGTCGTCGTGTGGCGGCCGGTCGAATCGTTCGCGCGAATGGGCTGGGTCGCGATGCTGTCCGACCCGCGCAACGAATTGACCAGCGTCGACTTGCCCACCCCGGACGAGCCTAGGAACGCGACGGTCTGGCCAGGCCCGCACCAGTCGGCAAGGCCGGTGACCGCGGCGGGATCGCGCCCGTTGACGATCTCGACGCGCAACCCGGGCTCGATCGCGCGGGCGGCGGCGGCATAGGTCTCGGGCGTCTCGGCCAGGTCCGCCTTGGTCAGCACGACGACCGGGGTCACCCCGACGTCATGCGCCAGCACCAGATAGCGTTCGAGCCGTGCGACGCTGAAATCCTCGTTGCACGACGCGACGAGGAACACCGTGTCGACGTTCGCGGCAATCATCTGCTCGCGACGCGGATCGCCCGGCGCCCGACGCTTGAACAGGTTCTTGCGGTGAAGCACGCGGACCGGCAGCCCCGTATAGGTGTCGATCAGCACCCAGTCGCCGACGGTCGGGTGGTCGTCAGTCGGCTGCGCACCCGCGATATACGGCGTCACGATATGGCGGGCGCCCGCCCCCGCGACCGCGATCTTGCCGCGGTGGACCGACATCACCCGCACCGGATGACAGTCGCGACCGTCCTCGTCCGACAGCTGGGCGCTGAAATAGGCGTCCCAGCCAAGATCTTCCAATGTCTCGTCAGTCGGCATCATAGGGCGCAGCAGCATCTTTCTTCACGAGCGATCGGCAGTCATCATGCGCGAACCCAGCCGATATGGGGATCCCGACCCGGTATGGCATGCCCCCGCCGGCGAAGCGACAGCCGCCGCCGGGCATCCGAACCGGTCGAGCCCCGTGCTCACTGATAATGCGCGACCTTCTCGAACCCGTCATTGGTCTTCGTCATCTTGATCAACCGCTTCACATAGCTCCGGACATGCCGGTCGAAGCGCGTATCGTTATAGACGCCGCGCCAGAGATACTCGTCACGGTCCAGCAGCGCACGCAGCGCGGTCGACAGCGCCTCCTGCGTATCGGGCGTCGTCCTGCCCTTGAGCATCAGCGAGCACACCATCTCCTCGGCGGTCGCCTTGTCGCAATCGTCCTGAAGCGCGTATCCGCCGCGCTCCGCCACCACCTGGTCCGCCCGCGCCGCGACGACGCGGCGTTCCAGCCATGTGCGGACGATCGCGGGATCCCAGGTCTTGGCGGTCTTCTCGGGCACGTTCTACTCGCAGTCTGTCGCACGCGGCGAAGACGGTGATCGCTCGTGCCGGGCCACGCTCCTACCACCGCCACCCGCTCAGGTACACATGCGCGAGGATCGGCGGGGGCAACTGGCGCTGGTTGAGCCATAGCGCCGAATGCCATAGTCAGGTCGCGCCATCGCACCGGGTCCGCATCGTGCGGCGACGGTATCGAGGCATTTGGGGGGAGGCCGATCCGATGATCCTGCTCGTACTCGCGGCACAAGCCGCCACGCTTGGCGCGACCAACTACAGCGTCGATGCGCCGATGACCGTGCCGACGGGCACGCCAAGCTTTGCCGACGAATTCGACGGCAAGACGATCGACCAGCGCAAATGGCGCTTCGACACGTCGCGCAATGCCGAGGGCTGGGCCAACCACGAGCGCCAATATTATGCGAAGGACCGCGCCGACAATGCGCGGATCGAAGACGGCGCGCTGGTGATCGAGGCCAAGCGAGAGACGCTGTCGAAGGCGAAATTCCCGGACTGGGGCGGTCAGGCCTATACCGCCGCCAAGCTCGTCTCGCGCACACCCTATGGCTATGGCTTCTACGAGGTCCGCGTGAAGCTGCCCTGCGGACGCGGCAGCTGGCCTGCGGTCTGGTTGCTGCCGTCGGGCGGGACATGGCCCGACGAAGGCGAGATCGACATCATGGAGATGGTCGGCTGGGATGCGGGCACCGTCCATGCGACGCTCCACACCGCGGCGTTCAATCATACCAAGGGCACGCAACGTGGTGCGCAGACCCGGATCGCGACCGCCTGCACGGCCTATCACCGCTATCAGCTCGACTGGCGCGCGGACGCGATCACGATCGGCGTCGATGATCGCGCCACCATGCGCGTCGCCAACGACCAGCCCGGCGGCAAGGCCGCCTGGCCGTTCACGCGCCCCTATGACCTGATCCTCAACCTCGCGGTCGGCGGCGACTGGGGCGGGCAGAAGGGCATCGACGACACGGCGTTTCCGCAGCGTATGGCGGTCGATTACGTCCGGTACTGGCGACGCTGACGCGTCCGCTCAACGCCGGCCGCGCGCGAACAGAATGATCAGCCCGCCGCACAACGTCAGCGCGGCGAGCACCAGCATCACCGCGCGGAAATCGGTCGGCGTGGCAAGCGCCCAGGTCAGCAGCGGTCCGAGCAGGCCGGGCAAGGTGTTGGTCAGATTGAGCAGCCCGAGATCGCGTCCGCGGTGGCGCGGGCTGGGCAACAATTGCATCGCGAACGACGCGTGCAGCGCCAGGAACACCGACGCCCCCGCGGCATAGACGCAGAAGGCGATCGCGCCGACGGCAAAGCTGTCCGCCACCGCCATCCCGACCAGCCCCGCGGCTGCGACGATCGTCGCGGCGGACAGGAACGGCTTGGTGCGCCCATAGCGGTCCGCGAGCCGCCCGACGAGCACCGCGATCGGCAGCGGCACCGTATAGGCGGCGATCATCACCATCCCCATCCGCGCCGCGATGGTGCCCGGGGCCTCCGCCGGCGCGACGCTTTCGAGATAATAGAACAGATAGACCATCAGCGCGCTGCCCGCGATCTGCACGAACAGCCGTGCCGCCCACGCCAGCGCCAGGTCCCGCCGCAGCACCGCCGGGGCCGGCCCGGTCGACTGCGCCTCCATCACCGGCTGCGCGCGCGTGAGAAGCAGGGGTATCGTGCAACTGGCGATCGCCAGCGCGACGATCGCCAGCCGCGCGCTGTCGCCAAGCAGCGCAGTCGCCACAAGCGCGGCGGCGAGCGCCGAGGCAACTGGGCTCGCCATCGCCAGCAAGCCGCCCGCCACGCCCTTTTGCGCATCAGGCACTTCGTCCGCCATGATCGCCAGCAACGGCGCGAGCAGCGCGTTCACGGCAACCTGGAACGCGACGACCGCCAGGACGAGCCCCATCGCCGACGTGGTCGCGGCGATCGCGGCATAGGACAGCATCGTCGCGACCAGCCCGCCGGCAAGCCAGGCGCGGCGCCCGCCACCACGCGTCACCGTCCGGTCGCTCAGCCAGCCGAACACAATGTTGGACACGCTCGCGGCCAACGCGCCCGCGACGACGATCGCGGTGAGCACGCCAAGCCGCCCTGCCCCGGCGACCGCATCGACCTTGATCGGCAGCAACAGCGTCAGCAGCGGCAGATAGCCGACGACCCCGCCGACATAGGCCAACGCGAAGACCAGCAGGAAGCCCGTCGACCGACGATCGGACAGCGGCGCGGTGAAGGGAGAAGGACGCGCCATCCCGTAATCCCTAAGCCCGACGAACCGCGCGGGGCAACCGCGCTCCGGCATAGCCCGTGCAAAACCAGCACCCGCCCCCGCCCCCGCCCCGGATGGCTAAGTGTTGCACCGCGGACACTGTTGGATCCATTTCGTGTGAACGTTCACAACGGTACCGCTACCGTTGTTGACACAGTGTGACGGACGGAGAATGTGAACGTTCACGGAGAAGGCGCAGATCATAGCGTCGTCGACAGGGGAGGACTATCATGCGTGGCTTCACAGCTCGCTCGCTTTCGCGTTTCATCATCGGCACCTCGGCACTGGCGCTCGTCGGCCTGCCCGGCATCGCGATGGCGCAGGACGCCGCCGCCACGGTCGGCAATCCCGGCCCGTCGGACATCGCACCACAGGCCGCCCCCGCCGATCCGAACGAGACCACCGACGACATCGTTGTGACGGGTATCCGCGCATCGCTGCGCGAGGCGATCGACATCAAGCGCAACGGCCAGGGCGTGGTCGACGCGATCTCGTCCGAGGACATCGGCAAGTTCCCCGACACCAACCTCGCCGAATCGCTCCAGCGCATTACCGGCGTGTCGATCGACCGCTCGAACGGCGAAGGCTCGACCGTCACCGTCCGCGGCTTCGGCCCCGAATATAACCTCGTGACGCTCAACGGTCGCCAGATGCCGACCTCGTCGCTGGGCGACGGCGCCAGCGCGCCCGCCACGCGCTCGTTCGACTTCGCCAACCTCGCCTCGGAAGGCGTCGCCGCGGTCGAGGTCTACAAGACCGGCCGCGCCGCAGTCCCCTCGGGTGGCATCGGCTCGTCGATCAACATCCGCACCCCCCGCCCGCTCGACAAGCCGGGCACGCGCGGCAGCGTCGCCGCCAAGGGCGTGCTCGACAGCTCGCGCAACGGCAAGGACCCGATCACCCCCGAAGTGTCGGGCATCCTGTCCACCACCTTTGCCGACGACCGGATCGGCATCCTGTTCAGCGGCGCCTACCAGCGGCGCAAGGCGAGCAACAATTCGGCCAGCGTGGGCTTCCGCGACGGCTTTCTCGGCGCGGAGAACAACTGGGGCACGCTCGCGCAAACCGGTACGCCCGGCGGCGCGAACATCACCAATCGCCCCGGCCCAACCGACGTCTACGAGATTCCGCAGAGCGCGGCCTATGACGTCATCGACATCGACCGCGAGCGCATCAACGGCCAGCTGGTCCTCCAGGCGAAGCCGACCGACACGCTGACCGCGACGCTCGACTTCACCTATTCGAGCAACAAGGTCGAGGTGCGCGACAGCAGCGTCGGCATCTGGTTCAACTTCGGCGATACGCGCAGCGCGTGGACCAATGGTCCGGCCGCCGGCCCGGTCTTCTATTCGGAGAATTTCGGCCCCGGCAAGGATCTGGCGTACAGCAGCGCGCTGAGCGCGAACAAGTCCGAGAACAAGTCGCTCGGCGGCAACCTGACCTGGGAAGCGCCGGGCAACGTCACGATGTCGCTCGACGCGCATCACTCGACCGCCACGTCGAAGCCGACCAACGATTACGGCAGCAGCACGTCGATCGGCGGCGCGATCTTCGGCGTGCAGTCGCAGAACATCAATTTCGAGAAGGACCTGCCGGTCATCTCGTACCAGATGTATCCGGGTATCGATCCGCTGAACGCATCGCTGATCACGCCGACCGGCAACGCGTTCCGCAACGCGTATTTCAAGGACGAGATCAACCAGATCCAGCTCAAGGGCCATTACGACCACGACGGCGACTTCCTCAGCAGCATCGACTGGGGCTTCTCCTACGTCGATAACAAGGTGCGCTCGGCCTACGGCTTCATCCAGAACGAGACCTGGGGCGGTATCGATCCGCGCGGCGCGTCGTTCGGCGCGGCGGCGGTGCCCGACGACTTCTTCAGCCTCACCAGCCTGCCGAACAAGTTCAACGGCGTCTCGGGCGCGAACGATCCCGCGCTGCCGAAGTCGATCTACACCTTCAACTTCGAGCAGATGGCCGAACTGCTGCGCTCGACATACAATATCTGCAGCGCACCGCAGACGGGGACGGCGGCGCCGGGCACCTGCCTTGCCAACTACACCAACGATCGCCGCATCCGCGAACGGACGATCTCGCCGTACATCCAGTTCAACACCAAGTTCACGGTGTTCGACATGGCGGCGCACATCATCGGCGGCGTCCGCTATGACGAGACGCAGGTAAACTCGTCGGCGCTGGTGCCGATCCCGAACGGCACGCGCTGGACCGGCGCGAACGAGTTCGCGCTCACCTATGGCGCCAATTCGTTCACCTCGCTGAAGGGCAATTATCACAACTGGCTGCCCGCGGTCGATTTCGACATCGAACCGGTCCGCAACGTCAAGCTGCGCGCCTCGTACAGCCACACCATCACGCGTGCGGATTACGGCAGCCTGCAGGGCGGCCTGAACATCGATTCCAACCCGCGCATCGGCGGCGGCACGGGCAGCCAGGGCAACCCGAACCTCGTCCCCTTCAAGTCGAAGAACATCGATCTGTCGGCGGAATGGTATTACGGTCCCGAAAGCTACATCTCGGTCGGCTACTTCACGAAGGACGTGAAGAACTTCATTGGCACGACGCAGATCAACACACCCGCATTCGACCTGCGCAACCCGGGCTCCGGTCCGCGTTATCGCCAGGCGGTGGCGGCACTGGGCACGACCGACAATCTGCGCGTCCGCGATTACATCCTGCGCAATTTCCCCGCCTCGTCGCAGGTCACGGGCACGAGCGACTCGGGCCTGCTGACCGGCAACATCTTCGGGCTGCCGCAGGACGATCTGTTCAACTTCCAGCTGAGCCAGCCGTTCAACAGCGACCAGACGGCGAACATCAACGGCTGGGAATTCGCGATCCAGCACCGGCTGTGGGAAACCGGGTTCGGCGTCATCCTGAACTACACGATCGTCAACGGCGACGCGAAGTACGACAATGCGCTCGACCCCAATATCGGCCAGTTCGCGCTGACCGGGCTCAGCGACAGCGCCAACGCGGTCGCCTATTACGACAAGAACGGCATCCAGGCGCGTGTCGCGTACAACTGGCGTGGCGAGTTCTATAATGGCGGCGCGTTCGACCCGACCTATGTCGAGGCGTATGGCCAGGTCGATGCGAGCGCGAGCGCGGAGCTGAAAAAGGGGCTGGCGGTGTTCGTCGAGGCGATCAACCTTACCGGCCAGGGTCGTCGCGGGCATCGTCGCTCGGATAACTTCGTCACCTTCGCGCAGCCCGGCTATGCCCGCTACTCGGCAGGCCTGCGCTTCACCTTCTGAGCCGGACGATCCTCCCCCGCGAGGGGGAGGATCGTCGGGTTGGTCACGCGCGTCCCTTCGCCATCCGGATGAAGCACGTACTTATCGCGGGGTGGCGGCATGCCCAACCTCCCTCGTCATCCTGACGAAAGTCAGGACCCAGAGTAACGAGAGGCGGCGCTTCGCGGCTCTGGGTCCTGACTTTCGTCAGGATGACGGGCGGTGGCTTTTCCCACTCGGGCGGGGCACGGTCGAAATGCGCAAAGAAGGATAGGCAGCCGACAATGGCCACGGATACCGGCCCCGGAGCGACGAACGACCAGCCGATCACGACCATCGTGGTCGTCGGCGGCGGAACGGCGGGTTGGCTCGCGGCCTGCCTGATCGCGGCGCGCGCCTATCGCGGGGCGGAGCAGCCGCTGTCCGTCACGCTCATCGAATCCCCCGACGTCGCGACGACCGGCGTCGGCGAGGGCACTTGGCCGACGATGCGCCGCACGCTCGAACGGATCGGCATTAGCGAAACCGACTTCCTGCTGGCCTGCGACGGCGCGTTCAAGCAGGGCTCGCGGTTCGACGGGTGGCGGACCGGTGCGGCCGACGACAGCTATCTTCACCCCTTCACCGCGCCGGTCGACGGCGACCCACGCGATATCGTCGCCGCCTGGGCCGAGCATGGCGGCCGGTTCGCGGACACGGTCGGCGCACAGGGCGCCATCTGCCACCGCGCCCTCGCCCCCCGCCAGCGGGCGATGCCCGATTATGCGGGGACGCTGAATTACGCGTACCATCTCGACGCGGGCAAGCTCGCCTCGATGCTGATGCGGCACGCGACCGAGCGATTGGGAGTTCGCCACATCCGCGATCATGTCGTCGGTATCGACGGCACCGCGGACGGTGACATCGCCGCGGTGCGGACCCGCGAGTCGGGCGCGATTGCGGGCGACCTGTTCCTCGACTGCACCGGCCATGCCGCGCTGCTGATCGAGGGGCATTACGGGATCGGCACGGTCGACCGCGGCGGCA
>Ga0308164_10004870_pt1 | contig 11115 bp, 9 predicted proteins | sample PhyTR2_FD_201031 | JGI IMG/M metagenome (GOLD analysis project Ga0308164, IMG submission 201031) | Phyllosphere microbial communities from UC Gill Tract Community Farm, Albany, California, United States - DLSLT.R2 | ecosystem: Host-associated > Plants > Phyllosphere > Unclassified | place: USA... | reverse complement strand
ATTACTTGCCTTCAGAGCCAAATACCTACAGAATAATCAATTGACAATTAAGTGAGCTGCTATTCGTGCAGCGCGCCCCAAATCATGTCTTTCAGCTTTTGAATGTTCTTGCTGGTGAGGCTGGAGATGAAAACGGTCGGCGGCAAATCGGCGGGGAGCGAGGCCAGGATGTCGGCTTCCAGCTCCTCGTCCAGCATGTCGGATTTGGTGATGGCTAGCAGGCGCTTCTTGTCCAGCAGGTCGGGGTTGAACTGCTCCAGCTCGCCCAGCAATATCTTGTATTCGGCGGCGATGTCCTTGCTGTCGCAGCTTATCATGAAGAGCAGCATGGAGTTGCGCTCGATGTGGCGCAGGAAGCGGGTGCCCAGCCCCCGGCCGTCGGCCGCGCCCTCGATGATGCCAGGAATGTCGGCCATCACGAACGACTTGAAGTCGCGGTAGGCCACCACGCCCAGGTTGGGCACGAGGGTGGTGAAGGCGTAGTCGGCAATCTTGGGCTTGGCGGCCGACACTACGGAGAGCAACGTGCTTTTGCCGGCGTTGGGGAAGCCAACCAGGCCCACATCGGCCAGCAGCTTCAACTCCAGGATAACCTGCTCTTCGATGGCGGGCTCGCCGGGCTGCGCGTACTGCGGCGCCTGGTTGGTCGAGGTTTTGAAGTGGTCGTTGCCGAGGCCGCCGCGTCCGCCGGGCGTGAGGATTTGGCGCTCGCCATCCTTGGTAATCTCCAGCTTCATTTCGCCGGTTTCGGCGTCGCGGGCCACAGTGCCGAGCGGCACCTGAATCACAATATCCTCGCCCTGCGCACCCGAGCGCAGGTTGGGGCCGCCGCCTTCGCCATCCTGAGCGAAAAGGTGCTTGCGGTATTGCAGGTGCAGCAGTGTCCAGAGCTGCGAGCTGCCTTCGAGGATGATGTGGCCGCCGCGGCCACCATCGCCGCCGTCGGGGCCGCCGTTGGGCAGGCCCTTAGCCCGGAAGAAGTGGTGCGAACCCGCGCCACCCTTGCCCGAGCGGCAGTTGATTTTGACGTAGTCGATGAAGTTGTTGTTAGCCACGGTTTTTTACTAGTATAAGGTAAAATAGAACGTCATGCTGAGCTTGCCGAAGCATCTCTACCGCGCCGCTAGGGTTACTAACCTGACGACCCGAGCGAGATGCTTCGGCAAGCTCAGCATGACGTGCCTTTGAAATTTTGCTGCTGACGCAAAGCGCCCGCGCTAGGCCTTCACCTCGCGGGTAGCCGCGGCGGGAGCTTCAGCCTGGGCCGGCTTGTGCTGGTCGATGAGGTCGCTGATTTGGCCGAAGATGGTTTCAATCTCGCCGATGCCGTTAAGCGAATGGAACTTGTGCTGGGCGGCGTAGTAGCCGGCCACCTGCGCAGTTTCGGTATTGTAAACCGTGACGCGGCGGCGAATTTTGGTTTCGTCTTGGTCGTCGGGGCGGCCGCTGGTTTTGCCGCGCTCCAGCAGGCGCTTCACCAACTCCTCCTCCCCTACTTCGAGGGCAATCATGCAGGCCACGCTGGTACCGTGCTCGGCCAGCAGGTGGTCCAGGCTTTCGGCCTGGGCAGTAGTGCGCGGGAAGCCGTCGAAGATGAAGCCGGCCGCAGCCTTATCCTTCTGCAACGCATTGCCAATCATGCCGATAACAACCTCATCGGGCACCAGAAAGCCTTGGTCCATTAGGGTTTTGGCTTTCAGGCCGAGCTCGGTACCTTCGGCAATTTGCGCGCGCAGCAGGTCGCCGGTGCTCAGGTGCACAAGGTGGTATTTGGCAATGAGCTTCTGGCTTTGGGTGCCTTTGCCCGCGCCGGGCGGGCCGAAGAGGACGATATTATGCATAGTCGAAACAGAGTTTTAGGCGCGAGCGCCGGAGCGGGAACAGAGGAAAACAGCCTACGAAAAACGGCGTTATTCGGCTAGTACGTAGACGTCGGGCAGGTTGCGGCCCAATCCATCGTAGTCGAGGCCGTAGCCAACTACGAAATCGTTGGGAATCTCGCGGGCAATGTACTTCAGCTCCAGCGGATAGCGGAGGCTAGCGGGCTTAAAGAACATGGCCGCAATCTCGATAGACGCCGGCTTGTTGGCTTGCAGCGAAGGCAGCAGGTGGCTGAGCGTGGTGCCCGTGTCCACAATATCCTCCACCAGGATGATATCACGGCCTTGCACATCTTCGCGCAGACCCAGAATTTCCTGCACCTGGCCCGTGCTATCGGTACCTTCGTAGGAAGCCACGCGGATGAAGACAATCTCGCAATCGCCGGTGAAGCGCTTGAGCAAATCGGTGGCAAACATGAAGCCACCCGTGAGCACTACTACGAACAGGGGCCGGCGGCCCGCGTAGTCGGCATTGAGGCGGGCGGCCACCTGGTCGATGTCCGCGGCAATTTCGAAGGCCGAGAGATAAGGCCGGAAAGCCTTGTCGTGAAGTGTGATAAGGGGCTGACCCATGCAAGAATGAACGGCCAGGGTGGCCATTTCGGGCTGCAAAGGTAAGGCCGACAACCCAACGCCCGGAGGCGCTTGCTACCAGCAACCCATCAGCCCACCATTATTTAGTGATTAACAGCCCTTTATTAAAGCCAGTGCCAGGTAGTTGGCAGCAGTATTTTGGGGCTGGGCAGGATGCGGTGCGCAAAGCGCACCCCTAGCTGGGGACGTGCGACGCGCCCGGCGCTTTCGGCATGCTCGGCGGGGCTGCCCACGCGGGCTATGTGCGGGGCAATAACGAGCGACACGATGCTCATGAGCTTGATGAGAATGTTCATGCTAGGGCCGCTCGTGTCCTTGAAGGGGTCGCCCACGGTGTCGCCGGTAACACTGGCTTTGTGGGCATCCGAGCCTTTGTATTCCATCTTGCCATCAACCAGCACACCCTTCTCGAACGACTTTTTGGCATTGTCCCAGGCCCCACCGGCGTTGCTCTGAAACATGGCCATGAGCACGCCGCTAACCGTGACGCCCGCTAGGGTGCCGCCCAGCACCTCGGGCCCGAAGGCAAAGCCAATAATAATGGGCGTGAGCAAGGCAATGGCGCCCGGCGCCACCATTTTGCGAAGGGCAGCTTCGGTACTAATCGCCACGCACTTCTCGTACTCGGGCCGCCCGGTGCCTTCCATAATACCGGGAATTTCGCGAAACTGCCGCCGCACTTCCTGCACCATAGCCATGGCTGCCTGTCCCACCGCCGTAATGGCCAAGGCCGAGAAAATGAACGGTATCATGGCGCCCACAAACAGCCCAGCAAGCACATTGGCATCCGAAATATCGATGGTGTCGATGTGGGCCGTGCCCATAAAGGCCGCAAACAGGGCTAGCGACGTGAGCGCCGCCGAGGCGATGGCAAAGCCCTTACCGGTAGCGGCCGTGGTGTTGCCCACCGCGTCGAGAATATCGGTGCGCTCGCGCACTTCCTTAGGCAGCTCGCTCATTTCGGCAATGCCGCCGGCATTATCGGCAATGGGGCCGAAGGCGTCGATAGCGAGTTGCATGGCGGTTGTGGCCATCATGCCGGCCGCCGCGATAGCCACGCCGTAGAGGCCGGCCATCTTGTAACTCAGCACAATGCCGGCGGCCAGCACCAGAATGGGCGCCACCGTACTTTCCATACCTACGGCTAGCCCCCCGATAACGGTGGTGGCATGGCCGGTGCTGCTTTGCTGCACGATGCTGCGCACCGGGCGCTTGCCCATGGCGGTGTAATACTCGGTAATCGTGCTCATTAAAAAGCCCACGGCCAGCCCCACCAGCACGGCGTAGAATACGTGGTTGGCATCGAAGGTGTAGCCGCGCACGGTGAGGTCGCCGGCCGGCAACAGCCACTTTATCAAACCATAAGAAAAGATAGCCGACACGACAATGGACACGTTGTTGCCCCGGTTTAGGGCGCTTTGCACATTGCCGTCCTCACGCACCCGCACGGTCAGCATACCCACAAGCGAGGCCAGGATGCCTAGCCCAGCCACCGCCATGGGCAGCAGCAAGGGCGAGAGGCCGCCAAAATTGTCGGGGTTGCCCAGCCGCACTTCACGCCCCAATACCATCGTGGCCAGAATGGTAGCCACGTAAGAGCCAAAAAGGTCGGCGCCCATGCCAGCCACATCGCCCACATTATCGCCCACGTTGTCGGCAATGGTGGCGGGGTTGCGCGGGTCGTCTTCCGGAATCCCCGCCTCGACCTTACCCACCAGGTCGGCGCCCACATCGGCGGCCTTGGTGTAGATGCCGCCGCCCACGCGGGCAAACAGCGCAATGCTTTCAGCCCCCAGTGAAAAACCAGTGAGGACTTCTAGCGCCTTCTCCATCTCGGGGCCAGTAGCTATCCCACTGGGCACGAACAGTTTATAGAAAATAATGAATAATGACCCCAGCCCCAGCACGGCTAGCCCTGCCACGCCCATGCCCATCACCGAGCCACCCGCAAACGACACCTTCAGGGCCTGGCTGAGCGAGGTGCGGGCCGCCTGAGCAGTGCGCACGTTGGCCTGGGTGGCGATTTTCATCCCGATGTAGCCAGCCGTACCCGAAAACACCGCCCCAATCATAAAGGCAATGACAATAACCGGGCTCGACGTTGCGCCCGTAATCCCTAGGTAACCCAGAAAAACGGAAGCGATGAGCGCAAACAGCGCCAGCACTTTGTACTCGGCCTGCAAAAACGCCAGGGCCCCATCGGCGATGTAACCGGCAATGGTGCGCATGCGCTCGTTGCCAGCATCCTGGCGCGCTACCCAGCCCGCACGCCACCAGGTGTAAAGCAGGGCCACTAAACCCAGCAGTGGTATTACGTAAATACTCGAGGGCATAGGCGCGGCGAAAAGAGGCTAAAAAGCGGATGTGCTAAGCCCAAGTTAGTGAGCATAGGCTGGCAAATGTAGGCGGCCGCATCTAGAGTTCGCGTAGTAACACTTCGTATAAAGCTACCATGCTGGCAATGTCGGCTTTAGCTACAATTTCGTGGGGTGTATGCACATTGTCTTCGGGGGCGCCCACGAAGCACCAGTCCCAGGGAATATCGCTGCGCTGCAACTCTTTAGCATCCGAGCCACCACTTCCTTCGACCTCTACCTGATGCGCAATACCAGCGGCCCGGGCAATAGCCCGAATGCGCTCGACATAGGCGCGGCGCGGAATGAGCGAGTCGCGCAGTGAGATAACGCAGCCCTGGCCAGCCTTTACACCGGCCGTTACCCACGTAATGTCGCAGATGAGTGCCTGCCGCACGCCATAGGTTTCGTAGATGAACCGGGCCAGATAGGGTACCGAGCCACCCCCGTGCTCTTCGCCGCACGAAAAGGCAATAATACCATTTTCCAGGGTTTCGGCTAGGCGCAGGGCGGCCCACACCCCTAGCCGATTATCGAGGTAGCAGCTCTGCACGGTGGTATCGGTTTCGCGAAAATCGCAGGCAAATGTGAGGCTGGTGCCGGGCTCAATGTCGCGGCTGAACTCATATCCTAAGGCATCGGTTTGTTCTTCACCGGCTGCGGCCCCAACTGTCAGCGTACAAGCTATTTCCCCTTGCGCATCTTGTCCTACCAGCTCGTAGCCCGCCTCGCGTTCGGGGCCGCCGATAGGTACCAGCTCGTGCCCGTAGCGCACCGTGAAGCCAATGCTATCGAGGTGCGCAAATACGGCCGTGCGCGGCTGCCCAAATACCAGCAGCAGGCAGTCCTGAAACCGCGCCTCATCGTGCACCACCAGCGGCGGCTGCCGCCAGCCAGGGCTTTGCTGGCGCACGTAGTTGAGGAGGAAGCGCGTAAGGCCAGCTTCCTCGCCCGAGGGCGCGGGCAGCTGGCACAGGGTTTTCAGGAGTTGCATAGGGCAGTGGCTGGCGAGGTTAAGCCGGTAAAGCTAAAGTCGCTGCCGTACTTTCGTAGGGCTGAAACCCGTTTGCCCTGGGTGGCTAGCCTGCCTTTTTCTGCCTTCATGCCCTGTATGTCCGTTCTTCATTGGTTTTTGCGTGGTTGGTTCGTGCTTTCGTTTCTGCTAGGCTCAGGGCTGCTGGCCCAGGCGCAGAAAACCCCGGCCGATACTACCCGCCTGCGCGTGGGCGAGGTGCGGGGCATGCGCACGTTCGCCATCGATACGGTAACCGTGATGCCTACGGCCGATACCAAAGGCTGGCTGCTGCTCGACAAAGACATTCAGCTGGAGCTGGATGGGGCCGTGCAGAACCTCTATAATTTCAAATACGATAAGGCTGAAAAGCAATTTCGCTCGCTGCGCCGCCGCTACCCCAAGCATCCGATGCCCTATTTCTTGCTGGGCCTGAGCACGTGGTGGAAAATCATGCCGACCAACTTCGATTCGAAGCAGTATGATAAGACGTTTTTCGCCTATATGGATACGGCGAACACGTACAGCGAGCGCCTGGTAAAATCCGACCCGCACAATTATGAAGGCTATTTCTTCCTGTCAGCCGCCAATGGCTTTTCGGCGCGCCTCAATTCCGAACGCCACAACTGGCGCAAGGCTACGGTAGATAGCAAACAGGCACTCAACTACTTGCAAAAGAGCAGCGAGGCCAACGGCCTCAGCCCGGAATTTCTATTCGGCGAAGCCCTATTTAACTACTACGCCGTCTGGATTCCCGATAACTACCCGTTGCTGAAACCTGTGCTGCTGTTCTTTCCGAAAGGCAACAAGCAGCTAGGTCTCAGCCAACTGCGCACAGTGGCTAACACTGGTTTCTATACCGGCGTCGAGGCTAAAGTGTTTTTGATGAAGCTGTTGCACAACGATGAGCATCAGACGGCCGCCGCTATGCCCATAGCACGCGGGCTAGCCCTAAAGTATCCTGATAACGGCTACTTTGCCCGGTTCTATGCCTTGCTCTGCTTCGACCAAGCCGATTTTGCTGAGTGCGAGCGGGTCAGTAAGGATATCCTTGATAAGCTAAATGCAGGCATGCCCGGCTACGAGGCTAGCAGCGGCCGCTACGCCAGCTACTTCCTAGGCTACCTTATGCAGTACAAGTACCGCGATCTGACCAAGGCCAAGGACTATTACCAGCGCTGCATCGTATTTGCCGAAAGCAACGGCGAAACCGACGGCGGCTTTTACTTATTCGCCAACGCCAACCTAGCCCGCATGGCCGAACGCGACCGCGATATGGCGGCCGCTAAGCGCTATTACGAGGTAGTAGCCAACAAGGCCGACCACAAATCGGACCAGTATAAGGAGGCTAAAGCGTGGCTGAAAAAGAATTCCAAAGCCTAATTAAGTTAACTATGGAACTCAATGATTATTTACTGACGCCTTTATATCTGGGCCTTATCTATGCGATTGCTTTTGCTATTCGGCCTTCGGTTACCAATCGCTATACTAAACAGTACTTTATTCCGGCTCTCACGCTTAAAGTAGTTGGCGCTTTAGCGCTAGGCATTCTCTACCATACTATTTACGCTGGCGATACCAACAACTACTTTTATCACGGGGAGATTATTTATAAGGCCTTTGGCGATTCTTTCAGCGCAGGCTTTGAGCTACTGACCACTAATGGAACCCGCACTCCCACTATCGAACCCTATGTCAGCCAAATGGCGTGGTTCGGTAAGGACAGCAACGAATACTTTGTAGTGCGCATGGCGGGTCTGGGTGCTATTTTGGGCTTTAATACGTACTCCGTCACAGCCTTGCTTTTTGCCGTGCTGAGCTTCTCCGGCATGTGGGCTATGTACATGACCTTTGCCAAGATTCGGCCACAAGTATACAAGGAGCTGGCTGTGGCTGTTTTCTTTTTGCCGTCGGTTTTTTTCTGGGGCTCGGGCCTGCTTAAAGACTCACTTTGTATCGGCGCACTAGGTTGGTTATTCTACGCCTTTTACCGGGGCGCTATCGAAAAAAAGAACATTATCCGCTGCTTGGTAGTGGGTGTAGTAGCCGTTAAGGTTATTGCCTCTATGAAAGTTTATATTCTGCTGGCTTTCATTCCGCCTGCAGCCTTGTGGGTGTTCAACGAAAATACAGCCCGTATCAAGTCGCCCGCGATACGATGGGTAGTACGGCCTTTTGTCATTGCGGCTGGCCTTGCTGTTGCCACTTACGGCATGAGCGCAGTAGCTGCCGCTGATGCTCGCTTCAACCTCGACAAAATCGGGGAGCAAAGCAAGATGACGGCTACTTACTTGCAAGGTGTCAGCAAAACAGAGAACGGCTCGGGTTACAATATCGGTGAGCAGGATGGTACACTGAGCGGTATGGCCAAGCTGGCTCCACAGGCTATAGTAGTGGCTTTGTTTCGACCTTTTTTATGGGAGTCTCGCAATCCGACTATGCTATTATCAGCCATTGAAGCCACTTACTTCATTGTGCTGACGGTGCGTATTTTCTTTCGGGTAGGGGTACTTAAAACGCTGGGCGCTATCGTAAGTTCACCAGTGCTGACGCTGTGCTTCGTTTTTAGCCTCATCTTCGCCATTTCGGTGGGTATTTCCAGCGGCAATTTTGGCACCTTGGTACGCTACAAGATTCCTTTAATGCCATTCTACCTTGCCGGGCTCTATATCATGCAAAGCATGACGCAAGGAATGATTAAGCGCAAGCAACAGTCAGTTACAGCCCGACAATCGCAGTTTGCCTAGCAGCTGCTGTTTAGCTGAATAACCTCAGAAAATTAGGAGTATTTGCCACCACCGAGTAGTGCTGCTCAATGGTGGTCCGCGCCGCTAGCCCCAGTTGCTGCCGGTGCGAAGCATCGGTGAGCAGCTGGCGCAGGTGGTGTAGCCATTCTGCCGGCTCCCGACAGATGTAGCCATTCACATTGTGCTGCACTACTTCAGTATTCATACCTACTGGCGACACCAATGCTGGAATACCCAACGCCATGTACTGCAAAGCTTTAAATGCGCACTTACCCTTAGCCCAGGGGTCGTCTTCGAGCGGCATCAGCCCCACATGAAAGGTAAGTAGGTCAGCTATCTCAGTCGCCTTCTGCCAAGGCAGGAAGCGTAGTGAGCCCAGGGGCTGGTCAAAATCGGGCGGCTGGTTGGAAATAACCCGAAACTCAAATTCCAGCCCTTCCGCCTCCAACTGGGCGAGCACTGGTACCAAGGGCCGCAGATATTTGAGGGTAGAATGCGTGCCCGTCCAGCCAATAACCAGCGGGCCAGGGGCAAGTTGGTCGCGCACCTGGTTGTGCAGGTGCACGGTATCAATGGTGGTGGGGTTTACAACCGTACTAGGGTTAAACTGCCGGGCATAAGCCGCTAAATAGTCGTTGCCGCAGCTGTTCTTATAAGCCCACCGGCAGATACTGTCTACCTTATGGTGCCACTTCAGCCCAGCCGCTATCTTATTCGCTTCCGAGGTATTGGCCAGCCAGACAGCATCATCAAAGTCATAGATAACGCGCTTACGCAGCACCTTGGTCAGCACCCATTCAAACAGCGGCGGCCCTAGCGGAGCGGCCTCGCGGTGTATGAATATAAAGTCATAAGCTGGGGCAGCCAGCACATGACCTAACCGCCGCCCAAACCCACCTATAATACCCAGAACCTTTTGGGCTGCCTGGCCCGGCTTGTAGAGAATACGCCAGGTAGCCTCGCCCAGAAACGGTGCTAAGCGATACTCATGACCGTGGTGCTGCAGGATGTGTAAATACTGCTCGAAGCGGAAGCGCTGCGACGGCGCTTGGCCAGCCGGGTACGGGGTAAGGAAGAGAATGCGCAAAATAAGACAGATAGGCTCGCAAAAGCCGCAAAAATACGACCGTAAAAATAGGGCTGCTTGTCGCTACTATTTATCGGCCAGCACCTCGCAGTAAAGCCGGCCCAAAGCCTCGTAAGTATTGGCAGGCGCAAATTTCTGCCGGACGAATGCACGGCCAGCTGCCGCAAAATGGGTGCGCAGGCCAGCATCAACTGCTAGCTGCTTGATGGCTGCTAGCATGGCCGGCACATCGCGGTTGGGTACTAGCAGGCCCGATTGTCCGTGCTCAAACAGTTCGGCGGGGCCACCGCAGTCACTGGCAATTAGTGCAGTACCATAGTACAATGCATCGAGGCAGGTAAGGGAGAAAGACTCGGACTCTGAAAAATTCAGGACGATATCTGCTGCCTTAATTGCCATTTCCACATCTGCTGCGAAACCGTCAAAATGCACTACCTCGGCTAGCCCGGCTTGTTGCGCAGCCGCTTCCAAGCGCTGTCGAAACTCCCTGTTTCTAGCTAGCCCCATATCTCCTCCCACAAAGCGCAGCCGCAGCCGCGCATCGCGGGCATAGGCTGGGCCAAAGGCGGCCAGCGCAAGGTCTTGGCCTTTACCTTGGATATAATTGCTCAAGTAGAGCAGTTCTACGGTGCCATCAGGCCGGAGCGGGTGTGTGGGTACTAGGTAGCGCTCGGTGCCGGGCAGTGGGTCGTAAACCACGCGTGCATTGGCCGCACCTGTAAAGTAGCGCCCCACCGCCTGCGAGACGCACACCGTGCGGTCGGCAAGCCGCTCCGCCAGCCAGCGCCAGGTGCGCGCCAGGGGCTGAGGTAAGCTCTGCGGCAGAAAGCGAACATGCGTTACTACGCGTAGCTGTCCCAAGCTCAAAGCCTTCGCTACATAGCCCGTTAAATTGTAGAAATCGTTGAGATGCACAATGCTCGCCCGCTCGCGCCGCACCAAGCGCCACAGCCGCCAGCCGTTCATCAGCAGCACAAACGGGTAGCGCAATAAATCGCCCTTGCGGCGACTGATTTCTACGAATGGCAACTCATGCACGATGTAGCCATCAGCTTCGAGTACGGCGCGGCCCGTGCTGCCGACAGGTAGCACGTAGGCAAACCGCAGTTGCGCACGCAGTGGGCTCGTAGCATGGCGCATGGCGTTTAAGGCCCCAGTTACGGCTCGCGAGTTATCTACCACCAACACCATAGGCAACTCAGCCACGGCGTACCTCCTCTATTAGCTGCACCCACTGCCCAAAAATTCGCTCCCGCGTAAAGTCTTCCATCCGCTGCTGGGCTAGCTGGCCCAACCGGCGCTGCTCGGCGGAGTTGGCCAGCAGTGCCCCCAGCGCGTTTACCCATACCACTTGGTGAGCCGCCAAGGTAGCGGGCTGTGTGAGCATGGGCAGCAGTAGACCATAGGTACCGGCTTCTGCCTGGGCTATGGGCATATCAGG
>Ga0308164_10004869_pt1 | contig 11115 bp, 9 predicted proteins | sample PhyTR2_FD_201031 | JGI IMG/M metagenome (GOLD analysis project Ga0308164, IMG submission 201031) | Phyllosphere microbial communities from UC Gill Tract Community Farm, Albany, California, United States - DLSLT.R2 | ecosystem: Host-associated > Plants > Phyllosphere > Unclassified | place: USA... | reverse complement strand
GAACGAGCTGCGGGAGGGGAAGAGGGGGAGGGGGGGCGTGTCAGTCGGCGGCTCGACGAAATGAGATCGTGCATCGCTCGCACGAGAAGCTGGGCGCACACGACGAGGCTCGACGGCGGCGAAAGAGGGTAGACGCACCGCAGGCCCGACAGCTTGACCTCGATCCTGACCCACGCCTCGAGAACCTGCAACTCCCTCGGCCGCGCCGTCGCCTCCTTGCGCGCACTCGCGAAAGTGCCCTCGTCGCCCGTCGAGGCCGCGGATGCCACCGCCTTCTCGACCTCGCTCGGCGAGGGGTGAGCGTCCTCGCGTCCGATCTGGACGAAGAGGGCCGTGGCCGGCCCGGAGCTTGCCGCGCGCGCCTTGCTCTTCCTGCTCCATCTCGACGTCTTGGCCGAGCGTCCGACCACCTTGGACGAAGCTGGCGCGACGAATGAGGCGCGCTCGAGAAGCGGGATGCGGAGCGTCTGGCTGCACGGGCCGGCCGAGGGAGTGACGAAGGGCGCGAGGCACGAGGCGATCGGGGCGGCCGTGCGCTTGAAGAGGGTCAAGGGATAGAGGACGATGTGGGACAGGGTCGAGGAGCGGGACGAGGGGACGAGACAGGCTTGGGCCGAGGGGTGGGAGAGGAGGGCCTGCGGACGGAGCGAACGAGGGTTAGCGTTCGCCCGGCCGGTTGCGACGGGTCCAAAGACAAGGCGGCGGACGTACAGGCCTGCTCTCAGTCACAACGTGCTGTCCTGCCGCATCGACGAGCGAGAGCGACGCCATGAAGTTGCCGAGGTCGAGATTGTTGTCGTTGACGGGGACGACAAGCTCGAGGTCGACGTCGTAGACCTTGCCTGGGGTCGAGTACTTGCGTTGGTCGAGCTGCACGAGTGCGTAGGGCGGCTTGTGCTGGCTGTTTCGGCGACAGGGCCCTGGGATCAGCTCGCTGCGCGTCATCGAAAGGAGCGAGGACAAGGGAGGTGGGGCGCATCGAGAGGGAGAGGAGCAGCGCACCCGTACTGCAGCCACAGACGCTCCCTGCCCATGACCGGATCCACCTTGAGCGCACTGCGCAGGACGAGCCAGGCGACGAGCGAGATGACGACGGCGAGCGAGACGACGCCTCCGAGGGCGACAGAGCGCCACGCGAGCGACACGGCGGTCCACAGCGGGCCTTGGTGGCTCTTGTACGGTGCCCGAGAGCGGCTGTCGATGCTCTGCGAGCGGGCCATGGTGGTGTCGAGAGGGAGAGCAAGCTGCCTCGTCGCCGTCGGACGATGAGACCGTCTCGCCTCGACCACTCGCTCACGCTTCCACGACTCGCTGTGGATCTTTGTGCATGTGCTGCACGGCCGAGTGGAGGGTCCCTGGGCCGCCTCTACCAATCTCGAGCGCGCCTGCTGCCGACTTAACCGAGCTCTCCTCAACCGACGGCGATGCTGCGCGAGTCTCCTGTCGCTCTCTCAAACTCGAGCTGCAAGGCGCGCACAGACATGCTACAAGTACGGCAGCTTGCACACGCTCGCTCAGCTATACACCTGGCCCTCTTCGCCGCGATCTCGCCGCTCGTCAAGTCGTCGACCGCCGCCGACGAGCCCACCGCCACGAGCTGCGACGCTCGTGCGGGTGCGCGGCCTGCACGGTGTACGGGCTCGTCGGCTCCGAGCCCGGCGGCGACGGCGTCCGTGACTCGGGCACGGCTGCGAGCGCGGGTCGGGCATCGACTTGGGCGGGGCGCGGTGCTGGGCGTCGAGCTGCGGCTAGCTCGCTTTCCTGCTCGGATGGCGCATCAGCGAGACGCTTTGCAAAGGAGTGAGAGTGCGAAGGAGAAAGGTTAGACGCACGAGCTCGAGTCGCCGATCCACCAAGTGCGCCCACTCCTCGCGCCGCTCCCGCCGCCAAGCCCTCGTTTCCTCGCTCGACTGCCGAGCGAGCCGATACCATGCCGGGTACTCGGTGCGGTACACTTCCATCTCCTCCCGATCCAGGTCGGCGAGGTGCATGAGGTCGTCCTGCGGGTCGCGATCTGCGCGTCCTGCTCGAGTGGGTCGGGCGAGCGATGCGAGGGAGGAAAAAGGACGACGCACCTCGTCCGAGCTGCCGCATCTCCTCCCAGATCGGCGTGAGGGCGACCTTGTGCTCGAGAGGAGTGCTCATGTCGACGACGGCGTTCGGGTCGAGCTCGGCGAGTGCGTGATCGACTGTCGCAAGCAGGCAAGACGGCGACGGGGTCAGCGCTGCAGCAAGGCCGGCGCGAGAGAAGACGAAATACCTTGTCGAACTGCGGCGCACGAGCGGCAAAAAAGTCAGCGACTGTCCTGGGCGAGTGAGAGCAAGAAAAGCGAGAGAAAGGATCGGGACGCACGCTCGTGTCGAAGCTCGAGGGCGCGCAGCTCGCTGCCTCGCTGCGGAGTCGATCTCGTCGCAGCGCGCTGAGCTCGAGACGAAGGCCTTCGAGCGACACGAGGAGGAAGCGGCGGAGCGGCGGGCGTATCGTGCGCTCGCGCCCCCTGCCGTCGCTCGGCCGACGGCCGCTTCTCTTCCTCGTGCTCGAGCCAGACAGCTTGACGATGCGCAAGCGCTCGTTCTCGATCCTGCACGCGCGCCGGAGAGCTGCGCCCGTCGAGTAGGGCGAGCTGCTCGTTCTGTGTGCGGTGCGGCGCCAAAGTCAGCTCGGGGCGAGGCGGACGGCTGAGGACGAGGACGAGGACGAGAGGACGCACGAGCAGATCGCGCTTTGCCTGCAGAAGTGCTCGATCGAAGTAGTCGTACGTGTGGCTCGGTAGCTCGTGCGCAAGGAAGCGCTCAACTGCGAGCGGCGGGGCGAGCGCGTCAGCTGGCTCCGGCGGACAGCAAGAGAGGCGGAAGGACTCGCTCTTGGCGACTGCGAACTCGACAGAGGTCAGCCGTGTCCTGCACGAGAGCAAAGAGGGGAACGACCACGCACTGCGTCGTCTGAGGTCGTCGCGGCTGCTGGTGTCGATGTCGTCGGCGAGGAGGCGGTTGCGCTTGCCGGCGAGCCAGTCGGGTGCGAGCATTGCCATGGTCTCAGACCTCGAGCGGGCCTGCTGCGAATGCGGCGCTGCGGGACCGAGTAGGCGAGCGAGGCGGCGTCGAGCGAGGAGCCATGACCAAGGAGGCGCCGCGGGGAGGAAGCTCCGCGGACCGTCCGCTCGCTGCGCCGGTCCGGACGCTTGCGATAGGAGCTGGCAGAAACGTTCAGGAGATGCTCGAGAGCGGACGCTGATCGGCTGTCTGACTTGGGTGCGGCGAGCCGACCGAAGCGGGGCAAGCGGTCCGAGCGGCGGCGAGGAAGAGCGGCTGCCTTGCTCTCCTTTGACATACATCGCAGGTACAGCTCATGGAGAGGAATCAGGGATCGACATTGCACAAAGCGAGGGCGAGAGAAAGATGTAGAGAAAGAGGGAACGACGAAATAAGGGAGAGCTCGCAAGGGCGACGGTCGCCGCTCAGGCTCACCAGCGCAGCGCACGCCCAGCCGCACTCGCCCGGTACCGCGCCGGACCACTCCCGCCTGGTTGAGAGACGTGGCCGATGGAGAGCGCGTCGGCAAGCGGCTCGCCGCTGCGGTGGCGGTGGGCGGGCGAGAGCGCGTGCGGGCGGTTCTCGAGGTCGGAGAGCTCGCGCTCGGCGTCGGCGATTTCGTGGCTCTGCTTGCGAGGATCAGCGCGTCAGAAAGATGCGACACGCAGGAGCTAGGAGGAGGCGTCGCGAGAGGGGAAGGAACGCACCAGCTCGGCGAGGCGGCCGAGGAGGAGCAACCCCTGGCTCCTCCTCGACGTGACCTGCTCGTCGGTCGGGGTCTGAGCGAAGGTCGACGACAAATGCGAGGTGGACGCGTAGAGCTTGCGCTCGAGGTCGACTTGGTCGAACCAGGAGCGAGGCGACTCTGCGAGGGCGTACGTGCGTCAGGTCGACCGGAAGCGAAAGGTAGCAGGCGCGCAGGAAGGGGGCGTCGCACGCACTGACGGGCTTGTTCATCTCGAGCCAGAGAGCGCGAAGCTCCTTTGTCGGGTCGAGACGGTCGAGAGCGGCTTGGACTGCGGCGGGAGAGATCGCGGTGAGCTCGTCGAGGAGAGGCACGTGCGCAAGGTCCAACGTCAAGAGGTCGGTGACGTACGGCGTGCATCTGTGAGCGAGTAGATAGGAGCGAGAGCTGTCAGCTGGCGCCGTCTGGCAGGCTTTCGAGGCGAGGGAGGAGACGGACCTTTTGCGCGCAGCGTGTCGAGCTCCTCCTGCAGAGCCGCTTTCGCCCGAAGGCTCGCCGTTGCCTGCGTAAGTTGAGGAAGAACGTCCGGCGTACGGTCGTCGAACTTGCACTGCAGCACCTGGAGGGCTACGAGCTGTTGCGGGCGCGCTGCCGGGACGAACTTGTTCTCGACGAGGGCGGGCTCGACAGGGCGCAGCTTGCGCTCGAGCGCGACGATGTCGTGATTCTGCGAAGAGCCAAGAGAGGACGATGTGGAGAGTCAGCTATAGGCGAGGGCGGTCGAGCGCAAGGGAGAAGGACGAGGGGACGCACAAGCTCGGCGAGCCTGCCTGCAAGGAGAAGGCCGTGGTCGCGCCGGCGCTCCCTCGTCGCCGAGCTCGCAATGGCGACGCCTGGCGTCTCAGGCGGGTGCTGCTCGTACACGTGCTGCTCCATGCCGAGCAAGTCCCAGTACCCATGTCCCGACCCTGCGGCGCAAAGGAGAAAGCGATCGTCAAGGTCTGGTCCGGCACATGGTCGGGAAGAAGCCGAGGGACGCACTCGAGGGGTTCTTGAGCATGTTCCAGATCGGACGAAGCTCGCCCGACGGGTCGAGACGGCGAAGGCTTGCGGCGACTGCGAGCGGCGGGATCGGGTTCAGCGGGGTCGAGAGAGCGAGACGTAGCTTGCACAGCAGGCTCACCCTTGTCGCCTGCGATTTGAGTCGATAGAGTACGCTTGGCGCACGTCAGCTTGGCGAGACTCAAGGGCAGAGAGCCGAGGAGGAAGAGGACGCACGCTCGATGGTGAGCTTGTCGAGCTGCAAGCTCAACGCGCCGTGGCCGCCTGGCTCCAGCTCGGTGAGGTTGCTCGACATGGTCTTGATCTTGAGGACGTCGGAGAGGAGAAGAAGCGCAGGCTAGCGAGACCTGAAGCGCAGAAGCGGAGAGCAAGGAGGGAGGGCGAGCAGCCCGCGGTCCCACTGCCGCCGGATCTCGCCCGCGCGTGGGCGAGCGCGCTCGGTCAGGTCAGCTGCTCGAGGACATCCCTGCCGCGGAGTCCGCTCAGGGGCTACGAGAGGAATTGGCTCGCGTCCGCCGCCCACGGGCGAGCGGCGTGGGGGAGGACGACGAGGCGGTGCGGCGAGATGGAGAGGATGCGCAGGCTCGCTGTAGACCGATGCGCGGTGCAGCAGTGGTAGCTCGAGCGCACGGTGGTGGTGGTGCGGAGCAGAGGAGGCGAGCGAGCGAGCGAGCGAGCCAAGGCGGGAGGTCGAAACGAGCCGGCGGCGACCCAGCTCGAGCGGTCGACTGGACGAGCTCTAGCTCGAGGTGGCTGCCCCGAGGTCTAGCACGGTCGCAAGCAATGCTCGCAGCCAGGCGTGAAGCGCTGAGAGAGAGCGGAAGCGGTGCGGCTTCATCTGCAGCCAATCAGGGCCGAGGCCGACGGCGGCGGCGCCGACCTCTATCGCGTGCTCCGCCGCGGACAACCTCGCCGCTCCCTCGCTCGACCACCGCCCTGCAGCTCTCCCACCTGCTCGCACCAGGTCCCTACCGCCAGCGCACAGCCCGCCCGTCGCTGCGCCGCACTCCTACAGGGCCTCGCTCCTCGCCGCACCGCTCCTCGCTCGACTCGCCGCACCACCTCGACCTCGCACGACGGCAACAGGGCAAAGCAGCTCCACAGCACGCGCAACCAGTCCGACAGGTGTGTCCACGACTTTCTCTATCCCCTCGCCGCCACAGTCGGCCGCCGCCGTGGCCTCGTCGTCCACGCTCTGGCCGTTCCCGCTCAGCGATCGACTCGAACCGAGGCGGCACACGGGCACAGAGCTGACTCCCACTCTTGTCCAACAGCCCCTACGATGCCGACCTACCCTGCGCCGCAGCCGGGCGCCTCCCTCCTCCTCGCCTTCACCCCCGCCGCTCCTTCAACCTCGACCGTTCGCCCTCAAGCCCTCCTCCTCCTCGGGCCCTCGCGCCTCTCGGCCTTGCGCGCCTTCGCCGCCCTCGAGGCAGGCTACTGCGTCGTCATCGGCGCCGCCGCTCCCCCCTCGCCCGACAACCTGCACGAGTGGGACCCAGAGCTCGCGCACCGGTTCGCGCTCAAGCAGGTCGAGACGATCCCGTGGACCGTCGAGGCCGACGCTGGCGCCGCACGATGGCGCGAGTGGTTCGACCAGGCCGAGGGTGCGGGCAACCTCGAGGGCGTGCGCATGGTCGTCCTCTCCGACACGATCCTCGCGCCCGCATCCGCCTCGACGGCCTCGAGACCTCGCCGCACCCTCTCGAGCGCGCAAGCATTCCGCGCCGAGGCCGAGCGGCGCCGCTTCTTCGTCAACGTCGCCGACTGCCCGGGCCTGAGCGACTTCGGGTGGATGATCCAGCACCGGTTCGACCTCGAGACGCCCGGTCCGCCCTTGACGTCCACCGCCGCCCCGCGCAAGTCGCCCCTCCAGCTCGCCCTCACGACCAACTCGTCGGCGTGCCGCCTCGCGACCCGGCTCCGGCGAGAGATCGTCGCCTCGCTCCCCAAATCGGCCGGCGCCGCGGTCGAGGCCGTCGGCCGGCTGCGAGACGAGCTCAAGGCGCAGGCGCAGGCGGGCGAGAGCGCAGACGGCGAGGACGACTCGGAGGAGACGCAGGGAGTCGGGCTCAACCGGCCGGTGGAGCAGCTGTCGCGAGGCAAGAGCTGGGCGCTGGACGGACAAGGGTGCGTCCGCCTTCCGCTGTCCTCCTCTTCGGCGTCTCGTCGACCTTGCTAACCCCGTTCCTCTGCAGCTCGCACAGCACGACATGGACGGCATCGTCGGCGCAGCTTACGCGCATGCGCTACGTGTCGCAGGTCAGCGAGTACTGGCCGCTCGACCGCCTCGCCACCGTCTCGATCGCCTCCCTCTCGGCACCGTCCACCCCGACCGCACCGCTCTCCCCTCGCCTCCAGGCCTCGTACCACGACCTCACACCGGCGCCCGACTCGACCGACCTCGTCGCCTCGTCGCCGTCGCCCAGGAAAAAGGGCCGGATCCTCCTCCTCGGCACCGGCCCGGGCAACCCTCTCCTCCTCACACGCGTCGCCCATCTCCTCCTCACCACCGCCGACCCCTCTTCGCCCTTCTTCGTCGACCTCTTCCTCTCGGACAAGCTCGTGCCGCCCCAGATCCTCGCCCTCATCCCGCCCGAGCGCCGAGCCGGCGTCGTCATCGCGCGCAAGTACCCAGGCAACGCCGAGGCGGCGCAGGAAGAGCTCATGGCGCTCGCCGTCGAGGGCGCAAAGCGCGGGCAGACCGTCATGCGCCTCAAGCAGGGCGACCCGTACCTGTACGGCCGCGGCGGCGAGGAGGTCCTGCGGTTCCGAGCCGTCGCCGGCGTCGAGAGCGTCGTCGTCCCGGGCCTGTCGTCGTCGCTCGCGGGCCCGCTCCTCGCCGGCATCCCCGTCACGCAGCGCGGCGTCGCCGAGTCGGTCGTCGTGTGCACGGGCGTCGGCCGAGGCGGGCGCGACGTCCCGCTCGCGCCGTACGAGCGCGCCAAGACGCTCTGCGTCCTCATGGGCGTCGCCCGCCTCTCGTCGCTCGTCAAGTCGCTCATGGGCCACCCGACGACGCCGTACCCGCCGTACCTCCCGATCGCGCTCGTCGAGCGAGCGTCGAGCCCGGACCAGCGTGTCGTCGCGAGCACGATCGACCGCCTCGCCCAGGTCCTTGAGCAGCTGCCGCCGCATCGCCCGCCCGGCATGATCGTCGTCGGCTGGGCCGTCATGTGCCTCGACGGCGAGGGCGACATGACCATCCTCGACGACCCAGAGGACGACGGCCGAGAGGAGCGCGATCGAGCTCGGGTCGACAAGTGGGCGGGCGACATCGGGTACAAGGTGCGCGAGGGCCTGAGCGAGGGCTGGATGGGCCTCGTCTCGGGCCTCGAGGCCGAGGGGGAGCAGGTCTCGTCGTGACGAGGGAGGGTCCGTGCACTAGAGCTGTAGCTGCATCTGCATCGCATCGCTTCCTATTCGCAGCTCTCGCACGCTCAAGTCCCTCTCGAAGACGGCCGAGCAGTCAGAGAGAGAGAGGCTGCTGCATTACGAGGTCGTGCGAGGGCGACAGGCGGGAGGGTCTATGAGTGCGCGAAGGGGACACAGCGCGAGGACAAGGGGCGAGGGCGTGCGTGCGACAGAAAGGGGTGCAGGATGACTAGCGGGTGAAGAGGGAGAGGAGGACGGCCTTGAACCTGAGCGCGAGAGGGAGAGCGGCGGGCGCGGCTGCGGCGAAGGCGAGCGAGGTGCCGTCGAAGCCCGGGTCGTCGCTCGTGTCGCGGTTGGCCGGCGCGAACAGGAAGCCGCCCATGAGAGCGAGGTAGGCGAGGACGAACGTCGCGCCGCGGTTGTAGTTGGCGCTGCGAGCGGTGGAAGGAAGGTCAGTCGAGAGCTCGTCGCGCAGAAGGAAAGGTGGACGGAGAGCGAGAGCGACGCACCGAGACTCGAGGAACAGGTACGTCATCAGGAAGATGCTGAAGAGCATGGCGATGGCGTCCCAGCGAGGGAAGACGAGCCTGTGAGAGAGAGATCGTCGAGGTCAGTCGAGGTCGACGAGGGGAGGGGCTGGGGACAGCGGGACGCACGTGAAGGCGTGGTGCGCCATCGTCTCCTTGCCGATGCTGTAAAAGGCCGTGAAGGCGAGCATGGCCGGGATCTGGATGAGACAAACCTGCAGGGCGTACGCCGAGCCGATCTCCATCCTGCGCGCACGGCGGCCACAAGGTCAGCTTGATTCTCAGGCCCACGAAGGCGGAGGACGAGAGCGACGCACGAGAGAGCGATGTTGCCGTTGAGCGCGAACGAGATGGCGTTCATGAACTCGGTCGTGTTGGGCACGAGCGCAAAGAGGGTGACGCCGAGGAGCTTTTCCGGGATGCCCGAGCCCTCGAGGACGACGTCGACGACGTCGACCAGGATCTCTGCGGGCATGCACAGCGGCAGGTCAGCACGCAGTCGCGTCGGAGCGACAAGACGAGAGCGAGGGGCTCGACGCACCGGCGATGATGGCGTAGAGGACCGTGCACGCGAGCAGCACCGTCGCACTCTTTGCCCTGCTCCAGTTGGGCGCATCGTGCCCGCCGTGACCTCCCTCCTCTTCCTCCTTGCCATGCCCGCCGTGCGCCTGCTGCCCCGACTGGTCGCGAGCGTGCGACACGCTGCGGCGGAGGTGCGGCGCCGTCGCCTGCGGGTGGAGCGCCGACGCCGCGCTCGCGACGACCTGGAACGCCCGGTTGAGCTCGTCGGGCGTGAGGCCGTCGGGCAGCTGCAGAGGAGGCGCGGCTTGGTGCTGCTGCTGCGGGTGGAGCGGCGACTCGCCGGGCTTGTTCGAGCCGGACGCGCCAAGGTGTGGCGTCGCGAGCGGCGAGGCGCGGGGCTTGCCCTGCTGGAAGAGCTGCGACGGCACGATGCGCTGGTACAGCGAGCGGCGGTCGGCCGTCGGGTGCTGGTGGTGCTGTTGCGCGGTCGAGAGAGGGCGAGCGTGCTCCTGACTCGGGGCAGCATTTTGCCAAATCTGCGAGGCGTGCGTCTTGAGCGAGAACCAGAGGCCGATGAGGTACGACTGCGAGCATGTGTAGGGCTGAGTCAGCTGCTGCTGCAACGAGGAGGAAGGAGAGCGCGCAAAAAAAAGAGGACGCACGAGGACGAGGAGGATCGCGCAGTAATACGACAGGCGGACGACCGTCTGGCGGTAGAACGGGTCGTCGGCGGGCGACACATGCTCGTAGTAGCAAGAGCGGCACGACTCGGGCCCGCCCTGCGAGGTCGGCAGGTCGCAGTCGTTGCAGGTGAGCTGGAACTGCGGGAGGGGCAAGATGGAGAGTCAGCCTCGGCACGGTCGGCAGTCGCAGTCGCAGTCACAAAGAGATGAAGAGACGACGCACCGAGCCATAGATCTCGTAGAAGAGCGTCGGCGTGAGGGTGCCGATGAGGGCCATGATGAGCATCGTGCTCGTGACGCCTGCGGCCCTCGCGTTGAAGCGCTGCTCCTTGCGGCGGAACGCGCCGGCGATCATCGACAGGCCGGGCATGAGGAGCACGCCGGCGAGGATGGACCCGACGATCGAGCCCTCGACGAGCTCGCCCTTGCCCTGGGTGAGCGCGATGCCGTACAGGATGATCTCGATGACCGAGCCGAACGACGCGTTGATGACGGCGCCGACGCCGATGCTCGACTGGGCCGAGATGGACGCGACGGCCATGCCGAGGAAGTACGACAGCGGGATGACCGACAGGAGCGCCGCCGAGAAGATGAAGGGCGGCGCGACGAGGAGGCCGAGGAAGCCGGCGCCGCCGTGCGGGTGCGTGCGCTCGACGTACGGCATCAGGAGGAAGAAGTCGGCGATGGCGAGGAAGACGAGCGCGAGCAGGTTGACGAACCAAATGTTGACGCCGTCGACCGTGTACTTGTAGTACTCGCGCCCGGCGGCGCGGTAGGTGCACAGGAGCACGGTCGGGTGCGGGCCGCGCAGGCGACCCTTGCGCTTGTCGGCGACGAGCGACTTGCGCGGGAGCGGCGGCGCCGGTTGCCCGGCTCGCAGCGGGTAGATGATGCTCGACCCGGCGTGGTGGTTCGGCCCATCGGCGTGCACGTCGGGCGCCTCGAGGTCGGTGGCGAGGTCCTGGGCGACGGGCGCGTAGTCGGGCGGTGAGCGGAAGTGGAGCGAGAGGGGCTCGTTGTTGAGGTGCCGCAGGAGGACCCACAGGAGGCGCGCCATCGGGATCGTGAAGACGCACCCCCAGCAGATGCCGGCGACGACGAGCATGACGGGCGCGATGACGAGGTAGAACGTCGCCCAGTAGGCGAGGCGGCCGAGCGCGCGCACTCGGAACCCTCGCGCGTCGTCGTCCTTGCTGAAGTCGTGCGGCGCGATGCCGCCGTACCCGAC
>Ga0308164_10004868_pt1 | contig 11115 bp, 8 predicted proteins | sample PhyTR2_FD_201031 | JGI IMG/M metagenome (GOLD analysis project Ga0308164, IMG submission 201031) | Phyllosphere microbial communities from UC Gill Tract Community Farm, Albany, California, United States - DLSLT.R2 | ecosystem: Host-associated > Plants > Phyllosphere > Unclassified | place: USA... | reverse complement strand
CGGCCATCACCGCAACACGTGACACCCCTATTCAGGATGACAAGGGCACCCGCACCTTCGGCAGCAAGATCGACGACTCGCTGATCGAGACCAAGGTCGAGGTCAACGTCGCCAAGGCCGCGCCAGACCTGGGCAACGGTGCTTCGCGCATCGTGGTGACCAGCTTCAACGGCGTCGTGCTACTCGCCGGCCAGACGCCACGTGCCGACCTCAAGGCCCAGGCCGAACAAGCCGCCGCCGCGGTACAGCGGGTTAAGAAGGTGCACAACGAATTGCAGGTGATGGACCCGATCACGCTGCTGGCAATCAGCAATGACGCATTGCTGACCACCAAGATCAAGGCACAGATGCTCACCGATAACGCGATCCCCGGCTCGCGCATCAAGGTCGTCACCGACAACGGCATCGTCTACCTGATGGGCCTGCTCACCCAGGCGGAAGCCACTCGCGCCGCCAACCTGGTGCAGGGTGTGTCCGGCGTGCAGAAAATCGTGAAGGTCTTCGAGTACATCGATTGATGTAACCGACAGCCACAAAAAAGGGCGCCTTACGGCGCCCTTTTTTATGAACGAATATTTACTGGTACTGGGAGTACGGGTTGCCCTGGAACTGGTTGTTCTGTTGCGGCGCCTGTTGCTGGGCGCCTGGCTGGCCGTACTGCTGACCCGGGATCGGACCGAGGTTCACTTCCACACGACGGTTCTGCGCACGGCCGTTGACGTCGGCGTTGCTGGCAATCGGGTTATCCGGCCCGGCGCCACGGGCGCTCAGGTTGGCACCGTTGACTCCCTGGGAAGTCAGGTAGTTGGCCACGCTCTGCGCACGACGCTGGGACAGGTCCATGTTCAACTGGCGGCTACCCGTGCTGTCGGTGTAACCGACGATCTGGATGGTGTTCTGGTTGAACTGCTTGAGGGAGTTGGCCAAGTTGTTCAGTGGCTGGTAGAAGCTGCTGGAGATCGCATCGGAGTTGGTCGCGAAGGTGATGTTGCCCGGCATGATCAGCTTGATCTGATCGCCCTGGCGCTGAACTTCAACACCGGTATTGGCCATGCTTTCACGCAGTTTCTTTTCCTGCTGGTCCGCGTAGTAGCCATAGCCGGCAGCGCCAGCACCCGCAACGACGGCACCGATCAGTGCGCCCTTGCCACGGTTGTTGTGATCGATGGCCGCGCCGGCCAAGGCACCAGCGAGGGCACCCAGCCCACCGTACTTGGCGGTCTTGCTCATCCCGCCGGACTCATTACTTGCCTGCCCCTGGCTGCTGCCGTCATAAGGGTTAGGGGATGCGCAGCCGGACAACAAAGCTACGCAGGTAGCGACAACAAGCAGACGACGCGAAGTGAACATGAAGGGAGCTCCTACTTTTGCATTCTATGGTGCAAAGGACATTGGCAATGGACCTGTGCCGAGTTTGGAACGCGATAAACGGTAAAAATTCCGTGGCTACAGAAACCGTAGCAGACGCTCGCTGAACACGACCTGAGTTTTTTGCTACAACGTTTGCCTGCCAGGCAAAAGCCCCTCCCCAGCCATTATTCCTTCACGCCCGCACGAAAGGATTCTCACGCATTTCATCACCCAAGCGGGTGTCCGGCCCGTGACCGGTGACCACGGTCGCGCCCTCGTCCAGGGTATACAGACGCTGCTTGATCGAACGCACGATGGTGGCCTGGTCGCCGCCCCATAGATCCGTACGCCCCACGCCTCGACGGAACAGTGTATCGCCGGCAATCAGCAGCTTGGCATCGGCAAACCAGAAGCTCATCGAACCCGGCGTATGCCCCGGCGTGTGCAACGCCACGCCGCAGCCGCACGCCAGCTCTTCATCATCTTCCAGCCAGCGGTCCGGGGCAGGCACCGGGGTATAGGGCACACGAAACATCTGGCACTGCATTTCCAGGTTATCCCATAGGAATTGATCCTCTTTGTGCAGGTGCAACGTGGCGCCGGTCTTCTCTTTCAACTGGCCAGACGCCAGGAAGTGATCCAGGTGGGCATGGGTGTGGATGATGCTCACCACCTTGAGCCCCAGGGCATCGAGCCGCGCCAGGATAAGTTCATGGTTGCCGCCCGGATCGACGACGATGGCTTGCTTGCTAATGGGGTCGCCGATGATGGTGCAGTTGCACTGCAACGGGCCGACGGGGAAGGTTTCGCGAATGAGCGTGGAGGGCGTTAGCGTCATGGGAGGAGTCTCTGAGTCGTACTAAATGCAATTAAACTATAATTTGATGAAGCGACGCCTGGAACGCGACCTACACGACGGGTTATATGACGCGAACACTCAGCTCGGCGAGTCAGACTATTTGCTGGGCGCCCGTCACCTCTTTCGTGCTGGCGCCATGCCCCTCCTGGCCGGGCCGACGATGACGACGCGAGTTCAGGAGCCCACTACATGGAGCTGGCAGAAGTGCTGATGCGCAACGGCTCGAATACCGAGCGGGGGTCTGCAGGAACTGTGGACACGCAGCGTCTTCAATATCTCGGTTTCAACCACCGACGACACTTGCGCAATCAGGGCTTTATCCTGGAGCCAGGCAATGGACCGCGCCTTTCGGTGAGCCACTGGCGGACCGTGGCTGAAGTAGCGGGTGGTTCACCCCGAGAACAAGGCTGCATGGCTGCGGCTTTCGCAACAGCCCAGGCTTAACCAATCAGCCTCAACTCCTGCGCCCGCGCCACCGCTTGCGTACGTCGTTCGACACCCAACTTGCTGTTGATATGGCTCGCGTGGGTCTTGACCGTGTGTAAAGAGATGAACAGCCGGTTACTGATCTCTTGGTTGGAACAGCCCTGAGCGATCAGTTGCAGTACCGCCAGCTCGCGCGTGCTCAGGGTTTCGTGGGTCGACGCAATCTCCGCCACCACGACCGCCGGCAACAGCGCCAGCAGGCTCTGGTTCAGCAGGCCATGGGGGTCCTTGGCGAGCTGCTCGCGCATCCACTCCGGGTGGGTTTCCAGCAAACGCTGGAAGGGTTGCAACGCGCCACCGGCGCCCGCCTCAAGTGCCTGGGCCAGTACCGGACGCGCCTTGGCTTCCTGGCCGCCTTCCAGCAGCAACTGCGCCTGTTGCGTCAGGGCCATGAGGGCGATCATCTGGCGCCCGTCGTCATGGGCCTGTTGTGCCAGTTCTTCGAGGCGTTGCAACGCCGCGGCGGGTTGATGGCGAGTAGCATCCAGCGCTGCCTGCTGCAGCCCGATGTGCTGCGGCAGGTGCGGGTGGAATTCCGGTGCGGCGGCGGCATGCTCACCGTTGTAGGTCTGCCCCAGGCGGGTCAGCCAGGCGTCGGCCAGGTCGGTACGGCCCTGGGCCAGCCACAGTTCGCATTTGATCAGGGTGATCATCGCCAGGTAGTAGATCGGCGGCACGTCCCAGATATGCATGAGGCGCTCGGCCTCGGCGAGTTCGGCAAAGGCCTTGGCGAACTCGCCCCGGCGCCCTTCGAAACTGGCGATCACACAATGGCCGATCAACACGCTGATGTCGCGGCAAGCACGGGCTTCGGCAAGGCCGGCGCGCAAACGGGTAAGCCCGGCTTCGGGCTGGAACCGCACCAGCAGCAAATAACCTTCATAGAGCGACAAGCGCGCACGCACCGCGTACAAGCGCTGGGGCGCCAGCCCGTGCAGGCGCTGCAGGCCCTGGCGCACTTCATCCAGGGAACGCAGGATTTCACCGCGCGCCTGCAGCACCCGTGCCCGGTCGTAATGGGCCAAGGCCTCGAACAATGGGTTGCCGACGCGTTGCGCCAGCTCCAGGGACTCGCGATTCAAGCCACGTGCACGCCACAGGTCAGCATCGACAATGGCCAGGTTGGACAAGGTCGACAGGCACATCAACCGCTGGCCATAACGCCGTTGCGGCAAGCTTTCCAAGGCTTCGCTGCAATAGCGCTGGGTCAGTTCGCGGTCCCCCCGGCCCCGGGCGATGATGCCGCTCAACGCCAGCCATTGGGCCAACATCGACTTTTGCGCGGTGGCCGACGGTGCCGGCAGGAAGCGGCTGAGGTAACTGGACAGTTCTTCGGCCGCATCCAACTGGCAGGCCAGGCCCAGCGCCCAGCTGTAGAGCACGATCAAGCGCGGCGTACTGATCAGCAGGCTGTCGGGCAAGTCCATTTTCCAGCGCAGCAGCATGCCGACATTCTGCTCGGCCAACAGCTGTTCTTCGGACAGGTTCTGCACCAGGTTGGCCGCGACATCCAGGTGGCCGGCGCGCAATGCTTGCTCCACCGCCTCATCGATCAAGCCCTGGGCATTGAACCAGCGGCACGCGCGCAGGTGCAGGCTGGCCGCCGGCAGTACATTACTGCTGGCTCGACGGGTGCGCAGCAGGTCGGAAAACAGGTGGTGATAACGGTACCAATGGCCCTGCTCGTCCAGTGGCACCAGGAACACTTGGTGAGCTTGCAGGTAGCGCAGGATGTCGGCGCTGTCATGGGCCTCACGCACCGCGTCGCAGAGTTCGCTGCAAAAACGATCCTGCGGGGCCGTGTCGTACAGAAACGCCTGGACTTCGGCCGGCAGGCAGTCGATGACTTCTTCCAGCAAGTAATCGCGAATCAGCCCTTCGCCGCCGTGCAGGCTCTGTGGCAAGGCGCCGTCACTGCCGGCTTCGGAGGCGGCCAGCAACCAGAAACGCAGGCCGGCGACCCAGCCTTCGCTTCGGCGGATCAGGTTATCGAGGGCTTCGCCGCGCAACGAGCTGCTGTGGCGATCCAGCACTGCCAGCGATTCGCCGTGCGTCAGGCGCAGGTCCTGCTCATGCAGCTCCAGCAGGTGACGCGACAACCGCAACCGTGCCAGATGCCAGTCCGGGCGTTGGCGGCTGGTGACCAGCACCACCAGGCCGTCGGGCAGATGGTTGAGGAAAAACTGCAGGCAGCGGTCGAGCACCGGCCCCTGGGCCAGATGGTAGTCATCCAGCACCAGCAACAGGGGGGCGCGGGTAGACAGGTGCACGGTCAGCTCATCGAGCAGGCCATCCAGCCATTCTTCGAAGGCAAAGGGTTGGTGACGCTGGCGCATTTTCAGCAGGCCCAACGATTGGGCGCCAAGTTGCGGGAAGAATTGCTGCAAACCGTCGAGCAGGCGCTCGAGGAAACGCCCAGGGTCGTTGTCCCGAGGGCTCAGGCCCAGCCACAGGCTTTGCCAATGCGCCGGCAGGCTCTGACAGAACTCCACCGCCAACGAACTCTTGCCGAACCCCGCCGGTGCGCTGACCAGCAACAACCGCCCTTCCAGGCCGGCACTCAGGCGTTCGCACAGGCGTGGACGCAGCACATAGCCGTCAGGTAGGGGTGGCCTGTAGAAGCGACCTTCCAGCGTCGGAATTACTGCGCTTGCAGGCCCTTGGATTCGGGACAGATCAGTCATCGCCGGGCTCTTGTAGAAGGCTGTTGTCGGCATTGCAGATGTCCGCAGACTAGCGGTAAAAGCGGCAGGTTTGTAGATCTTTGCAGGATTTGCCTGAAAAAGAACTGAGACAAGACATATCGCGACAAACAAAAATGGGAGGGCACTTGCTCCCGATAGAGGTGGCTCAGTCAATACGCGCTGACTGTCACACCGCTATCGGGGGCAAGCCCCCTCCCACATTGAGTGACGCGTGCAGCTTAGCGGACACCATCCTGGCGCAGGGCCGCTGGGGTGAAGTCGCTGGTGGTGGCGGTGAAGCCGAAGTCATACGCCTGCTTCTCTTCGTTCTTCATGCCCAAGGCCAGGTAGCGGCCGGACTGCAGGTCGTAGAGAGTTTCCAGGGCGTACCACGGGACTTGTTTGTCGTAGTAGTTCTCGGCATGCGCTTCGGCGACGCGCCACAGTTGGCCACGGCCGTCGTAGTGGTCGATGACCGCCGCTTGCCAAGTGTCTTCGTCGATGAAGAAGTCACGCTTGGCGTAGATGTGGCGCTGGCCTTCCTTCAAGGTGGCCACGACGTGCCAGACGCGGCGCAACTCGTAGCGAGCCAGGTCCTGGTTGATATGGCCGGCCTTGATGATGTCGGCGTATTTGAGCTTCGGATCGTCGATCTTGTAGCTGTTGGACGCGATGTAGATCTCCTTCTTGCCTTCCAGCTTCCAGTCGTAGCGATCCGGTGCACCGTTGTACATATCGAGGTTGTCGGAGGTACGCAGGCCGTCGGCGGCAGTACCCGGGCCGTCATAGGACACTTGTGGCGCCCGACGCACGCGGCGCTGGCCGGCGTTGTAGACCCACGCCGAACGCGGCTCCTTCACCTGGTCCAGGGTTTCGTGCACCAGCAGCACACCACCGGCCAGGCGCGCTGGCGCGGTCACTTGTTGCTTGAAGTAGAACAGCACGTTGCCCGGGTTCTTCGGATCGAAGTCTTTCATCTTGTCGCGGAACACGAACTGGTCTTTGAAATACACCAGGCTGAACGAGCCGTTGGTTTGCGGGGTGGCCTGGGTGACCAGGCGGGTCACGCTGCCGCCGCGATAACGGGTGATGTGGTTCCAGATCACCTCGACGCCGCTTTTTGGAATCGGGAACGGCACGGCGGTTTCAAAGTTTTCCAGGCCGTTGCCGCCAGACACCAGGTTGGTGGTGGTGGCGTTCTTCTTGATGGCCGCAAACACATCGGCCGGCACGGTAGCGCCGCGATGGGTCGGGTAGACCGGCATCTTGAAGGTCTCCGGGTAACGCTTGAACATCGCGTACTGCCCCGGCGCCAGCTTGTCTTTGTACTGCTCGACGTTTGCCGCAGTGATGGTGAATTGCGGTTGTTCACTGGCGTAGGGGTTGGCCAGGAACCCACGGGCATCGACGGCACCGGCGTTGGTTGGCAGCGGCGACCATTTTGGAATGGTGCCGGCGGCGTTGCCGGCCATCTCGGCGCCCATCGGAGTCAGGGTCGTGCCCAGCTTGGCGGCTTCATCCGCCGAGACTGCCGCCATGACGTTGCTCGCCAGGATCGACAGCCCAAGCACACCCACGTGCAACAGACTTTTGGTTATTTTCATGTTGTTGTTCTTCCTGAAAATACAGTGTGCTTAGAAGTTCACGCCGACGCTGAGAGCGACAAAATCGCGGTCATCCACAGTGCTGAAATCACCTCCAAAAAAGTTGGTGTAGTTCAGGCTGGCGGTGTACGTGTTCTGGTACTCGGCATCCAGGCCCAGGCTGACAGCCTTGCGCCCTTCTTCGAAGTTACCGCCAGGGCCTGGCGAATAGCCTTTGACGTCGTGCGACCAAGCCACGCTCGGCTTCAAGTTGACGCCCGCGAAAACGTCTGGGTATTCCCAGATTGCACGGCCGCGATAACCCCAGGAAGTGGCCGTGGTAAACCCATCATTGTTGCAGTTCGTGCCAACATTGCTCGCATCAGCACCAGGGCCTGCACCACCAATGGTGTTAGGGTTCAGAATTTGCGAACAGGTATTGCGCCCGCCGGTCGGCAACAAAGCACCAGGACCGAACACAGGGTCTCGACCATAACGAACGTCGGATTTGCTCTCCAGACCGCCGACATGAGTGACCCCCACCTCACCCACCAGGGTCAAGCGGCTTGCGCCCATAACCTGATCGAAGAAATGGGTCAGGGTGGTCTGGAACTGAGTGATTTCCTTACGACGGTAACCGTTCAAATCCTGGCCTGGCACACCGCTCAGCAGTGAGGCATTGCTCAATCCGAATGCAGCAGGAAGCCCTCGCACACCTGCATAGAGAATATCAGTGGTATTCAATTGGACTGGCGCGTTTGGCCGGTAGCTGACCTCGCCACTCCAAGCGGTGCCGGTCGGCAGAGTAGTGGAGAAACTCAAGCCATAGAGACGGATGTCTTCTGGATACTCCATGAAGTACTTGGAGTTACCAGCAATGAAAACAGGCGCTAACGTACCAAATGCAGGGGCAGCTGCGTACGCGGAGGCGGGTGCAGAGGTTGCGCTGAAAATTGGTGCACGACTGTGATAATTCATAAAGTATGCGCCGAACTCGGTATCGAGCGGCTCAAAGTTGTAGTGCATGGCGACACCGAACTGTCCGCCGTCGCGAGCATCCTTGTCGCCCCCGCGGCGTACCAATGTCCCCTCTTCATTGATATCCATGCCGCGAGCCTGGAATGCAGCCAATGCTGCGCGTCCCGGTGCAGTAGCCGCAATGGTTGAACGCTTGGCAAGCAGACGCAGATTGTCGGTACACCCGTCGGACACTACGTCAGGCTGAGAGAAGAAAGTGCCGCAGTTATCGGTAACGGTCTGGTCCCACTCCAACTGATAGAACGCTTCCGCCGACAGGTTATCGGTCAATGTTTGCGATACATAGAACATGTTGACTGGAATCAAGCCTTCCTTGATTTCAGCCCCCGGACGACGGAATGCCGACACGTCGATCGGGTTAATGGAGTTGATGCCACCACCGATGAAAGTACTCTCACCCCAGCTGACAACCTGCTTGCCCAGCCGCACCGACCCTGGCTGATCGGCAATCGCATAATTGTGATAGACGAACGCATCAAGAATCTGCCCGCCCGAAGACTTGGCGCCTTCTTTACGGTTGTTGTCGCTGATGTCCTTGAACGGACGGCTTTCGTCCTTAAGCTCAAAGTCATACCAGTACTTGCCACGCACAAACACACCGGTGTCGCCGTACTTCAGTTCCAGGTCATGAATACCCTTGAAGATCTTCGAGAACGTTTCACCGCGCTTGAAGTTCAAGTGGCCGTCGTCGGAGGTCTGCGACAAGCCTTTGCCGCCGTTGTTGACACCGATCAGATCCCGATTGGCCTTGGCTGTCGACCAACTGGCACCCACGGAAAGCGACGAGTCAAAACTCCCTTCGATTTCACCGATATTGAAACTGACGCCGAATGCGGGCCCGGCGAGCGTAGAAGCGAGACTGACGGCCAGGGGCAGTCTTGCCCGGCGCCAGAACTGGTTTACTGAGGTCATCGACGCTACTCCATGTGCATTATTGTTATGGCAGTGAGTTCTTTCTTCTGGATGCGTGTAACGGCCGGAATACAACGATTCCAATGCCGAACGGCAACCGAGCCCCCATGGCCCGAAGCGCAACATCCTTGAAAAACTCTGAGATGGACTATAGCCAGCAGGGGGTACCGCTTGATCCCTCTAAAGTGTGATTTGCATCACCAACCCGTCTGCCACAGTCCTTTCGCCACGCCGACGAAGGCCGGCGCGGCAAGGATGGCTGAAAATTGGCAAATCACAAGTGAAGGCTTGAGATAGAGCATTGCCGCGCCCGATCGGGCGCGGCGAGGGGCATCAGAGTGTGGACAGGAACGTGCTGTTATTGGCCTGCCATTCAATGATGTCGATACGGATACGTTTTTTGTCGAGCTTGCCGACACTGGTCTTGGGAATTTCCGTAACAACGGCAATCTGGCTTGGAATCGCCCACTTGCTCAAATGGCCCAGTTCGACAAAAGGCTTGAGGTGTTCCTTGAGCTCGCGAGCACCTATCACATGGCCATCACGGACCACCAGCAACGCAAACGGGCGCTCGCCCCACTGCGGGTCGGCGATGCCCACCACCGCTACTTCGCGTACCGCCGGGTGACGGCTGACCAGGTCTTCGAGGGCCAGGGAGGAGATCCACTCGCCGCCGGTCTTGATCACATCCTTGATGCGGTCGCGAATGTCGATCACGCCAAATGCATCGAGGGTGGCCACATCGCCGGTGTGCATCCAGCCACCCTCCCACAGCTCGGCGCCCTTTTGCGGCTCGTTGTAATAGCCCTCGGTCAGCCACGGTGCGCGCAGCACCAGCTCACCCTGGGACTCGCCGTCAGCGGGCAGGAAGTTGCCTTCGCTGTCGACAATCGCCGCTTCCACCAACGGCCCGGGCACGCCGGCCTTGATGCGGTAGGTGGTGCGCTCGTCCTCGGTGCCGGCCATCAGTTCTTCGTTGAGGTGGGCACACGACACCAGCGGCCCGGTCTCGGACATGCCGTACGCGGCAGTCAGTTGAATGCCGCGCGCCTTGGCGGCTTCATACAGCGTGCGATTGAGCGCGCTGCCGCCGATGACGATTTTCCAGCCGCCAAAATCCACGCCTTGCGCCGCCTTGGCGTTGAGCACCATTTGCAGGATGGTCGGCACGCAGTGGGAGAAGGTGACCTTTTCCTTGCGCCACAACTCCACCAGGTATTCCGGGTCGTAGCGGCCCGGATAGACCTGCTTCAAACCGAGCATGGTTGCCACGTACGGCAGGCCCCAGGCGTGCACGTGGAACATCGGCGTGATCGGCATATACACGTCGTTGGTGCCCAGCAGGCGCACGCTGTCGACGCTGCCCATGATCGTCGCAACGCCCATGGTGTGCAGCACCAGTTGGCGGTGGGTGAAGTACACGCCTTTGGGGTTGCCGGTGGTGCCGGTGGTGTAGAAGGTGGTGGCGACGGAGTTTTCGTCGAAGTCCTGGAAGTCGTACGTGGGGCTGGCGGCCGCCAGCAGGGTTTCGTACTCGCCGACCAGGTTGGGCAGCTCGGCGGTTTTTTCGTCGCCGTCGGTGAGCAGCAGCGTTTTGTCGACCGTGGTCAGGTGGCCGGCGATGGCCTGGTAAAGCCCCACGAACTCGCTGTTGACCAGCACGAAGCGGTCCTCGGCGTGGTTCATGGTGTAGAAAATCTGTTCGGGCGACAGGCGCACGTTGATGGTGTGGATTACTGCGCCGATTATCGGGATGGCGAACATGCATTCCAGGTAACGGTGGCTGTCCCAGTCCATCACGGCGACGGTGTCACCAGCCTTGACCCCGGCATCGGTCAGCACGTTGGCCAGGCGCGCGACGCGCTCGATGAGGGTGGGGTAGGTGTAACGCAGTTTGTCGCGGTAGATGATTTCCCGGGTTTTTTCGTAGCGGGTCCCGGACATCAGCAGGCGTTTGATCAACAGTGGGTATTGGTAAGCGCCTTCGGCGGGTGGGATAACACGGGTCTGCAACATACGAATCCCTTATCTGACTGCACGGTCTTGGCTTGAAGACCTGCACTTTAGAGAGCTTATGTGTCAGCTAAATCAGCCAAAGGAATGATTTGCAGAGGCCGATGAATGCTAGCTTTGCGCCATCATGCAGGTGCTGCCGGCTGGGGGGCATATCCGTTATTTGGGTGATGGCGGGTATGGGTTCCGC
>Ga0308164_10004867_pt1 | contig 11116 bp, 9 predicted proteins | sample PhyTR2_FD_201031 | JGI IMG/M metagenome (GOLD analysis project Ga0308164, IMG submission 201031) | Phyllosphere microbial communities from UC Gill Tract Community Farm, Albany, California, United States - DLSLT.R2 | ecosystem: Host-associated > Plants > Phyllosphere > Unclassified | place: USA... | reverse complement strand
GAATGGGCCGTTCCAGGCGCGTCTACGCAGTGTCGAACTGGCGCACGACGCCAGCGTTCTGGTGATAACCGATGGCTTCTATCGGCTGGTCGATCTCTACGGCTTGTACACTGACGCGACGCTGGTGAAGGCGTGCATCACCCACGGGCTCAAGGCGCAACTCGACGAGTTGCGGAACTACGAAGCCACGAGTGCACGAACTGCAGAACGCGCGGTGAAAGCGTCAGACGATGCATCTGCAGCGATCTGGACCACATCGTAGATTGCGCTGAGAGGGAGGCATGCCCGACGTTCTACCTGCAATCTGCCATGAACATGAATAGCGCATTTAACATAATATAGATTATGCGCTCTATTGACGCAATCCTTGACGTGGCGAAGTCTTGGGAAACACTTATCAATTGAAGATTTTCGCGTCTCCGAGGTTTTTTGGCGACGCGGTCGCGCTATAGCTTCGACCTCGTTATACCGGTATACCTTTCGCCCTTTGGCGCTCAGGACGCAACTTGCTGCCTTAGCCGCGAAGGCTTTTCGCGTCGCCAAAGTTGAAGTCGCGGTCCGGCTTCTTACAGGGTCGGATGTGGCAATATTGCGCGCGGTGATAGTTCTGTGAGATACGAGCTAAGCGCACTTGGGGCGCTTCCTCCATCCACCTTACATCCGTTTTCACCGACTGAGGCTCTGGAAAACAAAATGGAGGCCAAACAGACCTATAGACAAGATTGCATTATGGAAATTCTACCAACGCGATTGTGAAATGCCCAAGGAGTTGTCGGGCATTTACACCCTACGCTGACACGCGAGAAGCAACAGTAAATAACGTAGTTTGCCGCAATGCATCATAATTCCATTCCTTTTTATGTACTGACATCGCACTAGCGCTCTCAGGTTGTCTGGCTCTCGGATTGGGAGCGTAAATTGTTAAGCCGTCAAGTATGCTGGCGAAATTGCTAGAATCCACCCGGGCCATGTCAGCTCACGATGTAGCATCAGTGCACGTGAATATTCATACTGCCGAGATCTGCTAGGGATAGTAGAATATACCCTTGCACAGATGCCCGCCCTACCCCATGAATTTGCAAAATTTTAAGATCGACACCTCTCCTCCCTGCTTTCGACTAAACTGTCTAGGTTGCTGTTCATCTGAATGCACAGTCAGCGGCGCGTGATGAACACAATCAATCCGTTGCTCGTTCTTCATCCATTTCCCGAAACTTTTCACAATGCTGGCTACGTCACTAATATGGCCAGCGATAGATATACTGCGCCTAAGCCAATTAATTACACGGGAGCGAACTAATGAGTTTTCGCTATCTTGGCTCAAAAGCCAGACTTATAAACCAAATTTCTACCTTTATAGGTTCGCCACGAAAAGGGGCATACTTCGTAGACGCCTTTTGCGGCACCGGAGCAGTAGCTGAAACTGCAGCTCAACTGGGATGGAATGTCAGAATCAACGACAATTTACATGCTGCCGTAATTTCAACTGCCGCACGGTTAACTAGTGAGGACCAAGGAGCATTTAAGAAACTCGGTGGATACATGTCGGCGATAGCGAAGCTCAATGCAGTTGTACCCCAACGCGGCTTTATATGGCGCGAGTACAGCCCCGCTTCACAAGACCAGTGTGGTATTGAACGGCGTTATTTCACCCAAGATAATGCAGCGAAAATTGATGGAATGCGTGGCATGATCGCTGAATGGAGCGAGTCCGGCGCAATCAGTGAGATTGAAGAGCGACTACTAATAGCAGACCTCTTCGGGGCTCTGAACCGCGTTGCTAATATTGCTGGTACATTTGGCTGCTTCCTCTCGAAGTGGACAACTCAATCGCAGGATGCTATTGTGATGCGCTGCCGCGAGCTTAAGCCAAAGAGCGTGATTGTAGATGCAACAATCGGCGATGTATTCAAAGTGCCCAATGACGCTGATGACCTTGTGTATCTCGATCCTCCATATACAAAGCGGCAGTACGCCAGCTATTATCACATTCTCGAAACTGTCGCATTGCGGGACGAGCCTCTTGTCGTGGGAGTTGCGGGGTTACGTCCCTGGAAGAACCTCGCTTCGGATTTCTGTTACAAGACCAGAGCACTAAGCACACTTTCTAGGTTGGTACGCGGCTTGGCTGCTGAGAAAGTCCTATTGTCTTATAGCAGTGAGGGACATATTTCTATGCAGGACATGCAGATTGAACTTTCGAAGATAGGCGAGTCCACAATGCATTCGCTTGGGACAATCGGACGCTATCGTCCTAACAAAGTAGCTAGCAGCAGTGCATCGGCTGTGAGCGAATTTCTTGTCGTCATTGAACGGCGGCCGACACTCGTGAGCCATATGCAGCCCAGGGCCGTTGAAATTTTTTATACCGACCTTTCGGAGACCATGCATGAGTGCTCCTCGACCAATTGAGGAAGAGTATTTGGCTTCTGCAGAAGCCGCCCTAACTCGAGCGGTTGGTGGTGGACATGGGCCAGATAGCTTCGAGCTTCGGATTCAAATCTTGGAAGCTACATCCGCTAGGTTTGGCGGGTTTGACTTGTCAGCGTTTCACGAAGCTTTTCATGTTGAGGGCAAGAAATCTACGGTAGAGCTTTTGGAACTAGCTCTGCCCATTGCTAATGCAATCGAGCATTCCCCAATCCATCATTCTTTAGCCCTGAGTGTTTTGGCACGTGAAGTATTGGACGAACAGGACCGGAAGAACACTGGCGCTTATCACACAGACTTTCGACTTGCCACGCGGCTAGCGCAGCTTGCAGCGCCTAATCTGACCCATTTAAGTAAAGTGGTAGATCCAGCCTGTGGCGCAGGAATCTTGCTGGCGGCTTTGACTCATGCGGTTTGCAGTGGGGACCGAGCCAAGTCTGCGCACTGGCTCGCGCATGGGGTATGTGCCGCTGACCTATCCGCCAACTCTTTACGTGCGACTCTACTCAGCCTAGCGTCTTTCACCGACGATGTTGCAGTTCTCAAAACCATGCGGGCGCGCTGGTATTGTGGGGATAGCTTGATGGCTGATGCGCAGGTATGGAGAGACATGACCCCTGATCGGTTCGACGCGGTTATTGGAAATCCGCCTTGGGAAAAGGTAAAGCTGTCGAAACACGAATTCTTAAAAGCTGCCGGTGCCCAACGCCACTACGGGGCAAAAATTCTAGGGCTCAACGAGGAACAGTTCACCTTGCAGCGTGACGAGATCGCTAGCTATTCACGCCGACTCTTTGCACGGTATCCCGACCTCGGTAATGGAGAACCTGACCTCTACATTGCCTTTACTGCCCTCTTTTTAGAGCTGTGCAGGGAGAAAGGAAGTGTAGTTGCGCTCGTGCCTGGCGGACTCATCCGCTCACAAGGTACGCAAGCAATGCGCCAGAAGATCTTTAATGCAAGCCAGGGTATCTCTTTCTCAATTATCGATAACCGTGCGAAGTTCTTCGCTATCGATACGCGCTTTAAATTTTTGGCCGTAGCTCTACGCAAAGCAGGCCCAAAAACATCTCAGCCAGAACCCATTCGCCTTTTACACGAGCGGGGTACTAGAACGGGTTTAGAAACCACCAGTTCTACGACAATTGACCGCGACACACTCGCGATGGTTCGATATGATCTAAGCCTCCCTGAGGTAAGGAATTTAGCTGAGTGGACGCTCTTCTCGAAAATGGCAGAAACTGGTGTATCTTGGCAAGACGCAGGAAGCGGCTGGACCCCTAAGTTCTGCCGTGAAGTTGATATGACAAATGAACGGGCTAAGTTTCTCACAAACGAAAGTTCTGGAGCCCTGCCTATTGTAGAAGGTCGTATGGTGCAAGCCCATCGATTCGGCGTAAAAGGACACGTATCAGGCACTGGACGTAGTGCGGTCTGGCAAACATTCCCAATCGGCGGCTCGCGGCTTGCGCCACAATTTTGGATTAATGCTATTGACATTCCTCGTTCGAGCCAAGGCCGTGCAAATTCTGTGCGAGCGGGATTTTGCGATATCGCCGGTCAAACTAATGAGCGTTCGCTCATGGCTTCCATTATTCCGGCTGGGGTTATTTGTGGAAACAAAGTCCCCACGATCCTCTTCCCAGAGGATCCATCAGAAGACCGACTTTTCGTTTGGGTGTCGATCGCAAACAGCTTCGGATTTGATTGGATGCTTAGACGAGTACTAACCACAACTGCCAACTATTTTCTACTGCAAAGTCTACCAATGCCCAAAGTGACTAAAGACGGCTTACCTTGGAAAAGGCTAGTGACTTTAGCGCGCGAATTGCAGTCAATCGATTCAGGGGGAGGCACCCGCGAAGCAATGCATCGAATGGCGCAGCTGCGTGCGGAAATTGACGCGGAAGTTGCTGTCGCGTATGGTCTTGATCTTAGTGATATGGAACTAATCTTACGCGACTTCCCGATACTCGACCGAGGCCAAAAGGCGTTACCTGGTGAAGACAAGTGTACGATTACTAAAGACAGCGTCTTAGCTGCAATGGTTAAGCGCACAGGAATAGGTTCTTCATGTTGGAGAACCCGCACGATAGAAGCACGTGCGTTAGGAGCTATTGCTTATGTTCCCTCAGAGCTCGCCTTAGGGAGTGAAGGTACCCAAAAAAAAGGAGTTAAAACGTATGGCTAATGGAGTTGGACAGGTTGCTCGCATCCTTTATAAAGAAATCGTGGCAGGCGATCTTCGGAAGATTCACGCGGAGTCCAACGATTCCGACACCGGAGGAGGCGCACGCGATTTTCGCTTTGGCTCTTATCCCAACATTGCTGGGATAGTGATGCAGATGTTCCCTAATCAAATTACAGAAAATCGGCGGCGTAATGGCTTAATCGTACCTACAACGATCTTTTCTGGTTTTTTTTATTGGGAGGATCCTGCAGGTAATCAGCGAAACGCTACTTCATTCTTCGAGCCTCCAACTGACGCTCGTCCAAGCGAAGGACGAATTACCAAGGTTCATGAGCAGCCTTGTCTCTCAACAAGTTGTATGCCTGTCCCTACTATTACGAATCGTGTGTTCCTTCTTTTAATTCAGCTCCTAGACGGGACTGTTTGGCCTTATTATGCTGAAGAGCGGACATTGCGCTCGGCCGGGCTGTGGGATCCGCAGGTAGCGCAGCGAATGCTACAATGTATAGATGCTCCTCGTAGGGTGGACCAAGCCGTCATTGGCTTCTTCGATTTTATGAATGGGGGAAGCTATTGTAATGGTCGCTAGATTGTCTGACGAATGTCGCCGCGTGTTGAGTTTACTCGCTCGCTCGCGAAATGTTTTAATCTCTGGTGCGCCAGGTACTGGCAAATCGAGGTTGTTGGCGGAAGTTGGTATGGCGTTCGAGTCATCTTTCGGCACTTCCTCCGCGGGCGGTCCTCCCCAATTAAAACCTGTAAACCGGATTCCAATTCCGCCCGTTGCGAGTAGCGTCGCGAAAGATATCCCTGCACCTAACAAGATAGATCGTAAAGTTTTTCGAACAGTTTTTCATCAGAGCTCTAAGTACCGAGACTTCTTATCAGGAATTGCGCCCTCAATCAATAGGGTGGCCGGTGCGCCGGATTTCGTAATTGTGAAGGGCACACTTTATCGAGCTAGTCAACATGCTACTAATCCTAACGGGGCGGCTCTTCTTATCATCGATGAAATCAATCGAGGTCCTGCTGTTCAGGTTTTCGGTGGTGCCATTGTGGCGATTGAGTCCGATAAGCGATTAGCTTCTGATGGCTCCAAACGTGCTGAAACACAATTCTTCGAGCTGCTAGACCCTACGACCGGGAACACGATCGAGTATGCATTACCGCACGACCTTTACATTCTAGCTGCTATGAACCAGGCTGATGCCTCAGTGGAGCCGTTGGATGTAGCCTTTTTGCGTAGATGGGAGCCATTGTGCCTTGAACCTGACCAAAGCGCCCTACGGTTTTTCTACGGACTTCCTCCCCTGAATACGGCTATTCCGCTCCCTGTTGCCCCTGGTGATGTAACGGATGTACTAGAAGCATCAGTAAGAGCGTGGGTAGCAATTAATCACCGAATCTCGCTAGGTAGAGGTCCGGAGTTCCAAATTGGCCATGGTGTCCTTATGGTAGATCAAAAGCTATCAACGTTGCCTTTGCAAGCAGCGCTGAGCGCATTGTGTGTGGGTTGGGCGAAGGTGCGGGCCCATATTTCGGAGGTATTCTTTGGGGATACTCGAGGAACTGCTGCTGTTCTTAATGCACTGGATGGGCCGGCATTTAACCCGTTCAAGCTGACCGAAATGACTTTTGCCGATGATTTGCGGCTTAGGCTTGAAGGGCCTACAAACTTTGGTGAGGCCAATATTTATCCTGCACTTAGAGCGTTCGCTGAAGGGTAGGACGTGGCCATTACGCGGAAACGATTGTCGCTGGTTGAGTATGGCTCGTCGGTCGACTTAAGCAATGAGATTGCTACAGTGCTTGGCATTGACCGCACCAAAGTGGAGATTCTCTTAGCGGATGCGGGAAATCGAGTTGCTGCGAGCCTGGGACTAAAGTACAACCCGATTACCTTTGACCGGAATGGAATAAGGGCTATCGACTTCGCCGGCCTTGTTCGATTGGCACCTTCTGTAGAACTGGAGGTGGCGCCTAAGTTTTTGGGTCTTGACGACACCGATGCCACGTGGCGCGAAGATTTCTTCTTTCTGTCGATGCTTTCACGACACGGGCGACTCCTAGCGAACGAACGACTATCAGCCTCAGGCGGCGCTCCGCGTGACCTTTCCACGCTAATAGCTCGATCTTTTATAAGCATGTATGAGGGCCGTAAGCGCAGTCCTCTGCGTAGCTATCGCAAGGCAATTGAGGCTGATTTTTATATTGATGGCGACGCTGATCCTATGGACCTGGTCTTTCCATCATCCGATGGCTTTAATCAGGAGGTTATCCGCTTCGACCGCAAAAACGAATGGAATGCCAACATCATGGCAGCGGCCAAGGAGTTGCTTTTCGAGGTGAGTGATCCGTCGACTGCCGGATCATTGATGCGACTTATTGAAGATCTTTCACCCCAATATTCGTATGCAAATCGTTCCAAAGCTATTCCCGCCCGTTATAGGGCCTGGCAACCCTTGCACGAGCTTTCGATTGATATACTTAGCGGTCTGGGTATCAACTACAAGCAAGGGCAGGCTCATGCTCCTGGTTACGTAGTTTCGACATGGCGTATATGGGAGGATTTGTTAGCAATAGCTGCGCGAATTGGCTTTGGGCAATCTTCGGTTATTTCCCAAAAGGGCTTCGTATTGGGAGAAAGGACTAAGCTGACTACAAATACCGCGAGCCCGCTTTCCGTATTTCCAGACTGCATAGTCGAAGCCGCAGAAGGACGATCTCGTATCATATTGGATAGTAAATACAAGGGTCATGTTGAGAAAGGTCAGCTACGTCTTGCCGAGGCCGACATCTACGAGGCTCTCGCGTTCTCTAAAGCGACGAGATGCGATCGCGTCATACTAGCACATCCAGCCCGCCCCTTAGGAAAAGTTGCGCGGCTCGGAGGAATTGCCGTTTTTGAAATAATTAGAGTAGACGCTGTTTGCATTGCCGGAATTCAAGTTGAAAGTCGTGGAATTTCAAAACGGGGAGCTTTAAAGATTTTTGCAACTAATTTTGCAAGAGAGCTAACGCATCTAAAGTTTTAAACGGATTTTCCCCCTAGAAGATTGGCTATTGGAAAATCTGGGCAAGAGTTGCGTGCGCATGTGCTTATAAATACCATGGCGTGACACACTAGTCATATTCACCAAATACTCTACTTTTCACTAATGTCTGAACACCTACCAAAAAGCTTCGACCCTACTACCTTGGTAGATGAAGTGAGACGCCTTTCCGGCGCGAAAAATGATGCTGCCCTCGCGCGTTTACTCGGGGTCGGGCGCGAAGTGATAAGCAAAGTAAGACATAGGGTCCTCCCTGTAGGTGCGTCGTTGCTTATCGCTATGCATGAAGTGTCTGGCCTCAGCATAAAAGAGCTACGTTGTTTGATGGGCGATCGCCGCCGATACTGGCGGATTAGCAGTAATAATAATCATACCAAAGGGGACGTCACCGATAACATTAAAGGCTTGAAGTAACAATGCTGGATACTTAGTGGATACATGGTTACGGAAACGGTTTCTAAGTCTGACTTACTGGTCTCGGTACGGATCTACGGTTCGGGGACTTGGCGTTCGAAGCCACGCGTTATGACACGCTCACCGAGCAGCTTGAAGCATTGCATCTTGATATCGACAAGGCTGCGCCTGTGATAAGCCCCCCTCTTAAAGATTTCCTCTAGGGAAGTACTGATTCATTCTGCAGGATTGAATTGGCTGCGAAAACAGCTACCACGAATGGCGCAAATGACAGCGATAGCGAGTTATTGTGAGAAGTTGCAACACCGCAGGGCTGCGACTTTCCGCGCCAAGTTAGCCTCCATGAATTAATCGGCGCTTCCCTAGGTCTTCCGACTTGAGGCCCACGCAACACCGCACCAGAACTATCAAGAATGCGATGTTTGCCGGTTCTCTTCGATATCTGCTCATCAGCACCTTGAGGTAAAAATTTTAGTGCTGTTAGATCCGCGCTATATCACTGGCAAAGTGATTTGCCAGGTTCAACCGTTTGAGTTTGGGCGTGGGTGTCAGCAAGGTATTTTCCAGCGTCCATACGCTCACGCTCAGGATGACTGCACGCGGCTGCGCATATTAGGGACAATCCCGTGTCTGGGCACGCACACTGTCGAGCACGAACGCCACCGCGCGCGCATCGCCCAAGCTGTCGTCAACATCTGCACGGATACTCAGTCGCGCTGCCAGTTGCTACCATTGCGCGCTGCCAAGCACGATGCTGCAAGAAATGAACGGATGCCCATTGCCGAACGCATACGCTTGCTGGAACATGGCGTCCGCAGTAATGGCCTGCTCCAGGTCTGCTGGCGCGATCTCTTCGCCCGTCGACGTGACAATGATTTCCTTGATCCGTACGAGAATTCGCAAGCGCCCATGTTCGATGGCCGCCTGGTCGCTCCGTTCGCAGCCACCGTCCGTAGACGTGGCAATCTTATCGGCTTCACGTTTCCAGTAGCCCCGCATGACGCTGCTGTCGCGGACCTGCTGCTCCTGATTGTCGGCGATGCGTACTTCGACGCCAGCCATCGGCCTGCCAATCGTGGCGGGATCGTTGTCGTCAACCGCGTTGATTGCGACAATCTGCGAGGTCTCCGTCATGCCGTAACCCTGTACTAGCGGCACGCCCAACCCCAGGAAGCACTGTGCGATCGGTTGCGGCAGCGCCACCTCGCCGCTGACCGCGATCCGTAGCCGGCCGCCAAATTGCGCCCCGACGGTCGCGGCCACCAGCTTGTTGAATACGGGCCACAACAGCGCTTCAAGCCAGGCGGATGCCCCTGGCGCTACGGCCAAGTGCTGTGCCCGGCAAATATGTCGCCAACCCATCGTATGGGCGAGCATGAAACAGCCAGTTTCCAGCGCGACGCGCTAAGCTTTTCCATGAGTTTGCCGTGGGCACGTTCATAGATGCGCGGTACCGATACCAGAATGGTGCGACGCACCGACCGCAGATTGTCAGGCAACAACGCCAACGAGCGCGCATGGGCGACACAGCAACTGGCCGCAATAGGCAGGTAATAGCCGATAGTGCGCTCGAACGTATGCGAAAGCGGCAGGAAAAACAGGAAGACGTCAGTCGCTGCCGGTTCAACCCGCAGCAGCGTTGCCTTGATGTTCGACAGCACATTTTCGCGGGTAAGCGTGCCGCCTTTGGGCTTACCGGTAGTCGCCGACGTGTGCACCAGGGCCACCAGATCGTCGTGCCGGGCCGTTTCGCGCTCGACGCGCGTAACGCCCGCGGCACCGTTCAGCCAGGCTGCAAGGGTGGTGACAGGAGGCCCGAATGCGGCGTCGCCGCTCGCCGCGGTATCCGTGGCAATGACGATATGGCGTAGGTACGGCAACACCGTGGCTGTCCCTGCGATGGCGAGCCACTGCGCCTCGGAATGCACCACCAGCAACGATGCATCGCTGGCGGCAAGAATGAATGCAATGCTCGCCGGGTAATCAAGCGCATGCATGGGCACAGGCACGCAGCCAAGGGCTAATGCCGCCTGATCGACACAGACGGCGTCGATGCTATTCGGAAGCAGGATGGCAACGCGCTCCCCGCGCCGTAACCGCGACGCCTGCATCGCCTGCGCCGTGCGTTCGATACGCAATGCCATCTGCTGCCACGATACCGGGGTCCATGCCACCGAAGCGACGTCGAACTGCAGATAGGCAGCAGCGTCCGGACTCTGCATGACCCGCCAGGCAAACAGTTCCGCGAGCGTCTGTATGGCACCTAGTGTGTCGCCTGGAAGTTGATCAACCGGGGGCATCGTGCCCTCCACTTGCCGACTTGTCTTTCACGGCGGCGCTACGGGTTCCGGCAAGACCATCCCATGACCCGACTGCGCCATGTGCAGCGCCTGTTCCAAAGACTCGATACGGCGCAGCAGCGTCAATGCCAGCGCAAGACCGTTTCGGTCCAGTTCAAAGTCATCCCGCATCCTACGCGCCTGCCTGACGGTGAGGACGTGCACCGAATGGAAGCCGGCACCCGGATCCGATGCATCGGCTGGCGCGATCACGCCATCCTCGACCAGATTGCTGATGTCATCCAACGATAGTCCGGATACTTCAACCAGATGGTCAATCGAGCACACTGCCGTATCGTTAAGCCAGACCGCATGAGTCACTTGCATGGACATGAGTAAATCTCCTTAGCCGAAGTTGGCACGGGCCTGAAACTTGGACGCCTCTGCCAGTTGCTGGTACAGCGCGCGCTCGGCATCGCTGACCTGCGACGGGAACTTGATGACGATGACTGCATAAAGCGCACCGGCAACACCGCCGGGCCCGCGCAAGCCACGCTTGGCCAGGCGCAGTTGCTGGCCCGCTGTGGATCCTGCTTTGACAGTCAGTTCGACGTGGCCGTCCAGTGTTGGAATCCGAACCGCTGCGCCCAGCACGGCTTCCCAGGGAGCAAGCGGCAAATCCATGTACAGATCGCGCCCGCTGAGGCGATATAACGGGTGCGGCGTCAATGCCAGCGCGACGTACAGGT
>Ga0308164_10004864_pt1 | contig 11122 bp, 7 predicted proteins | sample PhyTR2_FD_201031 | JGI IMG/M metagenome (GOLD analysis project Ga0308164, IMG submission 201031) | Phyllosphere microbial communities from UC Gill Tract Community Farm, Albany, California, United States - DLSLT.R2 | ecosystem: Host-associated > Plants > Phyllosphere > Unclassified | place: USA... | reverse complement strand
TCCAGAAACAGCGCCTTGGCCTGCTTGGCCAGCGCAATGGCGATGCCCACCTTCTGGCGCATGCCCTTGGAGTAGCCGCCCACGCGCTGGTCGAGGGCCGCCGGCTGCAAGCCCGCCGTTTGGGTAAAGGCCGCCAGCTCGGCCCGCGAGTAGCGGTAGCCCGAAAGCCCGCTGAAAAAAGCCAGGTTTTCGAGCCCCGTCAGGGTGGGGTAGAGGTTCACGATTTCGGGAATGTAGGCCACCAGGCTGCGGGTGGCGTGGTTGTTCACGGCCACCTCCAGCCCGTCGATGAGCGCCCGCCCGCTACTGGCCGGCATGAAGCCTAGGAAGATGTTGATGGTCGTGGACTTACCGGCCCCGTTGGAGCCCAGCAGGCAGTACACCTCGCCGGCCCGCACCTCCAGGTCGAGGCTATCCAGGGCCAGGTGCGCGCCAAAGCGCTTGGTGAGTTTTTCGGCTTTTAGCATGAGATTCAGGTTGTAGAAGAAGTAGCTCGTTTAGTGAGGCGCCCGCTAGGGTAGCGTCAAAACACGTAGCTTGCCGATAGCCGCCCGCTAATCGGCGCCTGCGGCACCCAGTAGTACAGCCCGTTGCGGAGCCAGGGCGTGGCAATGAGGTCCTTGTTGAGGAGGTTGTTAACCAATAGGTTAAGTTTGACGTGCGGCGACTGCCAGCCCACGCCGCCATCGAGGCGGAAATAATCGGGGATGTCGTAGGGCGCGGCCACGGCGTAGCGCCCGCCCCGGCCGGCCTGGTACTGGTACCCTAGCGAAAAGCTCAGGCCCCGCGCTAGGCGCGCCGGCAGCTCATAGTTGAGCCAGGTATTTTGCACGTGCTTCACGTAGAGCGGCGTGCGGGCGCCCACCAGCAGCGGGTTCAGGTCCTGGTCTATTTCGGAGTCGGTGTAGGCGTAGTTCACCACCACGTTGAGGCCGCGCACCACCTGGCCCACCACGTCGAGGTCCACGCCCTGGGCATGGTTTTCGCCCACGGCCAGGCGGTAGCGGCTGTCGCTGGGGTCGGTAGCCACGATGCCCGAGCGCGTGATGTAGTACGCGGCCAGCGTGGAGGTCCAGCGCCCGTCGAGCCAGTTTTTTTTCACCCCGATTTCGCGGTTGGTGCCCCGCAGCGGGGCGATGGCCGCGCCGGCGCTCGTCACGCCGGCCTGCGGCACCAGGCTGCGGTCGAACAAGCCGTAGACCGATAAGCTCGGCGACACGCTGTAGCTCAGGCCCACGCGGGGCGTGAGGGCGTGGTCGCTGGAGGTAGTGCTGAGGCCCGACACGTCGTTGGCGGTGCGCACCGACGTGTAGCGGGCGGCCAGGGTCAGGCGCAGCTTATTGTCAAAAAAGCCCAGCTCATCCAGGGCGTAGCCCGAGTAATAGTCGATGGTTTGGGCAGTGTTGCGGTCGGCTAGCCCGTTGGGCGCGTGGTAGTTCGGGATTTCGGCGCCGTACTGCGGGTTCGTCACGTCGAGCGGGTAGTACACGAGCGCACCCGCCGCCGTGGTGTTGTATTCGACGTAATTGGCCGCCAGAAACTTCTTCTGATTGACATCGACGCCGCCCAGCAGCTGGTGCGTTACGGGGCCGGTGGTGAGCTTGCCGTTCACAAAGGCCTGCTCCGAAAATACCTGCGTGCGATTGAGGTCGTACTTGGGGTTGCGCAGCAGCACGTTGGGGTTGGCCCGGTTCACGGCCGTCACCCAGAGGTAGGCGCCCTCGCTGTTATCCACCAAAAAGGCGCCCCGCGCCGTGAGCTGCCAGCTAGGGCTAAGCTGGTGGGCCAGGGTCAGAAAGCCCGAGTGGTCGCGCACCCGAATGGGGTCGAGGCTGGGCTCGCTGATGGTGAAGCCGCGCGGCAGGCTACCGAAGCCATTGGGCGTCATCACGATGGGGCTATACAGCCCGTAGCTGAACGCCTGAAACGTGTACTCGGCCGTGAGCGAAGTGCGGTCGCTGAAGCGGTACTGCACCACCGGGGCCACCAGCAGGCGCTTGTTGAAATCGCCGTCCACAAACGAGTTGCTGTGGCTAGCCATGCCGTTGAGCCGGTAGCGCAGCTTGCCCGCTTTGTCGAGCACGCCATCGAGGTCGGCGGCCAGGCGGTAAAACTGGTAGCTGCCCACCAGGGCGCTGGCCGCGTAGCGCGGCGTGCCGGTGGGCTGCTTGGTTACCACGTTGAAGCTGCCGGCCGGGTCGCCGAGGTTATTCATAAACAGCGACGGCCCCTTGATAAACTCAACCTGGTCGATAACGGCGGCATCGTCGGGCACCGGCCCGCGGAAGATGGGCGTCAAATCCACGCCGTTGCGCAGGGTGGCAATCTGCCCGCCCCGCATCAGCAGCAGCGGCCCCAGGTTATTGGATATTTCCTGGCGCGTCACGCCGCTCACGTTGCGCGTGAGGCCGTCGGCAGTGTTCACCACTGCCTGGTCCCGAATGATTTCGGGCGTGATTACCTGAATATTCTGCGAGAGCTGGAGCAGCGGTGTTTGCAGCCGCAGCGCGCTCGACACCGCTTGGGGGTTGTACTGGCGGTAGTAGCGCCCCTGCACTACCACTTCCTCCAGCTCCTTGAGCTGGTGGCGCGCCGAATCGGCCGTTGGGTGGGCAGTTTGGGCCTGGGCTGCACCGCCGGGCAGCAGCCCCAGGCCGGCCAGTATGGGCAGCCAAAGCCAGAAACCCGGCGTATTAAGTCGGTTGGGATTAAAGAGGACCAATAGTATAAAAAGGAGAAGTGAGCGGAAGCGCCCCAGGGCGATTAGCTGACAAAAGGAGTGGCCTGCCTCATGGGTAGTGCCGCGCGCTGGCCGCCGTCGCGAAGGCTAGCCAGCGCCAATGAGAGTGGCCAATGCGCTAGCCCAGCGCGCAGCAGACCGCTGGCACTCAACGTACAAAGCCCACAAAAAGCGCACGCGCCAGCAAAGCCAGGCCGTTGTCGGCAACCGGCCCAAAACTACCCTGGCAAAAAGTTGTGGCTAGGCCTGGGGTGGCCGCAAAAGGCCCCGTGCCGCGCTGGTGGGCACCTGGGCCAGGCAATAGCCGCCGTAGCCCGTGGGCGCGCTGGCCCAGCACAGCGGGGCTAGCGGCAGGGCGCTGCCGATAAGCAGCGGCAGCATTTTCAGCTTCTCCTTACTTGTGCTGGGTGCCTTGCTCTCGCGCTGCGCCTGCTTTTTGAGCTGCTTGGCGAAGTAGCACCGGCCATCGCAATGCAGCTGCGGCCGGGCCTTGTTGATGCAAAAGCGGGCCGTAATGGTGGCCCGGCGCAGGGTAAAATCCGCTACCAACACTTCGCGGCTGAACGTTTGCAGCAGCACCAGGGAAATGAGTAGAAAGGAGAAAAAAGCCCGCACGCACGCCTTGTAAGTTGTGGCAAAGGTAGGCTATCCAGCCACGCTTCGCCGCCCGCCGGCCGAAAAAGGCGTGCTGGTGGTTGCCACGGTGCGGGCGCGGTAGGGGCGGGGGCTAGCCCCGCCCCTCCACCGTACACAAAAAGAGCGCCGCAGCAATTGCCACGGCGCCCTTCTTTGTTGTAAGCTAAAAGCCAGTGGCTAGGCCGTCGGCGCCAGCTACTTTAGCTTGATGCCCTGGGCTGCCATTTGCTTTTCCTGCTCGGCGTGGTTGGCCAGAAATTGCTGGTGCTGCTCCTCGGTGCGCTCGTGGCCCAGGCCGCGCAGATACTCGCGCATCTCGGCTTCGGGCCAGTCGGTGCAATAAATGGCGGTGCCGGGCTGCTGGCGCCACGACTCGTGCAGGCTGCCGCCCTCCACGGCGTCGAAGCCCAGCTCCTCCACCAAGTCCATCACCTTGCGTTTGGCGGCCTCGTCGTCGCCGGCCACGGGCAGGCCAATGCGGCCGGGTGCGCCCACGGGCTGGCCATTTTTCGCAAGGTGCTCGGCCAGAATGTTGTTGAACACCTTCACCACCGGGCGGCCCAGGTGCTGCTGCACCCACTCGCTCTCGGTGAGGGTACCGGTTTCGAGCTCCCGAATGCTGCCGTCGCGCAGCAGGGGGTAGTAGTTGCTGGTGTCGATAACCGGCACGTCGGCGGCCACGCCCTCAAACAGGTCTTTGGGCAGCTCAGGGATGTTAATCAGCGGGATGGTAACCACGAGGAGCTCGCCGAACTGAGCGGCCTCGCGGGCGGTGGCGGGGCTAGCGCCGGTTTGCTGGGCCACATCGCCCAGCGTTTCGGGGCCGCGCGAGTTGGCAATTTTTACCGAGTGGCCGAGGCTGGTGAGCCGCCCGGCCAGCGCGCTGCCGATGTGGCCGGCGCCAATAATTCCGATGTTCATAGTAGGTGAGGTTAACGAGTAGTTTGCGGGTGGCGGTGCGCCGCCGCGTTCTTCAAGACTCCGCGGGCCCACCGATTGTTTTTGCGCCCAGCTAGCCACCGGGTGCTGGGCGCGCAGCAAGGCACCCGGTGGCTAGCCAGCTCAGCGCCCTAGCGGCGCATCAGCAAGTCCGGATAGTCGGTAATCAGCCCATCCACTTGCTCGGCTAGCAGCTGCCGGGCCACCGCCGCGTCGTTCACGGTCCACGGAATGACTTGCAGGTGCTGCCGGTGGCAGGCCTGCACCAGCGCCGGCGTCACGAGCTTGTAAGCAGGGCTATAAATGCTGGGCCGAAAGCTCAGGCGCCCCAGGTTCTTGTCCAAGCCGTCCGGGTTATCAACCAGCAGCGCCGTGCGCAGCCGCGGCTGGGCGCGGTGCACCACCTCCAGCGTACGCGGGTCAAACGACTGAATAATGACCCGGCTCTGGATGCCCTTTTGGGCAATCACCGCCAGCAGCAGCCGCACAAAGTCCGCGGGTGCGGGGTGGTCCGTGCCGTCGCCCACGGGGGTGGTTTTGGTTTCGATGTTATAAAAGGGTGCCGCGCGGTGCGTGCGCTTGGCGTAGGCCTCGGCCGAGTCGATAACCTCGGCCAGCAGCGGCTTGTAGGCCGGTAGCTTTTGCTGCTGCGGGAATTTGGGGTTGCCGTGGCTGCCCACGTCGTAGCGCCGGATTTCGGCGTAGGGCAGGCCGTAGATTTTCAGCGCCTTACCTGCTTCTTTGGTCAGGGGCTGGCCATCGGGGCGGTACACAAAGTCGGCGTTCAGGTACGGGTCGTGCGAGAGCAGCACCTGCCGGTCCTGGCTGATGGCCACGTCCATTTCCAGCGTCGTTGCGCCCAGCGCCAGCGCCCGCCGCATGGCCGGAATGGTGTTCTCGGGCATCAGCCCCCGGCCGCCCCTGTGGGCCTGAAGGTCCGGCGGGCGCGTTTGGGCAGCGGCGGAAGTAGCGAGGAAAGTGAGGGCGAGCAGGTAGTTCATGGGAAGAAAAGTAGCTTGGACTTTGTAGTCCGAGCGCTCGCGCAGCGAGCAGTTGCGCTAGGGTAAGTTATTTAGGGCAAACCATGCGCGGGATGCTCGCTGCGCTCGCGCTCGGACTACAAAGTCCAAGCTACGGGCTGAATTACACCGCCACGGTATCGCTGTACACTTGCCCGAAACGGTCAGTCACTTCAATGCGGATTTCCTTGGCGCCGGCCGAGGGCGTGGCAAAAAACAGGTGGTCGGTCATGGTCGGGTCCACCCACTTGTGCTTGGCGGGAATTTGGTCGCCAGCTTGCAATTTTACGGCCATCGGGTCGAGGCCGGTTTGCTGGCGCATCTCGCCCTGGCGCACGCCGTTTTCAAACCAGGTTACTTTCCACTGCGGGTCCCAGTTCCAAACGTTGGCCACGATATCGGTGGGGTGGGCGGCAGCGCTGCCCTTGGGGTAGCTGCGGAACTGGTGCTGGCGGTCGTGGCCCACCGATTTGTAGTACCATTTTATTTCTGAGCCACTGACCTCGTACACGCCGTAGCCGCTGGGCGCGCCGTCGGTGCAGATAGGGCCGGTCCACCACGCGCCGCACACCGCGCCGTGGGTGTGCTCTATGGTGTTTTCGTGAAAAATCTTCTCGCACACGTGCGTGTGGCCCGACATAATGTGCGCCGTGTAGGGCTTGAGAATGCGGTACAGCTCGGCCCGGTTCGACACCACGCCGCCCAGCGATTCTTCCTTGAGGTTGTTGCGGCGCTGGTCGCCGCTGTTCACCGGAATGTGCAGCGCTACCACCACCGTCGTGCCCGGTTTCACGTGGCTCAGGTCTTGCTCCAGCCATTGCAGCTGCTGCTCGGGCAGGTAGCCGATGTACTTTTTGGGCGGCCCGATGAAGAAGACATTATCGAGCACCACGTAGTGGATTTCGCCCCGGTTGAAGGAATAATACGTCGGCCCAAAATGGCTCTTAAACGTGCGCGCCGAGCCATCGTCGGCCCGCGCCGTGAGGTCGAGGTCGTGGTTGCCGATAACCTGGAAGAAGGGGATTTTGCTGATTTCAACCGCTTTTTTGTAGTCCTCAAACAGCTCAAACTTGTCCCACACCAGGTCGCCGCAGCCGATGGCGAAGGTGTTGGCGTCGTACTGCGCGGCCAGCTTTTGCAGGTCGGGCGCCGAACTGGTTAGCAGCTCGTGGCAGTCCTTCTTGTTAATCATCTGCGGGTCGGCCCAGACCACGAAGGTGTGCTTGGTATCGTCGCCGGGGAGCTTTTGCAGGGCAAAATCGGCGGTCATTTTCGCGGTGCCCGGCTTGATGGGCTGGTAGAACCGCGCCACGCCCTTCTCGTGCGGAAAGGCGTAGCCGCGTGGGATGGAAACGTGCACAAAATCGGCGGTGGCATTGCTTTCGAGCGTGTACTTGCCGGCCTTGTCGGTGAGCACGATGTTGTAGCCATCGGTCACGGCTACGCCCGCTAGGCCGGCGCCGCCCTGGTGCACCTTGCCCCGGATGGTGAGTGGGCCTAGGTTAAGTTTTTGGCCAGTTGGCGGGGTTTGCTCGGCCTCGGCGGCGAGGGCAGCGGGGGCTAGCGGCAGGCTGAGGCCCGCGCTTACGAGGCCCAGGCTTTGAAGGAATTTGCGACGAAACATAGGAAAGGGAAAAGTGTACCGCGGACCCTGCGGGTCCGCGCGTAGGCGGAGTGTATAGCTGGCTAGGGTGTGCGCGCCCGGTTCCAGCTGTTCGCTCCGCTCACGCGCGGACCCGCAGGGTCCACGGTCCTTTGTTAATTCTCGTAAACGGCAATGTCATCGAGCCCCAGGCGGCCGTTTGATAACGTAGGCGGATTATTGGGACCTAGGCCCAGCTTGTTGATGCGGAAGCGCACCGGGCCGCTGATATTCATCAGGAAAGTACTGGTGCGCTGGAAGTTGCCGGCATCGGTAATAGTGGGGCCGGTTTGCTTCCAGGTGACACCTCGGTCTTGCGAATATTCCAGCTTCCAGGAGCTGGCGGCATCGGTATAGTAGGCGCCGTAGAGCAGCGTGACCTTAGTAGCGCCGTTGGGTAGGTCAAATTTCATCTCAACCGTGGCTGACTCGGTGAGGGCCTGTTGCAGGCGAATGCCCTGGGTGCCGGTGTAGCGGTCGCGGCCCGAGGTGTTGCCTAGGATGCTCTGGTACAGCTTCCAGGGGCCGGTGCCAAAGGTTACCGTGTTGTCGGGCACGGCGGCGGTGTTCATGTTATAGCTGCACTTGGTGGCCTGCGGCACCGCCTCAAAGCCCTCCGGAAACTTGTCATAGATGGGACCGCTGGGGTCGATGGCGTCGGCGGCGGTACGCAGCCACAGTTGCGGGGCCACGGCCGGCGTGCTGGCGTCGAGCGCGCCCACCGCGATGCCCACAAACGTGGCGCTGGCCGGAATGCGCCGGGTGGCGAAGGCGGCCGTGGCTTCGGTGTGCAGCGTCAGGCGGTTGTTACTGCCGTCGGCTAGGGTCTTATTGCCGGCGTAGGTGTCGCCCGACACAGGCAGCGGCGCGATGCTGCCGCCCGTGATGCGCACCAGCGTGCTTTCATACGCCTCAAAATCAGTAAGCAGCGTGCCCACGTTGATGTCGCGGGTTGTCACGGCGTTGTTACTGCTGACTTTCCGCACGCGGTCGGGCGCAATGCCTTCCAGGCGCAGCGAGCCCGCGCTGCGGGCTAGGGTAGCCCCAGCAATATCGACCACTACCGAGTCGCCCACCGCGAAGGCTGACGCGGCGGGGCCGCTCAGCGGAATGAGGATGCCGCGCACCACGCCGCGGCGCTTGCTTTGCACCACGAGGCTCGTGGGGCCACCGGGCACGTTGCTGTCAGTGGCATCCGAAACGACGAGACCGACCACCTGGTGCGCGCCCGACAATTGCCCCGTTTCCAGCACCACGCTGGTGCCCTGATAGAGGCGGCGCACGTCTTCGAGCGAAATGATGGGGCTGGGCGTGCCGGCCGCGTAGTCGGGGTCTTTCTCCAGGCAGCTGGTGGCGGCCAGGGCTGTGGCCACCCAGCAAAGCCCGGCTAATAGCTTATTTTTCATCTGCTTGCGATTGAGGAAAAGGGCGGGCCGACTTACTGCTGCCACCACACCTTGGTATTGATATCATCCGGGCCTTGGTCGGCCACGGCGGCTTGGTAGTTCACCTGGTTGAGGCTCTGCACGTAGACCGGGTAGTTGATGCGAGCTGGCATCTGGCGGTTGTTGCGCAGGCCGGGGCCTAGGGGCAGCACCGGATGGCCAGTGCGGCGGTACTCAAACCACTGTTGGAAGTCGGTGAAAAACAGCGCGTAGTACTTCTGCACGTGTATCTGGTCGAGGCGCTTGGACTCGGGGCTAGCGGGGTCCCACTTCACATCGGTATTGGCCAAAAAGTCGGTGGGTACGGGCAGGCCCCAGAGCGTGATACCGCTGGTGGCGCCGGCTTCGTAGTAGGCTTTGGCGTCGCCGCTTATCCAACCGCGCAGGGCGGCCTCGGCCAGGTTGAGCTGCACCTCGGGGTAGTTCAGAATATTACCCAGCAGCGGCTCAGTCATGAGGGCCGTGGGGTAGGTTGATTTCTGGGTCGGAATCTGGGTGGGCAGGTAGCCGCTCGGGATGCCCTCGTAGGTGCCGTTGAAGGGGGTGGCCCACTTGGCCAGGCGCGGGTCTTTCCACTCCAGTAGGTTGTTGATAAAGAACTCGCTCATCGAGTTGAACGCCGTAAAATCGGCCGTGCGGTAGGTGAAGAACGGCGACTGGTAGGGCGCCGTACCCGTCCAGCGCAGGATGGCCGACTCCGAGTTATCGGCGATGAGCGGGTAGTTGCCGGGGTTCGTATTCACCATATCGCGCAGCTTGGCCTGCGGGCTCAGGCCGTTGGCGATGGCGTCGGTGCGGTTGGACACGCGCAGCAGTAGGCGCAGGTAAAGCGAGTTGCCAAACTTGCGCCACTTCGCGGCATCGCCCTTGTAAAGCGGGTCGAGCTGGGCCTGGTCGGCGGGCAGGTTGGTGCTGGTTTTTAGCAGCGTATTGGCTTCTTCGAGCTTCGTAAACAGGTCGCGGTAGATATCCTCCTGCCGGTCGAACTTGGGCAGCAATAACCCGCTGCGGCCCTGAATAGCCTCCGAGTACGGCACATCGCCGAAGGTGTCGGTGAGCAGCGAAAACGTCCAGACTTCGCAGATGCGGGCAATGGCCATGAACGTGTTGCTCTTCACCGCCGCGGCGCTGGCGTACATGTCCCGAAAGTCGGTAAGCTGGGTGTACCAGCCATTCCACATGTAGTCGGCCTCCGCCGAACGGATGACGTAGCGGTGAAACTCATCGCCATCGGTGCGGGCCACGTGCACCTGCATCAGCTCGTTGGTGATGCGGAAGCAGCGGTCCATGTTGCGCTTCACCAGGTCGGTAAGGGCCGGGGCCAGCAGCGCCTCCGGCACCACGTTGGGGTTCTGGTTGGGGTTAATGTTGAGTTCCTCGAAGCCCTTGGTACAGGCCGAAAGGCCACCTAGGCCGGTGGTGGCGAGGAGGAGGTAGGCGAGTATTTTTTTCACGAGGAGAAAAGAAAAGCGTTAGATGCCTACCGTCAGGTTGAGGCCCACCGTGCGGGTGCTCGGAAACTGCCCCAGCTCAAACCCTAGGTCGATAGACCCGTTGTTGAGGGTGCCGAACTCGGGGTCGAAGGCGGGCCAGTTGCTGATAATGAGTAGGTCGCGGCCGTACACGCCCACCGAGGCCTGCGTGAGCCGCAGCTTGCGCAGCAGCGTAGCGGGCAGGGCGTAGTCGAGGCGCATCTCGCGCAGCTTGATGAAGTCGGTGCGGAAGAGGTTGGCCTCCACGTTGTCGCGGCCGTAGTGGATGTTGTAGTAGCTCACGATGTTATCAGCCACCACGTCGTTGGGCCGGTAGGTGCCGTCGCTGTTGCGAATCACGCCCTCGCCGATAATACCGTTGTAGCGGCCGGGCAGCGTGGCGGTGGTTTTGCCGCCCTCGGCCAACGAAGCATTGGTGAGCGAATAGGCTTTGGCTCCAAACTGCCCGTCAAACAACACGCTCAAGCGCAGCTGTTTGTAGCTAAACTCGGTGCCTGCGCTAGCCTTCCACTGGGGTAGGGCGCTACCTAGGTACTTGCTAGCGTCGCCCAGCACGGGGTAACCGTTTTCGTAGATAATCTGGCCGTCGGGCGCGCGCTCGTAGCCGCGGCCGTAAATGGCGCCCATGCTGCCGCCGGGCCGGGCCTCTACCGTGCCCCGGCCGCCGGGGCCGCGCTGGAGCTGGTAAGTGAGTAGGCTGTCGGCCAGCTCCACTACCGTGTTGCGGTTGGCGGTGAAGGTGCCGTACACGCGCCAGCCGAAGCCCCTAGGGGTGGCCAGCACCGTGGCGTTGGCCTGAATCTCCAGGCCCTTATTACGCACCAGGCCGGCGTTGATAACCACCTGGTCGTAGCCCGCTGCCCGGTCGATGGGCGCGCTCAAAATCTGGTTCGAAGTATTGTTGCGGTACACCGTCACGTCGAGCCCGATGCGATTGCGCAAAAAGCGCAGGTCAGCACCCAGCTCGATGCTCTCGGTGCTGCGTGGTTTCAGGCCCGCGTTGGCAATGGAGGCGGGGTTCGACAAACCCGAGGCAAAGCCCGTGGCCACGGCGTAGGTATAGGCCGTGAGGTAGGGCGTGGTGCCGCCGCTGCCCACCCGCGCCCACGAGGCCCGCAGCTTGGCAAACGACACTACTTCGGGCAGCGGCAGCAGCTCCGACACCACGGTGCTGAGGCTGGCCGAGGGGTAGAAAGGTACCCGCGAGG
>Ga0308164_10004863_pt1 | contig 11122 bp, 10 predicted proteins | sample PhyTR2_FD_201031 | JGI IMG/M metagenome (GOLD analysis project Ga0308164, IMG submission 201031) | Phyllosphere microbial communities from UC Gill Tract Community Farm, Albany, California, United States - DLSLT.R2 | ecosystem: Host-associated > Plants > Phyllosphere > Unclassified | place: USA... | reverse complement strand
TAGGGGATCTCCAAATGATTCTAGATGGCGAACAAGTCGGAATGACTATGAGCGACCATTCACCAGCGGAACGCGAGCGCGCCGTCGATAGCATTCTCGCGCTGCGGGCCGATCCCGGTCTGGCTGCCCGTTGCGTCGCCTCCGCTCATCGACATTTTTCGTTGGAGAATGGTGTCGCCCGCTATCGCGCGATTTATTATGGCTTGTTGGACGATGCCGCCTGATGCCACGTATCCTAGTTATGTGTCCGTATCCACAAGGTATCGCGGCCGGACAGCGGCTCAAATACGAGCAATATCTCGATGATTGGCGCGCCGCCGGGTTTGAAGTGACAGTGTCGTCATTCATGGATCGCGCGTTGTGGGATAGGGCCTATTCACGGGGCTACCGGTTTACTAAAATTTTTGGTACATTATTCGGACATTTGCGCCGGTTGCGCGATCTCGTCCGTATGCATCGCTACGACATCGTATACATCTCGATGTGGGTGACACCGTTCGGCACGTCTTTGCTAGAGCGGCTTGCGCGACGCCGAGCGCGAGCTATCATATACGATATCGAAGATAATTTGTTAGCTGGCGAAGGTAAGCCAAGCGGGCTGCGTCAACGGCTAAAAGGCCGTACCAAAGTTCGGTTTCTGTTAGAGCGCGCGGACCACGTTATTACGGCCTCGCCATTCATGGTCGAGCGTTACCGTGCTATAAACGAACGCGGTGCGGTAACTTTGATTTATCCTTCGGTCGATACCGAAACATTTTGTCCACGTGAGGTACCGTTGGGCTCCCACAAGATTGTCGTGGGATGGACCGGTACGTTCAGCTCTCGGCCTTATCTTGATCTGTTGCGCCCAGTGTTTCAGCAACTGGCGCAGCGTATCGATTATAAACTGATCGTAATTGGCAACTTTGACTATGAACTGCCCGGCGTCGATCTCGAGGTGCTGACGTGGTCGCGCGAAGACGAGGTCGAGCAGATGCAGCGGCTCGATATTGGCGTTTATCCCCTGCCCGACGACGACTGGGTGTTAGGTAAGGCGGGCCTTAAGGTGATCCAGTACATGGCTTTTGGTGTACCAAGCGTGTCAAGTGCAATCGGCACTGCGACTCGACAGGTAACCGACGGCGTCGATGGCTTTCTGGTCGACAACGAGGCGCAGTGGTTGCACGTGCTTGAACGCTTGTGCCGCGATCCCGACCTGCGTCGTCGGATCGGCCGGGCGGGACGCGGGATAGCGGTCGCATATTATTCACGGCAGGCAATAGGTAAGCAGTATCTCCAGATCCTCACGTCAATTGCGAACCGTGTATCATCCGGCTAGGTGATTGGCTCTTCATGATTAGATAGTGAGAAACCATGGGTTTCAGTTTTGTAGAACGCCGGGAATGTCCCGCCTGTCGATCGCAGGATAGAGTCACGCTTGTCGATACCCCGCTCGACGGACCCGTCATTGGTCCGGTGGTCGGGCAATATTACCGGATTGATCCGGCGCAGCTTGCCGGCGGTCGGTTCTTTGTTGTCGAGTGCACGTCATGTGCCACGATCTATCACGCGCAGGTCGGTGGTGACGATCTGCTGGTGACTTTGTACGATATCTGGCTGAACGAAGTCGGCGATCCCGGTGATGAAAAGGCATTGGCTTGGCTTGCCGCACATCCTCGACAGAGTCGCGATGGCCATGAGGTAATGACGGCTGCGGCGTTGCTGGGTGCGCCCCTTCGTGGGTTTAAAACGCTCGACTTCGGCATGGGCATGGGCATGTGGGCTGGCATCGCCAAGGATCTGGGCTGTGATTCCCACGGCTTCGACCTGTCGGAAACCCGTATGCAAGACGCTCGAGCGCGAGGTATCCATACCATAGCCTATGACCGCATTCCCGGCAGTCAGTTCGATTTCATCAATACCGAGCAGGTCATGGAGCACGTGACCGAACCACAGGCGGTGATGGAGACACTATCCCGTGGTCTGCGCAAGGGTGGGTTGCTCAAGATATCGGTGCCGGCACAGGGCGATGTCCGCGCCAGTTTGGCACGGGTCCGCGATGGCGAGATTGTTGCCTCCAGTGATATCGTGCCGGTTGCGCCGCTCGAGCATGTCAATGCGCTGTCCTCGATCGGGATTGAGCGTCTCGGTCGGAGTTTTGGACTAAAGCGTGTCAACCCGACCAGATTGGAGCGCCTGCGCTTTGTTTGGAATCCGGCTAACTGGCTATCCACGAAGCCCCGCAATATTCTCAAGGAACTAGCGCGGCCATTCACGCGATATGAAAATGTCCGCAATTTGACAGTTTGGCTAAAGGCTGAAAATTGATCAAGGCTGCTCCACAACACCTTGCATTGCTCCTACCTGACCTCAGCGGTGGAGGTGCGGAACGAGTTGCTTTAGCGTTGATACAAGGGTTTATTGATCGCGGTCATGCAGTTGATTTGGTGCTGGTGAACCGGCGGGGCCCGCTATTAGCATTGGTTCCGCCTGGAGTTAAAGTTATTGATTTGGCTGCTCCCAAATTACGACATATGGTCCTGCCGCTCGCTCGCTATCTGCGACAGCGTCGACCACAGGCATTGCACGCTATGATGTGGCCGCTGCCGTTGATCGCTGTTGCCGCCCGCGCCCTCGCGCGCGTCGATACGCGGATCATCGGCAGCGAGCATACAACATTATCAACAATGCCGCACGGTTTGCGACATCGCGCCGTCCGCGCGCTAACGCGGGCTGCCTATATCCGCGCGCATGCGTTGGTGGCGGTATCGGCCGGCGTAGCTGATGATCTGTCTACATTCGTGGGTGTACCGCGGGCCAGTATAACCGTAGTTCATAATCCACTGCAATTGCCGGTTACCCTGCCCGACCGTATGATCGCTATGGACCGCTGGCCAATGAGCACCCGGCGCATCCTGGCGGTGGGCGCTCTCAAGTCTGAGAAGAACTATCCACTGCTGCTACGTGCGTTGGCTAAAGTGCGGGAGCGAATTCCGGTGTCGCTGCTGATACTAGGTGACGGACCGCTGCGTGAGGCATTGGAAGCACAGGTTGCGCAAGATGGCTTGGGCGACATGGTTGTCTTTGCCGGGTTCGATACCAACCCTTGGCCCTATTATGTCGCAGCGGACTTGTTTGTGCTGTCGTCGGATAGCGAAGGTCTACCTACTGTCCTGATCGAGGCCCTGCATGCTGGCCTGCCGATTGTTAGCACGGATTGCCCTAGCGGCCCGCGCGAAATATTGGAAGATGGTAGGTATGGCGGCCTTGTTTTGTGTAATGATGAAACATCTCTTGCCAATTCTATAGCAAAATATCTTAATAAAGATGCGGACTATGTAAAAAGCAAATACAGAGCTTCTGAATTGGCAGGACCTGACAACATTGTTAAACACTTGATTGCTATGGGTGCCGCATAAATGCTATCGATCGCAAGATTAATAATAGGAATAGTACTGAGGCGAGTAATAATATCTTATCTATTTTTATACTCTCACATATTATCCGGAGTATATCGTTTCGCTTATCCAAATCTATCAATTGGGGGGGGGGTTCGATTCTTTCCGGGCGCGCGGGTTATGATTACAGATGGCGGCAGAATGCATATAGGTTCCGGAACATTGCTTCATAGAAGATGCACTTTGCAAGCTTTTGGAGGTAAAATAACTATTGGTGATAATAGTTTTATTGGAGAGGCTACGATTATAGTGTCGGCGCTTCGTATATCGATAGGCTCGGATGCTCTTATTGCTGAGAACGTTAGCATCCGAGATCAAAACCATCCGCTGACTAGTGACAATATACCGCGTAGAGCGAAGCCAACGGAGGCAAAGGAAATATCTATTGGGCGAGACGTTTGGATCTCTGCGGGAGTAATCGTTACGAGTGGCGTTACAATAGGCAATGGTAGTGTTGTAGGGGGGGGGGCAGTAGTAACCCGCGATATACCAGAGTGCTCAATCGCTACCGGTGTACCTGCTCGCGTTAGAAAAAATTTGGGCTAGGTTTTCTTATTATAAAAATAAAACTTTGAACCTCGCAAAAAACCTTATTCCAAATATTCTAGGAATAACCCATTTGTATTCATCTTTGTTTTTACAAAGCTTTAAGGCTTTCAGCCTTTCAAATATATTAGACTTATCCCAGTTCTTTCTAATATAATAGTGACTTAATAGTCTTTCTAGTTCGGTATAGTTTATCGTGGATTTCGAATATTTTGGATAGGAATTTAGCTGAAGAAGTTTTAATGAGCTAAACAGCCAACTCCAACTTCTTAGGCTATAAATCTCTTGATCATATATGGTCAAAAACTTTGCATGTGACATAGAATCTTGATGAGTTCTATAGTAAACTAGACTTTCAGATATATCCATAGAGCTTCTACCTTCTAGCTCTGCCTGATATAATAGTGCTACGTCTTCAGCTCCATCGTACCCTTCTGGAATATGTAAAGACTGCAGAAAACTTTTTGAGTATGCAGCTGTCGCCCCGCAAAAGAAGTATAAGTACTTTTTATTAAATATGGGGCCAGAATTAAAATTTCCCGACTGTGTCTCGACACTATTGTGTAAGTGAGCCCCGTCTTCATTTATTAAGGTATAACTAGAGCTTAAAATGTCGGGTTTATTATTCTCTATCCAACTTTTATAAATCCTTGACACTCTCTCAGGTTTGGAAACATCATCTCCGGATGCTATAACTACGAGATCGCCATTTGCCTTATTTAGTGCCTCTTTAAAATTTCCTATCAGGCCTAAATTTTTTATATTACTATATATAAACAATTTATGTTCAGTATTATTACTTGCTACCTGTTTTGCGATAGAATATGTTTTATCTGTTGAGCAGTCGTCGCTTATAATTATCTCAAGATTTGGATAATCCTGAGAAATAACAGAATGAACGGCTTGTTCTATAAAACGTTCTTGGTTGAAGCATATGAGTACGATGCTTACTAATGGTTTTATAGGAATTTCAGATGTGGTGCGATCTTCAGTCATGAACTATTGTCTCCTATGCCCCTTCAAGATCGAATAGTATTAAACCTTTTTCTTATATTTAAAAAAGAATAGGTTGTGCTTGCTAATGTGAGTAAGGCGCCAATTATTAGTGCGAGGCTCGAAGTTAAGCCATGCATAATGCCAATCAAGGTTATAGCGCCTAAACCGAAAAGCGCAGGTGCTATCACGCGTAAGTTGATATCCAGCCCAATTATTCGCTTAGTTACAAGCAGCATAGTGGGCCAATAAATTGTATAAGCTATAAAATACGCAACGCCTGCTGATACTAGTCCAATCCAATTTACCAGTAGCCAGACTGTTCCAGCCATTGCTGACATGAACAGCACTTCTATTCCCCAAAAAAGCTTACCTCTGCCCTGTGCTAAGACGACGAACGCCAAGGGCCAGCTGGCAATCTTTAAAACGTCCCCGGCGATCTGCCAGTGCAGGATCGCGACTGCCGGTGTGAAGGCGTCGGAATATAGCATACGTATCAGCCAAGGTGCCGTAGTCTGCATGCTGAGCATGACCGGCAATGCGAGCAGTAGTGCTATCTCAGCTTGGTCATTAACCAGCTTGCGCGCGACGGCATGATCGTAAATTGCTGCGCTCAATCGTGGAAAATAATCGGTTCCCATTGCGGTGAGTACGAATCCAACATAAGTCGCCGACAGCGTCCACGCGGCAGTAAACTGGCCAAGTGCGGCCGGACCCAGCTGAGCTCCCAGAATCGTGCGGATTAGTAGCAGGCCAAGCGGCATGGCGAGACCGCCCAGCATCAGCGGTAAACCAAGTTGAATTAGCGCATGCATTTCGCGGCGGGTTTGGCCAGTCGTCAGCATAGTTTTGACCCTGCGCGGAATGCGTGCAGTGTAGATCAAGCCGATTATGACCATGCCAAGCGGTGCGGCAATGACATAAGCAGTGATACCGTGCTGACCCCAAAGAAAAAGCGCAATGATCCCCAGAACTGTCCCGAGCAAGGAGCCGCCAACTTGTGCCTGAGCGAGATCCCTTAATTTACGCAATCCGTTCAACAATGCAATCTGCATCGCTGACCAAATTGTAAAGGCAACAGCGGGAGCTAGCCAGCCAACCTGCCCTGCCAAATCGACGTTGCCCAGCACGTACTCTGCGAGTGCTTCGCGCAGTAACCAGATGCCGATTCCGCCCGCAGCCGCTAGCAGTAAGGTTAGTGTCCCGACGACGCGGCGGATATGTGACCGGGCATCGTCGTCCGCCGCGCTGGCCAGCGCGCGGACACCTGACATCGCGATGCCTAATCCGGCAAGGCTGGCCACGGTCGTCACTAGGTTTAGTAGTAGCCCGATCGTGCCAATCCCTGCCGGTCCGAGGAGTATGGCGGCAACCTTGTTGCGTGCTAGGCCGATGAGGATATTTATTGCCGACGCACCGCCGACAATTGCGGTAGCACGAAGAATCGTGCGGTAGGCAGACGAGTGCGCCTGGCCTTTCAAGGTGACGTTAGCCAATGGTTCGTGCTGGATTGCCAGCCCATGTCTCGCCGGCAGGAACGTCCTTCGTTACCACTGCGCCCGCGCCGATCATCGCACCAGCGCCGATACGGACACCCGGCAGCAGGATCGCACCCGCGCCGATACTGGCGCCGCGCTCGACCACAGTCTGCGCCCAGGCCGATGGCATCTGGCGCGAGCGCGGGCGGAGGTCATTGGTGAAAGTTGCGTTGGGGCCGCAGAACACGTCGTCCTCCAGGATTACGCCATTCCAAACATAGACGCCGCATTTCAGCGTCACGCGGTCGCCCAGTATCGCCTCCCCCTCGACCAGCGTATGCGCGTTGAGGTTGCAGTCCGCACCGATTTGCGCGCCGGCCAGCACGACCGCAAACTGCCAGATCCGCGTACCCGCGCCGATTACCGCATCAGAGTGGACGATGGCATGTGGATCGATGTGATAGGTCATGCTCCGATCCGCGTCGTCGCTGCCCAGCGGCGGATCGCGTCGATGACGCGGTCGACATTCGCGTCGGGCATGTGCGGGCCGATCGGCAGGCTCACCGTCTCAGCCGCGAGGCGCTCGGCTATGGGAAAGCTCCCCTCGGTCAGGCCCAGTTCGGCATAGGCGGCCTGACGGTGCGGCGGGATAGGATAATGGATCTGTGTCGCGACCCCCTCGGCTGCCAGCGCGGTGCGCAGTGCATCCCGGTGCGGGGTATGGACCACGAAGAGGTGCCATGCCGGCGATGCCCAGTCGGGTACGTGTGGCAGCACGAGACCGCAGTTCTGCAACCCTTCCAGATAGCGCGCGGCGATGCGCGCACGGCGCGCGTTCCAGGCGTCAAGATGCGGGAGCTTCACGTCCATTATCGCGGCATGGAGCGGATCAAGGCGCGAGTTCATGCCTTTGACGATATTTACGTATCGTTGCGCCGAGCCATAGTTACCGAGTGTCCGGACACGCTCTGCCAAGGTCGGATCGTTTGTCGTTACGCCACCACCATCACCCGCAGCGCCCAGATTCTTAGAAGGATAGAAGCTCCAGCAGACGGCATCACCATGGGCGCCGACGCGGCGACCCCGGTAGCGCGCGCCATGCGCTTGTGCTGCATCCTCGACCAACCGAATGCCGTGCCGACGCGTGATTTCTAGAAGTGCGTCAATGTCCGCAGGCTGGCCATAGAGATGAGTTGGCAAAATAACTTTGGTACGAGATGTAATAGCATCCTCTAGTAGGGAATGATCGATATTGTATGTTGTAGGATTTGGTTCAATCATTACCGGTTTGGCGCCGGTCATTGACACGGCAAGCATTGTTGCAATGAATGAATTGCTTGCTACAATAACTTCATCGCCGGGGCCGACGTCCATGGCACGTAATACCAGATGCAACGCATCAAGGCCGTTGCCGACGCCAACCGCGTATGCCGCACCAGTGTAGGCGGCAAAGGCTGCTTCAAAGCGATCGCTCTCGGGGCCGCCGACAAACCATCCTGAATGTAGAACCCGCAGCGCTGCAGCATCTATCTCGTTGCGTAATTCCTCGTAAATCGGGGCTAATTCCAAGAACGGAACATTGGCGCTCACGACGCGTGAACCATCGCTAGGAACGCGTCATAGTTACGAATGTAGTCGGTTTCATTGTGGCACTGGTCAGCGAGTACCATCAGAACAGCATCTTCCGAAAAATCGTGCATTTCGCGCCAGATCATGGGACCTATGGTAACACCCAGATCTGGACGATCAAGTATGACGCTCCGACGGCGGTTGCCGTCATCAAGGATCATTGTGCAACTGCCGCGCACGCAAACGGCCAACTGACGCAAGGCAAGATGTGCATGGAAACCGCGCGATACGCCGGGCGCTGTGCCGAAAATGTAATAAACGCGGGCAATAGGGAAGGACGTGTCCCGTTCCCCCTCAATTACGCAGAGGCTTCCGCGCGCATCCCCTAATATCGGTAGGTTGACAAGCTTCTGGTCATCAATCGAAGCACGCATGCGGCTATCCCATCATCGGGCGGTATCGGCAATGTGTCGATCCTATGCCCCCCCGTGTTTGAAGCGCCCTATCAGTCACGTGGTACCGCCGCAATGCGCATTGAGAACAGCTTGTTGCCGCCCTTAGCCGAGCCCGATAAGAGGCCCGAACTGTTACGGGGGGAAGACGACAATGTGCGGCATCGCAGGCGCGGTCAGCATTCGACCGATCAAGCCTCTAGTGGCGACAGCCTTGCGCGACACGCTGACGCATCGTGGTCCCGATGATAGCGGCGCGTGGTTTTCCGACGATCGTCGTGTTGCGCTGCTCCATCGCCGCCTGTCGATCGTCGACCTGTCGCCGCTCGGACATCAGCCGATGGAAGCGGTGTCGGGGCGTTATGTGCTCGTCTATAACGGCGAGATCTACGACCATCTCGCGATCCGCGCCGAGCTCGAGGCCGGTGGTACGGCGCCGGCCTGGCGCGGGCATTCGGATACTGAGACGCTGCTCGCCGCGATCGAGGCGTGGGGCGTGCGCCGCGCGCTCGAACGGGCAACCGGGATGTTTGCGATCGCGCTCTGGGACAGGCGCGATGGTAGCTTGACGCTGGCTCGCGACCGGTTCGGCGAGAAACCCCTATATTATGGCTGGGCGGGCGGCATGTTCGCGTTCGCGTCCGAACTCGGTGCGATCCGCGCGCTGCCGGGCTTCGACAACCCGGTCGATCGCTCGGCGCTGTCGTCGCTGCTGTCGCGGACGTACATCCCGTGTCCTCAATCGATCTACCAAGGCATCTTCAAGCTGCCCCCGGCGACGATGGTGACGTTCGCGCCCGGTGCGGTTGCTCAATCACGCACCGAACCCTTTGCCGAAGGACTGCACGACGGCGTTACGCTCGCGTCGTACTGGTCATACCGCGATGTCGTACGCGGCGGGGTGTCGGATCCCTATGCCAGCGAAGGCGAAGCGATCGAGGCTGTCGAGGCCGCACTTTCGACCGCGGTCGCGGGGCAGGCGATCGCCGACGTGCCGGTCGGCGCGTTCCTGTCGGGCGGGTTCGATTCCTCGACCGTCGTCGCGCTCTACCAAGCTGCGGCACACGGCAAGATCCGCACCTTCTCGATCGGGTTCGAGGAGGCAGGGTTCGACGAGGCGGTCTATGCCCGCGAGGTCGCACGGCATTTCGGTACCGAGCACCATGAAATGTATGTCGGCGCGGCGGATGCGATCGCAGTCATCCCGCGGCTGCCGACGATGTACGGTGAGCCGTTCGCGGATTCCTCGGCGCTTCCCACGCATCTGGTCAGCGCGTTCGCGCGCAAGCACGTCACCGTCGCGCTGTCGGGTGATGGCGGCGACGAGCTGTTCGGGGGGTATAATCGTTATCTTCATGCGCCGCGGCTGTGGCGCGCGCTGGCACCGCTTCCGCATCCGCTGCGCCGCCTCGTCGCGGGGGCGGGGGCGCAGCTGCCCGATGCTGCGTGGAACGCGCTTGGCGGCATCGCCGCGCGCAAACGGCGCCCGCCGTTCTTTGGGGGCAAGGTACGCAAGGCGTTGCGGACGGCTGCCGACGCACGCGGGCTCGATGACGTCTTCGCTTCGTTGCTCGACGAATGGCATCTCGCGGCCACCCCCGTGCTCGATACCGACGGTCGGCGCCGTCCGCCGCTCGATCTCGATATACCTGAAGCATCCGATGCGGTGCGGATGATGTACGCGGATGCGACGAGCTACATGCCCGATGACATTCTGGCCAAGGTCGATCGCGCGGCGATGGCCGTCAGCCTGGAGACGCGGGTGCCGTTTCTGGACCATCACGTTGCAGCCGCGGCTGCCCGCGTACCGATCGACCAGAAAATCGTCGGCAACAGCACCAAGCATGTCCTGCGACAGGTTCTCTATCGGCATGCACCTCGCGAGATGTTCGAGCGACCCAAGGCGGGGTTCGCGATGCCGGTCGGGCAATGGCTTCGCGGCCCCCTGCGGGATTGGGCGGAGGACCTGCTCGATCCTGTCCGGATGCGACAGGAAGGCTATCTTGACCCCGCACCGATCCAGCTGCGTTGGCAGCGCCATCTTGCCGGCACCGCCGAAGACACGCCGGCCTTGTGGGCAGTGCTGATGTTCCAGGCGTGGTTGCGGCAGGGCGGCGCGGCGCCGGGCAGCGCGTGAGCGACGCGGAGACGGGGCGGGTGCCGCAGGCCCGCCGAACGATCGTTCTGTCGATCAACACGAGCTGGAACATCGTCAATTTTCGCAGCAATCTGATCGTGCGGTTGCAGCGCGAGGGCTATGACGTCGTCGCGCTGGCACCGCGCGATGCGCATAGCGACGCGCTCGTCGCGATGGGCGTGCGGTATTTCCCGGTCGATATCGACAGCAAGGGCCTGTCGCCGGTCCACGACCTGAAGCTCGCCGCGCACTATTACCGCATTCTGAAGGCGTTGCGCCCGGTCGCGTTCCTTGGCTGGACGATCAAGCCCAACGTCTATGGGTCGCTTGCCGCGCATGCGCTCGGCATCCCGGTCATCAACAACATCTCCGGCCTCGGCACTGCGTTCATCAAGATCGGGCTGCTGACCCGTATCGTGCGGATGCTCTATCGCACGGCATTGGCACGGTCCTCGACGGTGTTCTTCCAGAACCGGCACGACCGCGACCTGTTCGTCGCGCAGCGGCTGG
>Ga0308164_10004860_pt1 | contig 11130 bp, 9 predicted proteins | sample PhyTR2_FD_201031 | JGI IMG/M metagenome (GOLD analysis project Ga0308164, IMG submission 201031) | Phyllosphere microbial communities from UC Gill Tract Community Farm, Albany, California, United States - DLSLT.R2 | ecosystem: Host-associated > Plants > Phyllosphere > Unclassified | place: USA... | reverse complement strand
CATCGACAGCTTGTGAGGGAGCGAAGAGGAAGAGGACGCACTGTACGCCTCGCGGATGAGGCTGTTGATGCCGAGGCGGCACACCCAGAGGAGGTCGAGCTCCTGGCGGCCGGTGAAGAGCTCGGCGCACACGTACAGGTCCGGGTTGACCTCGCGCGCTTTGTCCATGAGGTACTCGCCGACGTGGATCGGCGTCGAGTGCGAGTTGTCGAGGCGGAACCCGTCGAACATGCCGGCGAGCTGCTCGACGTAGTGGGCCATGTGGTCCCACAGCCACGGGTTGTCGTCGCGCCCGGCGCCGTACCGCAGCTTGACGCAGTCGCCCCACACGATGAGGTCGCGGCGGATGTAGGTGCGCGAGCCGGGCGACGCAAAGTCGAGGAGCGGGTCGGCGTCCCAGATCCAGCCGTTATTGGCGAGCGCGAGCAGGCTCGGGTCGTGCTTGGCGGTCGTCGAGTTCTTGGGGAGGCGGGTGAAGAGCGACTCGACGAGCGGCGACCTGTGCGCGAGGAAGAGAGGGAGGTTGAGAAGGAAGGGGTCAGTGCGCGCGCTCCTCTCGAGCTCGACGATGAGGCAAAGGGGACGCACTTGTCGGTGATGGGGCCCTTGCGAGGGCCGTGCTCGTCGATCCGAGTGTACTTGACGCGGTTCTTGGTGTTGTCGAGGATCGCCTTGGTGTCCTCGTCGAACTGCTTGTACCGGTCGACGTTGAGCACGTCGAGGAGGCGCGCCACCTCGTCGGCGGCGAGGTCGGTCGCGCTCTCGGACCCAGGCGCGATCGCGAGGTGCTCGGCGATGAAGGCGACGGCGCGAGGGAGGTCGAGCTGGGCGTGGAAGCGCTGGCCGAGGTGCGACCAGTTCTCGGGCAGGCACGTCTCGGCGAAGCGGGCCGCACGAGCCTCGATGCTGAGGCTCGTCAGGTCGGTGCCGCGGCCCTGAGGCGGGGCGGTCGTGCTCTTGTCGGCGGCCGAGGCGGTCCAAGCGTCGCGGAAGAGGGCCTTCTGCCCGGCGACGTCGAGCGCGTAGAACTCGTACAGCTTGAGCGAGGGGAGGACCTTGTGCTCGATGTGCGACATGATGGCGTCGAGGTCGGCGTCCGTGTTGAGCGTCGTCGGGAGGCCGAGCGAGGCGAGGTTGCGCGACAGGTCGAGCAGGGCGTCGTCGAGCTCGAGCGCGCCGGCGAGGTGGGGCGACGAGTGGACCGAGTAGCCTGCGAGCACGACGTACAGGGTCAGGATCGTGCTCACGCGCACGAGGAGGAGCGAGAGGAGGACGCACCGGCTTCAGGGTGCTCCTCGAGCCAGTGCGAGTTGTTCGCCGTGTGGTTCAGGACGACGTCCATCATGCCGAGCATGCCCCACTCCTTGCGGATGCGGCCGACGAGGTTCTTGATCGCCTCGTTCTTGGCCTCCTTGCCCTTCTTGACGGTCGCCGCGTCGAACAGGTCGTCGCTCATCTCGAGCTGGTCGAAGATCGAGTATGGCGAGTTGCTCTCGCCGCGCTGCTGGAGCGGCGTGTAGTGGATCATGTTGTAGCCGCGCTGGCTCATGACGTCGAGGTGCGGCTCCCACTCGGGCAGCGTGCCCATCCACTTGGCGATGACGGTCTGGATGACGAGGCCGTCGAGCGGGAGCGCGACCTCGTTGGCCGACGCCGAGACGACGCCGCCCTTGCCGACGGGGAGGACGGCGTGCGTCTCCGGGTCGAGGATCGACGAGCGCGCCGGGATGCGCAGGACCGGGTCGACGACGAAGTAGCCCAACTCGGAGCGCGTGCGCTCGTTGGACGCCGAGTCGTACTCGACAAAGTACGAGAACGCGCCCGCCTTGGTGATCTGCTCGGCGTTGTTCCTGCGTCAGCTCGCCTTCTTCCTTGAGCGGGTGCAGAGAAAAAGGACGCACAGGGAGGTCAATCTCGAAGGGCTTGCTAAAGTCTTGAGGAAGCCTGCAGGAGGAGGGCGAGCTCGTCAGCTGTGAGGCTCGCAGCGAGCGAAGGGGGACAGTACTGGACGCACCTGACGCTCGAGAACCGGTCGCGCTTGAAGTGGCCGCCGTCGAGGGGAAAGTTGGTCTGCAGGACGCCGTTCCTGCTCGCGGCGGTGCCGGCGTCGATCGTGATCCGGAGCACGTACGGGTTGGTAGGCGGCGGGAGGCGGAGGAGCTGTGGTGCAGAGCAGGGGACAGGAGTCAGCGGGGCCGAGCGCGGGGTCGGCCTGGAGGATAGCGAGCTCGGGGGACGAGGGGGAGGAGAGCGGAGGGACGAGGGCGCACCGTCTTGCCCTTGGCGGGCGAGCCGTCGTTCTCGAGCGTGACGGCGTACACGACGAGGTCCTTCTTGACCTGGTCGACCGGCGGCGCGCTCGAGTCCTTCTTCGAGGCCGCGAGCGAGGCGGCTGGAGTCGGCGCCGACGAGGTCGAGCTGGGCGAGGCGGCTGACGAGGTGGGGAGCGCGCTCGAGACGGCCTGCGCCGCCTTGTTGAGAGCTGACTTGAGTGCAGCCATGGCCGGCGTGAACGAGAGTGTGTGGTGGTGGGAGGAGGAGGAGCGAGGGGAGCGAGAAGGCGAGCGACCCGATCATCTCCCTGACGAGGCTCCAGCGGCCGAGTCCGGGGTGAATCACCTTTTCCTGGCTGTTGCTGCACAGAGTCGAACATGAACAACACGCAGCGATGCAGACGGTACAGCCCCGAGAGATAGCCAACTACGAACACTGCGCCTCGTACTCGGCCCTCGCCTCCTCCTTCCGGAGCTGCTCCCCACCCGCCGCCGGCGCGAGCTTCTCGACGTACTTGGGCGGGAGCGACTGGAGGCACGGCGCGGCGAACAGCGTGCCGCGGAAGAAGCCGATCGTCGTCGGGACGAAGACGACGATCCACAGCGAGAAGACGCTGAAGGTCATAATGGTCGCGCACACCCTGCGAGGCGACGAGGAGGGACAGGGTCAGCTCACGGTTGCAGGAGAGGGCGCGAGGGAGAGCGACGCACTTGAAGAACATGGCGTCGAAGACGGTCGCAAGCGAGAACGTCAGGAGCGTCAGCGAGCCGAGCGGGACTGCGGGTTGAGAAGGTCAGCTCGTTCGCGCTCGACCCGCCTCTCGTAGAAGAGGCAGAGTAGGACGCACACGTAAAGGCCCACCAGCCCATGTTGAAGATGGCCGTCTTGGACCCGGTGTCGGTCTGGCGGAACTGTGCGGCGATGCTGACGATGGCGAGGAAGGCGAACCAGATCCCGAGCCTGCGCCGACGCAGCGCCTCACAGTCAGCTCGCGCTCGACGAGGGCGCCAAGCAGACAGTGCGTGAGTGGGACGACGCACCCCCAGAGCAAGAGGCCGAGCATGACGGCCGCGCCGAGCATCGGGTGCCCGAGCGAGGCGAGGTAGGGCTTGTCGGCTGCGAGGCGAGGGAACAGGTCTACGGCGACGTGGCCGAGCTCGATCATGGCGAAGCCGCCCTGACCGATCGGGCCGACCGGGAGCTGCGAGCGTGCAAGGTCTGCGTCAGCCTCGAGCGCGCAGGAGTGGAAGGAAGGGGTGAGGGGACCGAGCGGCGCACCCAGCTCGAGACGACGACCTCTCGTGGCGGGAGGTGGTGCAGGATGAGGCGCTGGAGGTACAGGACGATGACGGCCGCGGCGAGGAGCATGCCGATGCCGCCGCACAAATATGACGCGATGAAGAGCGTGAGGCAGTAGGTCGTGCGGCCCTCGAGGAGGAGGAGCTTGCACAGCGTCGAGCCGACGGCGGCCTCGGTGATGAGAGGCACTGCACGAGAGGGGAAGCGTCAGTTCTGGTCCTGTACAGGCGAGGCGAGCGCAAGAGGAGGGGGGACGCACCGATCGGGAGGAGCCACGCCGCAGTCATCGTCTCGGCCGCGTGCTGGTGCTGGGTGAACATGATGAACGGCACGCCGAACGCCGTCAGGATCGACATGGCTGCGAGCGTGAGACGAGGAGGGGTCAGCGACGGCGCGAGCAGGACACAGTCGCACCGAGAGGGAGAGGGCGACGACGCACCGACCGAGATCCAGTACAGGACGAGCGCCGCGTCGAGGGTGTTGAGGCCGTACTCGTGCCCGGTTGCAGCGATGCCCGACACGATCGTGACGAAGCCCATGGCTGCGCGGGAACGAGGAGGCGCGCTCGAGAGAGGGTCAGCGTCTGAGCCTGCGAGCCGTTCCGGCCGATCAAGAAGGGCGCGAGGGAAAGGCCGACGCACGGATGCAACCGAGGAAGAGCGAGTGCGTCTCGTGGCGGATCATGGCGAGGAAGATGCGCGGGTAGAGGGCGTAGCGGGCGATGGTGAGGGCCGAGAAGGCGGCGAAGAGGACCATGTCGAGGAGGAGGAAGGCCGAGCCAATGGCACGGAAGGCGGCGTGCGACGAGCGCCATGGGAGAAGGAACAGGAGTGTGTTGACGATGCCGGTGCCCTGCAGGAGCGCGAAGGAGAGTCAGTGAGCGGTAGCGCGAGGAAGATGCGCATGGGGGACGAGGCGGTGCTGGCTCGTCGCCGCCTTGCTCGACCGGGAGGGATACGCACCATGGTGACCGAGAACCAGCTTGCAGTCTGTTTCCGCGGGGCAGAGAGGCGTCCGGGAGGGATGGCGAGGAGGTAAGAGTCAGCCGAAGTGGTCGAGGCGGGGGAGGAGGGGACGAGGGAGGGAGAGGGACGCACAAAGCGCAGGGCGCGGAGGCGGATCCCCCTGGCCTTGTCGGCGAACAGAGGGTGAGTGAGTCTGCGGGTCGGTGCGTTGCTCGGGTGCTTGTCGGCCGTGTGAGCTTGCGATGAGCGACTCGGCGAGACGAGCGTCTGCTCGCCGTGGCCGTTGCTCGTCTGGGCCTGCGGCGGGCTTGCTGGTCGGGGTGGGTGTTGTGGCTGCATGGTCGCACAGCTATGTGGACCAGCACAGCGAGAGTGTGCGAGTGGCAGCCGTGAGAACCTCGCCGCCGTGCTCCGCGGAGACGAGGATGAGGGCGAGGTCGCTCGCCATCCGCTGCCGTCAGCTCGCCATCCGCCAGCCGTTGGCACAGACTCAGTCCTCGTACACGGATCCGGCCAGCTCCCGCGCGCGTGCACCGCCCCACCCTCCGTCGAGCGCGCTCCCCCCTCCCTCCCCCCTTGGTCGACGCGCCGCATCTCCGCTCGACCCCTCGGCCCTCGCCCGCCTCGCTCAACGAGATCCACCGCGACCGCGACCCACACTCGCACCGCCGACTGCCACCACCGCCATCCACTCGCCGGCAGAGCACACCGCGACAGAGGGTGAGTCCCTCCCCCTCCTCCACCTCCAGCTCATCAGGCGACGACGACCACCTCTCCCTCGCCCTCGTGCGTGCTCGTGCACGCGCTTGCCGTAGCTTTGGTGTCCCTGGACCTGTCCTGCAGCAGTCGCAAGCTCTGGGTCCCGGTGCTGACCCTCTCCTCCTCCCGACCCGCCTCTCGTCTCTCGCAGACTCGCACCACGGCCTCAGCCTCGCTCAAGACGGTGGAAGCATAGACGGGCGCAGCACCAGTGAGTCCACCGACCTGGTGACACCGTCGCACGCGCCTGTACTGACTCTTGCTCCACGACAGCTCTACCCTCCCCTCGGCCCCACCCCGCTCCCCTCGTGCGACGACCGCCTCGCCAGGCCACCCTCCGTCTCGCCTGCGCCGCGCATCGACTTTTCCACCCGCGATGCCGGTCGACCCTTCCGCCATCACCATCTCGTCCCTCCTCGCCGACCACCACAACGACCCGCACCGCGCCCTCGCGACCCTCGTCTCGCGCTACAACCGCCTCGCGGCCGACCACGCCACGCTCCGTCAGGACAAGGACGCCGCCGTCCAGGCCTCGGAGCGCGCCGCGCAGGAGAACCAGCAGCTGTGGCGCTCGCTCAAGGCGCTCGGGAGCGCGTCGAGCCCGCGCCCGTCGGCCCTCCGCCAGAACTCGGACCACTCGGCCGCCCAGGGCGTGCGCGGCCTCGGCCTCGAGACGCCGAGCTCGAGGGGCCTGAGGAGGGGCCCCTCGAGCGAGTCCAACTCGGCGCGGCTCGACCTCCCGAGCTTGTCGGCGTCGTTCGGCGGCGGCGGCGGCGGCGCGAGCGGCAGCAGCGGCGCGACCTCGCAGCACTCGTCGCCGCGCGCCGACGCCGACTTTGCTTCGTCCTTCTCGGCATCGCACGACGGCGCGCCGCGCTCGGCCGAGCCCAGCCCGCGCTTTGCGGCCGCGGCCCAGTTCAGCAGTCCGGCGGGCCGCGCCAAAGCCGCGACGCCGCCGCCGTCGCACGGCTCGCCGCGGGCGCACGACGCGCTCGCAGCTTCGGGCTTGCGCAAGGCGAGCTCGCTCGACCTCGGGCGCGCCGGGCCCGACGCAGCAGCAGCGGCGGCGGCGGGCGCAGCGGGAGGTGCGAGCGCGGCGGCGCCTGCGAGCCCGGGCGAGGGGCTGAGGATGCCGCACGACGAGCAGCTCTTGCCGAGGACGCCGCCGCAGGGCGACAAGGCGTTTGACCCGCGCAGGAGGAGGTCGAGCCCGAGGATGATGACGGGCAGCTCGAGCATGCCGATGCTCTCGGACCCGGCCATGGACCGGTGCGTCCTCTTTCTCTCCAGCTCACTCTGCATCCGTGCCAGGCGGCGGCTGACTTCGAGAACCCGCTCGCAGCCGCCTCCTCCCTTCGATCCAGCCCGTCAGCCCTTTCTTCGTCGGCGGCAGCAACGGCGGCGACGACAGCGGCTCGCGCAGCGCCTCGTCGCGCGACCCCAACTCGGCATCGTCGTCAGCCGGCGAGCACCTCCAGCAGCAGCTGCACCACCCCTCGGGCCGCACGGCCGACCTCGCCTCGTCCCGCCGCGACCGCACCTTCTCGACCAACTCGTCGAGCTCGCTCGCCAACTCGGCCTTCCCCGACCCGGCTTCGTCGTCCTCGCCGCGCTCGGCAACGTCCCTTCTCCAGGATTCGACCTACAGCATGCGCGAGCGCCGCCCGTCGGCCCCGAGCAGCCGCCTCGCGCACGCCGCGCTGGGACCTCACGACCCGGACCCGGGCGCATCCACGAGCGCCAGCGCACCCTCGAGCCGGCGCCCGTCGGCGCTCAACTTTGGCGGCGCTCAGCTCGCGGCGCAGCAGCAGCAGGCGCCCGCACCGCCGCCGCATCCGCCTCGGACACCGACGCTCCGCCCTGCGGCGCCACCCGCGCCGCCGAGCTTGACGCCGGCGCAGCTGCCGCAGGCTCGGGTGCGCGTCGCGTCGAGCAACATCCGCCTGAGCGAGCGCGGCAAGGAGGTCGTCTCGTTCGTCGTCGACGTCGAGCTGCCAGCGTCCTCGTCCGGCTCGTCGGCGCCGGCCGACCCAGCAGCAGCAGGCGACGCTCAGCGATGGCGCGTCGAGAAGAAGTACGCCGACGTGCTCGCGCTCGATGTCGCTGTGCGCGGCAGGGCGAGCCGGTCCGAGGCAAAGAGCCTCGCGAGCTTGCCCGACAAGAACCTGTTCAAGGACCACGCGCCGCACAAGAGCGACCAGCGCAAGGTGCGTCTTGATCTCATCCTCTCTCGCGCTGTCTCTGCCTGTCGTTCGTCGCTGACTCGCCCTTCCACGCTCGCAGGCCCTCGTCGAGCGGTACCTCCAGACGCTCGTCGCCCTCTCGCTCAAGGACCGCTCGCCCGTCTGCGCCTTCCTCACGTCCGACGTCGTCATCGACCCGCCGACGACGCCCTCCTCGGCGCACGGCGCGATGGAGGGCTGGTTGACCAAGCGCGGGCGCAACTTTGGCGGGTGGCAGACGCGGTTCTACGTCCTCACGCCGGGCAGCGCGCTCGCCTACTACGATGCTGTGCGTCCCCGATTCTCTCTTCAGCTCTCTTCCTTTGACCTCGTTGTGAAAGAGGCTGACTCGGCGCTCATCGTCTCGCAGCCCGGCGGCAACAAGCTCGGCGAGATCCCGCTCCAGGCGGCCGCGATCGGCCGTCAGTCCTCCTCTCGCGCTCAGCCGACAACGTCCTCGTCTTCCTCCTCGTCGACCTCGGGCGCCAACGCTGGCAACGACGCCGACGACGCATACCTGCACGCCTTCCTCATCCGCACCCAGAGCGACGAGAAGCACGGCCACCACGAGGCCGACCACATCCTGTGCGCCGAGAACGACGAGCAGCGCGACCGATGGGTCCAGGCCCTGACGACGCTGCAGCCTCGAGGCGCCGGCGCCGGCTCGTCTTCGGCCAAGGCGGGCGACAAGGACCGCGAGCGGGCGCTCCCCGACGCCCCCTCGGCGCCGCCGTCCGTCCCGACCGTCGTTTCGACCGAGCCCGACTCGCCTGCGCAGCCGAGCGCGCCCAAGGAGCGACGGCGCTCGGGCTCGGGCCCGCCGTCGAGCACGAGCGCGCTTGCCGAGCAGGGCGGTAGCAGCGGCGGCGGTCTCTCGGTGCGGTCGGCCGGCGAGCAGGGCCTCCCGCCGAGCGTGTCGCTCCCGAGCGACCTGCACGCGCTCGCGCGGGGCATGCCTGCGCTCGAGGGCGGCGCGAGCGCCAAGAAGATCGCGACCATCTCGGAGGCGAACGAGGTGGGCTCGGCGTCGGGCTCGTCTGGCTCGTCGGCAGCACGGTCGACGGGCAACAAGCTCCAGGCGCCGTCGTCTCGTCGGCCGTCGGGTGACCGACCGCTGAGCCCGTCGCGCACCGAGTCGCCGAGCTCGTCGGGCGCACCTCATCCTCCACCGCCGCCGGCACCGCCTCAGCCCTCGGCCTCGTCGTCGACCAAGTACAGCGCGAGCGACGTTTCGGGCCCGATGAACGCCGTGCCGCTACCGTCCGGCTACGACTTCAAGAAAGCCGAGCGCCAGAAGAAGACCAAGTCGAGCTTCTGGAACTTTGCGTCGCGCGGCAGCAGCGCGCACAACTCGAGCGGCGGCGACCGCAACTCTGCGTCGAGCCCTGGTGGGCACGCGCCGCCGGCGAGGCCCGTCTTTGGCGTGCCGCTGCCCGAGGCGGTCGCCATATCAAGGATCCGACCCGGGCTCGAGCTGCCCGCCATCGTCTACCGCTGCGTCGAGTACCTCGAGGCCAAGGTGCGCCCCCTCTCCCTTCTTCTCGTCGAGATACGCCGACCGATACTGACTCTTTGCAACACCTGCGCGCAGAACGCCGAGCACGAGGAGGGCATCTTCCGCCTGTCGGGCTCGGCCAACGTGATCCGCCTTCTCAAGGAGCGCTTCAACGCCGAGGGCGACGTCAACCTCTTGCAGAGCGCCGACTACTACGACCCGCACGCCGTCGCCGGCCTCCTCAAGCAGTACCTGCGCGAGCTGCCCGACCACTTGCTCACGCGCGAGCTGCACAACGAGTTCTTGCGCGTCATCGGTGCGTCCCTCCCGCCCTCTCTTTGACCCTCTGGAGCGGGCTGCGGTATTGAATCGTCGCTCGAGCAGATCTGCGCGACCGGCGAGACCGGGTCAACGCCCTCGGCAAGCTCGTCGCCCGCCTGCCGATCGAGGAGTACACCTTGTTCCGCTTCTTGTGCGTCGTCGCCCGCCCTCTTCTCCACTCTCCTGGACTCATGACTGACTCGGCTCCTTGCTCGCAGCTTCGCGCACCTGTGCCTGATCGCGCAAAACGCCGACACGTCCAAGATGAACCTTCGCAACCTCGGCATCGTCTTCGCGCCGACGCTCGCCATCCCACAGCCGCTCTTCTCCCTCTTCCTCGTCGAGTTCGACGTGCGTTACGCTCTTTCTCTGCCTCACTTTCGTCTACCTTACGTCACCGCGACTGACGTCGGCCTTCTGCTCGCAGCTCATCTTCGCCGTCGAGACCGAGACGGGCGCCGCACGGCCCATCATGGTCGGCGAGGAGCCCTCGACGCTCGACGCTGCATCGATGGCGGGCTCGGGTGCCGACAAGAGCCCGAGGTCGGGCGGCAACCGCAACTCACAGCTGTACGAGGCGTCGGGCGCGGGCGAGCTCGAGCAGAAGCTCGAGAAGCTGCGAGGTGCGTCCCTCTCGCTCTCTTTCCTACTCAGACGTCTTCCTCGACCGGTCACTGACGTCTCGAGCATGTCGCGCGCGCAGAGAACGACGAGGGGGACGACTTGCCCGCCGAGAGCGGCCGACCCGGACCCGACGCGGCCGACCACGTCGGGCCTCCCGCCGGCGAGCAAGGTCCGCCCGCCGAGGCGTACGAGCAGTCGCACAACAATGGGCCGCTTGGCGCACCACTGCGTAGCCCGGGCTTGCCCGTGTCGCCTCGACCCGGCGCGACCTTCTGAGCGCGCCGACGCCCGAACCCGCCTTTCGATCTTCCCCTCCTCCTTCTCTCTGCGACAGATACCACCTCTCCGTCCCCATCGCTGTTGATACCCCTGCCCTCTCTACTTCGTGTGCACTGCCCTCTCTCGTGAGCTCCGTCCAGCTAGCAGTCGCACTCGTAATCCTCTCGCCGTCCGCTCTCGTTCCTTTCAACGTGTGCGAGAGTGCGAGGAATGTGCAGTGCATAGCAGAGAGTAAACGCGATAGAGCTTGGCAGTACCAACAACAAAGACGAGACGACGAGAGGGAGCAGGGGAGGAGGGAGAGGAAGAGAGGGTCCGTGCGCCGCCGCTCACTCATCGTCCTGCGCGCCCGCCCACATCTGGTACAGCGCAAAGCTGCTCTGATCGCGCGCATGAGCGAGGCTGCTGTTGCTGTTGCTCTCCTTGGCGGCCTCCCTCGGCTTGGTCGGCAGCGAATGCGGCGGCGGCGGCGGCGAGCCGTGCACCTTGGCCTGGCTGCTGACGGTCGGCGCGTCAAACCTCGCCGACGGGAGCGGCGTCGTCGCACGCAGCGGCTGCGCATGCAGGTGCGGCGAGCGCGCCTGGGCGTGCGAGTGGTGGTGCGGGTGCGAGTGGTGGTGCGGGTGCGGGACGGGCGTCTCGGCTCGGAGGCGGGTGCCGAACTTGGCGGAGGAGGGCTGCGCGAGCGAGGGCGACATGGACGAGGGCGAGGGCGAGGGCGCGCGCTTCGAGTGCTTCGAGGGCGAGAGGAAGGAGCGAGGCGGGGCGAGGATCGGCTGGGGCGAGTCGGCGTCGTAGCGGAAGCTGCAAACGAGAAGAGAAGCTCGTCAGGATGGCTGAAGGAGGCGCGCGAACGAGAGGCAAAGGGACGCACCTCATGCGACTCTCCACA
>Ga0308164_10004858_pt1 | contig 11136 bp, 9 predicted proteins | sample PhyTR2_FD_201031 | JGI IMG/M metagenome (GOLD analysis project Ga0308164, IMG submission 201031) | Phyllosphere microbial communities from UC Gill Tract Community Farm, Albany, California, United States - DLSLT.R2 | ecosystem: Host-associated > Plants > Phyllosphere > Unclassified | place: USA... | reverse complement strand
GTCCGTTATACGGCAAGATTCTTCGGCAGACGGCGCATCACTTCCACTGCAAAGAGCTGGCGGATTATACAGACTGTAAAAATAACCTCAACCGGATTTTTTGTTCACATTCTGTTTATTGCCTGCGGGGCGTGGATTGGCGGATATTTACCCTCTTAGCACAAAGCCATCATGGGTGCCCTGCCAAGGGCCCCCAAGTAACGAGGCTGGACAGTTCTGGCAAAAAATAAGACGATCCAGCCGTTGCTTGACCATTTACCCATATAAGAATAACGATTATGCCGATCCAACACGCCACTCTTCTGCGCCGCGTAAGCATCCTGACCACGGACAAGATGTTTGCCTCCACTGTCATGCAGGCCAAGGATTTCTTCCACTTGGCGAGCCTGCGCTACAGCAAGCAACTGGGCAATGGCCTGGTACCCGCCTTCGAAACGCGCCTGGTCAGCCCGGACGGGCTTTCGGTCAGCAGCTTCAGCGATGTCACCCTGCCGGTCGACGGCGCGCTCTGCCAGAGCGACATCATCGTCATCCCGGCCTTCTGGGACGATTTTGAAACCCTCTGCCAGCGTTACCCACAGATCCTGCCGTGGTTGCGCGAGCAGCACGCCAACGGTGCCGTACTCTGCGCCGAAGCCACCGGCGTCTACTGGCTTGCCGAAGCCGGCTTGCTGGACGGCAAGGAAGCGACGACCTACTGGCGCTTTTTCAGCGCATTCGCCGAGCGCTATCCCAAGGTCCTGCTCAATCAGGAAAAGCACCTGACCGACGCCGACAACGTGTATTGCGCGGGCGGCACGACCTCGGCCTGCGATCTGTACATTTATCTGATCGAGCGCTTCTGCGGCGCAAATGTCGCCCAGGCCGTCGCCCGCGACATCCTCTATGAAGTGCGTCGCACCTACTCGCCGGGGCGAATCGGTTTTGGCGGTCAGAAGCTTCATCAGGACGTGGTCATTCTGCAGATCCAGCACTGGCTGGAAGAGCACTTTGCCGACAAGTTCCGCTTTGAAGACGTGGCCCGTGAGCACGGCATGAGCATTCGCAATTTCATGCGCCGCTTTCAGACCGCCACAGGCGACAAGCCGCTGCATTACCTGCAACGGCTGCGGATCGAAACTGCAAAGGGATTGCTGTCGGGGACGCGCAAGAGCATCAAGACCATCAGCTACGAAGTGGGCTACGACGACGCCAGCTTCTTTGCCCGACTGTTCCGCCAGCACACCGAGCTGTCACCCAATCAGTATCGGCAACAGTTCGAGGGTCAGAGGGAGAAGCTATAAGCTGCAAGCTGCAAGCTGCAAGCTGCAAGAGCCTGGGCTTTTAGCTTGCGGCTTGCAGCTTGAAACTTGCCGCTGCGACTAGGGCTTGTGCGCCCGCGAGAGGAACTCGTGGGATTGCATTTCCAGCAGACGGCTGAGGGTGCGCTGAAACTCGAACATCAACCGGCCACCGGTGTACAGGTCCTTCAATTCGACCTCGGCCGAGATGATCAGCTTGACGTTGCGATCGTAGAACTCGTCGACCATGTTGATGAAGCGTCGGGCGATGTCGTCAGTGGCGACGTCCATCTGCTCGACGCCGCTGATCAGCACGGCATGGAAGATCTTGCCCAGCTCGATGTAGTCGTTCTGACTGCGCGGGCCGTCGCACAACTCACGGAAGTCGAACCACGCCACATCGTCACAGGTGCGCAGCGCACGGATCTCGCGGTTTTCGATCATCAACACATCGTTTTCGATGGTTTCCGCGCAATCCGGAGTCAGCGCCTTGAAGCTTTTACGCAGGCTCTCCTGTGCAACTTCGTTGAGCGGGAAATGGAACAGTTCAGCCTGCTCCAGGTGACGCAGACGGTAATCGACGCCACTGTCGACGTTGACGATGTCGGTGTTCTGCTTGATCAGCGCGATAGCCGGCAGGAAGCGCGCCCGCTGCAGGCCGTCCTTGTACAGGCCGTCCGGAACGATGTTGGAAGTGGCCACCAGCGTCACGCCATTCTTGAACAGCTCTTCCATCAGCGTGCCGAGGATCATGGCATCGGTAATATCGGAGACAAAAAACTCGTCGAAACAGATGACCCGCGCCTCATCGGAAAAACGCCTGGCGATGATCGTCAGCGGGTTTTTCTCGCCCTTGAGGGTCTTCATCTCTTCGTGCACGCGCTTCATGAAGCGGTGGAAGTGCGTACGGACCTTGTCCTGAAACGGCAGTGCGTCGAAGAACGTATCGACCAGATACGTCTTGCCGCGGCCTACGCCACCCCAGAAGTACAGCCCCTTAACCAGCGTCTGCTCTTTCTTGCCGAACAGTTTGCCGAACAGGCCGGGCTTGCTGTCGTGAGCGGCGATCAGATCGTCGTACAGGCGCTGCAGATGACGCACAGCGTTTTCCTGCGCGGCATCGTGAAAGAAGTCCGGGCGTTTCAGATCAGCTTGATATCGTTCTAGGGGCGTCATAATTCGTTAGCAAGGCAACAAAAACGGGTCGTCACTGTAGCGACGACCCCGGGGATTGGCAATCAGTCCTGTTGAGAAGCGAGCGCCAGCTTGAGTGTTTCGATGGCGCTGTCGCGCGCGGCAGCGTCGGCGAATACCGGACTGTCCGCCACGCAGGCGCCGTCCAGCCACAGCGTGAAGCGATCGTCTTCGCTGCGCAGGTCCAGTTCGCCGCCCTGCTGCAACTGCTTGCTGACCACGCCTGCCGCCTTGCCATCGGCAAAATTGCGCGACAACAGCAACTGCTCGCCATCGGCTGCCAGCATACGGAAACGGAAGCTGCCGTCGTCTTCACGGAAGCTGACGAAACGAGCGCCCTTGCTGGCCTTCTTCTTGCCGGTGTCGGCGTTCTGCACCACGGTACGGAACGACCGAAGGCCTACCGCCTCGCGCAGTTCCTCAAGGAACGGGGTGGCGACACGTCGGGCTTTCTGCGCGCCAGCGAGCAGGATGTCTTCCAGATCGGCAGGACGCTCGATCAGCCCCAGGTACTTTTCACGGGGCTCGCTCAGCTGCGCATCCAGCAACGTGAACAGACGATTCTTGGCTTCACCCCAACCCAGGCCCTGCAACAGGTCAGCGCGGAATTCGGCGCACTGCTCGGCCGTCGAGAAGGCCTGATACAGAGTAAACAGATGCGAGGTGTCCGGGTCTTTCGCTTCGCCTGGGGCACGCGAGTCGGTGACGATACGCGATATCGCGCTTTTCATGTCCTTGGCACCGCTGAACAACGGGATGGTGTTGTCGTAGCTCTTGGACATCTTGCGACCGTCCAGACCTGGCAGCGTAGCCACGCTCTCTTCGATCAGTGCCTCGGGCATGACGAAGAATTCCTTGCCATTGCCGAACAGGTGATTGAAACGCTGACCGATGTCACGGGCCATTTCAACGTGCTGAATCTGGTCGCGACCTACCGGAACCTGATGCGCATTGAACATCAGGATGTCGGCAGCCATCAGCACCGGGTAGCTGTATAGACCCATGGTGATGCCTGCGTCCGGGTCTTCGCCACCTTCCACGTTCTTGTCCACCGACGCCTTGTAGGCGTGGGCGCGATTGAGTAGGCCCTTGGCCGCGACGCAGGTGAGCAGCCAGGTCAGTTCCGGGATTTCAGGAATGTCCGACTGGCGATAGAAGGTCACACGATCGACGTCCAGCCCCGCCGCCAGCCAGGTCGCGGCGATTTCCAGACGCGAGCGCTGAATGCGCAGCGGGTCATCGCATTTGATCAGCGCGTGGTAGTCGGCCAGAAAGTAGAACGAGTCGAAATCGCTCTGACGGCTGGCGACAATGGCCGGGCGAATGGCGCCCGCGTAGTTGCCCAGATGGGGAGTGCCGGTGGTCGTGATACCGGTCAGGATACGAGTGGTCATGGCAGGTCGCTTATCAATAGGATGCAATACGGGCTGCAATCAGCTGGAAAGTCGCGGCAGGAGCAGATCTTTCAGATCAGTAAGCTTGCCGTGAAAAAAGTGTCCGCATTCTGCCACTTTCAGCAGCTCATGGGGACGTTGCAACGCGGCGGACCATGCATAGACCGTCTCTGGGTCGATCACTTCGTCGTTCTCCGGCTGAATGATCGTCAGCGGGCAAGCCTTGGGCAGTACGCTCTGGTCCTCGAGGCGCGACGCCGCAGCCGCAATCAGAAACAGATGCGTGAGCTTTTCACCCTGCGCTTCCAGCCTGCCACCCAGGTTTGCAGCAACGTAGCCGCCAAAGGAAAATCCGAACAGGGTCATCGGCAGATCAGGATGTTGCGCCCGCAGCCATTGGGCGGCAGCCTGGGCATCATCGATCTCGCCTGGCCCGGCAACCGAGGTACCGGCACTGGCACCGACGCCGCGATAATTGAAGCGCAACGTGATCAAACCCTGATCGCGTGCGGTACGCTGCAACGTCGAGACGACTTTATTGAGCATCGTTCCGCCCTGTATCGGGTTAGGATGACAGATCAGTGCAACACCTCGGGCGTCGGGGACATCCTGATACAGCGCTTCGAGCTGGCCTTCAGGGCCATCGATAAATAATGGGGTTTCACGCATGAGCAAAACAGAACTCCGTGACCTCGAAATGGGTCGACTCGTCTAGCTGATTGTCTGCGGCATGCATATCAACGATACGTCGCGGGTATACAGCGCAGGTTCGAGCCGTTAACGTAAAGCAAAGCCGTTTATAGAGGAAGGACTCGTGGAACACTCGCTCTTAGTCTGGTTGTTGCCGACGCTCGCCCTGGTGGCCGGTGTCGTCATTGGTTTTCTGGTGGCACGCCTGCTGCCCAACACCGTTCCGAACAGCACCCAGCGCCAGCTGGATGACATTCAGGAGCGTTTCGACGCCTATCAGAACGAGGTAGTCACGCACTTCAACAGCACGGCCAATCTGGTCCAAAAGCTTTCACAGAGCTATCAGGACGTTCAGGAACACCTTGCCGAGGGCGCCAACCGTCTGGCTCTCGACGAGCTGACCCGCCAACGCCTGCTGGCCGCCCTGCACCCTGAGGCCAATCATGCGCACCGCGATCATCGCGACCGCCTGACCCCGCCACGCGACACTGAAACACCCAAGGATTACGCGCCCAAGTCGCCCAACTCCCCGGGCATGCTGGATGAGCATTACGGCTTGAAGAAGTAAGCTTTCGCAGCCACACAAAAAGCCCGCCGCAGAGAGCATCTGCGGCGGGCTTTTTTTGTAGGATCGAAACTGCAATCCCTTGCGGAGGCAAGCCCCCTGCCAAGGGATATGAATCAGATCGCGCCGCGGCTGCGCAGCAGATCCAGCACCTGCCTGACGCTTTCTTCGACGTTGAGTGTCTGTGTGTCGATCACCAGATCGGCATTCAGCGGCACGTCATACGGGAAGGACTCGCCAGGGATATTGTCGCCATCAGCGGCATACAGGCCCTGCGGATCACGCTCGCGGCAGACCGTTGGCGACGCCTGTACATAGACGGTGAGCAGGCGATCCTTGCCGATCAGCGCCTTGGCGCGCTCACGCCCTTCGGCATCCGGAGCAACGAATGCGGCCAGGGTCAACAGGCCGGCTTCGTTGAACTGACGCGCCACATGCGCGGCACGGCTCCAGTTCTCGGTACGACCTGCACGATCCTGTGGCAAGCCCTTGTTCAGGTCATGACGCAGGTTCTGACCGTCCAGTACATAGACCGCACGGCCCATGTCGAACAGCTTGCGCTCGACCGCATAGGCCAGCGTGCTTTTGCCCGCGCCGGAAAGGCCGCTGAACAACACGGTGGCCGGCTGCTGACCGAAGCGCTGCGCGCGCTCCTCAGTGGAGACGTGGGCCAGTTCGCCATGGTGCTGCGAGCCGCCACCTGAAACCGGCTTGGCGATGATCATGCCCGCCGCAACGGTGCCATTGGTCAAACGATCGATGACGATGAACGAACCCGTGGTGCGGTTGCTGCTGTAGCCGTCCAGCGCGATGGGCGCATCGAGGCTGACCTTGACACGGCCGATCTCGTTCAACTGCAACGAGCTGGCAGGGCCTTCCTCCAGTGTGTTCACATCGACCCGGTGGGTGATGCTGGCAATGGAGCCTGGCACATAGCTGGTGGCGCGCTTGATGTCGTACTTCTTGCCCGGCAGCATCGGTTCTTCGGCCATCCACACCAGCATGGCATCGAACGCATCGCTGACCTGCGGAACATTGTCGGCATGCACCAGCAGGTCACCACGGGAAATGTCGATCTCGTCTTCCATGGTCAGCGTCACCGCCTGACCCGGCCCCGCCTGCTCCAGCTCGCCTTCAAAGGTGACGATGGACTTCACACGGCTGCTCTTGCCCGACGGCAGCACGACGATCTCGTCGCCCTTGTGCACGATGCCGCTGGCCAGCGTACCGGCGAAACCACGGAAGTTCAGATTCGGACGGTTGACGTACTGCACAGGGAAACGCAGGTCCGCATAATTGCGGTCGCTGGCGATTTCGACCGTTTCGAGAATTTCCATCAGCGACTGGCCGGTGTACCAGGGCGAACGCTCGCTCTTGTTCACCACGTTGTCGCCCTTGAGCGCCGACATAGGTACAAAAGCCATGGTGGTCGGCTTGAACGCGATGCCGTCGGCAAACTTCAGGTAATCGGCCTTGATCGACTCGAAAACGCTTTCATCGAAGCCGTTGAGGTCCATCTTGTTGATGGCGACGACGATATGCTTGATGCCCAGCAGCGAGGCGATATAGCTGTGACGACGGGTCTGGGTCTGCACGCCGTAGCGGGCGTCCACCAGAATGATCGCCAGGTCACAGGTCGACGCACCCGTGGCCATGTTGCGGGTGTACTGCTCGTGGCCCGGAGTGTCGGCGATGATGAATTTGCGCTTGGCCGTGGAGAAATAGCGATAAGCGACATCGATGGTGATGCCCTGCTCCCGCTCGGCCTGCAGGCCATCCACCAGCAACGCCAGATCGACGTCATCACCCGTGGTACCGGACTTCTTCGAGTCACGGGTGATGGCTTCCAGGTGATCCTCGTAGATCATCTTGGAGTCGTGCAGCAAACGCCCGATCAGCGTGCTCTTGCCGTCATCGACGTTGCCACAGGTAAGAAAGCGCAGCATTTCCTTGCGTTCGTGCTGGCCCAGGTAGGCGAGGATGTCCTCGCTGATCAAATCAGATTGATGCGACATGTGACACCCCTTAGAAATAACCCTGACGTTTCTTTTCTTCCATCGAACCAGCGCCGTCATGGTCAATGACCCGGCCCTGGCGTTCGGAAGTTCGCGTCAGCAACATTTCCTGAATGATGTCGGTCAGGCTGGTCGCTTCGGACTCGACGGCACCGGTCAGCGGGTAGCAGCCCAGGGTGCGGAAACGGACCTTTTTCTTGACGATGCGCGACTTCTCTTCATCGGTGAGATGCTCGAGGATGCGCTCGTCGTCGATCATGATCAGCGTGCCGTTCTTCTCGATAACGTCGCGCTCGGCGGCGAAATACAGCGGCACGATCGGGATGCCTTCAAGGTAGATGTACTGCCAGATATCCAGCTCGGTCCAGTTGGAGAGCGGGAACACACGGATCGACTCACCTTTGTTGACGTTGCCGTTGTAGACGTTCCATAACTCGGGACGCTGGTTTTTCGGGTCCCAGCGGTGCTTGCTGTCGCGGAACGAGTAGACGCGTTCCTTGGCCCGGGACTTCTCTTCGTCGCGTCGGGCACCGCCAAAGGCGGCGTCGAAACCATGCTTGTCGAGCGCCTGCTTCAGGCCCTCGGTCTTCATGATGTCGGTGTGTTTGGCGCTGCCATGGGTGAACGGGTTGATGCCCTGCGCCACGCCATCGGGGTTGATGTGGGTGATCAGGTCCAGGCCCATTTCCTCGACCATCTGGTCGCGAAAGCGATACATCTCCTGGAATTTCCAGCGGGTATCGACGTGCATGACCGGGAATGGCAGTTTACCGGGGAAGAATGCCTTGCGCGCCAGGTGCAGCATCACGGCGGAATCTTTGCCGATCGAGTACAGCATCACCGGGTTATCGAACTCGGCGGCGACCTCGCGGATGATGTGGATGCTTTCCGCCTCCAGCTGTTTCAGATGCGTCAGTTTGTCAACCATGGCTACTCACGGATTGCGTTCGTTATGGACCGGGAAACCCCGGGGCGGCCAGCGGGCCGTATTCGAGCCGGGCACTTTAACATGCGTGATATCGCTAATCAGCGATGCAACTAGATCGAAACGATCTATGCATATGCCCTGCTGTTTGATCGTTCAAATCGGATTCGGACAGTCGATAAAGATATGCTCGAGCGCAAAGCGCCGCGCCAGGTAGTCGCCCAGTGCCTGAACGCCATAGCGCTCGGTGGCATGATGGCCGGCGGCGATGAAGCTGATGTCGTTCTCTCGTGCGCTATGAAACGTCTGCTCCGACGCTTCGCCACTGAGGAACAGGTCGACGCCCTCAAGCACCGCCTGATCGATGTAGTTCTGCCCCCCACCCGTGCACCAGCCGACACGGCGAATCATCTGACTGCCTTCGATGAGCAATGGCTCACGCCCCAGCGCGTCCTGCACGCGACGAGCGAAATCCCGCGCAGTCATGGGTTCGGACAGCGAACCGATCAGCCCGACCAAGCGCGGGTTTTCGGGGTCCAGAGGACCTTCGACCGTGATGTCCAGTTGACGCGCCAGTTGCACGTTGTTGCCCACCTCGGGATGCACATCCAGCGGCAGGTGGTAGGCCAGCAGGCTGATGTCATGCTTGAGCAAAGTTTTCAGGCGACGCTGCTTCATGCCGACGACACACGGGTTTTCGCCCTTCCAGAAATAACCGTGGTGGACCAGAACCAGATCAGCCTGAGCGTCGACTGCCGCGTCCAGCAGGGCCTGACTGGCCGTCACGCCACTGACGATGCGCATGACTTGCGGCCGCCCTTCGACCTGCAGGCCATTGGGGCAGTAATCCTGAATCCGGGCACTGTTCAGATAGCGGTCGGCTTCTTCGACCAGGGTGCTCAGGGCAACAGCCATAAAAGACTCCTAAATATGCAGTTCAGAGCTGCGTTGTACTCGTATAATGCCCGCCATTATGGCGCACCCGTGGCAAAACTTTCTGCGCCCGCAACCATCAGGACTTGTTAAATGTTCAAGGCACTGCGTTTTTTCGGCTGGCCATTGCTGGCTGGCGTGCTTATCGCCATGCTGATTATCCAGCGCTACCCGCAGTGGGTCGGCCTGCCGAGCCTGGATGTCAATCTGCAGCAGGCCCCACAGACCACCAATGTCATGCAAGGTCCGTCTTCCTATGCCGACGCGGTCATTGCCGCAGCGCCCGCGGTGGTCAACCTCTATACCACCAAGATGGTCAACAAGGGCAACAACCCGCTTTTCGAAGACCCGCAATTCAGACGTTTCTTCGGCGACAACACGCCCAAGCAGAAGCGCATGGAATCGAGCCTGGGTTCTGGCGTCATGATGAGCCCCGAAGGCTACATACTGACCAACAACCACGTCACCACCGGCGCGGACCAGATCGTGGTCGCGCTCAAAGACGGCCGCGAAACCATTGCCCGGGTCATCGGCAATGACCCGGAAACCGACCTGGCGGTGCTCAAGATCGACCTGAAAAACCTGCCGGCGATTACCATCGCGCGCTCTGACAGCATCCGCATCGGCGATGTGGCACTGGCGATCGGCAACCCGTTCGGGGTCGGCCAGACCGTGACCATGGGCATCATCAGTGCCACCGGGCGCAATCAATTGGGCCTCAACACCTACGAAGACTTCATTCAGACCGATGCGGCCATCAACCCGGGTAACTCGGGCGGTGCGCTGGTAGACGCCAGCGGCAATCTGATCGGTATCAATACCGCGATCTTTTCCAAGTCCGGCGGCTCGCAGGGCATCGGCTTCGCCATTCCGACCAAGCTGGCTATGGATGTCATGAAGTCGATCATCGAGCATGGTCAGGTCATTCGTGGCTGGCTGGGCATCGAAGTTCAACCTCTGACTCAGGAACTGGCCGAATCCTTCGGGCTGAAGGATCGTCCAGGTATCGTCGTGGCGGGCATCTTCCGCGACGGACCGGCGCAGAAAGCCGGGCTGCAACTGGGCGACGTGATCCTGAGCATCAATGGCGAACCTGCCGGCGACGGTCGTCGCTCGATGAACCAGGTGGCGCGCACCAAACCCAAGGACAAGATTGCTATCGACGTGATGCGTAACGGCAAGGAAATGCGCCTGAGCGCCGAAGTCGGCCTGCGCCCACCGCCCGCCCCGACACCCGTGGCCGCGCCGGAGTGACGCCAGCACCTGGAAGTGCGGTACAACGCAGATCTGTGACGCCGGGAATAAAAGGTCTCCACGCCTCTGCCCGAAGGGCGTGAGAGCGAGGTGTTTTCGAGCCATGTGAAACACTCACACAGGTCCGGGTTGTCTTCAAGCCATGTGAAACACTCACACATGTCCGGGGTGTCTTCAAGCTATGTGGATTACTCACACAGGTCGGCTGTGTTTCGAGCCATGCGAATGCCCTGCGGCACTGATGACCTTGTGAGAGCGAGCTTGCTCGCGAAGGCGGTGTTTCAGTCGATGCATTTTCGGCGTTTGTGCAGACCCTTTCGCGAGCAAGCTCGCTCCCACAGGGCCGTGGTGTCTTCAAGCCATGTGAAACACTCACACAGGGCCGGGGTGTTTTCAAGCCATGTGGATTACTCACACAGGTCGACGGTGTTTCGAGCCATGCGAATGCCCTGCGGCACTGATGACCTTGTGGGAGCGAGCTTGCTCGCGAAGACGGTGTTTCAGTCGATGCATTTTCGGCGCTTGTGCAGCCCCTTTCGCGAGCAAGCTCGCTCCCACAGGGCCGTGGTGCTTTCGGGCCATGTGAAACACTCACACAGGGCCGGGGTGTTTTCAAGCCATGTGAAACACTCACACAGGGCCGGGGTGTCTTCAAGACATGTGAAACACTCACACAGGGCCGGGGTGTCTTCAAGACATGTGGATTACTCACACAGGTCGGCTGTGTTTCGAGCCATGCGAATGCCCTGCGGCACTGATGACCTTGTGGGAGCGAGCTTGCTCGCGAAGACGGTGTTTCAGTCAATGCATTTTCGGCGCTTGTGCAGCCCCTTTCGCGAGCAAGCTCGCTCCCACAGGGCCGTGGTGTTTTCGGGCCATGTGAAAC
>Ga0308164_10004855_pt1 | contig 11142 bp, 12 predicted proteins | sample PhyTR2_FD_201031 | JGI IMG/M metagenome (GOLD analysis project Ga0308164, IMG submission 201031) | Phyllosphere microbial communities from UC Gill Tract Community Farm, Albany, California, United States - DLSLT.R2 | ecosystem: Host-associated > Plants > Phyllosphere > Unclassified | place: USA... | reverse complement strand
TGAGCCAGGCGCGGGCCGGTCTGCAGCGTCCACATAAATTGCGCCGACCAGGTGCCGAAGCGGGCCGACCCCATGCGCGACCGACCGAAACGCGGCGCCCGGTGCTCGATGACCCGCGCCTGCCGGTAACCCATGCTGAAAGCCAGTTCCACGAAGTACGCTGGGGTCTGCCCGCCGACCTCCAGCAGCCGCCGGCGGACTGCCAGCTGGCGGTCCTGAAACGTCGGGCTTGCGCCCATGCACGGGTCAGGCAGACTCATGACACGCTCCCAGTCGGGCACCAGTTCGCGCACCGTGGCCGGTTCGCTCTCGGCAAGCAGCGCCACGGCGCGCAGGTCCTCGCGGGCCAGCTCCTGGGCAGCGGCCAGCAGGATTTCGTCAATGCCCGGGTTAAATTCCCGCTCCCACGCCGGCCCCGGGGGCAGCAGCGCACAGAGCTGCGCGTAGTAGTCGTCTGCCGTCCTCATACCCAGTTCACCCCGCCATAGGTCAACAGCTCGTTGCGCGCTGCAGACACGTTGCCGAGGGGCGCCAGGACCTTGTGGTCAACCTCGCCAGTCGCCGCGCTGATGGCCTCGCTGATGTGGGTGGCCAGCAGCACACCACCCAGCTCGGATTCACGGTTGTGCAAGTCGATCAAGGCCGCTTCTACGGCGCGGCGCACTGCGCTGCTATCAGGGGTCACGGACAACCGGTAGGCCACCAGCTTTTCCGCCGGCGCTAAGACGTAAACCTCGGCAGTAACCGGGCGTTCCTGCTCGATGTAAGCGGCTACCGTGGCGATCGCCTCGGCGTTGGGGATCAGGTTCACGTCACCGTCACGCACGAAGAAGACCGCCACGGTGCCCGGGCCGAGCCACTGGCGAACGACCCAGGCGCGCGTCACCCCGGCCACCTCCAGCGCCCACGTCTCGTAATCACTCTTGTTGCCGCCGTGGGGAATGACCCGGTACGAACGGATCACCCGGCCGCGCAGCGTCTCGATACTCTCCTGTTCTGTGCCGCCAGTGAGACCCGGGGCGGTCACGGTGAATACCTCGTTCACACCGAGCACCGGCGATACCAGCCGCAACTGGGTGCCGGCGGGCGTGTTGCCAAGTTCGCCGGCTTCCAGCGCCTCCAGTACCACGCTGCCGGCGGCGGCGGTCAACTTCACCGAGGCCCGCACGCGAAACAGCACCTTGTCGTCGCGCTGCAGCAGCGTGCCGGCGTCGAGCAGCGCCGAGGCGCCACCGGTAAAGGCGGCAGGCCCGGACGCCTTGACGGCCTCCAAACGGCCCCGCTTGAGGCGGGCATACGCCATCCGCAAGAGCGTTTCTTCGTCGGCGGTGTCCGGCAGGATTTGGTCGGCGATGTATTGCTGATGGCCATAGCGACCGTAGGCCGCTGCGCCCAGCACCCGAGCCAGCACCTCGGAATCAGAGCGAACCAGCGCGCTACCGCCGGCCAGGTCGGACTGTGAGCGGGCAATCAGGGCGGGTAACGTTGGGGTTTCAAACGGCATTGATCACCTGCCATAGCGTGTCGAGTTGAATATCAATCAGCGTGCCGTCACGCAGGGTCAGCACGACCAGCATGTCGAGCCGGTCGACTCGGCGTGACGCCGTTACGGTAACGGCGCGGACTCTGTCGTCATCGCCCAGCCAGGCCAGCGACTCGCGGGCGAACGATTCGGCGTCGCGCACCGTGTCATCGGTCAGCGTGCGCCGGCGCAACTGCCACAGCCGCGAACCGATGCGGTCGCGCTCGACCGTCGGGAACGTGTCGCCCCACCAGCCATAACGCTCGTCATCGTCCAGGACGTCACCGTCCTCAGCGCGCCGCCAGGTCAACAGGCTGATCACCACGGCGCGGCGCCAGGCCTGTTCGGTGGCCTCATCGGTGAATAGCTCCATGTCAGGCACCCTTGACCGGACGCTTATCCGAGCCTTCATGAACGTGCAGCGAGGTACTGACGCCGGCGGCAATCACGTCCCCGATCGCCTCAATACGGCCGGTGGTGCGGATCACGGGCGTATCAAAATCCACCCCCGTTTGCGCCTTGATCTTGAGCGTCAGCGTCTCGACCTCGATCACCCGGCCGCGCTTGAAGTGCAGGAAGTCGCCCTCGTCGGTATACAAAGCGACCTCGCCGCTCTCCAGCGCCTGCAGGCGAAAGCGCCGGTCCGAGACACACACAACCACCCCGTGCGAGCGATCGCCGCCCAAGAACAGCGCCACGGCCTCGGCGCCGGGCTGCGGGTTGGATGTGAAGCCGTAGGGTTCGAAGTGCTCCATCCCATCTTTCACTTCGTCGGCGGTCAGGCGCATCTGCAGACCCTGCAGCTTGCTGCCGGCATCGACCAGGGCAACGACGCCCCGGGCAATCAGGTTTCTAAGAGGCTTCATTGGCTGGGCTTCCAGTCGGCGGGGATCAGGTATTCGAAGTTGTCGGCCTTGCCGCCCTTCTTGAGCTTGCGGGCTTTGTGCGGGTCTTTCGGTTCGGGGTCGAAGCTCTCGGGCGGGGCTACCACGATGTTGGCCACGGTGCCGGCGTCATCGAGCACGTATTCGATTTCACTGATCAGCATGTCGCGGTCGATGCCGATCAGCGGGTCGACCACCCGCACCACCATGTTGGCCAGCCACAGCGCGCCGTTGGACTGCCGCCACCCCTGCACCTTGTAGCTCAGGGTCAGCGCCTTGCCCATGCGGCTGCCGCGCTCCCAGTTGGCCCGAGCCTGTGCCAGCTCCGGGGTCATCTGGCCGCTCTCGTGAATCAGCAGCACGCGGTTGCGCGTGGCCCGAGGATCGACCACGCCGGACTTGACCTCACTGGCCTCGACCCCGAACGCGGTGTTCGATCCCGAGCGCTGGCCGGTGACGCGGTATTCAGAAAAGACCCCGGAAAAGTCCAGCTCGGCACTGCCGGTCAAGATGTTCTCGCCCAGCTGCAGGCGATCGACCGCCCGCCCCGCGCTGCCCGGGCGGATGATCACCACCCGGCCTTGTGCGTCATCGGTCGAAAGCAGCCGGGAAAGGGTCAACAGGCGGTCGATCGACTCGAACACCGTTTCCCCCGGCTCAATGCTGTGATCGCTCAGCTGCGTGGTTTCCGGCACCTGGCTCAGCACCTTGACCTTGTAGGGTTCGGCCAGCGACTGGACGATCTTTTGCACGCTCTGCCCGCGCCACTGCCCGGGCTTGTTGACGGCCGAGCTGTCGACCAGGTCCGCCGTCAGCGATCGGCCAGTGACCGAGCGATCGACGGTCTTGCTGTCGTACCTGATCGGCGTGGAAAAGACCCAGCCAGTCAGCACCAGGTCTTCACCGATCCGCACTTCGCAAAAGTCGCCCTGCCGCACCGGAATTTCTACATCTTGCCCGGGCCAGCGCCACGTCACGCCCAGGGTGAAATCGCGGCTTTGCCGCTCAATCCCGGCGCTGATGCTGACTTTCTTCCAGCCGCGATAATCCAGGCCGTTCACGCTCAGCGTGACAGCGTTCATGTTGTCCATAGGCTTACTCTTGAGCGATGGCCAGCGGCCCGGCAGGCAAGAACCCCGGGTGCTGCACTTTGTTACGCGTAACGATTTCCGAAGCGCGGGTAGCGTCGCCGTATTGCCGGTAAGCCAGCACCACCGCCGGCACGCTCTCACGCGCAGTGACAACGGTCAGGCGAACCCCTGCGCGGGCCACCTCAGTCAGGTGCGCCCGCACTTGCTTGCGCACCACCTGCAGCACCTCGAAATGTTCATGCGGCGCAACCTGGCCGGCCGACCACAACGCCGCCTCGATCGCGTCGCGCACCGCCACCACGTCGGCAGTGACCGGCACGTCAGGACGCTGGATAGGCGCAATCGCTTGCTGCTCCAGAGACGGGAAACCGCTCAGAGGCTCAGGCGCCCGCACCACCGGCATGGCTGCTGCAGTGCGCACCGCCAAAACGATCAGCGCATCACGGACCAGCTCGCGGGCGGCGTTCACCACCTGCGCCGTGGCCGTGCCACCCAGCACGGCGGTGACGCTGTTTCCCGAGCTGACGCCGCTGCTCGCTGCTGCTGCCGCCGCCAGCACTTCGGCGGCCAGCAGCTGGGCCTGCTCGATCTGCGCCGTGATCGCCCGCGCCGAGTCGGCGAAGCTGGCGAACTCCGGTTGCTGCTCGGGCAGCGCCGCGACCGTGCGGGCAAACTCGGGGTCGGCCTCCAGGCTCGCGGCGGTTGCCGACGAAGCGCTGTCGGTTGCCCCCCAACGGTAACCCGACGACCGCGAGCTGCCACCGACACTGGCGAACTGCCCTCGGATCATCGCCGCGAAGTTGCCCGGGGCATTGATCAGCATGTCCACCAGCGCTTCAACCGAGCTGATCAGGCCGGTGATCTGGCGCAGCTCGGCAGCGATGGCCATCTGTATGCCAGCGATACCGTTCTGCAGCGCAACCACCGCCAGGCGCGCCCGATTGACCACGGCCATGACCGCCTTGTAACGGGCGATCGCCGATTCCAGCAGGCTTTCGGATGAATCCTCCAACTGGCGCGCCGTGTTCGGCACGCCTGCAGGAAAGCCCTTTTCGCCGTCCTCGACAAACATCAGGCTAAACCGGGCCATGCCCCCTTCCCGGCGCTCATGGCTGACGTCGCATTCGGTGGCCGTGGCCATCAGCCGCCCATACCACGGGTGGATAAGCTCCCCGGCGCCGGGCTTGTCCAGCGCATTCAGCAGGTTGTCACGCAGCTCAATGAACTGCTCGCCGATGACGAACGCTTCAAGCTTGATCTCACGGGTGACGCGGCCCATGTCTTCCACCAACGGCTTGTCCCGCTGGGGGTACTCATGAACCTGCGTGCGCCGGCCGGCGGGCATGCTGTCGCTGTCGACGAAAAACGGCACCCCTCGAAACGAGGCCGGGTGCAACTGATCACGCCACGTTGTCATCCCTCACCCCTCCCTAACGATCGGTAACCCACCTGCGGGCTGATCTGCAGACCCGGCTGATTGGTTTGCCCTTGCTCCACGCGCATGCCCGGCGGCGCGCCCTCGAACCGCACAACCATCGAGCCTTCGAGCTGGGCTTTGTTGGCCCGCCCCGACTGCTCGACCAGTGACCCCCGAGACGCCGGCAGACTGCCCGGCGGCCCTGCTTGCTGGACCAGCGATGGCCCGCCGGCGGGCTGCGCTTGCGGCGCCGTCAAACCCGCCCCGGCGAAGCGCACCTTATTGGCAGTCAAAGCCGGTACCAGGAACGGGTCTTTGCTGCCCGGGTCACGCGGGTCATAGGACACCGCCGGCAACGGTGCCTGTTTGGCGATCGGCGCCGGGGCGCCCTGCCCCAATGGCATTGGCGTCTGTTTGACGGTCGGCACAGGGGCGTTTTGACCCAACGGCATCGGCGGGAACGCTGACGCCGGCGCCCGTAGCAGGCTGGCCGCATTAGTGGCAGCCGGCATCAGTTGCACCGGCTGAGCCATCGGCTTGACCAGCGCCCCGGCAACCGGCTGCGCCTCGCCGTTACGCGCCTGCTGTTGCTCGGTCCAGGCATTGACCTTTTGCGTCGCCGCCTGGATCACCCCACCGCCATCCGCGTCAAAGCCCATGAACTTCATCATGGGCTCAACGATCGGGCGCAGCTTGTCCCATAGTCCCTTGAAGTACGCCGTGATCGGCTCCCAGTGCTTGACGATCTGGCCCAACGGGCTGAAATCAAACATGGTCCCGAGGAAGTCCAGGAACGGCACAGACACCGCTTTGACCAGACCCCAGAGGCTGCCAAAGAATTCGCTGATCGGCCCCCAGTTGTTGACGATCATCCCCAGCGGGGTGAACGCAAACAGGGTTTTCATGAAGCCCATGAACGGCACGGCCAGCGCCTTGACCAGCCCCCACAGGCTGCTGAAAAAGCCCACCAGCGGCTGCCAGTTGGCCACGATCTGGCCCAGCGGCGTCCAGGCGAAAGCGGATTTCATCCAGCCCCACACGGCCATCGCCGGCCCCTTGATCATGTCCCACACTTTTTCGAAGTACGGGCCAACGGTCGACCAGTTGGCGATCAATACGCCGGCGGCCAGCGCGACGCCGCGCACCACCAGCCCGATCGGACTCATGCTCGCCACGCCGTTCATCAGTGCGAGCGCTGCAGTAGCGCCGGCGGTTGCCAGACGCAGCACAGTGAAGCCCACCGCGGCGCCGAGAACGCCCTTGATCAGCCACGGGTTAGCCGCGGCTAAACTGGTGACGCCAGAAACGATCGGGCCAATGGTCGCCATGAAGTCGTTGAGCGGCGGCAACAGCACCGTGCCGACGCTGATACCGAGGCGGGTTACCCGGTTCATTAACAGTTGCACGGCGTTCTGCGTGGTCGCTGCTCGAGCTGCATACTCGCTGTTCATCGAACCGGCGTATTCGCTCGCGTCCCCCACCGACTTAAAGTTCTTCTGCAGGGTGGGCAAGCTGGTCAGCAGCGGCGCGATCGCCCCCACCGACTCCTTGCCAAACAGATTGGTCAGCACTGCCGCCTGCTTGCTTTTCTCGACCTTGGCCAAGGTCTGCAGCACGCGGGTAATGGTGCCCTCGCTGTCGGTCTGCATCCCCTTGGCCATCTCGTTGGCGTCCAGGCGCAGCGCCTTGTAGGCCTCTTTCTGCGATTTGGTCGCCGCCGTGCCGGCAGTCAGGGTCAGCATGAAGTTTTTGATGCCCGTCGCGGCCACGTCCTGCGCGATGCCCACGCCGGCAAGGGTGGAACCCATCGCCGCCAACTGGCCCGCACTGACGCCTGCCACCTCACCCAGCGGGCCGATGGACGTCAGGATGTTAGAAATCTGCCCGGTGCTGGCCGCGCCAGTGTTGCCCAGATAGTTGATCTGGTCGGCCAGGGCTACCACCTCGTTCTGGTTCATCTTGAACGCAGTACGCCACTTGGCCATCATCGAACCGGACTGTTCGGCGGTCGTGTCGAAGGCTACACCCATCTTTACCGCGTCTTCGGCAAAGCGGTTGAGTTCTTCGCGGGCGATACCCGACTGGCCGCCGGCGGCGACGATCTGAGCAATGCCCTCGGCCGCCATCGGCAGCCGCTCGGACAGGCCCAACACGTCGTCACTCATCGCCTTGAACTGCTCGGGCGTGTCGAAGTTAACCACCTTCTTTACGTCCGCCATGGCGCTTTCAAAGCCCATGGCAGCCTTGATGCCCATCACGAACGGCGCCGCAATGGCACCGCCCTGCAGGGCTTCACCAAAGGTGATCTTGCCAAGCCCCGAGCTGTTCAGTTGCTTGCGCAGCATGGCCGCGTTTTTACGCACGCCGCTGAGCACCGGCGACAACTTGTCGACGCCGGTAATCAGGGCCTTTAGCTGGAATTTATCCGCCACCACCACCCCCAGTCAGGCTATGAATCCGCCACGCGTTTTCCTCACACTCAAAGAGCGTGTCGAGGGTCCAGCCCAGCGCCTCGCCCGGGGTGGTTTTCCACCACCAGGCAAGGTCAAAGGCCAGCTCGGTTAGGCTTCCGACTGATTCGAATCTTGGCGCGTGAAAAAACCCACGATGGCCCAGCCGATCTGGTTCAAATCGGTCAGGTCCAACTGGTTTACGGAGCTGGCAGGAATGCCGGCACAAACAGCGATGTACTTGGCCGCCACCTCGACTTCCATCACGGGATAGCCGCTGTCGCCGACGGTGTAGGGCAGCGACTTGATTGCCCGGCATTCCTGCACGGTGGGGCGACGCAGGGTCAGCTCTTTGACTTCTTCGCCGTGTGCCTGAATCGGTGCTGCGAGGGTATGGGTTACGGTACTCATTACTGCCAGTCTCCTTGGATGCCTTCGAATTTGAGCGAGACCTTGGCGTCATCGCCGGTCACTTTGGTTTCATCGACCAGATACGCGCCGCTCAGCACGTAAACCGAGCCATCAGCGAGTTCAGCCGTGACGGTCATCGAAATGCCCGCGACCAGCTTGGCCCGGGGGAAGTTGGCAGTTTTCACTGCGTCGACAATGACGTAGGGGATCAGGTCTTCTTCTTTGTAATGACCCAGCACGATGGTTTCGCGCTTAACAGCGGATAACGGCGCTTCGACGCCGCCGGTGATCACCAGCTGATCGCCGTCGACCTTGACAAAGCAGGTGCCTGCGACTTTCTGACCCATTAAGGGATCTCCCATAAAAAAGCCCGCGCTAGGCGGGCCGGGGGTTTAGCGATGCGGATCAGGCCGCGTCGGGGTACTGCAGGCGGAACTGGTACAACAGCGCGAACACGCGCAGCTGGTTCACCAGGTCCGGCGGGAACAGCACACTTAGCCGGTTCGGGTTGTTCGGGGCGCGCTCCACGATCAGGTACTGCTGGAACATTTCGGCATTCTCGACAATGCCGTCGCGCTCCATCGCGCCATAGGCCGCGATCAGCTCGCCGCGAATCACCTTGGGCGTGACGATCGCCTGGCCGGGGCCAAAGCGGGTGCCATCGTTGGCCAGCTTGTGACGCCCGTACTTGCTGGTGATGATGCTGCGCAGGTTGCGGATCACATACGCCGACTGGTGCAGCGTCTCGCTGTCCAGGTAGGAGTCATCCGGCTGGCCGTACGCATTGCGCTGGTAGGTCGTAACCGCCCGTTCGATGCGGTAGCTGCCGCCGTTGTAGACGGCCGTTGCGACGCCGCTGGTCAACAGCGACTGACGCTCGGTCAGCGTGAAACGATCGCTTGCCGCTGCTGGGTCGATGCCCACCAGCACGCCGGTCTGGGTTGGCCGGGCCGGGTCGGCGCTGATGAACACAGCCGTGCGCGCCGCCCAGGCCGCCGTCACTTCCCACACTGGCTGCGGCACGCCACGTTCAAAGCCGTGCACGCTGACATGCGGGTCATTGCGCAGGCGGCCGGCCGCAACCAGCTCGCCGAGGGTGCCGCGCTTCGCGCTGTAGACGTGGCCGTACAGCTGCTTGGCCCACGACCAGCGGCCGGCGCTGTCATCCATCGTCTCTTTCCACGCGTCCAGAGTCGCGGAATCGGTCCACGGCTGGGCGATGAACTCGAACTCTTCATCGCCCAGCGCCGCCAATGCCGTGACCACATCAGGCAAGCCAGCCCCGCCCGTCATGACCGAGGTCACAACCGTTAGGCCCGCCGGCGTGACCTCGGCGTTGACGCGCCCGAGGCGATTGAGCTGCAGCTGAATGTCGTTGCCCAGGTCGCCCTTGAACTTGGCCACGACGGTGACCACTGCGCTTTCAACAGTGGCCGTTACCGGCAGATCAATCGCGGCATTGATCGCCGCTGCCAACGCGGTGGCCACCGCCTCGGCCGATGCGCCGGCAACGACCGAAGCGCGCACCCGCTGCCCTGCGACATGCAGATTGACCAGGCCGGCCGCCTCGACCGAACCCGTTACGGTAACGGTGGCCTTTGCAGCGGCGCCGGTGGTCAACTTGAGCGGCAGACACCAGACCTCGCCGGCCACGTCCACGGAACGCCAGCGAGCGTGCATCGCCGCCAACATCGAACCGTTGCCGCCGATGTCCTTGGCTTCGCTGGTACGCGACACCAGTACCAGGCGACCGATTTCCGGGCCGGTGGCGTCGTCGTTGACCTGGCCGACGACCAGCCGGCGCAGGCTGGACGCCCCGCTATTGGCCATTGAGTTGTCGACTTCGGCGTAGAACAGCGGCACGCGAATGTCGCTGGGAATGTTGCTGAAACTCACGCTCATGGCGTCTTGCTCCCTCGGGTGCTGGCTTTCTTCTCGACGGCATCACCGTCGCTGATGCGGCGCTCCCAGTACGCGTTACGGGGCACCTTGGCCCCGCCGGCGGGCAGCAGCTCGCGGGGGTTGTGCGGCATTGGGCAGTCGCGCCCAGGTGCCGGCTTGAGGTCTACGGTTTTCATGGGGTCAGGTTCTCCCGGGTGGTGAACTCGACTCGCCCGTCAGGGCCGGAGGCCGTGACGTTGGAGTCTTTCAGGGGGTTGATGAAGTCAAAGCGGGTGTCGATCCCCTCCAGCGCTGGCAGGCCGGCCAGCTTCCACTCCTGCCAGGTCTGCGGCTTGCCTCGCCCGGTCTGCTCCCAGCGACCCAGCTGCAGGTCGGCATAGAAGCGGTAGCGGTAGACGACCCTGCTGCGATCGACCAGCAGCAACTGCCCACCGTCGTAAAGCAGCGGCCCAGACTCGTCGTCAGGCTCAAAGCCGACCAATGCCCGCCACAGCTGGGCGCGTAGATCGTGCAGCGGATCTGCCACCGACTGCCCTCGCTCGTCCTCGCTGGGTAGCACCACGCACACGTCGATCGCATCGCGCACGTCCTGGGTGATCACATTCATCGAGGCCGGTTCGTCGGCAGAGTCACCCACCGCGATCACGTAGGCGGCTGGCAATTTCATCTGCGCGCTGTCGGCTGTCGGATCCCAGTCCAAACCGCCGGCAACGCGCCCTTCCAGGCCAGGCGCATAGGCGCGCAGCTGCTCGATCACAGGCGTGATTTTCATAATGGGTTCTCAGTTCAGCAGCGCTGCCGCGAAGGCCTGCTGCAGGATGCGTTGCACGTCGGCGCGGCTGTCGGTCAGCGCGTCAGTCATGTAGTTGTCGCGGGGCTTGATACGCCAGCCACTGCCTTGGCGCTGTTTCACGCCGTAATGCAGGTAGGCGGGGTAAAACGCCTTCATGCCGCTGGTTTTGCTGGGCGCGATGCGCACCAGAAACCCTGAGCGAGACAGTTTGAAACTGATGGAATCGGTCGTGGCCCCGGTGCGATTGACTGGATAGCCGTCCTGGCCACCACCGAGCGCCAGGTTCATCTGCGCACGACCAGTGATCAACTGGCCAGCCTTGCGCATCCCTGCTCTGATCTTGCGCTTGTTGAAGGCCTCTTGGTCGAACTTGTCGAAGCCGTCAACGTGCAGGTAACCATCAATCGAAACGGAGTTGGCCATTTGATGTACCTCCCTCTCGACTGGCCGGCCCCAATTCTTCGACCTCGACAACCGACCATACCTGCCGGCCAGCGAGGTCCGTAGGGCGCCTCACGCGATAGACCCGGTTGCGACTGACAAACTCGAAATCCGACTGCAGTTCAGGGATGAACCGGCAATACAGACGATGCGTTACCCCGGTCTTGGTCTGCTGGGCATTGGCATATGTCGCGGTTCCCAACGGTTCGACTTTCACCCAGCGGTGACAGA
>Ga0308164_10004853_pt1 | contig 11150 bp, 8 predicted proteins | sample PhyTR2_FD_201031 | JGI IMG/M metagenome (GOLD analysis project Ga0308164, IMG submission 201031) | Phyllosphere microbial communities from UC Gill Tract Community Farm, Albany, California, United States - DLSLT.R2 | ecosystem: Host-associated > Plants > Phyllosphere > Unclassified | place: USA... | reverse complement strand
CTTCGGTCTGGAAGTGATCAAGGCGGTGCGCAAGGAAGTTGGTCCCGACTTCTGCGTGGGCCTGCGCATCTGCGGCGACGAGTTTCACCCTGATGGCCTGAGCCATGAGGACATGAAACAGATCGCCAAGTACTACGACGACACCGGCATGATCGATTTTATCGGTGTGGTGGGCTCGGGTTGTGACACCCACAACACCTTGGCCAACGTGATCCCCAACATGAGTTATCCACCGGAGCCGTTTCTGCATCTTGCGGCCGGTATCAAGGAAGTGGTCAAGGCGCCTGTACTGCATGCGCAGAACATCAAGGACCCGAACCAGGCCACGCGCATTCTGGAAGGTGGCTATGTCGACATGGTCGGCATGACCCGTGCCCACATCGCCGATCCGCACCTGATCGCCAAGATCAAGATGGGCCAGATCGACCAGATCAAACAGTGTGTGGGCGCCAACTACTGCATCGACCGCCAGTATCAGGGGCTGGACGTGCTGTGCATCCAGAACGCCGCCACGTCGCGTGAATACATGGGTGTACCGCACATCATCGAAAAATCCACCGGGCCGAAACGCAAGGTGGTGATCGTCGGTGCCGGGCCTGCCGGAATGGAAGCAGCACGGGTATCTGCCGAGCGTGGACACGACGTGACGCTGTTCGAGAAAAAGGACTTCATTGGCGGACAGATCACCACGGCTTCGAAAGCGCCGCAGCGTGACCAGATTGCCGGTATCACCCGCTGGTTCCAGCTGGAGCTGGCGCGCCTGAAAGTCGATCTGCGTCTGGGCACGGCCGCCGATGCAGCCACCATCCTCGACCTGCGTCCCGACATCGTGGTGCTGGCGGTGGGCGGTCATCCGTTTCTGGAGCAGAACGAGCACTGGGGCGCAGCCGAAGGTCTGGTGGTCAGCAGTTGGGATGTGCTCGACGGCAAGGTTGCGCCGGGCAAGAACGTGCTGGTCTACGACACCATCTGCGAATTCACCGGCATGTCCGTGGCCGACTTTCTGGCCGACAAGGGCTGTCAGGTCGAGATCGTCACCGACGACATCAAGCCGGGCGTAGCGATTGGTGGCACGTCGTTCCCGACCTACTACCGCAGCATGTACCCCAAGGAAGTGATCATGACCGGCGACATGATGCTGGAAAAGGTCTACCGCGAGGGGGAGAAGCTGGTCGCTGTGCTGGAGAACGAATACACCGGGGCCAAGGAAGAACGGGTGGTCGATCAGGTGGTGGTGGAGAACGGCGTGCGCCCGGACGAGGCGATTTACTATGCGCTCAAGGAAGGTTCGCGCAACAAGGGCCAGATCGACATCGACGCCTTGTTCGCCATTCAGCCGCAGCCTTCGCTGAGTGAGCCGGGCGACGGTTACCTGCTGTTCCGGATCGGCGACTGCGTGGCACAACGCAATACCCACGCAGCGATCTACGACGGCTTGCGCCTGTGCAAGGATTTCTGAAGGTCTATTTTGAGGTGCCACGGTTTTGTGGGAGTTATCGCTATGTCCATGACACAGCGCTGTCGTGCAGCAGACACAAGACTGTGGGAGGCGGCTTGCCGGCGATGCAGTCGACGCGGTGCATCAGGAGTACCTCGTAATCGTTCATCGCGGGCAAGCCCCCTCCCACAAGGAATAGCGTTTGTTCTGTCCTTTGCGACAGTCAGACGATTTGGCCTGCAAGACAGCCTGATTTTTGGGAGCTTCAGATGCTAGACACCCTTCTTCCCATCCTGCTGTTCACCGCGCTGGCCCTCGCGGCGCTGGGCGCTTTGCGGCGTGTCAAAATGTGGCGCAACGGCCGGGCCGCGAAAGTCGATTGGCTGGGCGGTCTGCTGGCCATGCCCAGGCGTTACATGGTCGATCTGCACCACGTGGTTGCCCGCGACAAATACATTGCCAATACCCACGTCGCCACGGCGGGCGGTGCTGTCGCGTCGATTATCCTGGCGATTCTGGTGCACGGTTTCGGCTGGCATAACCGCCTGCTCGGCTACGCGTTACTGCTGATGACCGCCGTGATGTTCGTCGGCGCCATCTTCGTTTATCGCCGTCGCCTGAATCCGCCCGCGCGTCTGTCCAAAGGTCCGTGGATGCGGCTGCCAAAAAGTCTCATGGCGTTTGCCGCGAGCTTTTTCATCGTCACGCTGCCGGTGGCAGGCATTCTTCCCGAGCATTTCGGCGGCTGGGTGCTGGTCGCGATTCTGGGACTGGGCGTGCTGTGGGGCGTGAGCGAACTGTTCTTCGGCATTACCTGGGGCGGCCCGATGAAACACGCTTTCGCCGGTGCGCTGCACCTGGCCTGGCACCGCCGCGCCGAGCGTTTCGGCGGCGGTCGCTCTACGGGCCTCAAACCTCTGGATCTGAATGACCCGAGCGCGCCACTCGGTGTGGAAAAACCCGAGGATTTCACCTGGAACCAGTTGCTGGGCTTCGACGCCTGCGTGCAGTGCGGCAAGTGCGAAGCTGCCTGCCCGGCGTTTGCCGCAGGCCAGCCGCTGAACCCAAAGAAATTGATTCAGGACATGGTCGTGGGTCTGGCGGGCGGTACCGATGCCCATTTTGCGGGCAGTCCGTATCCGTCGCTGGATGGTAAAGGCAAGCCGATTGGCGAGCATGGCGGCAACCCGCATCAGCCGATCGTCAACGGTCTGGTGGATGCCGAGACACTCTGGTCGTGCACCACCTGCCGCGCGTGCGTCGAGGAATGCCCGATGATGATCGAGCACGTCGATGCCATCGTCGACATGCGCCGTCACCTTACCCTGGAAAAAGGCGCGACGCCGAACAAGGGCGCCGAAGTGCTGGAGAACCTGATCGCCACCGACAATCCGGGCGGTTTCGCACCGGGCGGTCGCATGAACTGGGCGGCGGATCTGAACCTGAATCTGCTCAGCGAGAAGAAGACCGTGGACGTCCTGTTCTGGGTCGGCGATGGCGCGTTCGACATGCGCAACCAGCGTACTTTGCGAGCCTTCGTCAAAGTCCTGAAAGCAGCCGGCGTCGACTTCGCCGTGCTGGGGCTGGAAGAGCGCGACAGTGGTGATGTGGCGCGTCGTCTGGGCGACGAGGCCACCTTCCAGATGCTGGCCCGACGCAACATTCAGACGCTGGCCAGGTACAGCTTCAAGCGCATCGTGACCTGCGACCCGCACAGCTTTCATGTGCTCAAAAACGAATACGGTGCGTTTGGCGGCGACTATCAGGTGCAGCATCACAGCACGTATATGGCCGAGCTGATTCAAAACGGGTCCGTGCGGCTGGGGCAACACAAAGGCACCAGCGTGACGTATCACGATCCTTGTTATCTGGGTCGATACAACGGCGAATACGAAGCGCCTCGCGACGTGCTGCGTGCGCTGGGTATCGAGATCAGGGAAATGCAGCGTTCCGGCTTCCGTTCACGCTGCTGTGGCGGCGGTGGCGGTGCGCCGATCACCGACATTCCTGGCAGGCAGCGTATCCCGGATATGCGCATGGACGACATTCGGGAGACAGGCGCCGAACTGGTGGCGGTCGGTTGTCCACAATGCACCGCGATGCTTGAAGGCGTGGTCGAGCCTCGACCGCTGATCAAGGACATCGCCGAACTGGTGGCCGATGCACTGCTGGAAGACGAAGTTATCCCCAGCAAGCCTATTCCGGCGAAACGTGAACCTGCGGAGGTGCACTGATGAGCGACATTACCCGCCGCGACCCACGTGCCGAGTGGATCGCCCGTAACCGGCTGCATTCGCTGCACGCAGCGATGCAACCTGCGCAAACCAGCTGGATGGGGCCTAACGGCGTGATGCGCAAGACTGTGCATGGGCTGGGCTTCATCGGCCCAAACGGTATCAAGCGGATCGACCGCAGCGGGGCGCAACAGGGTGGCGCAGTCAAGCGCTCGGCGGCTGCTGAAGTGCAGTTGCCGTTGCATCAGGTTGTTGATCCGGCGTTCTACATTTGCGTGGTTCCCGACATGGTCGGCGGTCGCTTGAGCAGCCACGACCGCGACCTGCTGGGTCTGGCCCATCAGTTGGCGGGCACGGACGGTGCTGTACTGGCCGTGGTGTTCGGCGAGCACAAGGAAACCTCATTCGAGGCAGCAGGCGTGGACCGCCTGCTGGTTATGGATGGCACACAATTCAGCGGTTATTCACCTGAGCAGCGCGTGCAGGGGTTGCGTGCTGTGGATAACCAGTTCAACCCTCGCCACTGGTTGCTGCCCGACAGCCGCACCGGTGGTGGCGAGCTCGGACGACGGTTTGCAGCCAGTATCGGCGAGCGCCCGGCGACACGCGTCTGGCAGATCAAGGATGAGCTGTGCATTGGCAGGGCCGGGGCCGGGCGTGAAGACCTGATTCGGCCTGTCGCAAGGCTGATTCTGGCGGCGGCTGAATGTGCAGAACCCGTAAGCGAAACCCGCCATGAGGCATCACCCGTAGAGTTATCCACAACGGTGGCCCGCAGCTTGTCTCGCATCGAGGACCTGGGTGCGGTGACAGTCGATCCTGCAGTTATCCCCATGGCGGAAGCCGAATTCATTCTGTCCGGCGGTAACGGGGTGAAGGACTGGGCTTTGTTCCACCGCACCGCGATGGCTCTGGGCGCTACCGAAGGTGCTTCACGTGTGGCTGTAGACGATGGATTCATGGGCCGCGAGCGGCAGGTCGGCGCCAGCGGCACCTGGGTCACGGCGCGTGTCTACGTGGCAGTAGGCATCTCGGGTGCCATCCAGCATTTGCAGGGTATTGGTGCTTGCGACAAGGTCGTGGCGATCAACCTCGATGCAGGCTGCGACATGGTCAAGCGGGCCGATCTTTCAGTGATTGGCGAAAGCGCCGCCATTCTCGACGCGCTGATCGCTGCAGTCGAAGCCTGGCGCAACGGGGAGAAACGAGATGCGGCCTGATCAAAACAACGTGGCAGTGGATAAGTCAGGCGTGCAGATCATCAGTCTGGTGTCCATCGGCGCTCACCCGACCTCAGGCCGTGCGCGCCGCGCTGAGCAGGACGCACGAGCCGTTGAACTGGGGATGCAGCTGGTTGGGGATAACTTGCACGTGCTCCACGCGGGCGATGCACAGGAGCCCGCGTTGCGTGCTTATCTGGGCATGGGGCTGAGCGAGCTGCATGTGCTGGAGCAGCCGCAAGGCGCCGATGCACTGGGTGTACTGACGGATTACATTCGCGACTCTTCCGCACAGGTGGTGTTGACCGGCAGTCAGGCAGAAACCGGCGAAGGCTCAGGTATGTTGCCGTTCCTGCTGGCTGAAAAACTGGGCTGGCCGCTGGTGACCGGCCTTGCCGAGGTCGAGTCGCTGGATAACGGTGCGGCGCTTGTGCTGCAGGCGCTGCCTCGTGGCCAGCGTCGTCGTCTCAAGGTGCGCCTCCCGTTCCTCGCCACTGTGGATAACGCTGCGCCCAAACCGCGTCAAAGCGCTTACGGCCCCGCGCAACGCGGTGTTCTCGGTGTCGAAGACGTCGAAGTGGTCAGCGACGAGTTACTCACAGGCCAGCCGCTGCAACCCGCCAAACCACGTCCCAAACGCTTGAAAGTCATCAAGGCCAAAAGCGGCGCTGATCGCATGAAGGCCGCAACTGCCAAGGCCAGCGGCGGCGGTGGGCAGGTGCTGAAAGGCGTGAGCCCTGAAGAAGGCGCTGCAGCCATTCTCAAACTGTTGATAGAAGAGGGTGTGGTTCGATGAGCCCCGGGACTGACTTACACACATTCCCTGTGAGTGCGCCTGTGGATAAGGTGTTCGCGCCTTGCTGGACTCCTTATAAAACGTGGCTTACAGCGTCCTGATCAAATATTAATCAAGCTAAGTGGCGGTTTTTATTGGCGTTTCGATGTGGATAAAAAGATCACACGTCAGTATCTGTTCAGATAACTGCCCACAATCTCTGTTGGCGTCTCTGTGGACAAGTTGTTCGTGATCGGCTGTAAGCCTTTAAAAACGGGCTGTCTGAGGTTTCGTACAAAAAACGATCAATCGCACTCCTGTCGGTTTCCGAGAGCATCATAAGTGCCTGAAATGGACGTCCAGCATGGTTTTCCACAACCGGCCGCTTGATGAGCCAGAGTTGTACCCAAACTCTGTTGGCGCTTCTGTGGATAACGTGTTCGTGACCCCCTGAAAGCCAGACGATATGAGGTCTGTGGCGTTTTGATCAAAAAACGTACAGGCAACGGATTTATAGCGTCTTTTAAATAAGTCACGGTTTTTAATGATTTTTCTGAGGGGCTGGAACGTTGTTCGCACGGGCCCTGTGCGCCGTTTTGTGGATAAGTTGTGAGTAGGTATGACTGCGCTGCGTCTTTAACACAATAAAGGGAGAGGGAACATTGACCGGCGAGGTCCGCCGACCAATGTTCCTGGGAATGGCAACGGGATTATTCGTGATTGACCGCAACACCCTTTAAATAAGGCGCAGGCTCGGCGCCAAGATTCTCCAGCATGCGCGAGCTGTACCAGTCGACGAAGTTGACCACGCCGAACTCGTAGGTCTTTGAATAAGGACCTGGCTGATAGACCGTCGAGTTGATGCCGCGCTGGTTTTCTTCGGCCAGACGACGGTCCTGGTCGTTGGTGGCATCCCACACCTGACGCATGCGTTCCACGTCGTAATCCACGCCTTCGACGGCGTCCTTGTGGACGATCCACTTGGTGGTGACCATGGTTTCCTGTGCGCTGATCGGCCACACGGTGAACACGATGATGTGATCGCCCATGCAGTGGTTCCAGGAGTGTGGCAGATGCAGGATGCGCATTGAGCCCAGGTCCGGGTTCTGGATGCGGCCCATCAGTTTCCTGCAGCCGACTTTGCCGTCCATGGTCATCGACACGGTGCCCTTGAGCAGCGGCATGCGCACGATGCGGTTGCGCAAGCCGAAGCTGGCGTGGGCGTAGGGAATCTTCTCGGCGTCCCAAGCGGCAGCGGAAGCGGCCACGTGGTCCTTGAAGGCCTGATCGGCACGCGGATCGGTCACGTCATCCCATTCCAGCAGGGTCTTGAGCAGTTCCGGATGCGAGGCGTTGCAGTGGTAGCACTCGCGATTGTTTTCAAGCACCAGCTTCCAGTTGGCTTTTTCCATCAAGGTGGTTTGTACCGCCACCTTGGTGTTCTCCATGTCGTAAGGTTCCATGTAGTGGCGCAGGGTCGACAGGAACTCGTCGATGGCCGGCGGGTTTTCCGCCAGGCTGATGAAAATGTAACCGCCTGCGGTTTTCACGTTCACCGGCTTGAGGCCGAACTGCTTCATGTCGAAGTCCGCACCCATCTCGCTGCCTGCGTATAACAGTCGGCCATCCAGCTCGTAGGTCCACTGGTGATAGTGGCAGACCAGCTTGGCCACCTTGCCTTTCTCGGCGGTGCACAGACGCGAACCCCGGTGACGGCAGACGTTATGGAACGCATTGACCGCTCCATCCGGGCCGCGCACGACCAGAATCGGATTCTTGCCGATCTGCAGCGTCAGGTAGTTGCCCTTGGCCGGGATTTCACAGGTCATCCCCGCAATCAGCCATTCCTTCTGGAAAATCTCCTGCATATCGATTTCAAACAGTCGTTCATCACTGTAGAAAGGCTGCGGCAAGGAATACGTGCGTTCACGATTCTGCAGCATCTCGGCAGTGGCCTTACGTGCAGGTTCCAGCAGGTCGCCCAGGCTCAGGGTTGCGGTGACGTCCATCTTTAAAATCCCTCATGACCGCGTCTGAAGGCGGCCTGCGAATGTGGCTGATACGGTTGTTATAGCGCTGCACGCAGGGCGACGGATCAGTCGTCCTTGCTTGATTGCCCTTGCTGGCGAGTGTGGAGGTGGGCGTTCGACGAACCTTATCCATGCGCGACATGGCCGAATCCGTTCCCGACGCGAAACACCTTGTCTTTGGGGGCTGGTCGCCGTAAGTACGTGAATGTCGTTGATGGATAAGTGACAGCGCCTTCTGTTAAGCAGAATCCGCACCATAAGAGGCCGACAGTCGGCCGTGGAGATCGTGTATGTCCCAAAGTTTCCTCAGCCCGGTCACGACCCAGACATGGGCCAACGGGCGCCACCTGGTACGTGTCGTCAAAGTCATCCAGGAAACCTGGGATGTACGCACGTTCTGCTTCATGGCCGACCAGCCGATTCTGTTCTTCTTCAAGCCTGGGCAGTTCGTGACCCTGGAGCTGGAAATCGACGGCGTGCCGATCATGCGCTCCTACACCATCTCCAGCTCGCCATCGGTGCCTTACAGCTTCTCGATCACCGTCAAGCGCGTGCCGGGTGGCAAGGTGTCCAACTACCTGCACGACACGTTGCATGAAGGCCAGGAGCTGGCCGTGCACGGGCCGGTCGGTCTGTTCAACGCCATCGACTTTCCCAATCCGAAGATTCTGTACCTCAGCGGTGGCGTCGGCATCACGCCGGTGATGTCCATGGCGCGCTGGTTCTACGACACCAACGCCAATGTCGACATGGTGTTCGTGCACAGCGCCCGCTCGCCCAAGGACATCATTTATCACCGCGAGCTGGAGCACATGGCGTCGCGGATCGACAACTTCAGCCTGCATCTGGTGTGCGAAAAGCATGGTCTGGGTGAGCCTTGGGCTGGCTATCGCGGCTATCTGAATCAGAAGATGCTCGAACTGATGGCTCCGGATTTCATGGACCGCGAGGTGTTCTGTTGCGGGCCCACGCCCTACATGTCAGCGGTCAAGCGTCTGTTGCAGGAAAACGGCTTCAACATGGCGCAATACCATGAGGAATCCTTTGGTGCTACGCCGCCGGAAGCCCGCGCCGATGCGGTCGAGCAGGCCGAGATCGCTGCCGATGCGCCGGACGTCGATATTGCCGATCTGCATCAGGTCGAGTTCACCGACACTGGCAAGAGCATTCGGGTTGGGCCGGGTGAAACCGTCCACGCCGCCGCTGCCAAGCTGGGTCTGATGATCCCCAAAGCCTGTGGCATGGGGATCTGCGGGACCTGCAAGGTGATGAAAATCAGCGGCGAAGTGGAGATGGAGCACAACGGCGGCATCACCGACGACGACGTTGCAGAAGGCTACATTCTTTCCTGCTGCAGCGTGCCGAAAGGGGACGTGCAAATCGAATATTGAGGTCTGCGGCCGGGATGCAGGTCAGCCCTGCATCACCAGCCGGATGTCGGCGGCCAGTTCACGAACGCGTGCTTCCTCGGTGTCCCACGAGCACATGAAGCGTGCGCCGCCGTTGCCGATGAAGGTGTAGAAGCGCCAGCCTTTGGCCGTCAGTGCTGCGATGGCCGCTTCGGACAGTTGCAGGAACACGCCGTTGGCCTCTACCGGGAACATCAATTCCACGCCGGGAATATCCTTGACCAGATCCGCCAGCAGCTGTGCGCAGCGGTTGGCGTGACGGGCGTGTTTGAGCCACGCGTCGTTTTCCAGCAGGCCGACCCACGGCGCTGACAGAAAGCGCATCTTCGACGCCAGTTGCCCGGCCTGCTTGCAGCGGTAATCGAAATCTTCGGCCAGGTCATGGTTGAAGAACAGAATCGCCTCGCCCACCGCCATGCCGTTTTTGGTGCCGCCGAAACACAGCACGTCAACGCCCGACTTCCAGGTCAGTTCAGCTGGCGAGCAGTCCAGAAAGGCGCAGGCGTTGGAGAAGCGCGCGCCGTCCATATGCAAATGCAGACCCAGTTCCTTGCAGGTCGCGCTGATGGCCTTGAGTTCTTCGGGTTGATAGACGCCGCCCACTTCAGTGGCCTGAGTGAGGGTTACCACCCGAGGTTTGGGGTAATGAATGTCCTGACGCTTGAGCGCCACTTCACGGATCGATTCAGGGGTCAGTTTGCCGCCAGCGCTGCGGGCGGTCAGCAGCTTGGAGCCGTTGGAGAAGAATTCCGGCGCGCCGCATTCATCAGTTTCGACGTGAGCCGTTTCCGAGCAGATGACACTGTGGTAACTCTGGCACAGCGATGACAGCGCCAGCGAGTTGGCCGCTGTTCCGTTGAACGCGAAAAACACTTCGCAGTCGGTTTCGAACAGACGGCGGAAATCATCCGACGCCCGCGCAGTCCATTGATCGTCACCGTAGGCTCGTTGATGACCCTTGTTCGCCTGTTCCATGGCTGCCCAGGCTTCGGGGCAGATACCCGAATAGTTGTCACTGGCGAACTGTTGGCTTTGGTCTGTCATGGCCGATTCCTTGTGGGCTTATCCTGCGCACTGTATCGAAAAACCGGTGTCGCGGTCATGTATTGCCTGCTCGACTCTTTACCTGTCAGGAGTGATATGGATCTTTCCAACCCGCCTTTTCTGCCGGGACGCAACAAGGCGCTGGACCTGCTCAAGTGGCTGGCGATGCTGAGCATGGTGCTCGATCATCTGCGCTATGTGGGCTGGTCGATCAATGAGCTGTACGTGCCGGGGCGTTTTGCCTTTCCGTTTTTCTGTCTGGCCATTGCCGTCAATCTTTCGCGACGCAGCGCAGCGGTGGTCGCTGCGCGTGTGCAGTGGCGGTATCTCTTGTGGTTGATGGCCTTCGCCGCGCTGTCGGAGATTCCCTATCGTCTGTTCATGGCTGATGCCACGGTGCTTAACGTCATGCCGACCCTGCTGCTCGGTCTGCTGATTGCGCAGGGCTGGCAGCAGCAGACGCCCGTGACGCGGGTGATGGCGCTTGTCGCGTTGCTGCTGGGGGTGATGTTTCAGAAATACCTGATGTTTGGAATGGCCGGCGTGTTGTTGCCGTTGGTGTTTGTTCTGGTGCTGAACAGATCGCTTGGATATGCGGTTTTTCCGGCGGTGTTCTGCGTGGCGGGCAATGCCTGGCCTGAAATGTTTGCCGGTGCAGCGTGGGGTGATCCGATTTCCGTTGGGTCGCTGATTGCCTGTCTGCTCGCCCCGGTGCTGGGCCTGGCTTTGCTAAGGGCAAAGCCGCGATTCAGGGTCATGCCGATGCGACGCTGGGCGTATGCGATCTACCCGCTGCATTTTCTGGCGTTGCTGGGGTTGCGTGAAGTGTTGCGGGTGGTCTGAGCCTGCATGCTGATCCGAACCTGGGCGCAGAAATACGACGATGATCGTTCCCACTCATCGCTATAGACAAAACGCCAGCACTGCATTTATCTTCCGCAGCAGGCCGCCTCATGTGGCCAACGTCGCTCGGACGGTTCCGGGCGCTTACGTCTGCGAG
>Ga0308164_10004852_pt1 | contig 11151 bp, 9 predicted proteins | sample PhyTR2_FD_201031 | JGI IMG/M metagenome (GOLD analysis project Ga0308164, IMG submission 201031) | Phyllosphere microbial communities from UC Gill Tract Community Farm, Albany, California, United States - DLSLT.R2 | ecosystem: Host-associated > Plants > Phyllosphere > Unclassified | place: USA... | reverse complement strand
TGCGACGGTAGCAGTGGTTACCGGTGGAGCCGGGTCATCCCAATCACCTTTTTGGGCGTAACCCTTTGCCTATTGGTTCGTCCTTATATCGACGTGATTAGGTCTCACGGCTTGCGCGGTGCGTTGAGCTATATAGCCGACGCCGAGATTTATAGTCGCACGGTACTCGCAGCAAACTTCTACAGCGATGGGTTTGTGCGCCGCGGCCTTGGCGGAACGATAGCGAAGGCGCTGTCAGGTAACTGGAATAACAGTATAATTCTGTTTATTGCTTTTTCTGTTACATGGTTCATGGTGCCAATCCTTTCATTGCTAAAGCGAGTAGCCGTTGCTCTGAACGCTAGGCAAGCGATCTACTTTGCTGCCGTTCTGGCACTATCGCCACAAACGTTTTTTGGTTGGGCACGTGACCTGAGTAGAACCGACCTGTTCGTGGCTGGGTGGTTAGCCATCGCCGTCGTGGCATGGGTTGACCAGAGACGGATGCTAGCGGTCAGTGCTATCCTTTGCGGATTGCTGGTTCACGAGACTGCCGTGGTGTTTGGACTTCCACTGCTAGCTGCGATGCTGGCGGAGGACTGGCGTGCTGGAGTACTTAACCGTCAACAAGTGACGCGGCTGACTGGCATCGCGGCAGCAGGAATCGCTTCAATTATTTTTCTGCAAATGGGGTTCGGAGTATCCAACCTTACTCTCGCCAATCACATGCTTCGCGAAACACCAGTGTTAACCGACGATCCCGTTCATCGGCTATATCGGGACATAGCAATATATATGGCAGTCGCGGGCCCAGACGCTCTCAAGACCGCTATATGTTATAACTTTGAAATGAATAAAGCTTATTGGCTTCAGTTCGCTAGCTGTCTTGCAGTGTTGATTGGATACGCACTAATATTACCATTACGCCGCCGTCCGACTACCGCCTTTATCGTGATGTGCGTACCAGCAGTATTTATGATGCTGATTGCCAACGACACGGGGCGTTGGCTTAAACTAAGCGTTTTGTGTGGTTGGCTGATCTCGGCTTTTTATTTGTTGCGGAAACCAGAAGGTGATTCGTTGCGTAACGGCGTGATCGCGCAAGGCTCGGTAATCCTTACAATCCTGCTTTTTATGGGAACAACAAAGCACAATAACATCAACCCGATGCTTGATCGTATTGCTCTAAGTGCTAGTTTAGGTGACCCAGTCTCTCTCAGGGTGTGGATGGACACCTGCGATCCAGGATGGGAACGCTATATCCAGACCGCTGAGGTTCAGTTGCAGCGCGAGCAGGGGGTGCGACGATGATCGCGGGCAAGCTCGCGGCTCGCGACGTATTTCTTTTAGGAATAGTATTGGCGGCAGCACTCATTGTCAATCCGCTGCGCGAACTTCTTACTTGGGACGATGGGTGGGCCTACGCCCGTTCTGTTGAAAATCTGCTGACAACGGGGCGGTATCAACTTGACCAATGGTCAGCAGCAAACATGCCAGTGCAGATTGGGGTCGCGGCCGGATTAGCGAAGGTTTTCGGCTACTCCCTTACTCTCCTTCGGCTTACGACGCTTATTTTTCTGATCGTATTGCTATTGTCGTTCCGTCGTTTGGCGGAAGCATGTGGATGTCGCCCGGCGGATGCCATGGTCTTAGCGTTGGCACTGTTTGCCAGTCCGGTAGCCGCAATATTATCGTTCACATTCATGTCAGACATACAGTTTCTTGCTTGGCTCACCCTGTCCCTCGCGTTGTATAAAGCCGGCCTCGCGCAGCGCCGATCGTTATACATTTTAGCAGGGTCAGTCGCCGCTGCTGGATCGATTGGAACACGGCAGTTTGGGATTGCGCTTCTCGCGGGTTGGGTGATAGCGGTTGCCCTGTCGTCGCGGACCCAACGACCGTCGTTGGCCACGTTCTTACTTGCGACTGGACTGCCTAGCCTTCTTGCAGGTTGGCAACTGTGGATGGGGGCTGGGGAACCCAACGTAACCCAAGCCTACCGTCTGGCCGAACAACACGTTTTGCTTACTCAGCCGATCCATGCCCTCGCTAAAGAGGCAATCTGGCGGAGTGCGGTGTGGGTACAATATTCTGCGCTTTACTTGCTTCCTTTGATGCCGCTCGTTGTCGGTGCTGGGGTTTTTCGATTTCAGAACAGTTCGCCTCAAGTTCGCACGCGTGCCGCATTCCTTACCATACTTCTCATGATATACGCCGGAATAGGGCTTTCGCTCAATTCTACGCTGACAGTCCGTCAGGGCATCGTTTCCGGCCCAGTATGGCCGGCGCTTGGCATAATCTGGGTTATTCCCTCTCAGCCATGGGCGAGCCACAGTCTGCAGCGTCTGCTCGATCTTGCCGGGTATGTAGCAATTGCCCCGTTAGCATTCTTATTATTTTCGGCCCAAAGACTGCTTCCAGAGCACCGGCCTGATGCAGGTACGTTGTTAATCGCGGGAACTGGGGTCACGATGTTCGGATTGGTGTTCATATACGTTCAACTGAATGATACCTACGTAGTCGCCTTGCTACCATTCCTGCTGTTAATAGTCGCTTCAATATTACGCGAGGGGCCGTCTTGGAAATGGTCTGCCACCACAATCGCATGGTCGCTGTTGCTGCTTTTCGGTGTTCTAGGCCTAACCCGGCAAAACTTTGATGCGCAACAACGTGTCTGGGACGCGGCAGACGAGGCGGTCGCTAGCGGAATTCCCTATGATCGAGTGGCTGGCCCTAAGCATTGGGCAGAGTACCACGGCGCCTTCGATGATTGGGTGGCGGCTGGAACGCCCGGGTTGCGACCGCCGCCGCGGATCCTAGCGATTGGGGAGGATCCGTTTCACGATCCTTTCTACCGTTGGCTCCATGACCGTGACGCGCGGAATATGTCGGGACAATGAACGCGCTTCCTATATCATCTCGTCAGCGACCAAATGCAGCTTTAACCGGCGTGCTGGCCGCTGGCCTTATCGTAGGACTGCCGGTTCTCGCGTGTCGAAAGTCCATCAAGGCAGCTGTCCTAAACGGACCACAATCTTGCCAGACCTTCAATGACACCGCACTTGGTGCCGCCAATGCGGCGTACAACCTTGGCGTCCTCGCAATTAATTATCAACAGCATGGGTTCATTCGACGAGGGTTAGGCGGAACGATACTGTCAGCTCTGCATCAGTCGTCTCTAAGCAACTGTGTGCATCAACTTATTGTTTTTCATTTCCTGTCGGCAGTATGGCTAGCGATTCCAATGGCTCTGCTGCTACGAGCTATATTGACGGAAAACCGTCGGTGCGCGTTCTGGATGGCTGCCGTTCTTTTTGTTTCTCCGCAGTTGTTTTGGGGCTGGGGCAGTGATCTAGGTCGAACAGACATGTTCACCAGCGGCTGTCTTGCATGGGCGGTCGTAGGGTTGCTTAGACGAAATGATGTGGTTGCCGTCGCCTTAGTTTTGGTCGGGTCTCTTGCCCATGAGAGCGCGGCGATCTTCGGGCTTCCGTTGATGATAGCGCTCTTGCTGGTCCCGCACGTCAATCGATCCCGAAGTCGGTTGCTGCGTGTTCCAGTCTTGTTCGCTATTGGCTGTGTTGCCATTCTGATCGCCCAGGACATTTTTACTACCGTTAGGCCACGCGACGTCGCTCAGGCAATTCTGCACAGTCAGCCGCCGTCGCTTCTCCGTGACCTTGCGGCGTACATGACGACCACGGGGACTCGCAGTATCATAACCTCGTGGTGCCAGTCGCTGGGCCGCGCTGCGACTCCCTTCTATCTCGGGTGCACGATCGTCATCGCCGCCATGTATGCTTGGCTGCTAGCCATCCAGCGGGTCAATCTCGTGAAATATGGCTTGGCCGTGTTTCTCCCGCTAGGGTTCATCTCTCTGCTCGCGATCGATTACGGCCGTTGGTTGATGTTCGCTACCGTGAACGGCTGGCTCTTCGCAGTGGCGACCGTTGGTCCAGCGAACCGGACCGCGTCAGGCAATTTGGTTGCATGGGGTCGCTTAGTGGTTCTGGCGGCCCTCTTCGCGATGAAGCCAACCACCGTATTCGCCCCCAATCGTTTTGTCGAACGCGTCGCGGCACTTATCTGGGGTAAGGAGGGTACGGAACTAAGAAGTGCCGATGCGTGCGACCCCAAGTGGCGCACGTTTATCGCTTTCCGTGGGCATCCGTCCAACGTCTCAGACCATCGTCGCGAACGCAATCCTCGGTGGCGAATGTCGTCCGATGTTTAGCGACTGTTAGCATGTGCGAACGTAAACCATCGATGTCCAAAATAGCTTGTTATTACCATCAAGGAAGCGCCCGTTAATACACCTACGATCTCGGCCAGACGTGGCGAGAAAAACCTCGTTGCGACATGCAGACCGACGAAACTAGCGGCGAACCAGTATAATGTGGCGCCAAACGTGTAGACCAGAATGAAGCGACCGAACTCACGTGGTGTCGAACTGACAGAGGACGACTTAAATGCAAACAACTTTCCCATAGCGAACGATATCACGAACCCCACGATCAGCCCTGCAATGAGCGCTAGCCTATATTCGATAAGGTATCCCAAGCCGTAAACAACGGACATGTTTCCAATAGTCGCTGTCACACCGGTAAGAATGAATCTTCCAAATTCGTAAAGAGCGGTTGGTGCCGATGGGGTCAGGTTTTGTGCCGACATTCGTGTGATGTCCTTCAAAGTGAAGTATTACCAATTTTGAGTCCCGCTGATAACGCGAGGCAGTAAACGAGGGTAGCGTACATGGCGAGAGTTGTCGTGATTGGGGCAGGAGCAATGGGTTTATCCGCTGCTTATCACGCTGCCCGAGCGGGTCATCAAGTTACTGTCGTAGAGGCAGGACAGGTCGCCGGGGGTATGGCGGCGCATTTTGATTTTGGCGGCGTATCGATCGAGCGATACTATCACTTCATCTGTACCCCCGACCACCCCACGTTCGAACTCTTGAAAGAGCTCGGTATAGCGGAAAAGCTGCAATGGCGTCGTACCAGTATGGGACAGTTTGAGGGGGGTAAGCTATACCGGTGGGGGGATCCTGTCAGCTTACTGACCTATCCTCGTTTGAGTTTGATGGCAAAGCTACGTTACGGTCTGTTTGCCTTTACCTCGACGAAACGGGATCATTGGGACGCATTAGAGACTCAGTCGGCCCGGACGTGGATCGAACGCTGGGCCGGGCGAGAGACCTATCAAAAGCTATGGGAACCTCTCTTTCGTCTCAAATTCTATGAATATGCTGACGACGTTTCGGCTGCGTGGATCTGGACCCGTATTAAGCGCATCGGCCGATCACGTTCGTCCATCTTTGCAGAGAAGCTTGGTTATCTTGAGGGGGGAACGGAAACGTTAGTCGACGCGCTGGTCCAACAGACTGAGGCGCTTGGCAGTAAGGTCGTCTGCGGTGCGGCGGTCTCGCGTGTTCTCGTTGATAACGGGCGCACTGTGGGGGTCGAAACTGTGAAGGGAGTTTTTCCAGCCGATGCGGTCATTTCGACCGTTCCAACGCCGCTTATCTCGAGCATGGTGCCAGATTTGCCCGTAGAATGGCTGGCCCGTTACGATGCGATAAAAAACATCGGGGTATGTTGCCTGATTTTCAAATTGCGGAAGTCCGTAACGCCGCATTTCTGGGTCAATATCACTGACGATACGATACCCATCCCTGGGATCATTGAATTTTCAAACCTCCGGCTATTCGACGATACAATCGTTTTTGTGCCATACTATATGCCGATTTCGAACGAAAAGTGGGCTTGGACAGACGAACGGTTGCTTGACGAGGCATTCGCGGCTCTTTGCAAGATCAATCCGGAGTTGACGCCGGAGGACCGCATCGATGCTCGCGTCGCTCGCTTGAAACACGCTCAGCCAATTTGCGAACCGGGTTTCGCCGCTAAGATCCCCCCGATTCAGACGCCGATTGCAGGACTACAGATTGCCGATACGTGCTTCTATTATCCGGAAGACCGAGGAATTTCCGAAAGCGTTCGGCTGGGACGTGAAATGGCAGCACACGTGGGGCAGGCATGATGTCTGCACATGAAATGCCACCAACCCTTCCGCTAGTAGTCGATGTCGACGGAACGCTCATCAAGACAGACCTGTTATACGAGACTGCTATGCAGTTCGCAGCGTCCCAACCATTGCAATTGCTGCGCCTGTTCGGATGGCTGGCCCATGGCCGACCAACTCTAAAACGTGAATTGGCTCGCGCAGTTGAGCTCGACGTTTCGGCGTTACCACTGCGCTCCGAAACTCTCGCAGCGATCGCCGCCGCTCGGCAGCAGGGGCGTGCCGTGTACCTTGCGTCTGCAAGCGACATGGGGCTGGTAGAGCGGCTTGCAGCCCGCATCGGCGGCATCGCTGGTGTGTTTGCGACAAGCAGAGATGTCAATCTGGCGGGAGTCCACAAAGCAAACGCGCTGATCGAAGCATTCGGCATCAATGGGTTTGACTATATTGGCGATCAGCCTGTCGACTTTCCGGTGTGGGCACAGGCACGTCTGGCAATCGCGGTTTGCCACAGCAGCTCATTTGAACGGTCAGTTTATCAACGGTTTCCTGACGCTGAGGTCATTGCGCGCAGTCGGGTAGAGCCGCGTCATCTGGTGCGGGCGATGCGGCCACACCAATGGGCCAAGAACGTTCTCCTATTCCTCCCGCTGATCAGCGGCCACAATTTTGCGTTTCAGCCTATTTTGTCGACTGTTTTGGCGTTCGTATGCTTCTGCATGGCAGCGTCGAGCGCTTACATTCTTAACGATCTTCTCGACCTCCCAAGTGACCGTGTCCATCATCGCAAGCGTCGTCGACCGTTTGCAGCGGGCGACGTACCTATCAAATACGGCGTGCTATTGGGTGGAGCCTTGTTTGTGGGGGCTGGCGTCCTGTCGATGCTACTCCCATGGAATTTCGTCGCGTTGCTCGTGCTCTACCTCGTGGCGACGATCACCTATTCGCTCGTGCTAAAGCGCAAGCTGTTTATCGACGTTATCACGCTAGGCGGCCTATATACCATTCGCGTGATGGCGGGCTTGGAGGCAGCTGGCGGCGCGCAATCTCAGTGGCTCCTGATGATCTGCCTCTTTCTCTTCATGAGTTTGGCAACGGTAAAACGGTGTTCGGAACTGGTGCTGCAGCAGAAAGCTGGACATTCGGCGACGGTCGGGCGGGGATATCGTACGAGCGACCTTCCTGTAATGCTGGCACTCGGTGCTGCGGCGGGCTACGCCACCAGCATGGTTCTTGCTCTTTACATTGCGAGCCCGGAGGTGACGCGGCTTTATGCAAACGTCTCAATACTTTGGCTAATTCAGCCGTTGTTTCTTTATTGGATTAGCCGCGTTCTCATACTGTCGAACCGTGGCGAATTGCACGAGGATCCGGTAATCTTTGCGTGCACCGACCGGGTCAGCCTGCTTACGGGCTTTTGTATCCTTATCGTGGCGGGAGTGGCGGTTTGACCCGAGTAGATACCAGTACGGTGCCTCTTTCGGGGTGGGCGAGATATCCAATCATTGATTGTCGGCAAAATGTTCCCCGTGATGATTCCGAGGCGGCTACGGTATATGATGGCAGTAAGCCGCTAATCACAAGGGGCAACGGACGCGCTTACGGGGATGCCGCGCTTAATGCGTCCGGAGTGTTGGCAACGGTGCGGTTGAACCGAATGTTGGCATTCCATTCAGAAGATGGCGTTTTAACATGTGAAGCTGGCGTGCTGCTGGCAGACATCATCAGCGTCTTCTTGCCACGTGGTTGGTTCCCGCTGGTTTCCCCAGGCACAAGGTTTGTCACCGTTGGCGGTCTGATCGCGGCCGACGTGCATGGCAAGAACCATCATCAAGTCGGCTCCTTCTGCAATCACCTGCTTTGGCTCGACCTGATGCTGCCGACGGGCGACATTATCCGATGTTCGCCGACCCTGATGCCAGATTTGTTCGCTGCGACGTGCGGTGGAATGGGGCTCACGGGCACGATCCTGCGTGCATCTTTCCGTCTGCAGCCAGTTCAGACGGGTATGATACGACAGGAAACAAAACCAGCGGCAAACTTGGACGAAGCATTCGCCATCTTCGAGGCCGAACTGAAACAGCCCTACTCTGTGGCTTGGATCGACGGCCTAGCGACAGGAGATGCCGTCGGACGTTCGGTCGTGTTCGTCGGCTCGCACGCAGGGCGGGAAGATTGGCCTTCTGGGAGGGGCGATCCGTTGCAGGTCCCGCCCCCGAACCCGAAACGAATTCCCTTTGATTTCCCTGCATTGGCATTATCGCGCACATCGATGCGGCTGATGAATGGTGTTTACCGTCGCGCCCAGCGGTCCGGAACTAACGCGATCGACGTCTATCGGTACTTCTATCCGCTCGACGCCCTGCTCGACTGGAACCGCGTTTATGGTCGTCGAGGGTTTATGCAATATCAGTGTGTCTTGCCGTTAACGGAAAGTCGAGACGGAATTGCGCGTCTACTCAGAGAGATCGCCAAGTACGGAGAGGCGTCGTTTCTGTCGGTTCTCAAGCGCATGGGGCCGAGTTCGTTCGGTTACCTGTCTTTTCCGTTTGAAGGGTACACCCTTGCAATGGACTTCCCTGTAACACAGGCAAACCTCGATCTGCTGGACCGATTGGACAAGATCGTGCTCGAGCACAACGGTCGGCTCTACCTTGCAAAGGACTCACGTGCCGCGCCTGACACGATTGCAGCGGGATATCCGTTGCTCGAGCAGTTTCGCGAGGTACGGTTGCGCTATGGTCTCAAAGGCCAGGTCGAGTCCCACCTTTCCCGGAGACTCGAATTATGAATAGCAACAAATCTGCTGCGACCGTCCTAATCGTTGGAGCGCGTTCTGACATCGCTCAAGCGCTGGCACACACTTATGGCGCAATCGGCGCTAATTTGATTTTAGCTGCACGGAATGTCTCCACGCTGGAGCCCTTAAGAAGCGACCTGATTTTGCGCTACGCCATATCGGTCGTTCTGATTGAATTCAACCTTTTGGCCCCAGTACCCGAAGGCCTGGTAAAGAGGCTACCCCTGTTACCGGATACGGTCGTGATGATGGCAGGGCTGCTCGGAACACAGAGCGACTCCGTTGCCCGTCCGGATGTCGCTGACGTTGTAATGCAGACCAACTATGTCGCCCCCGCACGTCTTCTGTTGGCGTTTGCAGCAGCCATGGAGAGCCGAGGCAACGGGACGATCATCGGCGTAAGCTCCGTCGCGGGAGACCGCGGTCGAGCCTCCAATTATATTTATGGAGCAGCTAAGGCCGGGCTAACTGCTTTCTTGTCCGGACTAAGAGCAAGTCTGACGCACAGTGGCGTACATGTTTTAACGGTAAAGCCCGGGTTTGTTCGCACAGCGATGACGAAGGACATGAAATTGCCAGCGCCTATTACAGCGGATCCTGAAGAAGTCGCTGATGCGATTGTGCGTGCAGCTAGGGCACGTAAGAATGTTATCTATGTCAGGCCGGTGTGGCGAGCTATCATGACGATTATTAGAGTATTACCGGAGAGTGTTTTCAAACGACTTAATTTATAACAAACCATAGGGTTCATGGTTTTTAGACAAAATCTATTAAATGAATCGCTGTGGCACCGGTTGGTAACCCGTCGTGGCAAGATGACCTGGCTTGCATCGCTACGACAACTTTACTTACCGCCATTCGACCAATCAAGGGCATGCCCGATCGTCTATGTATCAAGGCGCGCGCCTTAATGAGGGGGGCTGACTGCTAGGAAAGGAACGGTCACCAATTGAACTGTGAATTGGGCTATCTTCATGCCGCAGGACAACCGTCCGAGCGCTTGCTCTCGCGGGTTGGCATGTGTATGAGAACAAGTTTACGATCATTTGCACCAGATCCCGATCGCGCGGCTATATTTGTCGCCGGTGCCGCCAGTTTCGTGGATGGCGGCTGGTTCTTGTAACAGAATTTTCTCGACGGGCCCGCGACAGCCATTATCCAGTCTCTGCCTTCCGGCACGAGCCTGAATCGCGCGGCATTGCAACAGAAAAATTAACGAACGGCTGTATCTGGAGAGCGCAGATAGGGCCGCGAGTGTCCGGTTCCAGGTATACCCGGTCGAAAGCAGACATCCGCCAAGAGCCTTGTTCGCCGACTGGCCTGGGCATCAAATCGGACGATGGCAAACCCTTAATCTTGTTCTCCTACCGTATAGAGCTGTGACAACCACCGATCGCCCGCCCGTTCGCGACCTCCCCGAGGGGACGTATGTGGAACTCGTTTCGAGCCTGTGCGGGACGCGGATGCCGGCGGTAGTGATGACGATCTTGTTCATAATCGTCGGCTCACTGAGCGTGCGGGCGTCGTCCGACCATGCGTTGGCGGCGCTGGTTGCGACTGGCGGGATTGTAAGCGCAGCACGGCTGGTTGTGTTGTTCTACGGACGAAGGATCTGTGACCGTGCGGAAATGTCGCCGGACAGCGCGCGGCGGTTTGAACGTCAGTTCGCCCTCAGCTATTGCGGGTTCGCAGCGGTCTTCGGGGCCTTCGCCGCGCGGGCCTACATGCTTCCGCCTGCGGAATGGCAGATGCCGATCGGCATTCTGGTAGTCGGCTATGCCGCCGGCGCTGCATCCACCGTCGCTATGCGTCCGTGCATCGTCGGCTGGAGCTTGGCTCTTTCGGTCATCCCACCGACTTGCATCCTCTTGCTGCGCGAAAACATAAACGCGCTTCTGTCCTCAGTGTGCCTGCTCGCGCTTCTTGCGGGGGGGCTGGCCAGTTGCACCGCGGCGCTGTAGCTCCGTATCGAGCGATGCCATGAACGTGCGCATCTGCGCCTGGACCTGATCGGGCGGGGTCGCGCTACGGGCTTGTGCCTGAACGTACTCTCCTACGATCCGCGACAGGTCTGCCTTGACGATGTGCTGCGGCTTCTCGGTCGTTACCAACTTGGTGACCCACATGGCCCAGACGAGCCCGAGGACGAGCGCGGCACCGATTAGCAGCTGCGAGGTGGTGTAGCCGGCGAAGACCGTCTTACGCCGAGCCGTGGCAGCGACAGGCGAGGCCACGGGTTCGACCGTAGGTGTAGCGATCGTGTCGGTCATGCGCGGTGCTCCCGGCGAGCAGCGTCACGCGGCAAAATGGCGTGACGGCGGAAGAAAACGATCGCGCCGGAGATGACCATA
>Ga0308164_10004851_pt1 | contig 11153 bp, 4 predicted proteins | sample PhyTR2_FD_201031 | JGI IMG/M metagenome (GOLD analysis project Ga0308164, IMG submission 201031) | Phyllosphere microbial communities from UC Gill Tract Community Farm, Albany, California, United States - DLSLT.R2 | ecosystem: Host-associated > Plants > Phyllosphere > Unclassified | place: USA... | reverse complement strand
AGGAAGGCTACACGTCGGCGTTCGAGCAGCTGCTGGCCTGCATCATTTCGATCCGCACCTATGACGAGGTGACGCTCCCGCTGTCGCGCGCCTTGTTCGCGCGGGCGCGCACGCCGGCCGGCATCGCCGAGATTCCGGCCGATCAACTGGACGCGCTGATCGGCGGCAGCACCTTCCACGAGCGCAAGGCCAGACAGATCCTGGCGATCGCGCGCCGCGTCGACGACGAGTTCGGCGGCACGCTGCCCTGCGAGCGCGAGGTGCTGCTGTCCTTCGATGGGGTCGGGCCGAAGTGCGCGAACCTGGTCCTGGGCATCGCCTGCGGCGCGCCGTTCATCAGCGTCGACGTGCATGTCCACCGCGTGACGGCCCGCTGGGGTTACGTGCAGGCCGCGACGCCGGAGAAGGCGCTGCTCGCACTCGAGGCGACCCTGCCGCGCCCGCACTGGATAGAGATCAACCGCCTGCTGGTGCCTTTCGGCAAACACATCTGCACCGGCAAGCTGCCGCGCTGCTCGACCTGCCCGGTGCTGGACATGTGCGAACAGCGCGGCGTGACAGCGCATCGTTAAGAAGATGCGCGAACAGTCGTAGGGTGTAACAAGCGAAGCGCATTACACCATTCGTCGCGCACGGGCGGTGGTAATTGACCGGCCCGTGCCGCAATGGGCTGTCGCCTCAGGTCCGCAGCGGCTTGTAGCGGATGCGCTTGGGCTTCGCGCCTTCCTCGCCCAGGCGCTTGCGCTTGTCGGCTTCGTATTCCTGGTAATTGCCGTCGAAGAAGGTCACCTGCGAATTGCCTTCGAAGGCCAGGATGTGGGTGGCGATGCGGTCCAGGAACCAGCGGTCATGCGAGATCACCATCACGCTGCCGGCAAATTCCAGCAATGCATCTTCCAGCGCACGCAGGGTTTCGATGTCCAGGTCGTTCGACGGCTCGTCGAGCAGCAGCAGGTTGCCGCCCATCAGCAGCGTCTTGGCCAGGTGCAGGCGGCCGCGTTCGCCGCCGGACAGGTTGCCGACGATCTTTTGCTGGTCGCTGCCCTTGAAGTTGAAGCGGCCGAGGTAGGCGCGCGACGGCATCTCGAAACGGCCGACCGTCAATAGGTCGGCGCCGTCGGCGACGTCCTCGAACACGGTCTTCTTGTTGTCGAGGTCGTCGCGCGACTGGTCGACCAGCGACAGCTTGACGGTGGAGCCGATCACGACCTCGCCGCTGTCGGGCTGCTCGCGCCCGGCCAGCATGCGGAACAGCGTCGACTTGCCCGCGCCGTTGGGGCCGATGATGCCGACGATGGCGCCGGCCGGCACCTTGAAGCTCAGGTCGTCGATCAGCAGCCGGTCGCCGTAGCCCTTGCTGACATTCTTGAATTCCACCACTTCATTGCCCAGCCGCTCGGCCACGGGAATGAAGATTTCCTGGGTCTCGTTGCGCTTCTGGTATTCATGCTCGGACAGCTCGTTGAAGCGGGCCAGGCGCGCCTTGCTCTTGGCCTGCCGGCCCTTCGGGTTCTGGCGCACCCATTCCAGCTCCTTGTGCAGCGCCTTCTGGCGCGCGCTCTCGCTCGACTCTTCCTGCTTCAGCCGGTTTTCCTTCTGCTCCAGCCACGAACTGTAATTGCCCTTCCACGGGATGCCGTGGCCGCGGTCCAGTTCCAGTATCCACTCGGCCGCATTGTCGAGGAAGTAGCGGTCATGGGTGATGCCGACCACAGTGCCGGGGAAGCGGTGCAGGAACTGCTCGAGCCAGTCGACCGATTCGGCGTCGAGGTGGTTGGTCGGCTCGTCCAGCAGCAGCATGTCGGGCTTGGACAGCAGCAGCCGGCACAGCGCCACGCGGCGCTTCTCGCCGCCGGACAGCACGCCCACTTTCGCGTCCCACGGCGGCAGGCGCAGCGCGTCGGCGGCCATTTCCAGCTGCAGCTCCAGGTTGCCGCCGTCGCTGGCGGAAATGATGGCTTCCAGCCGCGCCTGCTCGGTGGCCAGCGCGTCGAAGTCGGCGTCCGGTTCGGCATAGGCGGCATAGACCGCGTCGAGCTTGGCGCGGGCGGCGAAGGCTTCGCCGAGGCCGGCCTCGACCGCCTCGCGCACCGTCTGCTCCGGGTCCATCTGCGGCTCCTGCGGCAGGTAGCCGATGTTCAGGTTGGGCTGCGGTATGGCCTCGCCTTCGATGTCCTTGTCGATGCCGGCCATGATCTTCAGCAGCGTCGACTTGCCGGAACCGTTCAGGCCCAGCACGCCGATCTTGGCGCCGGGAAAGAAGGACAGCGAGATATCTTTCAGGATGTGGCGCTTGGGCGGGACGATCTTGCCCACGCGATTCATCGTGTATACGTAATTGGCCATGGTGGTGTCAGGGGGTCGCGAAGAAAGGCAATGAGCATAACCGAAGGCCGGGGCAGGGTACAGGGGTTGAACCGCCGGGGTTGAACCGCCGTCATCGGCCTGGCACTCACGCGCCTCCAGGCCGGCGGCAGCGCAGCGGCCGTGTCCCTCGTTGTTCTCCTGAAGATATCCACATGCTTCCAGCTACTCCTGCTTCGCCGTTGTCCGCCACCCCTCCGGCGCCCCTTGCGCCGCCCGACGCGCCGGGCCTCTCCCGTGGGAACCGCCCGGCCCTGCATCCGCGGTCTTCCGAACGGACGACGCCATCCCTCAGCGCTGCCCTGCACGCGGATCGAACGCGCACCGGCGATGCGCAGGCGGACGATGACGATGACGATGACGGCGCGCATCAGGCGCGGGCAGTCGCGGCGTTGATGCAGCTGCTGATCGACACGCCGTCCTCCGACCTGGCGGCGGTGCTGTCCTGCCTCGAACAGCTGGCAATGCAGCGCAGCACGATCAGGCGCGCGGCCGCCATGCAGCCGCCGCCGGCCGGGCTGGCCGCCCTGGGCGCAAGGATGCAGCGCTTCCTGGACGAATTCAGCCGCCTGGTTTGCGCCGGCGTCATCGACCTGAAGGTTCCCGGCCCCGCCGCCGCGGCTGCAATCTGCAGGGGCCTCGGCGTGCTGCCCGTGCTGGTCGATGCCGGCGTAGTGCGAAAGGACGCCGGAAAGGCGCTGCGCGCAACGGCAAGCCAGCTTACCCATGCGCTATGCGATGTGTTCACGACCGCGTCGGACCCCGGGGATCGCGAGGCGACCGCTGCGACGCTGGACCTGCTGACCTGGCTCAGCCGCGGCCTGAAAGCCGGACTGCTGGCCGACGACGACCCGACGACCCGCGCCGCCTTCGACAGCGCGCTCGACCGGATGCCTGCCTGGGCGGCCGCACCGGTGCGTTCCGGCCTGGACGCCGGCTATCTGGCTGCCTGCTTCGTCCAGCTCAATACCATCCGCCAGTTCGGCCTGTTGCCTCTCGAGGGCAACGGCCCGGACGCCCGCAAGAGCCGGCAAAGGCTGCTGCAGGTGATGGCATCTCTGTGCATGGCTTTTCCAGGCGTCCTTGCCGGCGTGAAGGTCGCAAGCGGCGTCCAGACGGCCAACGTCGGCAACACCATCAAGGACTTCATCGACGCCGGCCTGCTGCCGCAGCAGACCCATGACTGGCTGGTCCCCGTCATCGGCATCCTGCTGCAGCGGATGAGGCAGGCGCCGCGCGAGGAGATGGCGGGCAACGGTGGCCAGGCGCTGGCCAACTGTGCAAACTTGCTGCGCATGCTGTCGGAAACCGGCCTCTACCTGCAGCCCGCATTCCTGTCCTGCCTGCCCGGCTACCAGGCGGCCTGCCGGCACCTGGCAGGCATGGTCACAGAGGCGGGCGCGCTGCTGCGCGGCGCAGACGGCCAGTCGCTGTCCAATCTGATGAGCTTCGTCAAGGCCATGGCAAAGCAGGAAGAGCGCAGCAAGGCGGCCAGCGCACCGCGCGCGCTGGCTGGCCATGCGCTGCATGGCCAGTTGAAGGCCGCGGCCCGGCGCCTGGTGCAATTGCTGGAAAGGATGGATTTCACGAGGCAGTCGCCGCAGTCCGTCAGCGGCCTGCTTTCCGCCGTGGCCTATGTGTGGGCACGCCGGATGGCGCCGGCCGACCAGTGCGGCCCGCTGGCGCAGCGCCTGATCGCGGCCATACCCCACCTGGCCGTCGCACGATGGGAAACCGCCACGGCGGCGCTGTCGCTGCGCGCCATCGTGCAGCTGCATGGACTGGGGGAGACCGCGCGCCCGGGTGCAAAGGCGGCTTTCCTGCGCCTGCTGGAGTTTATTTCCCGCAAGACGGTCCACGACGATACGCAGCGCCTGTACTGCCTGCAGGCGCTGGAACTGGCCCGGCTGGAGCAGTGGACCACCATCGAGCAGGGCACGATGCAGGCCGCGCTGCGGGGCCTGCTGCAATGGCAGGGAACCATCGATCCCGACGTTGCGCAGCTGCAGACGGCCATCGTCAGCCTGGCGCACCGGGAAGAAGCGCCGTCGCCGATGCTGGAAGCAGAGGAGGCCGGTCCGGCCAGCATGCCTCCGCCGCCTCCGCCGCCTCCACCACTGCCGGGAACGGCATCCCGGTCGCCGCCAGGCAGCAAGCTGGCGGACGCCGGCCGCATGGCCGAACCGGGAAAGGCGGCCGGCAGGAATGGGGCGTCCGTCACCTACCGCGCACCGGCTTCGTCGACTACTGCTTCGTCGACTACTGCTTCGTCGACCACGGCGTCGTCCACCGCATCAGCCGGCACCGCATCCAGCACCCGGGCCTCCCGGCCGGCCGGCAATGCCCAACCCGGCGCTGCCGGCAGGGGCAAGCAGGCCAATGCGGCCGACCCGGTCACGCAATGGTTCACGCTGGCCAGCGGCGCCGAGCGCGCCGGCGGGCTGATCGACCAGATGATGCGCCTGGCATCGGGCAAAAACACCGGCATGGTCAACCGCACCGATGAATACGGCAACGGCGCCTTGTATTACGCCGTCATCGCCGGCAAACCGGAACTGGTGCAATGGCTGCTGCGGCATCCGGATTTTGTACTGGCAAGGTCCCTGAAAGAGGCAAAGGACTTGCTTGCCCGCCTCGAACAGGACATCTTTTCCTCGATCAGCTGGACCGAGGCCAAGCAGGCGCTGGGCCTGGTTGCCGGTGAAATGCGCCGCGCATGGCCGGAAGAGGAAACCGAGGACGGCGCATCCCGCTCAGTCTCCTCGGTTTCCACTGCCTCGTCCGCTCCATCGCGCAAGGGCAAGCAGGCGCGCACCGCTCGCAAGCAGGCGCCAGATTGGGAAACCGACCCGGTAAAACGAAAGGCCGAGTGGTTCCGGCTTGCGCGCGGCAGGGATGGCGGCGGGGAAACGCGCCAGCGGATGCGCCGGCTGGCGGAGATCGACCCCGCTATCCTGCACAGCGTCGATGAATCGGGCGCGGATGCGCTGCTCCTTGCAACGAGGACGCGCAAACAGGAAATCGTGAAGTGGCTGTGGGCGATGAATGAACAAGCCGACCCGCAACCCGCCCTGTTTCGACACCTGAAGGCAAAAATCGCAGCGGCGGAAGTCGCGGAGCTGGACGCCAGCACGGATCGGATCCAGGGGGAGCAGGAGCTTGCCCGGTCATCAGGGCTGCTTTCCGCTCATGCGCAAAAAGGCCAATCGGCCACGCAGCCGGCGGCCAGCGCCGGGCAAGTCCGGGCCAAGCCGCCGACCATTGCACAGCAGATGGAAGCGGCCTGCGCGTCGGGGGATACGGCGACCATGCAGCGGCTGCTGCGAACTGCGGACGGCGCGAAGTGGGCGATGTCATGGCGGGATCCGCACGGCGACAACCTGCTGTTCCACGAAACGCGCCGGGGCAATGCCGCGATGGTCGAGGTCCTGCTGGCGCTGAACGGCGGCGAACTGGCCGACCAGGTGTCGCCGAGCGGGTACACCGCCTTGCTGATGGCTGCGGCCGCTGACGACATTGACTTACTGAAAGTCTTGCTCAGGCACTACCGCCGCAGCGCTGTGGCGCATGGCGTGGCCAATGGACGCGATGCGCTGCTGGCGGCTGCGGCAAGCGGGGCGATCCGCTGCGTCAAATACCTGCTGGCCAGGGACGGCGGCAGCCTGGCGACTGTGTTGTCGAATGACAGCGAGACCGCGCTGATCATCGCAGCCCGGCAGGGTCATGGGGAGGTGGTCCGGGCGATGATCGATTACGGCGATGTCGACATCATCGACCATCACAACAGGCAGAACGCCAATGCGCTGACCGTGGCGGCCGAAGCCGGGCATGCGGCGATCGTCGCCATGCTGGTGCGGGCGCGCGCCAGCCTCGCATGGGCGGCCAACGACGACATGACGCCTCTGCTGCTGGCGGCGCAGGCCGGGCATGCGGATGTGGTGAGGGCGCTGCTGGCATCGCCCGAGGGCGCATTGCTCGCAAAATGCGTCGTGTCGGAGCGCAGGCTGAATGCGCTGGACCTGGCCTTACGGAACGGGCACGCGGAAGCGGCCAGCGTGCTGCGCGACTTCGACGGGGGCAGCCTGGTGCGCAAGCCGGCCCAGTAAGCTGCGGGACGCTCCCGGGCGGCGCGGTCCTGCCTCAGCCGCGCCTGCGCCAGGACCGCGCCGCGCCCTCGGCCGAATACAGCGCCAGCCCGCCCCAGATCAGCGCGAAGCCGATCAGCCGTCCCGTGCCGAACGGCTCGTGGTACAGCCAGACGCCCAGCAGCAGCTGCATGGTCGGCACCACGTACTGCATCAGCCCCAGCAGCGACAGCGGCAGCCGGCGCGCCGCGGCGGCGAAGGCCAGCAGCGGGATGGCGGTGACGGGGCCGGACAGCGCCATCAGCGCCTGCGGCAGCGGCGTCGCCGCGGCGAAACCGTTCTGCCCGGACTGGGCCAGCCACAGCAGGTAGCCGGCGGCGAACGGGAACAGCAGGATGGTTTCCAGCGACAGTCCTTCCAGCGCGCCCAGCGACGCGGTCTTGCGCAGCAGGCCGTAGAAGCCGAAGGTCAGCCCCAGCGCCAGCGAGATCCAGGGCGGATGGCCGGCGTCCCAGGTCAGCCAGGCGACGCCGGCCGCGGCCAGCGCCACCGCGCTCCATTGCAGCGGCCGCATGCGTTCCTTGAGCAGCAGGAAGCCGAGCACCACGTTGACCAGCGGGTTGATGAAGTAGCCGAGGCTGGCGTCGACCACGCGGTCATGGTTGACCGACCAGATGTAGATGCCCCAGTTGGTCGACAGCAGCAGCGCGCTTGCCGCGAAGCCCGCCAGCACCCTGGGCTGCCGCGCCACCGCCGCCAGCCACGACCACTGGCGCCGCCACAGCAGCACCGCGGCCAGGAACACCAGCGACCAGACCATCCGGTGCGCCAGGATTTCCTGTGCCGGAATGCTGCGCAGCGCCTTGAAATAGAGCGGGAAAAGGCCCCACGCCACGAAGGCCAGGGCGGCGTACAGCATGCCGGGATTCATCAGGAAGCGTCCGCGCGGGTAAAGGAAGAAGGGAAGGCCGCATTATGCACTGTCGGCCTGCATGCATTTCCGCAAGTGAACTGGCTGCGGCTTCTTTCCGCGTCAACCCTTCCCGGGCAGGAACAGGGCATACTCTGGCACGCGCCGGACCAGCGCCCAAATCAGCGGAGCCGACATGCTCTCGGTTACTATGCGGAGTTTTCAGAATTTACAGGTGCCCATTGGCCACTAACCAGAACAACGACAGCCAGCAGGCCGGGCACGACACGCATGGGGCCGGCCATGGGAGCAGGCTCGCCACGCTGACCATCGCGGCCATCGGCATCGTCTACGGCGACATCGGCACCAGCCCGCTGTACACGATGAAGGAAGTGTTCTCGGAGGAGCATGGCATCGCGCTCACCCATACCAACATCCTCGGCGTCGTGTCCCTGATCCTGTGGGGGCTGTTGCTGATCATCTCGCTCAAGTACGTCACGCTGGTGCTGCGCGCAAACAACCGCGGCGAGGGCGGCATCATGGCGCTGACCGCGCTGGCGATGTCCTCGGTCACCACCGGCTCGCGCTGGCATTACCCGGTCATGCTGCTGGGCATGATAGGCGCCGGCCTGTTCTACGGCGACGGCGTGATCACCCCGGCGATCTCGGTGCTGTCGGCCATCGAGGGGCTGGAAGTCGCGACCCCGGCGCTGAAGCCCTATGTGCTGCCGCTGACGGTGACGGTGCTGGTGGCGCTGTACAGCCTGCAGAGCAAGGGAACGGCCGGCATCGGCAAGTTCTTCGGCCCCATCGTGCTGGTCTGGTTCACCGCGCTGGCGACCATGGGCATCATCAATATCGTCCATTACCCGGCCGTGCTCGCCGCGTTCAACCCCTGGTACGCGTTCAACTTCATGATACACAACGGCTGGTTCGCCTTCATCGCGCTGGGCGCCGTGGTGCTGGCCCTGACCGGCGCCGAGGCGCTGTATGCGGACATGGGCCACTTCGGCAAGAAGTCGGTCCGGCTGGCCTGGTTCTCGGTCGTGTTTCCGGCGCTGGCGCTGAATTACCTGGGACAGGGCGCGCTGCTGATGTCGACGCCTTCCGCGGTCACCAACCCGTTCTTCCAGCAGCTGGGCTCATGGAGCATCTACCCGCTGGTGGTGCTGTCCACCATGGCCACCGTGATTGCGTCGCAGGCCACCATCTCGGGCGCGTTCTCGGTCACGCAGCAGGCGATTTCGCTGGGCTTCCTGCCGCGCATGCGGGTGGTCTACACCTCGGACCGCGAGATCGGGCAGATCTATATTCCGCTGGTGAACTGGGTGCAGCTGGTGATCGTGCTGCTGGCCGTGGTCGGCTTCGGCTCATCCGGCAACCTGGCGTCGGCCTACGGCATCGCGGCCACCGCCACCATGACCACCACGACCATCCTGACCTTCTTCGTGGTCCGCTACAAATGGAAATTCAACCTGCTGCTGGCCTTCCTCGCCACCGGCTTTTTCCTGACCATGGACCTGACCCTGCTCGCCGCAACGTCGCTGAAAATCGTCAGCGGCGGCTGGTTCCCGCTGGCGCTGTCGGCGCTGATGGTCGTCATCATGCTGACCTGGAAAAGCGGCCGCGAACTGGTCTTCAACAACCTCAAGAAGCAGGCGATCCCGCTGCAGGATTTCCTGCAGTCGCTGTTCTACGGCCCGCCGCACCGGGTTGACGGCACCGGCGTGTTCTTCCGCGCCGAGGGCGACGGCGTGCCGCATGCGATGCTGCACAACCTGCTGCACAACAAGGTGCTGCACCAGCGCATCGTGTTCCTGACGGTCTATAACGAAGACATCCCGACGGTGCTGCCGGAAGACCGGATCAAGGTCGAGCCGCTGGGACACGAGTGCTACCAGGTCAACGTGTATTACGGCTTCAAGGACGAGCGCGACATTCCGCTGGCGCTGGCGCTGTGCGCCGACCATGGCCTGGAATTCGAAATGATGGAAACGTCCTTCTTCATCGCCCGCCAGACCGTCATCTCCACCGTCGGCGGCGGCATGGCGCGCTGGCGCGAGGCGCTGTTCGCCACCATGTCGCGCAACGCGCGCGATGCGGCGGACTATTTCCGGGTGCCAACCAACCGCGTGATCGAACTCGGCACCCAGGTCGAAATCTAGCCGGCCGGCGCACGCGGGCCACCGGTTCGGGCAAGACGCGCGACTGCCCGCTTGGGTATCATGTCGCCTTCGCTGCGCCGCAGCATTGCATGGATTGCAATGAACCGATTGCAGTCCGGCGTGCGGCGCATGTCAAGGTATTGCGCCTCAACCTCTTCAAGGAAGGAGCCTCATGCATCGTCGTGACCTGCTCAAAGCATCTGCCGCGCTGGCCCTCGCCGGCATCTACCTGCCCCGTCCCGCCGGCGCCGCAAGTCCGGCCGCCGAAGCGCCGACCCGCCTGAAAACCCTGGGCCAGCCCCAGCCTTTCGACTACGCGTGGCTCAAGGGCCGGGCGCGCACAATGGCCGGGCAAGCCTACAAGCCGCAATCCGGCGAACTGCCGGCCAAGGTGTCGGCGCTCGACTGGGACCAGTACCAGGCCATCGGCTACCGCGACGACCATGCGCTGTGGGCAAATGACAAGCTGCGCTTCCAGGTGAAGTTTTTCCACCTCGGCCTGTTCTTCAAGCAGGCGGTGCAGATCCACGAAGTGCGGGACGGCATGGCGCGGGAACTGGCCTACGACCCGGAAATGTTTAATTACGGCAAGAGCGGCCTCAAGGGCGCCGACCTGCCGAAGGACCTGGGCTTTGCCGGCTTCCGCGTCAATTTCCATACCGACCTGACGCGCGACATCACTGCCTTCCTCGGCGCCAGCTACTTCCGCGCAGTGGGCGGCGACTGGCAGTACGGCCTGTCGGCACGCGGCCTGGCGATCGACACCGGGATGGAGCGGCCCGAGGAATTCCCGATGTTCCGCGACTTCTGGATCGAGCGCCCGGCGCGCGACTCCAGCAAGCTGGTGGTCTACGCATTGCTGGATTCGCCCAGCGTCGCCGGCGCCTATCGCTTCGAGATCGTGCCCGGCGCGACCACCGCGATGGACGTGGATGCCGCGCTGTATCCGCGCAAGACCATCGAGCGCCTAGGCATCGGCCCGCTGACCAGCATGTTCCAGTACGGCGAGAACGACCGCCGCGTGGCGAACGACTGGCGTCCGGAAATCCATGACAGCGACGGCCTGTCGATGTGGACCGGCAGCGGCGAATGGATCTGGCGGCCGCTGACCAACCCGGCCACGCTGCGTTTCAATTCGTATGCCGACAACAATCCGCGCGGCTTCGGCCTGCTGCAGCGCGACCGCGACTTCGGGCATTACCAGGACGACGGCGTCTATTACGACCGCCGCCCGAGCCTGTGGGTGGAGCCCAAGTCCGGCTGGGGCAAGGGCGCGGTGCAGTTGGTCGAGATCCCGACCGCGGACGAGACCTTCGACAACATCGTCGCCTTCTGGAACCCGGAACAGAAGCCGCAGCCAGGCCAGGAACTGCTGTTCGGCTACCGGCTGCACTGGGGCGCCAAGATGCCCGCGACGCCCAACCTGGCGACCGTGGTCGCCACCCGCACCGGCATCGGCGGCGTGATCGGCCAGAAGCGCAGTTATTTCTCGTGGCGCTTCGCGATCGACTTCGCCGGCGGCGACCTGGCGTTGCTGGGCAAGAAAGTCGTCGTCAAGCCGGTCATCACCACCAGCCACGGCAGCGTGGAAATCACGTCGGCGCGGCCGCTGGAGTCCATCCAGGGTTA
>Ga0308164_10004848_pt1 | contig 11163 bp, 9 predicted proteins | sample PhyTR2_FD_201031 | JGI IMG/M metagenome (GOLD analysis project Ga0308164, IMG submission 201031) | Phyllosphere microbial communities from UC Gill Tract Community Farm, Albany, California, United States - DLSLT.R2 | ecosystem: Host-associated > Plants > Phyllosphere > Unclassified | place: USA... | reverse complement strand
TTAGAAAAAATGTTTCCCCGCGAAGGCGGGGACCCAGACTGGGCTCCCGCCTTCGCGGGAGAACAAGATCACTTGCCCTAACATGTTTTGCTTACGGCGTGGTCGTGGTCTCGCTAGCCGGCGCACGACGCTCCTGCGCATAAGCATTGTTCCGCGCCAGGAAACAGCCGGACTGGCCGCCGGTCCCGACCGCCGAGCACGTATCCGGCAACCCGCCGGCAACACGCCCTAGCTGATCCATCGACGCCGCACGATTGACCCAGCTCTGGTTCTGCGCCGCGATCGGCTTGTCGTCGCGCAACTGCTTCGGAATGCGATACGGCTGGTCGAGCGTCGAGCACACCACGACTTCGCCCGCGGTCGACTTCGGGCATGCCTGGTCCCCGGTCAGCGTCACGCTGCGAATGCGCTGCGGCGGGGTGTCGACCTGCGCCTCCTGCGCGTACGCCATGGCGGGGAATGCGATCAGTGCGGCGAGGACGGCGGTACGAAACATGGATCAGGCTCCTTTGAGCGAATAACGTCCGTCATGCAGCATTGCTCCGCACTGAATGATGGTCGCCTGCCTGCGCGATATAGGAACCGCCATCGCCGTTCGCGACCGTGACAGGGCGATTCCTGGGCGATTAGCGCCGAACCGTCCCGGCCGAGCGCTGTTGCACCGCGCCCTGCATCGGCTATGGCGGCGCCATGATCCTCGTCGTCGACAATTACGACAGCTTCACCTGGAACCTCGTCCATTATCTGATGGAACTGGGTGTCGAGGTCGAAGTCGTCCGCAACGATGCGATCTCCGCCGGGCAGGCTCTGTCGTCGGGCGCGGACGCGTTCCTCATTTCCCCCGGCCCCTGCACGCCGACCGAGGCGGGCGTGAGCCTCGACCTCGTCGCTGCCTGCGCCGATGCCGGCAAGCCGCTGCTCGGCGTATGTCTCGGCCATCAGGCGATCGGCCAGCATTTCGGCGGCAAGGTCGAGCGCGGCGGCCTGATGCACGGCAAGACCTCACCCGTCGTCCACGACGATACCGGGCTCTATGCCGGGCTGCCCTCGCCGTTCATCGCCACGCGCTATCATTCGCTGATCGTCAACGCGGTCCCCGACACGCTGGTCGTCAACGCGACCGCGCAGGACGGCACGGTGATGGGCTTCCGCCACGAGACGCTGCCGATCCACGGCGTGCAGTTCCACCCGGAAAGCATCGCCACCGAACACGGCCACGCGATGCTGGCCAACTTCCTCAAGATGGCCGGGATCCCGGTGATACCGCGCGAAGGCCTGGAGCTGTGACCACGACCACCCTCCTCCCGGACCCCAGCTCCCCCCTCTCCCGCGAATCTGCCCGAGAAGCGTTCGCCGACATCCTCGACGCCCGCGCGAGCGACGACGCGATCGCCACCTTCCTCACCGATCTGGCGACCCGCGGCGAGACCAGCATCGAGATCGCCGAAGCCGCGCGCGCACTCCGTAACCGGATGATCCCGATCGACGCCCCTGCCGGCGCGATCGACGTCTGCGGCACCGGCGGCGATGGCCACCACACCTTGAACGTCTCGACCGCCGTCGCGCTGGTCGTCGCAGCGTGCGGTGTCCCCGTCGCCAAGCACGGCAACCGCGCCGCCTCCAGCAAAGCCGGCGCCGCCGACACGCTCGAAGTCCTCGGCCTCGACATGGACCGCGCCGGCGCCACCGCGGAGGCAAGCCTCAACGAGATCGGCATCGCCTTCCTGTTCGCCGCCAACCACCACCCGGCGATGAAGCGCATCACCCCGATCCGCCAGCGCATCGGCAAGCGGACGATCTTCAACCTGATGGGCCCACTCGCCAACCCGGCCGGCACCACCCGCCAGCTCATCGGCATCGCCCGCCCCGACTATGTGTCGCTCTACGCCGAAGCGCTCGAACAGCTCGGCACCGAAGCCGCGCTCGTCGTCTCGGGCGAAGAAGGCCTCGACGAACTGTCGGGTGCCGGCCCCAGCATCGTCGCGTCGGTGGGCACCGTAGCGCTGCCCGCTAAAGTCGCCCCCGAAGACGCCGGCCTCACCCGCCACGCGATCACCGACATCCGAGGCGGCGACGCGCACCACAACGCCGACGCTCTCCGCCGCCTGCTCAAGGGCGAGGCCGGCGCCTACCGCGACGCCGTCCTGCTCAACGCCGCCGCCGCCTTGATGGTCGCCGGCATCGTCCCCACTCTCGTCGACGGCGCGGCCAAGGCCGCCGCCGCCCTCGACACCGGCAGCGCCGACGCGCTGCTTGCCCGCTGGATCGCCTACTGACATGACCATGCTCGACCGTATCCTCGAGACCAAGCGCGCCGAAGTTGCCGCGCGCAAGGCAACCACCTCGCTCGCCGACATCGACGCCGGCATCGCCCGCATGTCGAAACCCCGCGGCTTCCGCGCCGCGCTGGATGCGAAGACCGGCTACGCGCTGGTCGCCGAGGTCAAGAAGGCCAGTCCCTCGAAGGGCCTGATCCGCGCCGATTTCGATCCCGTGGCCCACGCCCGAGCCTATGAAGCCGGTGGCGCCGCGTGCCTGTCGGTACTGACCGACGAAAAGTGGTTCCAGGGCTCCGACGCCTATCTGACCGCGGCGCGCGACGCCGTCTCGATCCCCGTGCTACGGAAAGACTTCATGGTCGATCCATGGCAGTCGACCGAGGCCCGCGCGATCGGCGCCGACTGCATCCTGATCATCGTCGCAGCACTCGACGACATCCAGATGGCCGAGATCGAAGCCTCCGCGCTCGAATGCGGCATGGACGTGCTGGTCGAGGTCCACGACGCACACGAGATGGAGCGCGCGCTGAGGCTCAAGTCGCGCCTGATCGGCGTCAACAACCGCGACCTGCGCGACTTCTCGGTCGATTTCCAGCGCACCTACGACCTCGTCGGCAAGGCACCCAAGGACTGCACCTTCGTCGCCGAGAGCGGCCTCACGACGCGCGCAGAGCTCGACGCGATGGCCGAACACGACATCCACTGCTTCCTGATCGGCGAAGCGCTCATGCGCCAGGACGACGTGGAAGCAGCAACGCACGCGCTCGTCGGATGACCGGCCTAACGCACATCGACGAAGCCGGCGCGGCAAGAATGGTCGACGTCGGCGGCAAGGCGGTCACCGCCCGCGAAGCCATTGCCTCCGGCCGCATCACCATGTCCGCCGAAGCCGCCGCGGCGATCGGCGCCGGCACCGCGAAGAAGGGCGACGTCCTCGCGGTCGCGCGCGTCGCCGGCATCATGGCCGCCAAGCGCACCAGCGACCTCATCCCCCTCTGCCACCCGCTCCCGCTGACCAAGGTGGAGATCGAACTCGTGGTGGACGAAACCGGCGTAACCGCCACCGCCACCGCCTCGACCGAAGGCAAGACCGGCGTCGAAATGGAAGCGCTCACCGCCGCCACGGTCACACTCCTGACGATCTACGACATGGCCAAAGCGATCGACAAGACGATGGTCCTCACCGACATCCGCGTCCGCGCCAAGAGCGGCGGCAAATCCGGCAACTGGACCGCGTAAAAGAAATCCCTCGCCCCAAAGGGGAGAGGGAAAGACGCCAAAGGCGGCGAGGGTGAGGGCAAGCTCATCGTGCTTCGTCTCGCGAACGTCCATCGTCATCGTCGATAGCCCAATCGTGGTTCTGCACGATCACCGATTCCACAGGTCGCCCGGCTGCGTCACGGGACGGATCATACCGGAACCGTTGCTCAATCAACCGGCACGTCAGCGTGTCTAGTTCGCGGCTCCCGCTTGATCGTGTGACGCGGCAATCGCTGACATGCCCGCTGATCTCGACGACGTAACGAACCGACACGATACCGCGCAGCCCCAACTCCACACCGTCCGCCGGATAATCGGAATCCTTGATACGCCCCTTACGCCACCGCGGCGGCGTCTCCTCGCCACCCCCACCGTCACCATCGCCATACCCACCGCTGCCGGTCCCATTCCCAATCCCCCCACTCCCCGTCCCCGGCCCGCGCACATCCGAGGCGCCCGCAGTAGCCTGCGCACCCACTCCAGCCTTCTCCGCAACCACGACCGGCGGCGGCACCACGACCGGCACCACCGGAGGCGGCGCCACCACTTCGGTAGCCTTCGACTTCAAATTGGGCGGCGACGCAGCCCCCTCCGGCCTGCGGCTAGGCGAGGGCCGAGGCCTGACCTTCTCCTCGGGCGGCGGTGGCGGAGGCGGCGCCGCATCGAACACCTTCAACGCATCGCTCACCGCCGCCGGCATCGTCACCACCAGCCCGTTGAGCAGCGCATAGCCAAGCACCCCCGGCAACAGGACAGCACCCACCGCCGCCCCGATCCTGTCTCTCGCCCGAGGCTGATTACGTGTCATCATACTGATCTGGTGTTTCTTTCCCCCAAACAAAGCCCCGTTCAGGATGAACCGGCGCTGGCCGAGCGTTTGGAGAAGACGATGCCGACTAGCCCGAACTCCTTGTCGGGCCGCGGAGAAAACAGCGGAACACTATCAGCACCACCCCGGCGAAGGCCGGGGCCCAGTTGGGAAGGTCCCAGTAACGAAGCGCGACGCCCGCCAAACCCATGTTTCCCCGCGAAGGCGGGGACCCAGCCTGGGCTCCCGCCTTCGCGGGAGAACAAGAAGGATGTCGCAAACGTTCGATATCAAGCAGCCCGGAGAGCAACGGACCGCCCTCCGCAACCCCAACAACACCTGTCCTACGTCCCAAACCCATGGCAAAGCGCCAGACACGCCAAAACTCCCCTCCCGCCGGACCTTCTACCGGACGAGACCGTTCCAAACCTGAACTCCAAAACCGCGCCCGCCAAATGTCTCCCAGCGTGTGAACTTCCTGCACTTCCAGCAGGAGAGCCGCCCAGAAACAGAGCCTTACGCATGACCCTAGTCCCTGTCGCCGAAGCCCAGACCCGCCTCTTCACCATGGCGCCCCGCGTCGGCCACGAGACCGTGACGCTACGCGAAGCCGCCGGCCGCTGGGCCGCCGAGGACATCCTCGCCCGCCGCACGCAGCCCGCCGCAGACCTCTCCGCGATGGACGGCTATGCGATCCGCTACGCCGACCTCCCCGGCCCCTGGAAAGTCATTGGCGAGAGCGCCGCAGGTCGCCCCTTCGCAGGTCGTGTCGCCCCCAACGAGGCCACCCGCATCTTCACCGGCGCCGCCATGCCCGAAGGCGCCGACACCGTCATGGTCCAGGAAGAAGCCGAGCGTGACGGCGAAACCCTGATCCTCGCCGGCGAAGGCCCGCCCACGCTCGGCCGCAACACCCGCCGCAAGGGCCTCGACTTCTCCACCGGCACCCGCCTGATCGCCGCCGGCGACCGCCTCAGCCCGGCGCGCATCGCCGTCGCCGCGACCGGCGGCCACGGGAGCCTCACCGTCAACCGCCGCGTCCGCGTCGCCGTCGCCGCCACCGGCGACGAACTGGTCCCGCCCGGCTCGACAACCGACGGCGTCGCGCTCCCCGAGTCGAACGGCATCATGCTCGCTGCGATGCTCGCCGACATGCCCGTCGACATCATCGACCTGGGTATCCTGCCAGACAATCTCGAGATCCTCCGCGAAGCCTTCGCCAGCGTGCAGGCAGACCTCCTAGTCACCACCGGCGGCGCGTCGGTCGGTGATCACGACCTCGTCCGCCCGGCGATCGAAGCCGCCGGCGGCACCATCGACTTCTGGCGGATCGCGTTGCGCCCCGGCAAGCCGATGATGGCCGGCCGGATCGGCGAGATGATGGTGCTCGGCCTCCCGGGCAACCCGGTCTCCGCGTTCGTCACCGCGACGTTGTTCGTCAAACCCGTCGTCGCGCACATGGCCGGCGCGCGCGACCCGCTCCCCCAGTCGACCCACGCCCTCCTCGGCGAAGACCTCCCCGCCAACAATGCCCGCACCGATTATCTCCGCGCCGAACTCCGCGACGGCAAAGCCTATGCCTCGACGATCCAGGACAGCTCGATGCTCCTAACACTGGCCCGCTCGACCTGCCTGATCGTCCGCCCCGGCAACGCCCCCGTCGCAAAGACAGGCGAATCGGCGGAAATCCTCGTGATCGCGTGACGCGAGCGCTTGACGGCGTTAATTATGTTCCATAGAAGTTCCCAGTCTGTTCCGGACGGAGAACCGCCATGCTCACGCGCAAGCAGCACGAACTCGTCTGCTTCATCAACGATCGCCTCAACGATACCGGCGTCTCGCCGTCGTTCGAGGAGATGAAAGACGCCCTCGACCTCAAGTCGAAGTCGGGCGTCCACCGTCTGATCAGCGCGCTCGAGGAGCGCAACTTCATTCGCCGCCTGCCAAACCGCGCGCGCGCACTCGAAGTGTTGCGTATGCCCGAGCGCGCGGAAAAGAAGACGCCGGCCAAGCCGTCGAACGTCAAGGCAGGTCCCGCGGCCGCGACCCCGCAACCGGCCAACGACGTCATCGAGATTCCCCTCCACGGCCGCATCGCCGCCGGCGTCCCGATCGAGGCGTTCGAGGGCAGCACGATGCTAGCCGTACCTGCCGCACTCCTAGGCACCGGCGAACACTACGCCCTCGAAGTCTCCGGCGATTCGATGGTCGAAGCCGGCATCCTCGACGGCGACTACGCCCTGATCCGCCGCACCGAAACGGCGCGAGACGGCGAAATCGTAGTCGCACTGATCGAAGACAGCGAAGCCACCCTCAAATACTTCCGCCGCGAAGGCGCCATGGTCCGCCTCGACCCGGCAAACCGCGCCTACGACCCCCAACGCTACGCCCCCGCCCAAGTCCGCGTCCAAGGCAAACTCTCCGGCATCCTCCGCCGCTACGACTGAACGGCCCAGACCGGCCTGCGTCATCGCGACGCAGGCCGGTCTCGGTTTTTAGTCGCTCAGGAAAAACGCCCGCTCAAGCTGTGAGCCAAGTCGCTCGTTCCCGCTAGCGACAGCGAGCGAGTCTGATCGGAAATTAAGCGATGTACTCGGAGCTGTCGGGGGACAGTTCTTCGACATGCCCAAGCAAACACCACCAAGCGTCCGGAAGACCCTCTTCCGCTCCGATGCATAAGCGCGACCTCGACTCAAGCACTCAATCTCTGCGCTCCTGCGCCTCTGCGCGAACATTTCGTCGCCAATCCCCCGCGCAGCCGAAGAATTGGTTCGCGCGGAGACGCGGAGACGCGGAGGTATTGCGTTCGGGGAGGGGTGAAGCTGTTCCAATCCCTTCGGCAGTAAGATCGAACAATAACTAGCGCGATTTATCCATTATAGAAAACTTCTCCGCGTCTCCGCGTCAACCAATTCTTCGTACTGCGATTGCATTCGACGACGAGTTATTTTGCTCGCGCGAAGGCGCTGAGGCGCGAAGATGTTGTGCTTGGATAAACGTCTACTTGCCTTCATAGATCGTCGAGACACTGACCTCAGCTTACTGTTCATCGAGGTGTTAAGGTCTCCCGAATCGCATCACCTTCGCGCCTTTGCGCCTTCGCGTGAACATTTCTACTTTCGACGGCCTCGGCTGGCTCGAAACGCCGACGCTGCGTTATAAAACCGGCCATGTCCCGGCCTGAACGAATGCGCGGTGCGTTCGAGGAGAGGCGGATTGCGCCAGGGGTGACGATCGCCGGCGTTCAGGATAGTCACGACAGTCGCGCTCCCCAAAGTCAGCGCGACGCCGCCCGTCCGCCGGAGTATACGACGATCCAGTTTCAGCCACCGCGGTCGACACCGTTTCGGCAGACCGCGTTCGCTGACAACGACATCGGCGCTGCGACAGGCGGCAAGGAACTCGGCGATCGGGACCATATAGGCGCTGCGGGTCGCAAGTATCCGCCACATCTGCCCCCGCGCGGCGATATCGGTGACGCAAAGATCGCGGCTGCACCGTGCGTCGGGTTGGTCCGCCAGCAGCAATGGCTCGCCATCCACCCCGCCATTCGCGGCGAGCATGTCGCGCGTATAGTCGCCCGCCCGGTCGCGCAGCATCGCGACCCCCGCTGCCGTCCGCACCGCGACATGGCGCCCATCACCGGTCACGAGAACGTCAGGCGCTGGCGTCGTCAGCGCCCAGACCGCGCCGATCGCCAGTGGTACCAGCCCGAGCCGCCGCCACCGCGTTCGCCACAAGGCGATCCAGATGCCACCGACGATCATAAACGCGAACGCCGCCGTCGGCATCGCGGGCAACGACCGCACCGATCCTGGCGCGCTGGCAACGATATGTGCGAGCCACAACAGAGCATCGAGCGATCGCTGCACGAGCCACCATATCGGCGCACCAAGCCCACCAGCATCGAGCAGCAACGCCAAAGCCTCCAACGGCATAACGACAAAGGTCGTCAGAGGGATCGCGATGATGTTGGCGAACGCGCCGTAGAGCCCGGCCTTGTGGAAATGATAGACCGCGATCGGCATCAGCGCGAATTCGACGAGCAGGCCGGTGAGCAACAGCGATGCTACTCCGCGAGCGAGACGGCGCGGTCGCCCCTCCTCGTGGGGCCCGAAAAACGCGCGAACCGAAGGATGCTCGTGCAGCGCCATGATTGCAGTTATCGCCGCAAACGAGAGTTGAAAGCTCGGCCCCGCCGCCGATTCGGGCAGCACGAGCATGACGCACGCCGCGCCCGCCGCGACGAGGCGCAACGTCATCGCCTCACGCCCCATCGCCAGTGCCGCCAACACGAGCAGCGCAGCAACGCACGACCGGATCGTCGGAACCTGGCTTCCGGTCAGCAACGTATAGCCGATCGCTGCCCCCGCTCCCGCCAACGCAGCGATCAAAGGCAAGCGCGCATGCAGAGCCAACCACGGGCTCAGCGCCAGCAACCGCAACACGATCAACATCGTCGCCGCCACCGCCGCAGTGATGTGCAATCCGCTCACCGACAGCAGATGCGCGAGCCCAGCGCGGCGCATCGCCTCCGAATCCTCCTCGCTGATCGCGCCGACGTCGCCGGTTGCAAGAGCCGCAGCGATGCCTCCCGCGCTGCCGTCCAGTCGCGATACAATGTGGTGCGATAGCGCGACGCGGATGCCCGCCCCCGATTCGCTCGGGGTCGTCACGACCACCGGTGCGAAACCGCGTCCCGTCGCACCGATCCCGCCAAACCATGCGACGCGGGCAAAATCGTACGCACCCGGTACGGCTGGCAATGGCGGCGGCATCAGGCGGGCCCGGAGATGCACGACCGCTCCCGTTCCCAGCAGCTTGGGTGCATCCGCTTCCGCCAGATTAACGCGGACGCGGTATGGCAGGGCAACCGGTTGCCCGTCGGTCTCGGCGCCCTTCCCGATCGGCAGCAGCGTCAGCCGGACCAGCTTCCGCGCCACCAACGGCTCGATCGCCTCCACCCTCGCGGAGAAGCTAGCGATCGTCGGTCCACCCATCACTGGTCGCGCGACCGACTCCGATCGCGCCCAGATCAACGCCAGCCCCAGCGCCGCCGTCTGTAACCCGATCGCCAAAGACCGCGCCGCCCGTCCGCCCTGCCCCACCGCCAAACACGCCAACCCGCTCGCCACCAACAGCAGCAACGCCACGCACCACGCCGCCGGGTCCGGCAACGCGAACCACAGCGCGATCCCGCCACCCAGCATCACCGGCAGCCACAACACCAACTGGTCGCGCTCCGCCTCAAGCCAGCGTTCCACGGCAAGCCCGACGACAGCCCCCCATTGCGGCACGCCCATTTGTCGCCGCCAAGGACGCATGCTAGGGGCGGCGACGGCTGTCATGGCCATCGTTTCTCCATCGTTTCATCAGTCTGGGAGCACCCGCGGTTGGGCGCAATATCTGATACGGGCACCGCCGCTTCGGCCGCACCCGTGGTTACCCGTTTCGCCCCGTCGCCGACGGGGTTCCTGCATCTCGGCGGCGCGCGCACCGCGCTGTTCAACTGGCTGTTCGCGAAAGCAAACGGGGGTAAATTCCTGCTGCGGATCGAAGATACCGACCGGGTCCGCTCGACCCAGCCGGCGATCGACGCGATCATCGACGGGATGCGCTGGCTCGGGCTCGACTGGGACGGCGACGTCGTCATGCAGTTCGCGGGCGCCGAGCGCCACGCGCAGGTTGCGCACGAGATGGTCGCGAAGGGACACGCGTATCGCTGCTACATGACCAACGACGAGATCGCGGCGATGCGCGCCGAGGCACAGGCCGCGAAGAAGCCGCTCCGCATCCGCAGCCCGTGGCGCGATCGCCCCGAGAGCGAAGCACCGAATCTCCCCCACGTCGTCCGTCTGCGCGCGCCGCAGGAAGGCGCCGTCACGATCGAGGACCGCGTGCAAGGCGCCGTCACGGTCAAGAACGAAGAGATCGACGACCTCGTGCTCCTCCGCTCGGACGGCACGCCGACCTACATGCTCGCGGTCGTCGTCGACGATCACGATATGGGCGTCACGCACGTCATCCGCGGCGACGATCACCTCAACAACGCGTTCCGCCAGTTGCCGATCTACCGCGCGATGGGCTGGCCCGAGCCGATCTACGCGCACATCCCGCTGATCCACGGCCCCGATGGCGCCAAGCTATCGAAGCGTCACGGCGCGGTGGGCATCGAGGCCTACCGCGACGAGATGGGTATCCTGCCCGAGGCGTTCGACAATTACCTGCTCCGGCTCGGCTGGGGTCACGGCGACGACGAGATCATCAGCCGCGAGCAGGCAGTCGAATGGTTCGACCTGTCGGGCGTCGGCAAGTCGCCGTCGCGCTTCGACCTGAAGAAGCTAGAGAACCTCAACGGCCATTATATCCGCGAAGCCGACGACGCGCGCCTTGCGCAACTCGCCGCCGACCGTCTCGGCCACGACCTGCCGACCGGCGGACTCGATCTTCTGACTCGCGCAATGCCCGTCCTGAAGCCGCGTGCCGCAAACCTGAACGAGTTGGCCGAAGGGTCGAATTTCCTGTTCAGCCAGCGTCCCTTGGCGATGGATGACGCCGCGGCGAGCCTTTTGCAAGGTGAAGCGAGTTCGATTTTGGTCAATGTTCATGCCGAACTTGACGCGCTCGCGGAGTGGGATACGGAAGCGCTCGAAGGCGCGGTACGGTGCGTGGCCGAAGCGCGGGGCGTCAAGCTCGGCCAGGTCGCACAGCCGCTTCGCGCCGCGCTGACGGGACGCAAGACGTCGCCGGGGATCTTCGACGTGCTCGACCTGCTCGGGCGCGACGAGAGCCTGGGACGGATCGCCGACCGGATGG
>Ga0308164_10004845_pt1 | contig 11165 bp, 12 predicted proteins | sample PhyTR2_FD_201031 | JGI IMG/M metagenome (GOLD analysis project Ga0308164, IMG submission 201031) | Phyllosphere microbial communities from UC Gill Tract Community Farm, Albany, California, United States - DLSLT.R2 | ecosystem: Host-associated > Plants > Phyllosphere > Unclassified | place: USA... | reverse complement strand
ACGGCATCATCGACGCTCAGGTCCGAGAGATTACCGAAATGAAGCGGCTGATCACGCGGATTGAGGCGCATCCCACCCCAAACGGCGCGCGCGACCTTCCCTCATATTGCGACAAGCAGGTTCCCCCACCCGCATCCGAGACGGACGAGAGCGCCGGGGTAAATACTCTCCGACCGATCCGCTAAACGGTCGGGATGCGCTTTGGTGACAAAACCGGCTGACGCCAGCTTGCTATCCCCGCTTTTCCGAGGGTTTGCAGGCGTCAGAATAGCTGCTGTCAAAATTAGAACCATCTTCGCTAGCGGGCGAAGCAGGCAATCCTGTTTTCCCGATTAGGAAGGTCGAGCGGAAGCCCCGGTTCAATACCCGTACAAGCACCGGTATCGGGTGCCGTTTTCCCGAAATCTGTTCCAAATCGATTTTCCCAAAATGGCCTGAACGACACGAGAAAACGGAAATCCTCAGCTGCCCATTTTGGCGGCGCGGAACATCCCCAGTCTCTAAAATGGGCATCCGGCAAGGATGTCGCGCATGTCGTATACACACAAGGCCGCCGATCCGGGGCCGAAAGCTGCGGGATAACCGGGCCACGGATGCTCGCCGTCGTCGAGAGTCGCCGGTGCCTGCCGCATGACCGCGCTCGACGTGCCCGGCTGGCATAGCCCTGCAACGCCGCGAGCAGGTAGCCCGGCTTTCGGCCACCGAGCACGGGAGTGTCGGGCTGGCCGCATCCCCGGCCGTCCGCGTCGTGACAGCCGGTGCATTTAGCGATCAGCCCGGGCGCGACCTCCGGCACGGCTGCATCGGCGCCGTCGACAGGGCGCGGTACGTCGCAGGCGTCATCGTCGGCAGCTCGCGGACAAAGGCGACCATGCGGCAAATCTCGTCGGGGCCGGTCCTTCTCGGCCCAAGGAGCCCGGCCGCCCCGCCGACTTCGTCGTCCTCACCGCCGACCCGCTCGCCGATATCGCCAACACGATGCGGGTAGCGGAGGTTTGGCGCGAGGACCGGCAGCTGCGCTGACGATCAGAACAGCAGCTTGTCCATCACGATCGGCAGGTCGCGGATGCGCTTGCCGGTGGCATGGTGCACAGCGTTGGCGATTGCGGCGGCAGTGCCGACATTGCCCAGCTCGCCGATGCCCTTCACCCCGATCGGGTTCACCTGCATGTCGACCTCCGGCACCATGATGATGTCGACCTGCGGCACGTCCGCGTTCACCGCGATCAGATACTCGGCAATGTTGTCGTTGACGTAGCGGGCGCGCAGCTGGTCGATTTCGGTATGCTCCAGCAGCGCCGAGGCCATGCCCCAGATCATGCCGCCCAGGTACTGGCTGCGGGCGGTGCGCGGGTTGACGATGTGGCCGCCCGCAAACGCGCCCGTCATCCGCGGCACGCGGATCTCGCGGGTGAGGCGATGGACGCGGACTTCGACGAACTCGGCGCCGAAGGCATACATTAGCGGCTTGGAATCGCTGCCCTCCGACTGCTCGGCCGCTTCACCGCCGCCCGCCTTGCCCTGGTAGAGCGCGCGCACCGCCTTGGCGCTGCCGCCCTTGGGCCACCATTCGGCATATTCCTCGATCTGCCCGACGCCGAGCCGCTCGAACGCGGCGGAAAGGTCGGCGGGCGCGGGCATCGTGCCGCCGAAGCGCCCGGCGATCTGGCCTGCCGCCTTGTGGACGGCCGATCCGGCGCTGGCGGTGGTCTGCGACCCGCCGGCGACCGGCGCTGGCGGGAGCCGGCTGTCGCCCATCCGCACCGTCACGTTGCTCGGATCGAGCCGCAGTTCGCGGGCGGCAATCTGCTGCATGACGGTGTAGGCACCGGTGCCGAGATCGTGTCCGGCCGTCTCCACCTGCGCCTTGCCGTCGGCAGTCAGCCGGATGCGCGCGGTCGCGGCCGAGCTGTTGGTGGGATAGGTAGCGGTCGCGCAGCCATAGCCGATCAGCCAGTCGCCGTCGCGCATCGACATCGGCGCAGGTGTCCGCCGGTTCCAGCCGAACGAGGCCGCCGCCTGGTCGAAGCACTGCATCAACAAGCGGCTGGTATAGGGCGCGCCGTTGATTGGGCTCTTCTGCGTGTCGTTGACGCGGCGGAACTCGACCGGGTCCACGCCGCACGCGATCGCCATCTCGTCCATCGCCGATTCTAGCGCGTACATGTAGGGCGTCTCGGGCGGTGAGCGCATGAAGCCGGGTGTGTTGCGGTCTGCCTTGACCAGGTTGACGCGCGTCCAGACGTTGGGCCAAGCGTACATCTCAGCCGTGGTCTCAACGCCCCCGACCGAATAATCGTCGTGGCGCGAGGTCACCTCCCAGCCTTCATGGCCATAGGCGCTAATCCGCCCGTCGCGCCCCGCGCCGAGGCGGATGCGGTGGCGCGTCTCCGCCCGGTAGGTGGCGAGCGTATAGCCCTGCTTGCGGTGGACGATCAGCTTGACCGGCCGGCCGACATCGCGCGCGGCGGCGGCGATCAGTGCGGTGCGCTGGGTCGGAATGCCCTTGGACCCGAACGCGCCGCCGACATAGCGGCTGACCGCGCGGACCTTGCTCTGCTCGATCCCGAGCTGCTCGGCGACCGCGCCCGGGATCGCATACATGAACTGGCTGGGCTCGTAGATCGTCAGCTCGTCGCCGTTCCACACCGCCGTGGTCGAGAACAGCTCGAGCGGATTGTGGTGCTGGGTGGGCGTGGCGTATTCATGATCGATCTTGACTCGCGCGGCGGCAAAGGCCGCTGCGAAGTCACCAACCTTTTTCTCGTTCTTCTCCAGGTCCTTTGGGTGCGACGTCCCAACGCCAGGGCTGCCGAAGGTGGCGGAGGGACGCTGCGCCGCGTAGCGGACCTTGATCCGGGCGGCGGCATCGCGCGCGGCTTCGTAGCTCTCGGCCAGCACCAGCGCGACCGGATCGCCGTCATTGACGATCTCGGCATCGCCCAGGAACAGGTTGGTGTCGGCAATGCGCCCGCCCTGCTTCATGTGCTTGAGGTTCTGGCGCTTGGGGGCGTTGCGATAGGTGTAGACCTTCACCACCCCCTGCATCCGCTCGGCGGGCGCGGTGTCGATGCTCGCGATCCGCCCCTTGGCGATGCCGCTGGTCAGGAAGAAGGCATGGAGCGGGTTCGGCACCGCCTCGTCGGCGGCGTAGACGGGGGCGCCGGTAACCTTCTCGACCGCGCCGTAGCGCGCGATCGGCTGGCCCATATTGGCGAGCGGGGTAGGGACGGGCGGAGTCACCTGGGTCATCTGTGTCAGCCCTTCATCGCCATGGTTTCGAGCACGCCGCGCACCAGCGTCGCTTTGCCGAGCGGCACCTTGAACGCGTTATATTCATAGGATCGCGCGTCGGCGAACTCGGTGTCGGCGGCCGCGCGCAAAGCCGCTTCGGTGATCGGTCGGCCACGCAGCAGCGCCTCCGCCCTGGTGGCGCGCCAGGGCTTTGTAGTCATGCCGCCGAGCGCGATGCGGATGTCCTCCGCCACGTCGCCACGCATCCTGATCGCCACCGCCGCGCTGGCGTTCGCGAAAGCATAGCTTTCCCGATCCCGTACCTTGACGTAGCGCGACCGCGGCCACGGCCCGCCCGGCACCAGGAAGCCTGTAATAAGTTCGCCGGGGGCGAGCGTCGTCTCGATATGCGGCGTGTCGCCGGGCAACCGGTGGAGGTCGGCGAAGCGCAGCGAACGCGGACCCGACGAACCGAGCACCTCTACCGTCGCGTCGAGCGCGACCAGCGTGTGGCCCCAGTCGCCGGCATAGGTAGCGATGCACTGCTTGCTGCCGCCCAGCACCGCGTGGATGCGGTTGTGCCCGTCCTGCGCGGCGCAACCGCTGCCGGGCTCGCGCTTGTTACACTGGGCATAGGTCACGTCACGAAAATACGGGCAGCGGGTGCGCTGGAGCACGTTGCCCCCCAGCCGCGCCATGTTCCGCAGCTGCCCGCTCGCCGCCATCCACAGTCCGTCGCTAAGCACCGGATAGTCGCGCCGGATCAGCGGGTGGTCGGCCAGCTCCGCCATCGTCACCATCGCGCCGATTCGAAGGCCGTCGGGCGTCTGGCGCACCTGGCGGTAGGCCTCGCCGCCGACGCCCTTGATGTCGACCACCGCGGTTGGGCGCATCACGTCGAGCTTCATCAGATCGATCAGGTTGGTGCCGCCGCCGAGGTACTGGACGGGCGCGGTGACGTGCGCCGAGGCAGGCACGCGTGCGGCCTGCACCGCGGCGCGCGGGTCGGTGGCGCGGGTATAGTCATAGGGGCGCATCAGGCCTTCTCCATCCGCCTGCGCGCCTGGTTGATCGCCGCGACGATGTTCGGATAGGCAGCGCAACGGCACAGATTGCCGCTCATGTACTCCCGGATCTCGCCGTCGTCGCGAGCGTGGCCCTCGGCGACGCAGGCCACCGCCGACATGATCTGGCCGGGCGTGCAGTAGCCGCACTGGAAGGCGTCGTTGTCGATGAACGCCTGCTGCATCGGGTGCAGCCCGTCCGCGCCCGCCAGCCCCTCGATGGTGGTGACGCGGTGCCCGGCGACCGACACCGCCGGGAGGAGGCAGGACAGTTTGCGCGTGCCGTCAACGTGGACGGTGCACGCGCCGCACTGGCCCATGTCGCAGCCGACCTTGGTGCCGCGCATACCCAGCCGATCGCGCAGCAGATCGGCCAGGCTGGTGCGCGTGTCGACGGCGAGGCGGCGTTGCTCGCCATTGACCTCAAGCGTGATGTCCTGGAGCTGTGGTCTGTCCTGCGCGGCCGCGTCGGCCTGCGCCTCGGCCGGCACCGCCTGCATCATAGTCGCCGCCGACGCTGCGACGGCGCCGCCGGACAACAGGCCGCGCCGGGTTACTTCCAGCGGATCGTCGGTCATGGGCAATCCCTTCGCTCGTCGGCGTTTGGTGAACACAGAACACCCGGCCGGCCGCTCGGTTGCGATCCGGCCGGCATCAGAAGCTGACCTCAACTCGCGCGGCGAGGACCAGCGTGTCCGGCACCGCCCGTGTCGCCGCCGGGCGCCAGAGATATTGCACGTCGGGAATCACCGCCACGCCGGGCCTGAGCTTTACGGCGTAGTTCGCCTCTATGAAGTCGTGGCTGGTCTGGACGCCCGGCGCGACGGCGGGGTCGGCGAAGCTACCCGGCGCGGGCGCGAACCCGGTCGGGAGCGGCTTCCCCGCCGCCTGGCCGCGAGCCTCTTGGTCAAAGGGCACAGCGGACGCGCTTGCCGTTTTCCCGATATGTATCTGTGCGGTGGTCGTAGCTGGCGTATCGCCGATTGCACGCCTGGTAGTGCGTTGGCCACCGATCACCGCCATGGCCGCGCCACATGCCGGGCGGTCGCGGCGCGCCGTCGCCGTTCCACGACGCCGGCCGCGGCTCGACACCGGGGCTCATCGGATGAATTGGCGTGGCCCCGGTCTGCGCCGAAGCGGGACCAGTTATAGTCAACAAGCCTGCCATGATTGAAGTGAATCCGCGCATCAATCGTCTCCTTGTTGCCTGCACCCTTAGATCGTCGGACTTGTGGCGCACCTACTTGGATCAACTGGAACCGCGCGAGCGATCAAATATGCCGCAGGCGATTTCGCGCGCGCTCCGCACAACGCCAAATGGGCTGCTGCCGATCGCGTGACCGCAGGTGGCTCTCTCCACCAGCGCTAGTGTTCAAGCCGATCGCAGCCTGATCAGAATGTCGTCAGGAATTTCTATGGACTTGAGTGGGGGGCTCGATGTGCGCGTTCGCGACAGGGCTTGTCGGAAAAATGCTGGTTTTTGCAACACGATGTGACCGGATGCGGCTTTGTCACGTTGCAAAAGGGAAGCCCTTTCGCAACGCGTATCTAATGTCATGATCTGGTATCGAAATGACGATCAGATGCGTGAGCAAAAAATCCGCTCGCATTTGGATAAACGGTAAGCGGATACCACCACTGGTGGCGTTCATGCCTCGATTAGCCACTCAGCCGTTCCTATTGAGCTTCTTGTTAGCTTATTTGTTTCGGAAACGATACATTTTAAAATATCATTCCGGTAGGTCACAATCGCAGCAACTTAAGTAATATATACTTAACTTAGGTCTATATGGCATACGGCACAAATGAGGGAATCATATCGATATACATTAAAACCGCATCTTGTAGCAAATGTCTATGGGAACCCAATTTTGCTTTAAGCGCTTCTACCTTCGGTATATTGCGAGGACAAAGAAATGCGCATTCTAACATCAATCGCTGCTATTTCCCTGATCATTCCAGGTTTAGCGACAGCTCAGACGAGTGGCACGTCCGGTCGTACCGGTAGCACGACTTCTGGTGGCGCCGTGGGCAGCTCCACCATGGGTGGTGACCAGATGGGCACGCCTGGTTCGACAGGCCAGTCGGGTACCTCGGCAAGCGGCCCCCGCACTACCGGAAAGAGCACGACTCGTTCTTCGCGCAGCAAGTCGTCGACCGGCCGCACACGCGGCTCGTCGGGCACCGACAGCAGCACGAGCGGCACCGGCAGCATGAGTACCAATAGCACGAGCGACGGCATGGGCGGCACGTCGACAACGGGCTCCATGGGCAGCACCAGCACGCCTGATGGCTCGGGGACGACGGGCTCGACCACCAGCGGCAGCACGAGGCCGAACTGATATAGCTTAACGGCTGTTCACGGGGCCGGGCGAGCGATCGTCCGGCCCTTTTACATGTTTGGTCCGCCCCGCCGAGGCCTGCCTTTGACGTCATCAAAAAGCGGCGGACAGAGCTCCTGCTTGCCTAATGAATCACGCCGAATTTTCGAAGGCTCGCAGGCCGAACGGCAGTTTGACTACGAATAGCGCGATACATCGCGAGCGCTACAGGAGACGCATCATGCGTCGATACATACTCCATGTTCGCAGCAGGGCGATGGCGTCCAATTGGAACGGCCTTAAGCTGGTGAGCCTGGCAGACGCTCGTTGCGTTGGGATGCGCTTTGTAGGTGATCTGCTGAAGGAGCTGAAGCAGTTTTCCAAGAACAACAATTGGAGCCAGGATGTCACAAAGCATAGGGACTGATCCTGTTCAAGCTGTTCATCGGCTTTATCGTCGCGCCTGCGATTAGTCCGCGGATCAGTGATTACAATTTTAAACAAAGCGAAAGCAAGTAATGATTGTTGATGAATACGGCCGACGCCAGATGCTCGGGGGAACTGCTGCGCTCGTGATGGCGGCCCTGTCTGCCCGGGTATCGGCGCGTGAGCCTGAACGACGCATCGCTTTTTCAAATCCGCACAACGGCGAGCGATACGACGCCTGCTACTTTTCAGGCGGTCGTTATCGTGAGGCGGGGCTGGCGGAACTGAACCACGCCATGCGCGACTGGCGGACAGGCGAAGTACGTCAAATGGATCCCAGGCTACTGGATCTACTGGTAACGGTGCGTGATCGCCTCGAAGTATTTCCCCGCCAGCATCTCAGGCTCATCTCCGGTTACCGGTCCCCAAGAACGAATCTCGCGCTTCATGCCCGCTCGCACGGCGTTGCCAGGAAAAGCCAACATATGCTGGGCAAGGCGAGCGACATCGCCATACCTGGCGTGGCGCTGCGCAACTTGCGTAAGGCCGCCATTTCGCTGCGTAGGGGTGGTGTCGGCTATTACCCGTATGATGGCTTTGTCCACGTCTACACAGGGCGGGTACGCCAATGGAGCTAAGACAGCAAAACATCGGCCCGGAGATGCTTCCGATCTTCTCGCCGATTCTAGTCGCATGTGTTGGGGAAGCCTGCCTACCAAGGTCAGACGAGCTTGTAGCGGTGACCGAGCGCATTCGTCGTAAAGCTTTCCCAACAGTAACAATGGCAGACGGCTGGCGCCGCGCATGGCGCGTGTGGCCCTTGTAGCGACTGGCGGCACTTCCGACTGCCCAAATCATGCGCCAATGCTGAGGAAGGACATCTTCATGACGTATCAAATCTCCCTGACTACCAGCGATGCCGGTGGCCTCAATGCCGAGGTCCACTCCTCCGCAACAGCCGCCCTCCTTCATCTTTACGAGAAAAGGAAGGCCGGGTTCGACGTGACGATCATGGGACCGGGTGGCGAGAAACTAAAACTGCGTGACCTTCAGGCGCTCAGCGCTGCTGAAAACGACAGGACATTAGCAGTAGATTGATGTCGATAAAAACGAACGATGAACTAGATGTTTGGTCCCAGCGGTTGATAGTGCGGGTTTGAGATGAACCGACTGGGGTCATCTGTCCATGCTTTGCAGATGGCTTCGTATGTCGTGAGTCCGCGCAGGGTCTTCAGACGACGGGCGAAGTTGTAGGCGGCAAGGAAATCGGTGAGGCGCTGCCGCAATTAGTCGTGGTCTCATAATGGTAGCTTGACGGTCGCCTCCTTGATCGTCCGGTTCATCCGTTCAACCTGACCGTTCGTCCACGGGTGGCGGGGTTTGATGAGGCGGTGTTTGATATCGAGATCGGTGCAGGCTAATCGAAGGAATAGCAGAAGAACGGCAGCTTATTTGCGCGCATTTCCTTGATGTCCTCAGGCGTCCAGCCGTCGCCGGTCGGATCGGTGAAGTGCGCACCATTATCGGTGAGCATCGTGTGAATACGATACGGCACGGCTGCGACGAGATGCCGCAGGAAGTCAGCAGCGACCCGGCGTGTAGCTTTTTCGTGCAATTCAACAAAGGCGAACTTGGACGTCCGGTCGATCGCCACCAGTAGGTACAGCTTGCCTTGCTCGGTCCGCACCTCAGCCAGATCCGCGTGAAATAGCCTATAGGATAGGCCTTGAACTTCTTCCTGACCGGCTTGTCACTATCAACATCCGGCAGCCGGCTGATGCCGTGACGTTGGAGACAACGGTGAAGCAACGAGCGCGTCAGATGTGGGATCGTCACCTGCAGAGCATACAGGCAGTCATCCAGCGGCAGCAGCGTGTGGCGCCGGAACGCCACCACCACTGCAGCTTCTTCGATCGTCAAAGTCGTAGGACGGGCATCTTTGGGTCCGGTTCTAAGATCAGCCGTCGATGAGCGCTTGCGCCACTTCGCGACCGTCTTCTGATTGACGCTGTGACGCGTCACCAGCGCCCTCAAGCTCTCTTTACTATGCTGTATCTCTCGAATGACGACCTCTGTCGTTGTGGCTCTTCCGTGTAGAACCTGGCCCATAGTGCATTCTTCCACTCACTTGTGGTTATCGCACCATCAATCACTGGGATCAAACGCCTAGCTTGCCAAGCGTTTACGCCGACGTTGCCGCACTGAGAAAAGAATACCAAAGGCGATCCCAACCGCCGAGCCGATACGTAAGCTTCGCAAGATACCATTCCGGTAGGCCGGGTCATTTACGTAGCCGCGGAAGCTAGCCCTTTTCCACAACCTGACTGACGCCCCGTCCCTACCGAGATCCCCGGCAGGCTCGACAAACGCGACACCCGACATTTCCTTTGCAACCACAGCGCTTCCATCGCCGTTGCAGACTGAAAACTCATAGCTAGGCTCGGACACAATATCATCACCCTTATCAAATTTCCAATTTGCCACTTCTTGCTTATCTTTATTATTTAATATTTCGGCAAAACGGGCTCCACTGCTCATTTGTCTATCTCCGCGCGTTGCAAATAAGATGGAGTAATCTGGATTGTTTACATTAACTCATAGTGATATGTTAAGCAGCGCTGTTAATAGTTTAAGGTTATGGCTAGTCTGTATTATATAGCCATTATAGTATAGTTTACTATCATATATGTACATCAACGTGGATTAACCCCACCGTTTACGAGTCTTACTATCTGCTCTTTTCTTAAAACTCCTCCTTCAAGGCATATTATCTCCAAAGATACTTTCTTGTCGCCGGCCAAGTAAGACGATGCCATGGTCAACGCATCGCCCATATTTTGGAATTTAGCCCTTACCCTATGGTCAACGATAAGATGGAAGGCCTGTAATTTTCGAGCACTTGAGGACACGTCGAAAGTCATATCGACACCTTCATTATACTAGCTAACGTATATATCTAAACCTACCCTAGCATGCAGAATTAAAAGCGAGTTTCTTAGATTCTTTAGCTCTGCACTCAGCTCGTCAAGATTAGAACGGCCAACCCAATCGCAAAGCTCTTGGTCGTATATATTTACGATATCGCGCCTCATCTGACGCATATCCTGAATAAGCTGACATGTTCTTTTCATATACCAAAGAATAAGCATAATAAACCAATCCTCCAGCATTTCTTTATAAATCTAGGTTATAATCATGGGAACAGAACAGAACATGGGGATTTCGTTCACGACAACGGGGACGACGGCAACCATGTACTTCGTGCCGATCTCTATTGCCGTCTTGCCGTGTTCCCGCTCGCGACCAAGTCGCTGGCCGACCGCTCGCAGGACATTCACGCACTCGCCGCCATGCTGATCCTGCGTCGCGCCGGCAACCGTACCGTCATTTTCTAGCCGAGCCACGAGGCGATCGACTAGCTGATGCTGCACGATTGGCGGGGCAACGTCCGCGAACTAGAGAACGTGATTCAGCGTGCGCTGCTGTTCTGCGGCGGCAACACGATCGAGGCGAGCCACATCGTGTTCGACCGCCCGGTGACGACAACGTTCCAGCGTACGGCGCAAGTGAGGAAAGTCGCCGTCCTGATACACACGCTTGAAGATGCCGACGGCACCATCGGCCCAGATCGTCAACGCCGCCAATATGACTCCACAAACGAGAACCGTCCGTAAAACCGGCTGGTCAACGAACCGAACAATCAGCTCAATCGCACAGCCGACAACGGCGAAAATGGCGGCAGCAGCAATGAAATCAGCACCTGTCCAACGCACCTCGTCAGTGAACAACATCGCGATGGCTGGAAGAAGGAGTAAACCTCCGAGGAGAGCCCAGAGGGCCGGACGCCAGCGTCCAAAATTAGCTGCTCGAGATCTGGCCGATACAGTCATAGTCGCCCCCCATCGACGCCAACTTCACATGCGCCTTGAATGTCTGCAAGTAAGCGGAAACAGCCCGGCCGCTAGGGCGCCGATTGCCCACCACGCCCTGTCGCAAAACACATCAGACCGTCCGAAAACCGTCTGATGGATTCCCGTCAGGTTTCGTATCCGGTATGATCGGGCATGGGCTACATCGAACGTCAATCGCGCGATCAAATGCTGCTGCTGCCAGCCTCGGT
>Ga0308164_10004844_pt1 | contig 11167 bp, 8 predicted proteins | sample PhyTR2_FD_201031 | JGI IMG/M metagenome (GOLD analysis project Ga0308164, IMG submission 201031) | Phyllosphere microbial communities from UC Gill Tract Community Farm, Albany, California, United States - DLSLT.R2 | ecosystem: Host-associated > Plants > Phyllosphere > Unclassified | place: USA... | reverse complement strand
GACCCGTATCTGACCGCCAAAGGTGCGCAGCGAGTGGACAACCTGACGATCATCGCAGCGCATTTGTTTCTGGAGCGTGGCTTTGATGGAGTGGCAGTGGACGATCTGATCGCGCGGGCTGGCGGGTCAAGACGTAACATCTACAACCATTTTGGCGGCAAGGAAGGCTTATTCAGGGCCGCGATGATGTACATCTGCTCCGAGATGGCCAAGCCCTTGGGGCAAATGAACATTCGTGGGCTCGATGCAGAGCGCATTCTGACCGCCTTCGGACATGAGTTGGTCCGGATCGCCTTGTCGCCTCGCACACTCGCCGTGCACCGTCTTTTGACCACTGAAGGCAAGCGCTTTCCCGAGATCGCACAGGCGATGCTTGCTTCCAGCTACCAGAAGGTAGTCGAGATACTGGCAGCCTGGATTGCGACTCAACAGACGTTAGAGCAACCAAGGTTTTGCGAGGATGTACCCGCCGAGATCCTGGCTGTCCAGTTCATCAGTCTGGTTTCCAGTGATCTGAAACTAAGGGCGATAGTTGGTCTGGTTCCGATGGACCTTTCAGGTAACAAGGTGGATGAACTCGTGGGCTATGCCGTCAGCACTTTTCTCAATGGCGCTCTGACAAAGCGTACCGATTGTTTTATCCCGTCCCGGCACCAGCCGTAATCCTTGCTGATCGCGCCGCATTCCCACATAAAAGAGAGTCGACCATGAGAGCCATCTGCATTAATGCATACAACGATACCCCTTTTCAGCAGGAGACTTCGATACCCACACTTGCTGCCGATGAGGTATTGATTCGTGTCCATGCAGCAGCGTTCAATCCGTTGGACGCGCTGGTGGTTTCCGGCAGCGCGGCACATTTTTTCGACATAACGTTACCACTGACGCTTTCTACCGATTTCTCCGGCACAGTACAGCACGTAGGCTCCACGGTGAGTCAATGGCAGCCGGGAGATCAGGTCATTTGCTGGACCGATGCTGGAACCTCTGGCGGGTTGGCTGAATTTGCAGCGGTGCCTGCAAGTTCTTGTGTGGCGCTGCCGGAAAGTCTCTCATTCAGCCAAGGGGCTGGCATTCCGACAGCTGCGATCACGGCTTGGCATGCGCTGTTTTCTAAGGCGGGCTTGAAATCTGGAGAGCGCGTCTTGATTCATGCCGCAGCCGGTGGAGTAGGGTCGTTCGCTGTGCAGTTTGCGCATAAGACCGGTGCCCGGGTCATTGCAACCGCATCCGGCGAAGGTGTTGAGCTTGCACGGCGCCTTGGGGCAGACGAGGTGATCGATTACAAGTCTGAGGATTTCACGGCCGTCGTTTCCGATGTAGATGTAGTGTTGGATCTGGTGGGTGGAGAGACTCAGGCTCGATCATTTCAGGTGCTGCGCAGAGGAGGACGGCTAGTGTCTACAACAATGCCTCCGGATCAATCTGTTGCAGAGGCATACGGCGTTTCTGCAAGCGTCTTCTACGCCAATGTTTACGCCGACCAATTGCAAGCCTTGGTCCAAAAGATCGTTGAACACGACGTGCAGGTGGTTATTGATTGCGATGTCCCGTTTGAGTCATTCAACGACGCCTGGTTACGTCAGACGTCCGGTCGCGCCAAAGGCAAAGTTATAGTGTCCCGGATAAACGAGCTATAGATCATTCAGATCAGCACAGACCTCACCGTGCTGTCGTTCCGGAGCCAGTGTCGTAAGACCCGGAACGACCGCCGTTTAACTGGCCTTAATAAATTCGATGAACGCTTTTAGCGGAGCGGGCAGATAACGCCGCCCGGAGTAATAAAGAAATGGGCCTGAGAATGACTGCCACCACGGCTCAAGGATGGGCTCAAGAGCACCGCTATCCAAGTGAGGCCGCAGCCATTCTTCGAATAGGTAGACGATTCCCAAGCCATCAATAGCGGTCTGCACCGCCATGTCCATTGCACCTCCTACCCGAACAATCAGCGGTCCAACAGGATCCACGCGAATGAGCTCGCCATTTCGTTCATAGTCCCAGGTCGGCATCACGCCGCTGGGAAATCTGCCGCGCAGACATGCATGCTGCAGCAAGTCTCGCGGATGATCAGGTCGACCGTTGGCGTCCAGGTAAGCCGGTGATGCAGCTGTCGCACATCGCTGTATGCGCGGACCGATGGGCACTGCAATCATGTCCTGTTCCAGACGCTCGTCATATCGAATACCTGCGTCACACCCCTGCGCAAGTACATCGACGAAACTCTCTTCAGCGACTACTTCAAGGCGAATGTCGGGGTAAGCCTTCAGGAATGGCGTAATAATTGACGGCAGCACCACGCGCGCTGCACTTAGCGGCACATTGAGCCTCAGCGTGCCTGATAGCTTGCCTCGGTAATCATTGACCACATCCATGGCGGACTCGACTTCTCCCAGCGCTGGCACGATACGTGTCATCAGTCGAGCGCCAGCCTCAGTGGGCGTCACACTACGTGTGGTCCGATTGAGAAGCCGGACACCCAGACCTGACTCCATGCGCCTTACGGCATCGCTCAGGCTCGACGCGGATTTTCCGCTGTTGCGAGCCCCTTCACGAAAACCTCCTGCTTTCACCACCGCAACGAAGGCGAGCAAGTCTTGGATGTCTACCGCCATTGTTCGCTCTCCCGTACAGACTGTGCAGATTGCGCCTGATTATCAAGGCCTTCGTCAACCCCTATAGTCGCTTCACACCAAACACGATGAGATTAAACAAATGAGCGTCAGCAAGACAGGAACGTATCTACTGGGGGATCATCTGGTCAACCGCATGGGTTATGGATCAATGCAGCTGACTGGCCCGCACGTTTTCGGCTCTCCAAAAGATCCGGAGGCAGCGGTCGCCATATTAAGGGAGGCTTTGGCTGCGGGAGTAAATCACTTCGACACCGCTGACTTCTATGGTCCGCACATCACCAATCGGTTGATTCGTGAGGCCCTTTATCCCTATGCAGACAACTTGTTGATTTCAACCAAGGTCGGCGTCGCGCGCGGTGCAGATGCGTCCTGGAAACCGGCGCTGACTCCTGCCGAGCTGACTGGTTCGGTCCATGAAAATTTGCGGCATCTCGGGCTGGAGGTCTTAGACCTCGTTAACCTCAGGGCATGGGGAACCCAGAATGCGCCGGGGGAGGAATCCATCGAGGAGGCTTTCACTACGTTGGTCGAGTTGCAACAGCAAGGGCTGATCAGACATATTGGGCTAAGCAATGTATCGGCCTCGCAGATCCAGCAAGCTAAAGGCATCGCCAAGGTTGTTTGCGTGCAGAATCATTACAATCTCTCTCACCGTGATGACGAATCACTCATCGCCGACCTTGCCTTGGAAGGAATCGCGTACGTACCGTTCTTTCCTCTGGGTGGTTTCAACAGGTTGCAGTCCAATACATTGTCGAGTGTGGCCGAGCGGGTAGGCGCATCTCCGCTTAATGTTGCACTGGCCTGGCTGCTGACACGCTCGCCCAATATTCTGCTTATTCCCGGTACATCTTCTGTCGCGCACCTGCGCGAGAATATGGCCGCCGGTGATTTGACCCTCTCGCCTGAGCTGATCGCAGAGTTGAACGCGCTCGGCTGAGAACCACCATGAAAGGTGTCATTGCGGCATCTTTCGATCAATAAGGGCTGGATACGAAATGGCTTTTACAGAAATCGATTACGTTGTCCATGGCGCGATACGGGTCATACGGTTCAATCGGCCCGAAAAGCGCAACTGCATCGGTCCTGTCACTCACCTTGAATTGATCGAAGCGTGGACGTGTTTTCGGGATGACCCCAACGCTCTCGTTGCTATCATCACAGGTGCAGGAGATAAAGCATTCTGCTCTGGAGGCGATCTTGAGGCAGGCTTCGACCTGGTGCCAACGGCTGAAGAAGAGATTGCCGCACACGACAGAGGCGAACGTCCTGGCATTCTGGGCCCGAGCAGGTGGACCGATATTTACAAGCCCGTCATAGCTGCGGTCAATGGCGCTGCCTATGCAGGTGGGCTTGAGTGGGCGTGTTTTGCCGATATGCGCATTGCCGAGGAACATGCTTCTTTTGGCGTAACGTGCCGACGCTGGAACATCGGTCTTGCCGATGGCGGCAGTCAGCGCCTGCCTCGGATTGTCGGCATGGGTAGGGCGATGGAGTTGATTCTCACCGGCAAAGTCATAACGGCGTCACGAGCGCTTGAAATCGGACTGGTCAATGAGGTTGTCCCGAGCGGAACATCACTGGAGAGGGCGATGGAACTGGCGCACTTCCTATGTTCGCTACCGCAGCCAGCTATTCGCTCAGACAAGGAAGCGGCGGTCAGGGGCTATGGGCAGCCGTTGGCTGAAGGGCTGCGTATTGAGGCGGAATGCTTTAACCGTTCCATAAACCTACCCGAAACTGGCGAAGGATTACGCCGGTTCATTGAGCGAGATCATCCCGACAGAAGGCCGGACAGTTCACCTGCCACTCCCGGTTTGATTAGAGATCAGCGTGATATATCGTAAAGCTGCGATGGGTGCTGCCTGACCGCAGCATGTAGTTGTCTTGCTGGGCGATCACGAGAAGCTATTTCAAAGCTGATCAGCTGTTCCAGCATCTGCACCTGAAGTGGACGATACTCAAGGCCAATAGTAGTCGACCATGAAAGCGCGCAGCTTAGCCGCGTGTATATGATGCGCTCAGGGGCATCCTATACACGCGATGTTCGCAAGATGCGGCAGGCCATTGATGCTATGACAGAAACTTGTGGCCTACAGCGAAAGCTGCTGGCGATCTGCTTGGATGTACCAAGACGTATAGCAGCGTTGGCTTAAGCATCGGTGCCACACCCACACTTACCGATGCAGAGCAGGTTATCGAAGCCATTGGTCTCTTGGTAGTAGCGACAATTCGTTAATTATCTTCGTACGCCGCTGGCGCGAGCCCTTTGTCCTGGATAGTTTGCCCCCTATCACAATACCGAATAGAGAGGGAACAAGCCCAGAAGCATGGATGAAACCATAATCAGCAATGACAACGCCATCGACCACTTGAAGGTGTACTTCTGATGGTCGCTGAATTCGACCCCAGCGAGCCCAACTAGCAGGTAGGTTGATGCCACCAGCGGACTTAGCAAATGCACGGGCTGGCCAACCATTGATGCGCGACCAATTTCAGCTGCTGAAATGCCATAGACCTCGGCGGCCTGGGCGAGTACCGGAAGCACGCCGTAGTAGAAGGCATCGTTAGACATGAAGAATGTTCCGGGAATGCTCAGTAGCGCGGTGATTGGCGCGAGATAGGCGCCCCAGCTCTCAGGCAATGCCCAAAGCAGCGTGTCTGACATGGCTTTGACCATTCCTGTCCCAGACAAAATTCCTGCGAAGATGCCCGCCGCCAGGAAGATTGCGATCTGATTGAGTGCGGTTGGTGCGTGGGCTGCGATGCGTCTGCGCTGATCGTCGATTCCCGGATAGTTGATGACGAGCGCAATAGAGAACGCCAGCATGAATAGTATGGGTAGCGGCAATAACTCAATAACCAGACAGGTCATGAGTACCAGCGTCAGTGCGGCGTTGAGCCAGAACATCTTCGGACGTCGAAGCTCTGCGTTTTCAGCGCTGAGTGTGAGCAGGTCCGACATGTCTTCATCGAGCCCTTGCTCATAACGTCCGTTACCGTTCACCGGCATCTTCAAAGTTCCAAGGCGCCGACGTTCTTGCATGCCCAGATAGAAGGCCAGCAGCACCACTCCGCAGAAGCTTATGATCATCGACGGGATTAACGGTAAGAACAGGTCGGTGGTATCCACCTGCAGAGCTGCGGCAGCACGAGCCAATGGGCCGCCCCAAGGCAGTAAGTTGGTTACGCTGGCCGCCAGTATCACCACGCAAGGCAGAATTAGCGGATTGAGACCCAGTCGCCTGAACAGAGGGAGCATCGCCGTGAGTGTAATCATGTATGTGGTCGATCCATCGCCGTCCAGCGACACCATGCCGGCGAGAACCGTGGCGAATACCACGGCTTTTGCGGGGTCGCCCTTGATAAGGCGGATGAACGTTTTGATGATGGGATCGAACAATCCAGTGTCGAACATCATGCCGAAATACAGGATGGCGAACATGACCATGACTGCCGTTGGTGCGACCTTGCGTAGCCCCTCAATCATCATGGTGCCCATGTCGCCGGTAAAGCCGGCCATCATGGCGAAAACGATGGGGATGATGGTCATAGCCACCAAGGGCGCGAGTCGCTTTGTCATGATCAATGTCATGAAGACTACGATCATGCCGTAGCCGAAGAATGACAGCATCACTATCTCCTGATCAGTATTGTTCTTGTTGTTAATGCGAAGCGGGACGCGTGGAACGTCACGTCATGTGGAGCCCGCCGTTGATCGCGAAGTCCGCACCAGTGGCGAAAGAGGACTCATCTGATGCAAGCCAGGCACACATCGCTGCTACTTCTTCCGGCCGGCCCAGGCGCTTCATTGGGATGTCCTCTACGATCTTGTCCATCATTTGCGTGTGGGTGATGGCCTTGATGCGTTCTGTTCCTATGTAGCCGGGGGAAACCGTGTTGACGGTAACGCCGCGGTGAGCGACCTCTCTGGCCAAAGCGCGGGTAAATCCGCGAATGGAGGATTTGGCCGTTGCGTAGTTGACTTGGCCAATGTGGCCAAGCTGGGCGTTCACCGTCGAAATGTTGATGATTCGTCCCCAGCGTCGCGACACCATGCCGTCGACCACTTGTTTGGTGACGTTGAACAATGAGTTGAGGTTGGTATCGATGACGGTCTCCCAATCGTTTGGGGTCATGTCCCTAAACATAACGTTGCAGGCGGTACCGGCATTGTTGACCAGCACATCAATAGGGCCTACGTCTTTGTGAACCTTGTCAAATGCTTCGACAGTAGAGTTCCAGTCCGCAACGTTCCCCTCGCTGGCGATGAAATCAAAACCCAGTTTCTTGTTCTTCTTCAACCAATCATCCTTGATCGGCGAGTCAGGGCCGCAGCCTGCAATCACGACAAAACCATCCTTGTGCAACCTCCGACATACGGCGGTACCGATACCGCCCATTCCGCCAGTGACGAATGCAATGCGTTTGGACATGTGAAGTCCTCCCAGGGATTTCAGGTAAATGGGGTGAGTGCGTGTGCGGGTAGCTTCGATTATTCAGGCAGAGTTGCATGTGGCGGCAGTTCAATAATTGACTGGTCTGCTGGCCAAGCGGTTTGTGGAAATGGCATCGTTTTCTCCAGTGGATTCTTGTTGTTCGGCGCTGCTCAAAGGATCTTGGCGTGGTACGTGCCGAGGCGTTGTTCTCGATCCAGAAAGCGTTTGTGTTCACTGATCGGGGTCCTATCGTCTCGGGAACAGATGATTGATCTGAGCGCCAGATCCTAATAGGATTACATTTCTTTAACAAGAAATGTAATACTGGTATCCATGAAAAACACAAAAAGCTATCCCAGCGAGACGCTGGATATCGGTGCAGACAGTTATCGATTCGTCGATTTGCCCGCCATCTGCGCGGAGCGCCTGGAGCAATTGCCGGTCGTTTTGCGGCTGATGCTAGAGAACGTGGTTCGTAACACTGAAGGTGCTGAGCGTGACACCTACGTTCAGGCCATATTCAATTGGCTGGAAACCGGCAGCAGTGAAGCCGAGATCGCTTTTCGCCCGGCTCGTGTTCTGATGCACGACACAACGAGCACCCCTGCGTTGGTGGATATCGCTGCAATGCGCGATGAACTGGCGGAGGCTGGAGCTGACCCTTCACTGCTTAACCCGATGCTCCCGGTAGATGTTTCCGTCGACCACTCGCTGGCCGTGGAGGTCTATGGCCGCCCGGATGCGGCTGACGTAAATATGGGCTACGAAATCCGTCGCAATCAGGAGCGCTACCGCTTTCTGCGCTGGGCTTCGCGCTCGCTGGATAACGTGCGTATCAACCCGCCTGGTACGGGAATCATGCACACCATCAACCTTGAACAATTGGCAACTGTTGTATGCACCACCGAGACCAACGGTGAACGCTGGGTGATGCCGGACATGATGATTGGCACCGACAGCCACACCCCGATGATCAATGGCATCGGGGTGCTGGGCTGGGGAGTCGGTGGTCTGGAAGCGCAGACTGTAATGTTCGGCATGCCGACCATGCTGCGAATCCCCGATGTCGTCGGTGTGGAGCTGACTGGCCGACTACGACCCGGCGTGTTGGCCACAGACTTGGCGCTGACCGCCACTCACATGCTGCGAGGTATGGGCGTGTCTGGCGAGTTCGTTGAATACTTCGGTGCAGGGCTAGCGACGCTCACGGCGGGCGAGCGTTCTGTCGTCGCCAATATGGCACCGGAATACGGTGCTACGACCGGCTACTTTCCGGTAGATGAACACACTCTCAACTATCTACGCCAGACCGGCCGCAGTGAGCAGGCTATAGAACTTGTGCGCGTATACCTGCAGCGCACAGGGCTATGGTTCAATCCCGATGCGCGGCCACGCTACACTAAGTTGCTGAACATTGATTTGGACAGCATCGGCATGCATGCCGCTGGCCCGCGCCGTCCGCAGGATCTGATGGTCTACTCGGATATCCCGGTAGCCCTCGCCAAACTGAATTTTCAACCCACCGGTCCTTCAAAGATGCCGCATCATCCGGTTGCTATCGCGGCTATCACCAGCTGTACCAATACCTCCGATCCGAGTTTGCTGATAGCTGCTGCGCTGGTTTCGCGCAAGGCTAGGGCGCTTGGCATAAAAGTACCGTTCTGGGTAAAAACTTCTCTCGGCCCGGGCTCTCCCGCAGCCGCAGCTTATCTCGAGCGCGGTGGTTTCCTCGATGACCTGACGGCCACCGGCTTTAATATCGTCGGTTACGGTTGTACCACCTGCATAGGCAACCCAGGACCACTGCCCAAGATGATCGTCGAGGAGGCCAACGCAGGACGTATACATCCTGTGGCCATGCTCTCCGGAAACCGGAATTTCACCGGCCGTATTCATCCGGACCTGGATCTTGGCTTCCTGATGTCGCCGCCGCTAGTTGTTGCTTACGCCTTGGCAGGTGATGCTATGCGCAATTTAGCTAGCGAGCCGGTTAGTTACACGGCCGACGGTCAGCCTGTGTTTCTTAAGCAGCTGTGGCCCTCCCATCAGGAGGTCAGCGAGGCGATGGCGCTTGCCATGGATCCGACTGACTTCAAGCGCTGCTTTGAGCAAGCGCGGCTCAACCCGCTCTGGCATCAGCTTAAGGTCGGTGACAGTCCCCTGTTTCCATGGGAAGAGGCGTCGACTATCTTGCGCCGCCCGCCCTTTGCCTCGCTTAGATTCGGCTCGCAGCTAGGTGACTACACCGCTTCGCCTTTGCTGGTGCTGGGGGACGACATAACCACAGACCACATTTCTCCGGCCAGTGCGATTCCGCCGGACAGCCTAGTGGCGGATTTTCTGGTCCAGCGCGGCGACTCCCGGGACGACCTCAACGTATTTGCTTCGCGTCGAGGAAATTGGGAAGTGATGCTGAGGGCTACTTTTCATAGCAAGTCGATGGTCAACCAGTTGGCGCCAGACGCGCCTGTCGCCCACACCCTTCACGTGCCCTCCGGGCAGATGATGCCTATCTGGGATGTGGCGCAGCGCTATCGCGCCGAAGGCGAGTCCATCGTGCTTGTAGCCGGTGAGCGCTACGGCACCGGCTCCTCACGTGATTGGGCGGCTAAGGGGCAACGCCTGCTTGGCATCCGTGCGGTACTCGCACTCAGCTTCGAGCGTATTCATCGCTCGAATCTGATCGGCATGGGGGTGCTTCCGTTGCGCTTACCGGTAGGCCATGGCCCGGATGGGCTGAAGATTGAGGCTGGCGACCGCATCCATATCGAGGCCAAGGCGGTAACACCGCGGTGTCCTATTGCGGTCACTATTATCAGAAGCAATGGCGAACGTCTGAAATTGCAGGCCACAGCTGCGGTAGAAACCCAGTTGGAGGTTGAGCTGTTGCGTGAGGGAGGAGTGATTCCGACCATCCTGAAGAAAACCTTGGCACAATTTGAGGTATTGAGCAAAGCGTGACATCGCCAATCGGCCCTGTTCATTGGGCCGACTTTCATTTTCATATTCATTTTTCGAGAGATGTTTCATGAGCCTTTCTCCCGCTCTACTAAATGCCTTCGCACCAAGAGGCCATCTGCGTGCGTCGATAAATCTCGGTAACCCTATTCTGGCTGGTCGCAATATGGTGACCGGCCATGCTTTTGGAGTTTCTGTAGATTTGGCACGCGCGTTTGCCGCTCGCCTGGGTCTTGAACTAGAGCTGATAGTGTGGGATGCCGCAAGCAAGTCAGTAGAAGCAGTCGAGGCCCAACAGGCCGATTTTGGTTTCTTCGCGATCGACCCCAAGCGAGGCGAAAAGATCGCTTTCACCGATGCCTATGTATTGATAGAAGGTAGTTATCTGGTGGCCGCTGATTCGCTATTACAGAACAATGACGAAGTAGATCAGGCTGGGCACCAAGTGACCGTCGGCAAGGGCAGCGCCTACGACCTGTATCTCAGCCGCGAATTGCAGAACGCAGTTATAGAACGAGCGCTTACTTCCCCGACTGTAGTCGAGCATTTTCTTGCTCATGGCCATGATGTGGCCGCTGGTGTAAGACAACAACTGGAGGCAGATGCGGCGCGCTTCGGAGGCCTACGACTATTGCCTGGACGTTTCATGGTGATTCGCCAAGCGATTGGAATGCCACTTAGCCGTGGCGAAGAAGCGCACCGATTGTTGGGCGCATTCGTGGAGGAGATGAAAGCTTCGGGTTTTGTCGAACAGGCACTGGTGCGGCATGCCATTCAGGGAGCATCGGTGGCGCCCCTCAGCAGTGTAATACACAGCCGACTCGAGCGCTAAACGTTCTCGGGTCGCAAGATATCGTTGATCTCGCTGAGGTTTCTCACTGTGGACTGCAGGTGATCACGCAGAGCGATTGATGCCAGCTGCGTTTCATTTCTTTCAAGTAGCGACAGGATTGCCAAGTGCTGTTCGCAGTGCTCAACGTAACGAGTGCGATTCTTCATCGAACGGTAGGAAAGAAGGCGGCGCACCTTGTTGACCCTTTTGATCGTGTCGATAAAGAATGAATTACCCGAAGCCTCTACTAGGGCCTCGTGAAAGCGTACACCGCGATCATGTAGTTGATCGGCGCTGGCACTGTT
>Ga0308164_10004839_pt1 | contig 11171 bp, 11 predicted proteins | sample PhyTR2_FD_201031 | JGI IMG/M metagenome (GOLD analysis project Ga0308164, IMG submission 201031) | Phyllosphere microbial communities from UC Gill Tract Community Farm, Albany, California, United States - DLSLT.R2 | ecosystem: Host-associated > Plants > Phyllosphere > Unclassified | place: USA... | reverse complement strand
CAGGATTCTTGAGCATCGGTGAGAGCCTTTAATGCAATACCGAACGACGTGTCGGCGTAGTTTTGTGTACCGCTCATCCACGGACCCGAAAATCCATCTACGTAGACGACCTTATCCGCGAAACTTCCAATCTTATGAACGAGGCGGCCGAGATACTGACGAAGAAAATGGTGCTTAATGTAAGCCTGTTCACGCCCCAGGTATTCCGGCGGAACTACTGGCGCGACAGTTAGCGTCACGCAGCAACCAATTTCGGCATCTCGTTCCACTCACGACCATCAAGCGATCGTCCGTTGGACTTCGGTCTAAATCCGCCCCACTGCTTGAAGAAGAATGCGACGTTCTGCTCACCGCATTGACGTCTTATATCGCGGACCCATTCTGCAGCCATGGGTCTCGCACCTGGTCCGCTCTCACCGCCAACAATGACCCAGTGGATGCCCGCTAGGTCGATGGTTCCAACCGAGCCAATCAACGGTTCGATCGATAGGAAACGGACGCTGGCAGGCGCTGCCCGGAGATGATCAATACGAGACTTAGCCTGCGCTTCCTCCACAGACACTCCAAACCAAATGTGCTTCGGAGCTCCACTTCGGGAGTAACGCTCCGCAAGATAGTCGCGCATTAGCGAGCTACGTTTACTTAAGACCTGAAAGACGTGCCAATTCGCGCTCTCCATTGTATCGAACACCTGATCGATAAATTGTCGCGGAACCTGCTTATGAAACAGGTCGCTCATCGAGTTGACGAATATCATTCTCGAGCGGCGCCACGAAAGCGGCTGAGAGATACGCTCAGGTCGCAAGGTTAGGTCGAAACCGTTCTCGAATGGGTGGCCTGGCACCCCCCGAAACCTTTCCGAAAAGCGCAAGGCATAGCAGTTGTCGCATCCCGCGGTTATGCGAGTGCAGCCCGTTACCGGGTTCCACGTTGCATCCGTCCATTCGATGGCGCTGCCGTCCGCCATATTCACTCCCTAAGAACAGAAGTCGAACAGTGTCACAGGTCTCTCTAGAGAGCAACGAAACGCTGCAGCGACCCCATTAACGGCACGACCAGGAGCTGTTTCGACGATGGCTGCCGCCTAGCGGCATACCACATTCGCGACGGAGATCCCCCCGCCGCAGCCTTGCTAGGCTGCCCGTAACGCTAAGGTTTTGACCCACTGCCAGCACAGTGTACTCCCGCGATACCCCGCCTCGTAACGTCCAATCTCGGCCGCTAGATGCAGTTACTACGCTGCCCCCAAACGGCCGTTCGTTCACGAATTCCGCAATCAGTTTGCATACCGATACGGTTTGAAACGGCTACCGATACCCCAAGGTCTTGTAGAGGCCAGCATGCTCCGAAAGCGCGATGTCTTGTCTAAAATGCAGAAATTCCGCTCGCACGCCTGCAGCCTGACGCGCCTTGACTGTAACCAGATCCAAGTTTCGCAACGCCTCGAATAGTTTGGGCCAGTTATCGTCTGAGATGATGCGTCGTCCTTGTCGATCAGTATCCTCAACGTTCGTGCGTAACCAGAATGGGCGGTAACGTTCGATACGACCAAGAAGTTCGGCTAGGTCATTAGGCCAAGGTAGTACGTCATTCTTGCCTGTCTCTGCGCCGGGGCTTAGTGTGTCTCGGATAATATCTCGATCTGCCGTAGTTCCTCCGTGTGATACCAATATATGCGGCATTGGGGCTGACGCCGGGAGCATGGTCTGCCGATTAATCACAAGAGTAGCTATATCGACGCCACCCTCAAAAATTACGTTTCTAAGGTCAGCACTTTCAGCGTGAAGGATGCTTATTACTGCATCGCGAATGCTGATACCTGGGGGAGGCGAAAACGGAAAATGTAACTCACCCAACCCAACGTTGCTGATGTGAAGATCGGCATTTTCCGGCGATGCGCCGCACGCCGCCGCAATCCCGAGCACCGACAGATTCGCGTCCGTGCGGTCACGAGACGGCATAGCAATACCAGCGCGGACCGCATGGAGGAAAAGGTTAGTCTCTTCTGCTCGCCCCCTTGCCACATGCGCGAACACCTCCAACGATTCGCGGCCGAACAGATTGCGACGTACGTAACGGGGCGTCTCTCCTTCGCCAACAGAGCGAAGGGCCTCGCGGGATAAAAAGTGCTGCTGTAGTTGTTCGTGTGCAAAGCGAACGTGCCCCGATTGGACATCGTTGGCAAGGAACACAACTGTGCGGGCACGCTGAACTACTGCCGGAATCTGATCCTCCGGCAGGATACCGTGGGCGGCTACCGTTGCTAATAGGTCAAGAGCTTCATCTGCAATAGAATCGGTTTGATTTTCTGCGAGATCCCGAGCAACTTCTTCAAGAAACCTGCCAACATAAGAACCGTAGATCATTGTCGCTTCGTTGACGTTTGGCGGGTCCAGACTCTCAACGAATTTATCTGCCTCTCTCAGTATCATAACCTGAACAAGATAGCTAAGAAGGTCAGACGCGGGAGCATTGTCGTTTCTCAAGGCTTCTGGCTCACGCGCCACAACGTCCAAGAAAAACGGACGTAAAGCATATGAATCTTTGACGAATATGGGGCCTACGAATTCTTGATTTAAAAGAGATGAGTCCCAACCAACCTTAGTCAATAGCCACTCCCGCGCACCTTCCGGCTCAGGATCGCTGAGCGAAAGCGCACTGAGCCTATCTCGGTTGGCATCGAAGGAGGTAAGCTGACTTTGAATAGTGTCGGTTGATACAAACGTTTCTCGACCAGCAAGCAGGAACGTTGCCGCGCCCCGTGCGTCTGCGATCAGCGCGTTCAAACCACTCCATGCGGTTTGGAATCCATTTGGATCCGAAAGCTCATCGAAACCATCGATAGCTAGGGTTACCAAGCCGTGGCGCATCAGTGCCATAAGCTGACCAATCGTCAGGTTCGCTCGCACATCCTGCAAAGAATACGCGATAAGATCGCCAATATTCTGTAGAACGCGGCCGCGGCTCGAAATCTGCATCACCAACGGCTGAGATCCGTCGTAGCTCTCGGCACGTAGAAGCGAGACCTCTCTCACGATCGTAGTCTTACCCACGCCAGCGGGTCCATCGATGAGTAGGAGGTCAGTGCCGTTATCGATTTGTGACTGCCGTTGCTCGCGCAGCCACAGATCAAGCGCCGCCCACGGCTCTGGATTGTTGGCGAAAACAGGAACGGATCCCGACACTTTTCTCAGTGCGGTCGTGATAGGAACGGGTGCGCCCATGACCCTAAACGGAGTTAACACGATCGCTTGATTTCGTGCGATCCGAGCTAGATTACTAAACGGCTCACCCGCAAGAACTTCTCTGGCACTCGAGAATGAGATCGGCGCTTCGCCAGCCTGTCGAACAATGTAGCTGGCGCCATCAATCTCCACGGCCGTATGAAGGCCATTTCGATGCAAGGTGAAGCCCTTGCTCGTAGTTTCTACCGATGTTCCAAGGTCGGCAAAGGGAGAAAGATCGTCGAAATCTAGGATCAGCGCCGGCATATGAGGTCCGTCATTTTTGGATTGCTGTTGTTGATACCACCGCGTGCGAGAAATAACACGCGGCGATCCGTACCTTGAAGAAGGCCTTCAGCGGTGAGAATGCCAGGGACGAGATCCGCGTCTTGGCCAACGACTACAAGCCAGCTCCGATCGCTTTCAATTGCAAGATGAAGCAAGTCTGCAACTAACGCAGTATCGACCATTTTCTCGCCGTAAATGCCAGCTCGGTTCTGCTGGTACGTGCTTGGCAAATGATGATCCTGGCGGCGTCCACAAAGTCTAATGTCTCTAGCGCCAAGCAGGCGGTCACCGAATTCAAGTTCGCGAACCACATGCGATGCATTTGGAGAGTATTCGACGATACCGCGATCCTGTGGATTTGCAGCATTATAGGTGCGAGCAGCTTCTAAGGCTTGACGCCGCGGGGTCGCCTCTGAACCCACTCGCCATCCATGATAAACACGAAAGAAGAGAAAGAAGGCTTCACTGCCTGCTTGTTCCTGCAACAGCCTGCCCACGCGCCGGCAGAGAAATTTCAACGCCCGGCGTGCTACTTCTGCTCCATCGCCGCTGCCCGGCAGCCTCAGGGCCCTTAACTAACTATTCCAGTCCACGAGAATATGCACGGGTCTTGGACGCGCCATAATTTTAACTGTCACTGAGACGCTGCCCCGTTAAGTGCTAATTGGTTGCCTGCGATGTTAGGTGAGGTGCTATGCCGATCATACGTAAAGTTCGCTTCATATCAACCGGCGTAAGCCGTCGCGTGGGGTATAGAGCTAAGGGTGTCCGACCTTGAATGAAGCAACAATGGGAATCTCATGTTGAAAGCGGCCTGTTCGCTTTCCTCCCCATGTTGGACATTCCCGAAACTCGATCCTTTTCGGGAAAAGCGGCGGGGAGCGGTGTGCGTAAAACGACCGTTTGTTGAACGTTGCCAGCCGCATATTCCGGCATAGCTTTTCCGCTGTTGAAATGTTCAATAACCCGTGCGAAAAACTAAGTCCATAAAATGACGGTTGCTCGAAGAATGTTGGACACGCTTTCCACCCCCCTCTCAAGCCAGCCCGGTACACGGCGGATTGGCTATGCGCGCGTGTCCACGGCTGACCAGGATCTTAATCCTCAACTCGACATTCTCCATGCGCGTGGATGCGCGCCGGTTTACTCCGAACACGCATCCGGCAAGACGGCAGACAGGCCGGAGTTGGCGAATGCCATGAAGGCGCTCCGTGCTGGCGACACATTGGTGGTTTGGCGGCTTGACCGGCTCGGGCGGTCGCTTCCCGACCTTATCGCCAACATCAATGAGCTGGCGCAGCGTGGCATCGCGTTTGAGAGCGTCACCGAGGCGATCGACACCACGACGGCGGCGGGCAAACTGGTGTTCAGCATTTTCGCCAGCCTTGCCGAGTTTGAGCGTCACCTGATCAGTGAACGGACTCGAGCGGGACTGGCGGCTGGGCGCGCCCGTGGCCGCATGGGAGGCAGGCCCCCTGCCCTCACCTCCAAGCAGCTCCGCGAAGCCCGGCTCCTGCTGACCGACCCCAATGCGACCGTAACGGAGGTGGCCGAGCGCTACGAGGTCAGCCGCACCACGCTTTACAAAGGGCTGCGCGAGCTGGCCGCCAAGGAGAACAAGGCGTGAGAGTTACCTTCATCCGTCATGGGCAGAGCACTGGCAATGCCGGATTGCCATGTCATGACCTTGCGACGATCGAGCTGACCGAAAAGGGTTGGGATCAGGCGCGACGGGTTGCAGCGGACTGGACAGAAACACCATCGCTGATCGTGACTTCGCCGTTCCTGCGTACCCAACAGACAGCCGCCCCGACGATCGAGCGCTTTCCCGACGTACTGGTGGAGGTATGGCCGATCGAGGAGTTCACCTATCTCCAGCCTGCCCGCTGGAACGGCACGCTGTCGGCAGAGCGGGCACCGCATCTTGTACGGTATTGGGGCGAGGCCGACCCAGCCTATTGCGATGGCAAGGGTGCAGAGAGTTTCGGCGCGCTGTTACGCCGCGCCGAGGCTGCGTTGACGCGACTAGCCGCCCTGCCCTCACGCGGCTCAGTCTATGTCTTTAGCCACGGTCAATTCATCCAAGCCGTGCGTGCCGTGGTGACAGAATCCGAGTTGGATGATCGGGGCAAGATGCTTCGCTTCTGGCGAAAGGACGAGCCTCCCGTGATCGGAAATACCGAGCTGGTGCAGTTTGCTTGGTCGGATGCCCAGTGGCAACATTCGCCTAACTAAGCTGCTAAGGGTCGAGCTCGTGCGTCACTGACGCTTGCGCTGGACGCCAGCGATCAGCGCCTCATAGAATGGCAGTTTTCCAATCTCGGACACCGAGATGCCCTCTCGCTTGGCAAATGCTTTTTCAGCTTGTCTAGTATGCGATCCCCTCACTCCGTCCATCCCTCCGGGATGGACGTTGTTAAGGTGCAGGAGCACTTGAGTCAGGCAGGTTCGCCTCTCGTCGGACATGACTTCCGGCTGCCTCGACTTCGGTTTGACGAGCGCCTTGGCGGCGAGGTCGCGCAGCGCGTTGATATCGATTTCGACGGCGAAATCCACCGAGCAGCGGCCGTGCTCGGTCACCCTAACGATCTCGTGGTTTGTCAGCCTGTCCGCGCGCCACTCGGCATAGTCAGGTGCGACGAAGAAGAGCAGCGCTGCAAGGGCCGCGCCCTCACCAAGTAGGGTGGCCGCGTATTTGCCGATGAGCGACCCACTTTGAAGCGAGATCTCGGCCACGACGAGCTCGAACTCGAGCGCCGGGATGCTAGCGACCGGCAAACCTAGGAAGCCGCGTTCTCCGGAGCTACGGAAGGCGGCGTCGACCGCCGATATGCCGTCCGATTGGATGGTGCCCCCGGACAGGATCAGCAGGCGTGTGATGTCGGGGCCGGTCTCAGTGACCAGCCGCACCTCGCCAGTCGAGATTGGGTCGCCCGCGATGTTGCCGAACAGCGTCCGGGCCGTGCGTGATATCGCGTTTGCGAATTCGCCGACGAACTGGCTCAGCGAGAGGTCGATGTATGCGGCGAGTTCGAGTTCGGGCGTTGGCCGCAGCAGCCTCGCCGCGCCCACGTCGCTTGCGACCGCCGCCATGCGAAGGATCATCGCCTCTTCGATCGGTGCGCGAAGTTCGATTGATGCCATGGTTTCCCCCTCCTGACGTACCTATTCAGGGCATCATGGCCGACGCTTTGTGTGAAAGCTACGGGCCTAGGCGAAGGCTGTTGCGGGCCGGCCACGGGAGATGCCTTAGGCACGGTCGCGTGTGGCGGTCACCGGCCGACTTGCCGTTCAGTAGCTTGTAATTGCGGATGAGTGATGCCGTCTGAGTAAAGTGATCAAACTCGCCGACATTGGTTGGTGTGACCGCGATGGCGGCCTCCGCCTGGTGGCTAGCGGGGCCGTGCTCGTTTTCGTAGTTAAGTCCTATCGGCCTCGTTCAGGCGAACGTTATCCATTTTCATGTCTTAAACGCCTATGAGGCCCTTAAACTGATTGTGCAAATTCTATAATGTGCATATTACCACGTCGACAGGATTGAAGGTGTGCACATATGCAAATAATCACACTCGCAGCTCAAAAAGGGGGCGTGGGAAAAACGACGCTTGCCGTTAATCTTGCGGTTGCAGCCCACGCCGCTGGCATCAAGACGGCACTGTTCGACCTTGATCCGCAGGAGAGTGCGACAGCCTGGAGTGAGCGACGGGCGGCTGAGTATCCCCATGTCGAGCCCATCAGCGCACGCAGGCTTAACCAAGCGATTGACGCAGCCGCAGCTAATGGTTTCATGCTTACGATCATCGACACTCCTCCGGCAGCCGGAGCAGAGGCAGCGGCAGCGGCACAACGTGCAAACGTCGTCGTCATTCCATGTCGGCCGTCATTGATCGATTTGGATGCGATCAAGCGTACAGCACAGCTTATTACCAGCACCGGACGGACAGGAGTGGTGGTGCTGAACGCAGCCCCCCCGACTGCAACAACGCTATTAGATGACGCTCGTACGCTTGCCGAGGCAACCGGCCTGCGGGTGGCGCGTGTCGTCTTACGTGAGCGTAGCGCTTACCGCGCTGCATGGCCCTACGGTTTGGGTGTCGTTGAGCACGAGCCCAAAGGCAAAGCTGCTTTAGAGGTTGCAGCATTGCAAAAACACCTGTTTGAAGATTTGATGAATTGCACACCTGCAAACTTGAAGGCTTGAATAATGGCAAAGCGGACATCCTTGTTGGGCCCGGCGGTGGTTCCTCAACAACGTCAGCAGGTCGCGCCGGACAACGTACCGGTTGAAGCGGCATCAACACCGCTGGCTAGCGCCGCACGATCAGGCGGCAAGCGTCCGGGCAAGTACCACTTGGGCGCATACTTTGAACCCGACGATCCTACAGCCGAGGCATTCCGAGTGCTGGCAGCGCGTACCAGGCGCAGTCATCAGGATCTTCTCGCGGAAGCAATCAGCGAGTTGGTCGCCAAATACGACGCGGACAAACAGTTTGGCCGTATGTGATGATGTGCACACCTGCATATTATCAGAAAGGCAGGTTTGATGTATGACCAAACGCCAGAACCCTAATCCAGAGTTCGACCTGTTCATCCCACTAATGGGCGAGCTTCCGCTCAAGGATCAGCGGGAGGTTATGGAGCGACCATTCTTTTCGCTTCAAAAGCGCAAGCGCGTGAAGCCGATCGAATACAAAAGCCCTGATGGCGAGACATGGGTAAAAATCGAGGCAATTCCAGCCTACGGCATGGCGACAATTTGGGATGCCGACATTCTGATTTGGGCAGCCTCGACGTTGAACCGTATGCGCGAGCAGGGGGTCAATGACCTTCCTCGGACACTCCACACGACATCCTACGACCTGTTGCGGGGTATCAAGCGAGATACAAGCGGCCGAGCGTATCAGGAACTGCAAGCCGCGCTGCAACGGCTCCAGACGACTTCAATATCAACCTCTATCCGCGCACCTAGGCGACGGACAAAGGCCGGTTTCAATTGGCTCGATAAATGGACACTGGAAGTAGACCCTGAGACAGATCAGCCGCGGGGCATGACGATCACGCTGTCTGATTGGGTTTATGAAGGCATCGTGGGCGAACGATCGCTCCTTACCATGCACCAAGACTATTTCCTGCTAACTGGCGGGTTAGAAAGGGCTTTGTACCGCATCGCGCGTAAGCATGCCGGGAACCAGAGGGGAGGGTGGACATGTCGTGTGGAAGTACTGCGCGACAAAACGGGCAGTGATAGCAAGCCCAAAGAGTTCAATCGGATGCTACGCAAGGTAGTGGAAGCCGACCAGCTTCCCGATTATGCCTTACAATTGGCATCAACTGCCGACGGCAGTCCTGCGGTACTGTTTCGCCTCAGGGGGGAAGCCGAAGCGCTTGCTTTAACCGCTAAGCTTGAAGCTGAGAAGGAGCGACGGAGCCGGTTCGACGCAGATCGTCGGCGCGTCGCTGAGGTCGATGACCTCATGGACAAGCTAGCTCGCGGGGGCTGACTATCGTGGTTTCACACACCCGTAGGCAGGAAAGACGCCTCAAAGCGTTCTGGATGATGCACCGGAAGGCGGCCGACACGCAACAATGATGGACTGTCGCGCTTCAATTGTCGTGGTTTCACACACCGAACTGTCGTGGGATCACACACCGGGCTATCGTGGGATCACACACCGAATCACGTGGGATCACACACCGCCCGGCGTCGTAAGCTCATGTAAAGGAAAGACCTTTTAGGTCGTTTTTCGAGCTTAACCTTCTTAACAGTTCATATTTAACAGAATCTGTAACGGCTACCCGCGGCGGAAAGCTCGACGTTCAGTAGGAATGGAATTGACCTAACGGCCAATGCGCCTTCGATATGTGCCGGCTAACGCCGTCACGGAGCGGCCTCCGGCCGCATGCTATGCGGGAAGAAGGGTGAGTGCCTGCGGGAACCGAGCCTATTTACGGCGACCGTCAGGCTCCTTGGCCACGCCCTTGAACGGCTTACCGTCTTCCTTCTGGTCCATGAACTGCCCGGTGTCGGTGTTGCGCTTCACCTCGTTACCGTTCGGTGCCTCGGTCTGGGTGCGGTCCTTGACCGAGCCGACGCGGTGACCTTCGCCTGTGTTCTTTGCCATGACGGCCTCCCGATAGCGTTTGGTCATGAAAATCGGGGTTAAGACACGGAAAACAAGATGGGTCAGGGCAGGCGGCGACCCCAGCCGACGATGGCGCCCAAGAGTGCGGCCCCCCAGCGGGCAATGAGCAGGACGGGTTTCATCAGAAACTCCACGGCCATGAACCCGGCGAGCTGGCCGATCCCCACGCCGATCAGGATGGCGACGATGATCCAGACGACGATCATGGCCGGGCAGGGTGTGTATGATACGGATTAGGATCGAAAGCCCCACGATACTCGGCGTCGGTGCGGTAATCGATCCGATCGAGCAGCCAGGCTGGTTCGCCCGCGACGAACACGATCGCGCGTCTCTCGCGCATGACCTCATCGGGTGTCAGTAGCTCGCGCCCGGCAAATTGCTGACTGGCGCCGGTGGATTTGCCCCGGTTCATGCTGTGGCTGCCGGTACCGAAATTGCTGCCGCCACTCTTGCCGTGATTGGACGTCTCGAATTCGATCGTCGCCTTGCCGAGCATGTCGGAGACGTATTTCGCGGTTTCGAAATCACGCGTGTTGAAGAACTGGCTGGTGGCGTTGGCGAGGAAGCTGCCGCGCTTGGGGTAGATCTTAAGCTGATCCATGTCCTGAAGGAACAGCCAGATCGCTACGCCGAAGCCGCGTACCAGGCTGATCGCGTCCTCGATCGCGGTCATGCGGCCGAGCTGGGCGAACTCGTCGAGCAGGAAGACGACCTTGTGGAACGGTGTCACCGTGTCCCCCATCACCCCGGCTAGCGCGTCGTTGACCAGCCCGCGTACGAACCGCGCGTTGCCACCGCGTAGCTTGTCAGCCGGCAGCACGACGTAAACCGTCATGGGTGTGTGCTTGAGATCGCGCAGCGAGAAATCCGAGCGTGCCAGTGTGCGGGCAATGCGCGGATCGTCGAGGAAGGCGGTGTGTCGCCGCGCCGACGAGAGCACCGAACCGCGCTCGCGGTCGGCCATGCCGGAGAAGGTGTTGGCGGCGCGGGCAACGATCCCGAACGCGGCATCGCTGACCATCATCGCCGCCAGCGTGTCGTCCAGCTCCTCGGCGCTGGAGGCGAGCAGCCGGCGAACCTCACCCATGTTGCGCTTGTCGGCTTCCATGCCGGCGACGTGCAACACGACGCCGCGGATCAGATCACGGGCGGTGTCGTCCCAATGATCGTCGCCGCCCTTGTCGGCCGGGATTACGCAGGCGTCGGCGATCGTCATCGCCTGCGCCAGGCAATCCTCGCTCGTAAGGTCGATGCGATCGAGCCAGTTGAAGCCGTGGGTGGGATCGCCCGTCACCCCGTAAGGATCGAGCAGGAAGACGGCCTGTCCCATCGCCCGGCGAGCGCGGGCCGTGACTGCGTAATTCTCGCCCTTCACGTCCAGCACCAGGCCGGAGCCGGGATATTCGAGCAGGGTAGGGATCACGAGCCCGGTACCCTTGCCCGAGCCGGTCGGCGCGAAGGTGATGACGTGGCCATTCTGGCGGAAGCGATTGTCGCCGGGCACTGGCCCGATCGC
>Ga0308164_10004837_pt1 | contig 11172 bp, 8 predicted proteins | sample PhyTR2_FD_201031 | JGI IMG/M metagenome (GOLD analysis project Ga0308164, IMG submission 201031) | Phyllosphere microbial communities from UC Gill Tract Community Farm, Albany, California, United States - DLSLT.R2 | ecosystem: Host-associated > Plants > Phyllosphere > Unclassified | place: USA... | reverse complement strand
TTCAGCTGAATCCCGTTGGAGCGGGCGATGCCCGCGATGAGGCCAGCACAGCACAAGCAACGCCCGCAACATTCCCCTTATCCCGCTCCGCCCTCCAATTGGCACCGTTCTTGCCTTTTGATGTAGTAAGTACTACACGAAAATAGAGAGCGGCATGAACACACCACTTTCGCCCACCGCCATGGCCAGCGTCAGTTGCACCGTCAACGGCCAGCCGGTGACCTGCAACGCCATGGCCGATACGCCCTTGCTACTGGTGCTGCGCAACGACTTGCACCTCAATGGCCCGAAGTTCGGCTGCGGCCTGGGCGAATGCGGGGCGTGCACGGTGATCGTCGATGGCAAGGCCGCGCGTTCTTGCGTGCTGCCCCTGAGCGGGGTGGCGAATCGTAACGTCACCACTCTCGAAGGCCTCGGCGACCGTCACCACCCGCACCCGGTGCAGCAAGCCTTCATCGACGCCCAGGCGGCCCAGTGTGGCTACTGCCTGAACGGCATGATCATGACCGCCAAGGCCTTGCTCGACCGCAACCCCGACCCCAGCGAAGCACAGATTCGCCGCGCGCTGTCGGCCAACCTGTGCCGCTGCGGCACGCACCTGGAAATCCTCGCTGCGGTGCGCCGTGCTGCCCAGCTTTACCGTGAGAGCCGCTGCAATGAATGACCGTGCCGTTCCAACCCAGGCCGAACTGCTGGCGCGCGACGGCGTGCTGCTGGTGGTCGCCGAGATCCAGCCACCCCCCGGCCTGGTGCCCAAGGGCAAGACACCGGTGCTCAAGCCCAAGGAGCTGGGGCTGTTCATCGCCCTGTGCGACAGCGGCGAGTACTACGCCTTCAACGGCCACGTCGACCTCGGCACCGGCATCCAGACCTCCCTCGGGCAAATCGTCGCCGAAGAGCTCGACCTGCGCATGGACCAGCTGCGCATGGTGCTCGGCGACACCGCCCGGGCGCCGAACCAGGGCGCGACCATCGCCAGCGCCACCTTGCAGATTTCCGCGGTACCGCTGCGCAATGCCGCCGCCGAAGCCCGGCGCTGGTTGCTGGCCGCCGCCGCCGAGCGCTTCGGCACTGCCGACCTGCGCATCGAGAACGGCGTTGTGCATGGCCCGGATGGCCAGGCGCTGGGTTTCGCCGAACTGATCCAGGGTCAGCGCATCCAGTTGACCATCAGCGGCGATGCGCCCCTGAAGCCCCTGGCCGACTACAAACTGGTGGGCCAAAGCTCCGCGCGCGTCGATATCCCGGCCAAGGCCACCGGCGAGATGACCTTCGTGCACGACATGCGCGTGCCCGACATGCTCCACGGCCGCGTGGTGCGCCCGCCCTATGACGGCTACGACACCGGCGTGTTCGTCGGCACCAGCCTGATCCGCGTCGATGAAAGCTCCATCGCCCATCTGCCCGGCATCGTCCGCGTAGTGGTGATCGGCGACTTTATCGGCGTGGTCGCCGAGCGCGAAGAGCAGGCGATCAAGGCCGCCCGCGAACTCAAGGTTGAATGGCGGTCCTGGCAGCAGCATTTACCCAACCTCGACAATATCGAACAGGCGCTGCGCGACAATCCTTCCATCGAACGGGTAGTGCATGACACCGGCGGCGTCGACGCCGCGCTGGCCAGCGTTGCGACCCGGCTGACTCGCCGCTACCTGTGGCCGTACCAGCTGCACGCGTCCATCGGCCCGGCCTGCGCGGTGGCCGATTTCCAGCCTGCTGGCATCCGCATCTGGTCCGGCACGCAAAACCCTCACGCCCTGCGCGCCGATTTGGGCTGGCTGCTGGAATGCGACGAAGCCGGCATCGAGATCATCCGCATGGAAGCCGCCGGCTGCTACGGCCGCAACTGCGCCGACGACGTGTGCGCCGACGCCGTACTGCTGTCCCGCGCGGTCGGCAAGCCGGTGCGCGTGCAGCTCACCCGCGAACAGGAGCATGCCTGGGAACCCAAGGGCACCGCGCAGTTGATGGACGTCGACGGCGGCATCGACGCCGCCGGCGACCTGGCCGTCTATGACTTCCGCACCCGCTACCCGTCCAACGGCGCGCCGACCCTGGCGCTGCTGCTCACTGGCCGCGTCGAGCCGGTGCCGGTGGCCTTCGAGATGGGCGACCGTACCGCCGTGCCCCATTACAACTACCCCGAGCTGCGGGTCAGCATCGAAGACATGGCACCCATCGTGCGCGCTTCTTGGCTGCGTGGCGTGTCGGCGCTGCCCAACGTGTTCGCCCACGAATCCTATATCGACGAGCTGGCCTACGAGGCCGGCGTCGACCCCGTGGAATACCGCTTGCGCTACCTCCCGGACGAACGCGCCGCCGAACTGGTGCGCGCCACCGCCGAGCGCGCGCAATGGACGCCCCACACCCAGCCCGGGCAAACCCCCGGCGAAGACGGCGTGCTGCGCGGCCGCGGCTTTGCCTACGCGCGCTATATCCACAGCAAGTTCCCCGGTTTCGGCGCCGCCTGGGCGGCCTGGGTGGCGGACGTGGCCATCGACAAGTCCACCGGCGACGTCGCCGTGACCCGCGTGGTGGTCGGCCATGACGCTGGCATGATGGTCAATCCGGCCGGAGTGCAGCATCAGATTCACGGCAACGTGATGCAGTCCACCAGCCGCGTGCTCAAGGAGCAGGTGACCTTCGAAGAGTCGCGTGTGGCCAGCAAGGAGTGGGGCGGCTACCCGATCCTGACCTTCCCGCAGGTGCCCGAAGTCGACGTGATGATGATGCCGCGCCAGAGCGAGCCGCCCCTGGGCGCCGGCGAGTCGGCTTCGGTGCCCAGCGCCGCGGCGATCGCCAACGCCGTGTTCGACGCCACCGGTATTCGTTTTCGCGAGCTGCCGATCACCGCCGAGCGGGTGTTGGCGGCGCTCAAGGCCGCCGAGCCGACAGATCCAGTAGGCCTGCCCTATGCTGCACCGGTCAAAAGCAAGAAGCGCAAATGGCTGTTCGGCGGCCTCGCCGGGCTGTTCGGCACCGCCCTGGGCCTGGGCATCAGCGCCATGCCCTGGCGCGCCGAGATCGCTGCGGTCACGCCGCCACCCGCCGGTACCTGGAGCGCCGCTACCCTCGAACGCGGTCGGCAACTGGCCGCCGCCGGTGACTGCGCCGTGTGCCATACCGCCCACGACGGCGTCACCAACGCCGGCGGCCTGGCCATGGATACGCCGTTTGGCACCCTGTACAGCAGCAACATCACCCCGGATGCCCAGACCGGCATCGGCCGCTGGTCGTTCGCCGCCTTCGACCGCGCCATGCGCCAGGGCATCAGCCGTGATGGCCGGCATCTGTACCCGGCGTTTCCCTACACCGCCTTTCGCAACATCAAGGAAGCCGACATGCAGGCGCTGTACGCCTACCTGATGTCGCAACCAGCGGTGCCGAGCACGCCGCCGGCCAACCAGATGGGCTTCCCGTTCAATGTGCGGGCACTGATGGCAGGCTGGAACACGCTGTTCCTCAAGCAGGGCGAATATCAGGACGACCCGGCCCGCAGCGCGCAGTGGAACCGCGGCAATTATCTGGTCAACGGCCTTGGCCATTGCGCCGCCTGCCATTCGCCGCGCAATGCGTTGGGTGCGGAACAGGGCGGGGCGAAGTTTCTGTCCGGGGCGATGGTCGATGGCTGGGAGGCGCCGGCACTGACCGGGCTGTCGAAAGCGCCGACGCCTTGGACCGAAGAACAGTTGTTCACTTATATGCGTACCGGCTTCAGCGCCGAGCATGGCGTGGCGGCGGGGCCCATGGGGCCGGTGGTCAGCGAGCTGTCGACCTTGCCGGACGACGACCTGCGGGCGATTGCCCACTACATCGGCAGCCTCGAAGGCGAGCCCACGGCGCAAGCGCAAAAGGCCGTAGCCAGCGTGCCAGCGACATCCAACCTCGCCAATGGCCGGCGGGTCTTCGAAGGCGCCTGCGCCGGTTGCCACAGCGCCCTGGACGGCGGCCCCGAACTGTTCGGCGTGAGCCCGTCCATGGCCGCCAACACCAACGTGCACAGCGACCGGCCCGACAATCTGATCAAAGTCATCCTGCAGGGCATCGGCAACCCGGCGGTCAGCGAACTGGGCTATATGCCGGCGTTCAAGGATAGCCTCTCCGACACCCAGGTCAGCGACCTGGTGGCCTACCTGCGCAGTACCTTCGCCGCCGCCAAGGCGCCGTGGCCGCCGCTGGGCAAGCAAGTCGCCTGGCTGCGTGCCAATCCTGGCAGCCACTGAGCCCTGTCAGCCAGCGGCCAGCCCGCGCAGTACCTGGTCGCGGGCGTAGTCCAGCCAGCGCTCGCGGGCGCCCTTGCTGTCCAGGTCGGTGCCGAGGAAGGCGCCCAGGGTATGCAGGTTGGAGTTGTAGAAGTAGCACAGCGAGGAGATCAGCAAATAGGTATGGACCACGTCCACATCAGCGCGAAACAGCCCCTTGGCCTGGCCGGCCTGGATGATCGGTGCCAGGGTATCGAGCGCCGCGCCCGACAGCGCCAGCAGGTGAGGCGATTTGCGCGAGTGCGTGCCTTTGTGCAGGTTTTCGCTGTTGAGGATGCTGATGAATTCAGGATGGCGGCCGTAGTAATCCCACACGAAACCCACCAACTGCTGCACCGCCGCCACCGGCTGCTCGAGGTCGAAGCGCTGGCGGCTCTCGGCTTCGTTGAAGCCGGCGTAGATGCCTTCCAGCACGCGAATGAACAGCTGCTCCTTGCTCTTGAAGTAGTAATAGATCATGCGGTCGTTGGACTTGGCCAGCCGCGAGATCTTTTCGATGCGCCCGCCCGAGTAGCCATCCTGGCTGAACACCTTGGTGGCGGCCTTGAGGATGCGTGCGCGGGTTTCTTCGGCTTGTTGGCTGCGCAGCCCGGAATTGGGAGTGGCCATGGAGGTCCTGTGGCTGAAAGTGCTGGGGCAATGATACTTCATGCAGCCGCGCTGCATGACTAGGGGGTGATGCAGCCCGACACGCTTGCGCTGCGCACCAAGGTTGCAGCGCCACGAACATGCCAGCCTCATTGAATTTTTGACATTCGCTTGACCGAAATCCCACCACCCCCTCGCTAGCCTGTTGCCCGCGGGTTTGATCAAGGTGGGGTTCATGAATTCTGTGCAGGTGGGTGAAGGCGAGGCTGCGGCCACCTTCGCAAAGGGCGCCCTTCAAGGTTTCGCCGAAGATGGCGTGGAAGACAAGCGTCTTATTCGGCAAGTGCTGCACGCGATGGGCCTGCGCGGCACCTTGATTCGCGTGCGCCTGGTGGCGCTGCTGCTGGTGGCCGGTGAGGCGGGCAGCAGCGTGGCGGCCATTCATGCGCGGCTTGAGGCCGATTCGGGCATGCCGCTGCGCGCCCTGAATACTTATGAAGTGCTGCGCCGCCTGGCGCGCATGGGCGTGCTCTCGGCCAGCCAGCGCGGCACCTATTCGGTGTCTGCGGCCACATTGGCCATGGTCGACGGCTTGCTGGCGGAGAAGGGCGCTTCGGTAGCGCTGTAAAATATTTCATCGTGCGGCGAATAAAAGTCGGCGCCTGAGTGTTCACTGCTTATACACACCCGAACAGGCCCGCCCCATGACCGCCGCCGCCCCCTCGCTCACCGTGCGTGAGCATTACGACAGCACCACTCGCTTCTTCCACTGGGCCACCGCCGTGCTGGTGGTGGCCTTGTTCGCCACCGCTCAGGTCTGGTCGTTCCTGGCCAAGGGCACACCGTTGCGCCACAACCTGCAGGCGTTGCATATCTCCATGGGCATTCTGCTGGCAGTGGCCATCGTCGGGCGGTTGCTGTGGCGCCTGACCCAGGGCCGCCACCTGGCTCGGCTGCCAGGCCTGGCCGGAATCGCCGCCAAGGCCGGCCACGGCTTGCTCTATGCGTTGCTGCTGGGGCAAATTGCGTTGGGCTTCATGTTCCGTTGGGCGCAAGGTGAAGCTTTCGAGTTTTTCGGCCTGTTCGCCGTGCCGCCGCTGATGCTGCCCAACCCTGAGTGGCGCCATACCTTGGGTGGGCTTCACGAAAACGTCGCCTGGGCCTTGATCATATTGTCCGGCTTGCACGCCTGCGTGGCCTTGGCCCACCATTGGTGGCTCAAGGACGGCGTGCTGCTGCGCATGTGGCCCGGGCGCGACTGACGCTTCCAAGCAGGAGCCCCTTGGTGGCCAACGACATGCCTGAGCCATACAGCACCGACAACGTTCGCCAGGGCTTGAGCGCTTGCCTGGCGCGCCTGTGGCGTTACGCCTGGGTGCTGTCGCGCCAGCGCCATGTGGCCGACGACCTGGTGCAGGCCACCTGCGTCCGCGCGCTGGAACGCGCCGGAAGACCTGCATGCCAAGCGCCAAAGGCTGGCGCTGGCATGAGGGTGCTTATTTCGCCGCGACTGCTTCCACCGCCCGCGGGCTTGGCGCCGCTTCCACTGGCTCGATGGGAGCAGGCGTCGGCACGTTCAGATCACGGCTGAACGTTTTGTCGACCTCGCCGCGGAAGAAGTTCTTGCCGTAGATCAACAGGCACAACACCACGCCGATCGCGAACGCCCAGCTGGCACCCTTGGTCGCCAATACCGCGCCGATCACCCCGGCGATCCCCAGGTCGCGCTGGCTGCGCGCTTCGAGAATGCCCAGGCGCACGCTCACATAACCCTGGATCAACAAGGTCAGGGACAGCGCCACGCCTAGAATCGGCTGCACCAGGGTCACCACCGGCAGCAACAGCAAGCCGGTGTTGGTGCCCCAGCGAAACGAGCCGACGCCGCCGATGATCGACTTCATCGCCTTCGGCCCGCCCTTGAAACGCTCGATGATCACCACCAGCATCGCCGCCCATTTCGGCCCGCACATGGCCACGTCAGGGCCGATGATGCTCATCAGCGCGTTGCGGCCGCCGAAAATCAGGTGGGCGCGGTCGGGGTTGTAGTCCACTTCCTCGTCGGTGCGAATCTGCTGGGCTTCATCCAGCAGCACCTTGGCGCTGAGCACGTCGCCGAACACGATGATGTACACCGCCAGCACGGTGGGAATCGCCGAGATGAACATCGACAGCGGCGGCATGCCGAGGCCGAACACCGTGTAGTGGGTCCACAGGCCGACGAAGTCCGGCTGGCTGATGCCCCACTTGATGGTCGGCCAGGCGGCCTCGTGGAACAGCGGCGCGATCACCACGGCCAGCAGGATGATCGGCAGAATGCCTAGCTTGGCGAAATTCCACCAGAAGGCGTTCTTCTGTTTCAGTACCTGGAAGTGCTGGGAGAAGATCAGGTAGAAGGCCAGGCCCACGGCGATGGAGATAGTCCAGGGGAACACGTCGAACTTGCCGCCCACCTGGAACACGGCGATCACCGCGCTGAGGCCGGCGCCGACGATGATGCCGCTCTTCAGCGCCGCCGGCACGTAGGTGAACACTTTCTTGGCCATGCCCGTGGCCCCGAGGGCTATGGAAAATACGCCGAGCATCAGCTGGAACGCAATCAAGGCATGGATGCGCTCCGGGCCCACCGGGAAGGTCGCGCAGTAGGCCATCAACAGCGGCACGGCGGGGGTGATCCAGCCCGGCACCGTGGGGTCGCCGAGCAGGTGGTGGGTGAGGTACAGCAGGCCGTTGAGCATGACCACGGCGAGGGCGACCTCGAAGGGCATACCGAGCAGTTCGGTCATCAGCGGGATCGCCGCCAGGTCAACCGCGCACATCAGCAGGCCTTGCAGGTAGTCCGGCAATTCGAATTTGTAGTGGAGGAAGGGCAAACGCACCTTGAACGGGCCAAGGGCGATGTACGGGCTTTCGTGCCGAGTCTGTGGAGAGCTGGACATGGGGGTTGCACCTGTTTTATTGGTCTTGTGGGGCTAGCACCCGGTACGTGGCCGGGTGCCGAATGATCGTCAAGCGGCGAGTCAATAGGCCGAGCGGTAGATCTTCTCGATGTCGGCGGCGGTCAACAGGCGCGGGTTGTTGCGCATCAGGCGGTCGATCTTGCTGGCTTCCTCGGCCATGGCCGGGATGGCGTCTTCCGGTACGCCAAAGGCGCGCATGCCCTTGGGAATGTCCACCGCTTCACACAGGTCGGCCATGGCCTTGACCGCCGCTTCGGCCGCGTCGGCGTCGCTCAGTTCGGCCACGCGCACGCCCATGGCCTCGGCGATGTCACGGAAGCGCTCGACGCAGGCCATCTTGTTCCAGTGCATCACGTAGGGCAGCAGCAGGGCGTTGCTGATCCCGTGGGCAATGTTGAAGCGCCCGCCCAGCGGGTAGGCCAGAGCATGCACGGCGCCCACACCGGCGTTGCCGAACGCCATGCCGCCCATGAGGCTGGCGGTGGCCATGTCTTCCCGCGCTTGCAGGTCCTTGGGGTTGGCGTAGGCCTTGGGCAGCGCCTTGGCGATCAGCTTGATGGCGCCCAGGGCGATGGCGTCGGTGATCGGCGAGCGGTTCACCGACAGGTACGCCTCGATGGCATGCACCAGGGCGTCGACGCCGCTGGCGGCAGTGACGCTGCGCGGGCAGGTGAGGGTCATCACCGGGCTTACCAGGGCGACGTCCGGCAGCAGGTAATCGCTGACGATGCCTTTTTTCAGCTGCGCCTGCTTGTCGGAGAAAATCGCCACGTTGGTGACTTCCGAGCCGGTGCCGGCGGTGGTCGGGATGGCGATCAGGGCCGGGCCCTTGCGCTTCACCAGGTCGACGCCGAACAGCTCGGCCAGCGGCCCTTCATGGCCGGCGAACGCGGCCACGCCCTTGGCGATATCGATGGCGCTGCCGCCGCCGAGGCCGATCAGGCCATCGTGGCCGCCGGCGTGGAAGGCACGGGTGCAGTCTTCGACGATGGCAATTTCCGGCTCGGGTTTGACCTGGTCGAAGATGCCGTACCGGCGCCCGCCCAGTTGTGCCAGGGCGAGGTCGACGGTGCCCGACTTGACCAGGATGGCGTCGGTGACGATCAGCGGGTTGTTGATGTTCAGGCGGGTCAGTTCAACGGCCAGTTGCTCGATGGCAGCGGGCCCGGTGATCAGTTTGTTGGCGATCTTGAATGCAGAGATGCTCATCGGCTCGTCCTATCTAGTTGTTTTTGCGCAGGGCGTGTCGAGTGAGATAGCGAAAGCTGTGCCAATTCGCTGAAAGCTCCGTGGGGCGGGGCCTGGCGCACGAAGTCGGAGTTTTTGTGTGGTGTTTTCGATTGAGTATGTGATCGCTATGGGCGGGTTTGATCCAGAAGCTAATCAGAACGCTCCCAGCGTTTCATCTTCTGAACCACGGTCGCCTGGCTGACCCCCAGCGCCTTGGCGGCGAGGCGCGTGGTCTTGTGCAACCGCAGGGCTGCACGAATCGCCGCGCGCTCGGCGTTCTCGACGATCTTGCGCAGCGGCAGGCGGGTCTGGTCGGCCTGCTGGGGGTTGAGGTTGAGGATGTCTTCGGGCAGGTCGAGGGCCTCGATGGTGTTGGCTTGGGTGGTGACCACCAGGCGCTCCACCAGGTTGATCAGCTCGCGAATGTTGCCCGGCCAGGGGTATTCGCACATCAGGTCGAGGGCTTCCAGGCTCCATTGCACCTGGCGGCCGTAGCTGGCATTGAAGCTTTCCAGGTAGAAGTGCAGCAAGGCCGGAATTTCCTCGCTGCGCTCGCGCAGGGCCGGAATGTGGATGGGCACCACGTTGAGGCGGTAGTAGAGGTCGGCGCGAAACAGGCCCTCGGCGACCCGCTGCTTGAGGTCATGGTGGGTGGCGCTGATGATGCGCACGTCCACTTCCTTGAGCTCCAGGCCACCCACCGGGATGAAGCGGTTTTCTTCGATGACTTTTAGCAGCTTGACCTGCACCGGCAGCGGCAAGTCGCCGATTTCATCGAGAAACAGCGTGCCCTGGTGCGCCAGTTCCAGCAGCCCGCGCTTGCCCTTGGGGCCGGCGCCGGTGAAGGCGCCCGGCGCGTAGCCGAACAGTTCGGCCTCGATCAGGTTCTCCGGCAGCGCGCCGCAGTTCAGCGCCAGGAACGGCTCCTTGGCGCGCGGGCCGGCGTTGTGGATGTACTGCGCGACCAGGGTTTTGCCGACGCCGGTTTCGCCCTGCAGCAGCACTTTCACCGAGCTGCCGGCCACCTGGCGGGCCAGGGCGAACACTCGCCCGGAGGCTTGCTGGTTGACCAGCGGCAGGGAGTTGAGCAGGTCGTCGCGCTGGCCGGCGTGCAGCTGGGCGGTGCTGTTGCGCAGTTGCTTGAGCTGCTGCAGTTCGTCGCGCTCATGCTTCATGCGCAGCAGTTCGGTCATGTCACGCACGGTGCTGACTACGTAGCGAATGCGCTGGGCGCCATCGAAGATCGGCGTGGCGCTGACCAGCAGTTTCTTGCCGTGGCTGAGGCTTTGCATCACCGACACCGGCAGGCCTTCCTGCAACACCCGCAACGACGCCGACTGGGAAATCACCCCTTCGCTCACCAGTACCTGCATGGGCCGCCCTACCAGGTCGGCGCTACGCAGGCCGGTCAGGCGCTCGTAGGCCTGGTTGACTTTCAGCGTGGTGCCATCGCCATCGGTGACGTACACGCCGTCGTGCAGGGCGTTGAGCAGTTCTTCGAAGCTGGCGTCGTTGAAGTTCATGGGCGGGCCGGGCGTGCGGGGTAGGGCGGGTAGTTTAAGGCTTTGCGGCGGTGAAGGCGTAGCCCGGCGCCGTACAGCCGCGCGGGCCGGCAAGCAGAATACCCCGGCAATCAGCCCCGGAACGGCCTCCAGCCGAGCGGTGCCCCAGCCGGATGCAGGCGGGGCGAGGGAGTGTGTTGTTTGAGTGCACGGCTGTCGCGCTGGTGACGCGTGGATGCCTGCAAGAAGGGCCTTCGGCGAAATGGCGCGCAATTTGCTGGCCTACCGTATCGGCATCAGGTTGGGGCCTGATGCGGAAACTCACGAGAGGTCGGTTATGAACATGCATGCTCAACGTCTAGTGCGTCGTATTTTCAACACCCTGCGGGCCCAGTTGATTGCTTCGCTGGCTTGTATGGCCATCAGTCACGCCTGATTCGGTGGTTCTTGTTGGGTGACCCCTCTACCGCGTGGCTCTGCTTGCGAGCCGGCCTTGGGGCCCCCGCCCGCCCTTGGCCCTACGCTGCGCTGCGGGTCCCCTCGCTCCGGCGCGGTTCCGGGGGTCGCCACGACGGGCCGTCCCTGGCCTGTCGTGCCTCGCTCGGCATCCATGCCTCGCGCCCCCCTGCACCGCGC
>Ga0308164_10004835_pt1 | contig 11178 bp, 12 predicted proteins | sample PhyTR2_FD_201031 | JGI IMG/M metagenome (GOLD analysis project Ga0308164, IMG submission 201031) | Phyllosphere microbial communities from UC Gill Tract Community Farm, Albany, California, United States - DLSLT.R2 | ecosystem: Host-associated > Plants > Phyllosphere > Unclassified | place: USA... | reverse complement strand
GCCGACCATCGGGTCAGCCGTTGCGTTCGCGGGCGCCTTGCGCTTCGCGGCAACGGGCTTTGCCTTGACGCGCTTGGCTGGCGCGGACGATTTGGCCGCAGGTTTCTTCTGAGCCGGCATCGTCATCCCGGGCATGTTCATGCCCTGCATCGACTGCGCAGCGACCGGAGCCGTGAGGGTGAGCATGGCGACCGACGCCAACATGGGAGCGAGGCGCGTCATGCGGCGTCTCCCCGCGGACGGACACTCACGGTTCGCATCATGCCGGCGTGCATGTGGTAGAGGAGATGGCAGTGGAACGCCCAATCGCCGACCGCATCGGCGGTAAAATCCCACGTCACCTTGCTGCCTGGCTGGACGATGACGGTGTGTTTGCGCGGCGCATGATCGCCGTGCCCCGTCACCAGCTCGAAAAAGTGGCCGTGGATATGGATCGGGTGCCCCATCATGCTGTCGTTGATGAGGTTGATCCGCACGCGCTCACCTTCGAGGAAGGGGATCGGCATCATCATGTCGGACATCTTCACGCCGTCGAACGACCACATGAAGCGCTCCATGTTGCCGGTCAGGTGAATGTCGAGGCTGCGGCTGGGAGCCCGCACGTCCGGGTTGCGTTCCAGCGCCATCAAGTCCCGGTAGACCAGCACCTTGTGGCCGACATTCTCAAGCCCCTGACCGGGGTCGCCGGTGCGATCCATCGGCATCGGCGAGATCGTCTGGACACCCGGTCCCTTCTTGACCTGCGGGGCTTTCGAGAAGTCGCGCATCTTCATGGACCCCATGTCCATGCCGGCCATGCCCTGCTCGCCGCCCATCGAACTATGGTCCATCCCCGCCATGCCGCCCGCGCTACCGCCCGTGGCCATCGCACCGTGGTTCATGGCCGAATGATCCATCCCTGACATTGTGCCGCCCTGCGTCATGCCGCTCATCGCCATCGCGCCTGCTGCAATGCCAGCGCCCGGGGTGGTGAGGCTGGCGGACGGATTCTTCTCGTTTGTCGGGTCGGGGCCGCGCATCTTGGCCATATCGCCGCCTGACATATCCATGCCGCCCATCGACGACATATCCATGCCCATGTCCTTCATCGTCGCGAGCGGGCGCGGACGGAGCGCAGGCACCTCGGCGGCCATGCCGGGGCGCGGGGCGAGCGTTGCGCGCGCCAGGCCGGATCGGTCGATTGCCTCGCCGACAAGCGTGTAGGCGCGGTCGTCGATCGGAGTGACGATTGCGTCGTAGGTTTCGGCGACACCGATCTGGAACTCGTCCACCTCGACTGGCATGACGTTTTGCCCGTCAGCCTGGACGATGCTGAGCTTGAGACCGGGGATGCGGACATTGAAGGTCGTCATCGACGATGCGTTGATGACACGCAGTCGCACGCGCTGCCCGGGCGTGAACAGCGCGGTCCAGTTGTCGCGCGGGCCGTGACCGTTGACGAGATAGGTATAGGCGGGGCCGGTCGCGTCGGAAATATCGGTGGGGTCCATCCGCATCTTGCCCCAATCCACGCGGTCCTTGAGCGGCTGATCCTTGCCGGAAAGCAGGCCGGCCAGGGTCTGACGCTGATAGTTGAAGTGACCGGGGTCGACTTTCATGTCGCGGAAGATGGTAGCCGGGCTGAGCTGGCTGTGGTCGGAAAGCACGATGACATGTTCGCGGTCGGACTGCACCGGATCGACGCCGACAGGATCGATCACGATCGGCCCGTAATGCCCAAGCTGTTCCTGAAGCCCGGAATGGCTGTGATACCAATACGTGCCGTTCTGCCGAATCGGAAACTCATAGAGGAAGCTCGAACGGGGCTTGATGCCGGGGAACGAGATGCCGGGTACCCCATCGAACTGCGGGGGAACGAGCAGTCCGTGCCAGTGGATCGAACTGTCCTCGTCGAGATCGTTGATGACATTGAGCCGAACGGTCTGCCCCTCGCGCAACCGGATCAGCGGGGCCGGCACGGTGCCGTTGATGCCGATCGCCTTGGACGCGCGGCCATCGATCATCATCGTCTGGCGCGCGATGCGGAGCGTAATGTCGTTGCCGGTGACGGTCGGCAGCGGCGTGATGATGCCTGCCGAATTGGTCTGCGCCCATGCCGGCATGTAGGCCGACAGCGCGAGTCCGCCGCCTGCAAGGGCGACACCGCGTAGCATCTGGCGGCGGTCGATAATGCGGCTCATACGATCCTCAAGGCTTTCGATCGGGAATGTTCCCCTAGCCTTGATACGCGGTGCGTCGTGCTACCCCTCAACGATCGCCTAATTGGTCGAGCAGCTTGGCACGCGCGCGATAAAGCCGCGTTTCCACAGCCTTCTCGCTGATCGACAACACCGCAGCGGTTTCCGCCTGACTCAAGCCTTCGATCGTCCGCAACACCAGCGGCTCCTTCAAGGCAACGGGGAGGGCAGCGATGGCGCGTGTCACCCGGTCCAGCTCCTGCCGATCGCTGGCGGCGTCGTCGATCGGCACCTGATCGTCTGTAACCGCCTCGGCCTCGATGCCGACCGGGATCGCGAAGGAGAGGAAGCGGCGCACGGTCCGCTTGCGTCCCCAATCACGGCATTTGTTGAGCGCGATCGTGGAAAGCCACGCACGCATCGACCGGTTGCCATCGTAGCGTGGCATGGCCCGGTGGGCGGCGACGAAGGTCTCTTGCAACAGATCCAGCGCCTCGTCGGGTTCACCGACGCAGGCGCGGACCATCCGGAAAATCGGTTGCCGATGGCGACGCATGATCTCGGCAAAGGCCGCTTCCCGCCCCGCGATGCTGAGCGTCGCAAGCTCGGCCTCGGTGAGCGAGGTCCAGTCGAGGCTCAACGCTGATCGTCGGTGAGCGCCTTCACCACCGCCTGGTCGAACTGCCCGGTCTGGTTCGGCCGGAGAAGCTGTCGCATGGCGAATATATGCGCGAGCGTAGCCTTCTGAAGCTCGCCCATGACGGCGTGGCTCCGATCGACTGCCGCGACAACGCGCGGTCCGTTGCCGTGTTCGACTTCGATAGCCTCCGCGAGACGGGCATTGTCAGCCCGCAACTCCAGCTCGAAGGCGCGTCGTTGGACCGCGAAGCGCTGTTCCAAGACTTGCAGGCGTGCCTGCTGGTCTGCGTCGAGCGCCAGCTTATGATGCAACACCTCGTGCAGCTCCGCGCCGGGCTGCACCGGCGAGGGAAGAAGTGCCCGCCCGATGAACACACCGCCGATCGCCGCAACAAAGCAGGCGATCACGCACAATATCAGCCGGACGCGACCGCTCATGGCGCGCCGGCAAGCAAGATCGACGGGGCGAGCGGCGACATTGGCCCGAGTGGCGAGAGCGCAGACACAGCCCCGGCCTCTCTGGCCGGAAAGCCCGCGCCAAATACGCCCATGACGAGCGCTACGGCGATCGTCACCGCGCCGATGCCGGTGCCGGCTCGCGCCGCTGGCCGCGCCGCGATGCGCGCAAGCACCCTGGCTTCCATTCCGTCGAGGCTGGCGGGCACGGGAGCGTGCGCCATCCTCGTCAACACTGCGTCGAGGTCATCCATGTCGTTCACTCCAACCCTCTAGCATAGGTTACGCATGCCGTAGCCCAATCCCTCAACACGACCTTTCGAGGGGTAGTCGATTGGGGCGCGTAACGAAGGATAGTCCCTATTCCGAAGGAGCCATCCGTGCGCCGCTTCCCTGTCCTGATCGCCACTGCCGCTAGCCTTGCACTCGCCGGCACCGCCTACGCGCACCCCAAACTGCTGTCTGCGAGCCCATCCGCAAATGCGACCGTTGCCAGGCCGACGCATATCGAGCTGCATTTCAGCGAAAAGCTGATGCCAGCCTTTTCCAAGGCCGAGCTGACTATGGCGGCAATGCCCGGGATGGCCGCCATGAAGATGGCCAGCGTAGCAAAACTGGGGCCTGATGGTCGTACGCTGATCGTCACTCCCAACGGGTCGCTCCCGCACGGCCGCTATAGCGTGGCATGGCAGGTGGTCTCGACAGACACGCACAAGGTCGCCGGAAGCTATGCCTTTGCGGTGAAGTGAGACGATGACCGATTGGTCGCTGATCGGCATCCGCTTCGCGCTCTACCTGACGCTGGCGGCGCTGTTCGGCCTCGCTGCATTCGGCATCTATGGGCTGCGAGCTGACGAGCGCGGTGATGCGCTCGCGCTGCGCGCATGGCTGGTCGGCAGCGCCGCCCTCGGCCTCTTATTCTCGGCCGCCTGGATCGTGCTGATGGCCTCCTCGATGGCGGGAACGCCAGCGTGGCCGATCGATCGCGAAGCGATCGGCGCGCTGCTCACCGGCTCTGCGATCGGGGCGGCCTGGAAGCTCCGCATGGTCGTGCTCGTTGTCGCAGGTGTGGCGGCAATGATGATTGCCCGCCACGGAATCTGGCTGTGCATCGTCGCGCTTTGCGGCGTCGTTGCCATCGGCACGCTGGCATGGACTGGGCACGGTGCGATGGATGACGCCGCGATCGGCTGGGTTCACCTCGGTGCCGATATTCTGCACCTCGTCGCTTCGGCGATTTGGGTCGGGGGCTTGTTCGGGCTGATCCTTCTCGTCTCGCGGCCCGCTGCGCGCGTCGATGCAGCACACCTTGAACTGACGCACCGCGCACTGCACGGGTTCGGGATGGTCGGAACGGTCGTGGTCGCTACGATCGTCATCACCGGCTTGATCAACGGCTGGATGTTGGTCGGTTTCGACCACCTCACGGACCTCGGCAAGTCGCTCTATGGTCGGCTCCTGCTCGCCAAGCTGGTGTTGTTTGCAGTTATGCTCGGTCTTGCCGCCCTCAACCGCTTTCGGTTGACGCCGACTTTCGAGCGATCGATCGCCAGTGCCGATCATCGCAGGGCTCTCGGTATGTTGCGCGCGAGCCTCGCAACCGAGACCGGGTGCATCGTCGTCATCCTCGGACTCGTCGCCTGGCTGGGGACCCTCGCTCCCCCTGCATCGGCGATGTGAGGATCGGCCGGGCGGTCCTCGTGGCTCCCGGCCTCCTGCTCCGATGGATCAATCGGCGGACCACTGCCGTTTGTTTCCAAGGGCAACCGACCCCGGCCGCGTAGAGTCTAGGTAGGCGGGCTTGACCTTGACACGATGTCAGACCCTACATGCCCTCGTGTAGAAGGAGTCTCACGCCATGAACGACCCTCATTCCCATACGTCTCAAGCCAGCGGGTGCGGCTGTTCCGGGCAGAGTACCACGGAGCCTGCGGCCGCGACTGTCTCTGCCGCGCCAGCGGCCTGCTGCTCGGGTGGAGCGGCTGAGGGGCCTCCCGAGACGGCGAAAAACGACGAGCATCACCCTCAGGCTGGAGGTTGCTGCGCTGGCGGCAAGGTCTCTGAAGGCGCAGCGACGGTTACGGACCCGGTGTGCGGGATGACGGTCGATCCGGCGAAAACGGCGCATCATGCCGAGCACGCCAGCCAAACCTACCATTTTTGCAGCGCCGGTTGCCGGACCAAATTCGTCGCCAACCCTGACGCCTATCTCGGCGACAAGCCGAAGCCTGCGCCAACGGCGACGCCGGGGGCTATCTGGACGTGTCCCATGCACCCGCAAATCCGTCAGGAGGGGCCGGGGACATGCCCGATCTGCGGCATGGCGCTCGAACCGGAAGAACCGTCGCTCGACGATGGGCCTAATCCCGAGCTGGTCGATTTCACGCGTCGGCTATGGGTGGCGGGTGTGCTCGCTGTGCCATTGCTGGCGATCTCGATGGTCGCCGAAATGCTCGGCGTCCATATGGTCAGTCCTGCCGCATCGCCTTGGGTACAGCTCGCGCTTACCGCGCCGATCGTACTGTGGGCGGGCTTGCCGTTTTTTCAGCGGGGATGGACCTCGCTTCGCACCCGCCATCTCAATATGTTCACGCTGATCTCGATCGGGGTCGGTGCCGCCTTCCTCTACAGCCTGGTCGCGACGGTCGCGCCCGGCATCTTTCCGCAGACCTTCCGCATGCACGGCGGCGTAGTGCCGGTTTATTACGAGGCGGCCGGAGTGGTGGTAGCCTTGGTGCTGCTCGGACAGGTCCTCGAACTGCGTGCCAGAGCTGCAACCGGGCGCGCGATCCGCGCCCTCATGGATCTTGCCCCCAAGACGGCGCGCCGGGTGCGATCGGACGGGTCCGAGGAGGAAGTCAGCCTTGCCGACGTGGCGGCCGGTGATCGGCTGCGCGTTCGTCCCGGGGATGCCATCCCGGTTGACGGCGTGGTGGTCGAGGGACGCTCCTCGGTCGATGAATCCATGCTCACCGGCGAGCCCGCCCCTGTCCTGAAGGAAGTCGACGCACCCGTCACGGGTGGAACGGTCAACGGCACGGGCAGCCTGGTCATGGAAGCGCTCGCGGTCGGGTCGGATACGATGCTGGCGCGGATCGTCCGCATGGTCGCGGATGCGCAGCGCAGCCGTGCCCCGATCCAGGCCGTCGCCGATCAGGTGTCTGGCTGGTTCGTGCCACTGGTCGTGCTGGTTTCTATCGCGACGTTCGTGGTGTGGTCGCTGGTCGGTCCTGAGCCGCGCATGGGTCATGCCATGCTCAATGCCATTGCCGTGCTCGTCATCGCCTGCCCCTGCGCGCTGGGTCTCGCTACGCCCATGTCGATCATGGTCGGGACGGGCCGCGGGGCTCAGGCCGGCGTGCTGGTGAAGAACGCCGAAGCGCTACAGGGGCTAGAGAAAGTCGATACACTGGTCATCGACAAGACCGGCACGCTCACGGAAGGCAAGCCTAAGCTCATTGCGGTCCAGACGATCGGCGCCATCGTAGAGAACGACGTGCTCGCCCTCGCTGCCGCGGTTGAAGGGCAATCCGAACATCCGCTTGCACACGCGATCGTCGTTGCCGCCAAGGACCGAGCATTGCAGCTCGGCACGGTCACGGACTTTGCCTCGCAAACCGGCCTGGGCGTCAGCGCCACGGTGGGTGGTCGCTCGGTCGTGATTGGGAACGCAGCGCAGATGAGCCGGGTCGGCGCTGATCCCAAGCCGCTCGATGAAGCCGCCGATCGTCATCGTAGCGACGGTGCAGGCGTAATCCTGGTGGCAATCGACGGCGCTCTTGCCGGCCTGCTCGCGGTTGCCGATCCGGTGCGCGCCAACGCCGGAGAGGCAATTGCCGCGCTTCGCCAGCAGGGGCTTCGCGTCATCATGCTGACCGGTGACAATCAGACGACTGCCGAAGCGGTCGGCCGCGCCGTCGGCGGACTCGACGACGTGCGCGCTGGTTTGCGCCCGGAGGACAAGGCGCGCATCATTGGCGAGCTGAAAGCGTCCGGTGCCAAGGTTGCGATGGCCGGCGACGGAATCAACGATGCGCCCGCTCTGGCGGCAGCGGACGTGGGCCTCGCAATGGGCACGGGGACCGACGTAGCGATCGAAAGCGCCGGCATAACGCTCACGCGCGGCGATCTGTCAGCGATCGTGCGAGCGCGGAAGCTCGCCCAGGCGACGATGCGGAATATCCGTCAGAACCTGTTCTTCTCGTTCCTGTTCAACGGGATCGGCGTGCCGGTCGCGGCCGGGGTGCTCTACCCCGTGGCGGGCATCCTCCTCTCGCCGATGCTGGCCGGCGCGGCGATGGCGCTCTCGTCCCTCACCGTGGTCCTCAACGCGCTGCGGTTGAACACGGTGAAGCTATGAACATCGGGGCGGCATCGGACGCCAGCGGCGTCTCGCAGCGCATGATCCGCCATTACGAGAAGATCGGCCTGGTTCCGGCGCCGCCACGGCGCGGGAGCTACCGGGACTATGGCGACATCGACGTCCATCGGCTCCGATTTATCGCCAACGCGCGCGACCTGGGGTTTCCGATCGAGGAAATCCGCACGCTGCTTGGCCTGTGGTCGGATCGGGACCGGTCGAGCGCGGAAGTGAAGGCACTGGCCGAGGCGCGCGCTGCCGAGCTGAGCCGCAAGGTCCGCGCACTGGAAGTCATGCGGTCGGCGTTGATTGACTTGGTGGACCGCTGTCACGGCGACGATCGTCCCGATTGCCCAATCATACGCCGCATGGAGGAATAAGGTCGCTCACTCAACGCGGCGGCGCGTCACGCCGTCGCGCCACGGGCGTTGCGACGATCGAAGCGTGATCCGCAAGGTTGCAGCTCGGCCGCGGATTGCGTCCATTGTCCGACCCATCTCGCGCGCGATCTGCCCGATCGTCTGCCTGGCCACCACGCGCTGACGAAGTTCGACATCATCGTCCTCGGTCCAAGTTGATCCGCGACGGGTGATCAGCCTAACACCTCCTCGATCACAAAAAGCCTTATGCCACACCTACGGCGTTGAAAAACTGTCATGTCCTGCCAAAACCTCGATCACTCGGCAGTTGCGGATGATGCCGTGCGCGTCGGTCTCGATCATTTCTTCTAGCTCCTGCCGAAGCGCTGTGAGGCGAATGATTCTGTCCTTAATATCGGCAAGTCGCGCGCGAGCAATTTCATCAGCCTCGTCGCAGGGCTCATCGGGCAAACCGGCGATTGCTAGGAGCTGCCTGATCGCCTCAAGCCTGAAACCAAGTTCACGGGCGTGTCGGATGAACTTGATACGTCGTATGTCGCCTTCATTATACATCCGCCGATTGCTGTTGGTGCGGGGCGGCACGGGAAGCAATCCGATGTCCTCGTAGTAACGGATCGTTGGCACTTTAACGCGGGTCAGTTCCGCAGCTTTCCCGATCGAAATCCCAATCTGCGTCATTCTCCTTGATCCTCTAGTAACATGAGGTTGTAGAAGCCCTGGCGCAGCTCGGGGCATCGGCTCCTGCCGATTGTTCCGTGACTGAACGAGAGTAGCGCCGCGCCCATGGTCGGGGAGCTGCTGTCGGTTCTAAAAAACCAAGGAGAGCAGACATGCCAGAAGAAACACCCGGTCAGCATCACGACCACCCTGGCCACACGCCTGGCGATCTCGACGAGCATGGTCATCGCGATAAGGCCGGGCAGAACGAAGTGCCGGGTCAGCATCACGATCACCCTGGTCACACTCCGGGCGATCTCGACGAGCACGGCCACCGCGACAAAGGCGGAACCAGCAAGCCCTGATGGAAGGGACGGGGGCGGGCAACTCGCCCCCGTTTACCGCCCATGTTCAATCTCGCCGCCAGAGCCTCGATTCCGGCAAGGTTCATGACGGTCGCCGGAAATCTGAAGAAGGGAGCCTTCATGCCAACAGCTCCTCGATTAGAAGCAGCCCCAAGAAGCCGATGAAGAACATGGCGCTGATAAGCGGCGTGTCGGGCTTCTCGTGCGCCTCCACCAACAGCTCCTCCGTCACCAGGTAGAGCAGCGCCATCAAGCCGAAGCTCAGGAACCCGGCGATGATGACGGGCGGGAAGGACGCGACTGGCGTCGCCAGCGCCGCGCCGATCGGCAGCAACAGCGCGAGCCCCGCCGTGATCGCGATGATGCGCGCCTTCGATCGGATTGTTTCTCCAAGCTCGGTCGTCACGGTCAATCCGAGGAACAGCACCTCAAGCGTCAAAGCGATGGTAAGCAGGACGCCAGCCTTCTCGCCGGCGACGAATGCTAGCCCGAGAACAAGCCCGTCGATCAAAATATCGACGCCAACCGCGCCAAGCATCGCGACCGGCCCGCTCGCCCTGCCTTCAAGGGCTTTGAGCGACAGCATGACGATGATGCCGAGCGCCCCTCCCGTGAAGGTCGCTATCGGCGACGCCTCGTGCATCACCTGGGGCAAGATCTCGGCCGCCGCTGCCGCGAACACGACGCCTGCCGCAAGGTGCTGCATGGCACTCACGAACGCATCGCTAGGCCGTCGCGACACGGCAAAAAGCGAGCCGAGCAGCACTGCCGCGACCGGAATCAAAGAGAATGCGACGACTGGCATCATGCGCCCTTTACCGCCGCCGAACTCCATCGATCCTTATAGGCCAGAAGCCGTAGTGCGTTGAAAACAACGACGAGTGTTGACCCCTCGTGCGCGAGCACGGCCGGACCGATACCCAAGCCAAGGATTGTGGCCGGCAGCAGCACAGAGACGACGCCAAGGCTCATATAGAGGTTCTGGCGAATAATCCGGCTCGTCTGCCGACTGAGCCCGACTGCAAAAGGCAGATGAGCCAGATCGTCGGCCATCAACGCAACGTCGGCGGTTTCAAGCGCCACATCCGATCCGGCTGCGCCCATCGCAATGCCAACGGTCGCGTTCGCCATAGCAGGAGCGTCATTGACGCCATCACCTACCATCGCAACCTTATCCTCGGCCTTGAGCTTTTTAATTGCGGCAACCTTGTCTTCAGGCATGAGGTCGCCCCACGCCTCGTCCAAGCCCACCTCCTTCGCAATCGCATCGGCGACGCGCTGATTGTCACCGGAGATCATAATCATGCGGGTGATGCCGAGTTCGCGCAGACGCACGAGCGTCGCAACAGCCGCCTCACGCGGCGTGTCCATCACGCCGATGACACCGAGGTAACGGCTGCCTTTTCTGACCACCATCGTTGTCCGGCCCGCCTCCTCAAGGCGCACACCCTTGTCGCGCATCGCTTGCGGCATGGGCTCGCCTTTTGCCTCTCCGAACAGCTTCGGGCTGCCGATGTGGACCAGCTCGCCCTCTACGATGGCCTGCACACCACGACCGGTGATGCTGCGCAGCTCCGTGGCCGCTGGAATGGCGGTATCGCCTAGCCGCTCCTTGCCGCCGGCCGTGATCGCCGCGGCGAGCGGATGATCGCTCAGGCTCTCGACCGCGACCGCGATGCGCAGCAGTTCCTGTTCGTCAGCCCCATCGGCCGGGACAATGTCGCTGATGCGCGGCTTGCCTTCGGTCAGCGTGCCAGTCTTGTCGAAAGCAATTGCGCGAAGCGTGCCGAGATTCTCGAGCGGCCCGCCGCCTTTGACGAGCACGCCGCCCCTTGCCGCGCGCCCGATGCCGGACAAAACGGCACTCGGCGTCGCGATGGCGAGAGCACAGGGACTCGCGGCCACCAACACCGCCATCGCGCGATAGAAGCTATCGCGGAACGGTTCATCGACCACGACCCAGGCGAACAACAGCAACACGACAAGCCCCAGCACGGCGGGCACGAAGATCCGTTCAAAACGATCGGTGAACCGCTGCGTCGGCGACTTTTGCGCCTCGGCTTCGCCGACCATCTGCACGACTTTGGCAAGCGTCGTGTCCTTGGACAGCCGCGTCACTTGCACCTCGATCGCGCCCGCGCCGT
>Ga0308164_10004834_pt1 | contig 11178 bp, 7 predicted proteins | sample PhyTR2_FD_201031 | JGI IMG/M metagenome (GOLD analysis project Ga0308164, IMG submission 201031) | Phyllosphere microbial communities from UC Gill Tract Community Farm, Albany, California, United States - DLSLT.R2 | ecosystem: Host-associated > Plants > Phyllosphere > Unclassified | place: USA... | reverse complement strand
TCATGAGCAGCGCATCGGAAGGCTGATCGAGCGGGCCTGGATCGGCCAGGTCCACGGCGATACGCATGTGGCTTTCACCGTTGCTGGTCTTGAGCGAGAGTTTTTCCAGCTCGATGTGCGGTTTGGCTGCCAGCAGCGTTTTCATCTGGGTGTTCATCAGCTCCTGATCAGCCGGGCTCAGCTCCAGACGGAACGGACGTTTCTCCTGCGCGGCCTCTTGCTGTTGAGGCAGGATTTTATCCTGATACAACTGATACAGCGCCTGAGTCGCCAACACATCGAAATTGGCGATCTTGAAGCCCATGTGCGCAGAACCGACGTCCTTGCCAGCGTAGGCAATCATGCCGGCATCGTAGTTGATCTGGGCTGCCAGGTTACCGGCATCTTCCTGCACCAGGTTGGTGTTGGTGAAATCGCGGATCTGTACCTGTGGCTTGCCCACCACCTGGAAACCCGCGTTCTGGATTTTCATGTTGGTGTGGCCCAGATAGAAACCGGACTTGCCTTTGGTGCCGCCCGTGTCGAAGGTCATGCCTTTGATTTCGATACTGACCGGGCCGTCAGGCGACGCGACATTGAGTTGCAGATTGTCCATGTTGCCCGCAAGGGTGAATTTTTCCGCGTTGGCCGACGACTCGGCATTCAGGTTGAGGCCTGAAAAACGGAACGTGCCGTCGACGTCGGTCATCTCCAGCGGGGCCATCTGCAGCGTGCCTTTGGTGGCGCGGTCATAACCAATGCTGGCCTGGCCCGTGAGCGGTGGCACATCCTTGCTCATGGCGAACCATTTCTCGGCGCTGGGGCTTTTTTCCATCTGGAAATTGCTCAGGGCCATGACCGGCAGCAGGTTCAGGGTCTTCAGATGCGACAGCGGAATGGGGCCGTGCTCGATATGGTCGACGAACAGAAACTGGCCGCCCTGGGTGCTATCGGACAGGTTCTGGATGTCGACGCGGTAGTGCGCCGTGCTGCTGAAGAAGTGCTTGTCGAGCGAGAGCATTTCCAGTTTGACGCTGGTGTCCGTGCCTTTGAACGACTTGGCCAGTTCCTGATTGGTCTTGCTGATCGAGTCGTTCAGCGCGCCTTCCAGTTGATTGCCGGTGTACCAGGCACCAGCCGTAGCCAGTGCGCCCGCTACGACGATGACGCCAATCGCTATACCTGCTGATTTATTCATAGTGACGTGAAGATATCCGTTCTGATGATGGGAAAGTCGTACCGGGACCGGCAGCGCCGATTGAAAGCCGCGAGAGACTATCATCGGCAGATCCCGTGAGCCCAGCCTTCATGGCCATTTCTGTGGGCGCGTAGCCGTTCCGTAAGCGCGTTGGACATGGCCTTGTGCCTTTTGTTGCGCACGCCAATCCCGTGGAAAGGTTTTGAAACAGACCCTAGCCACGGCCTTCCCGGAAACGTTAGGCTGAAATGAATTTAGAACAGGACGTGATCATATGAGCGAGCAGCAAAAACAACGAGGTCCGATCAAGGCCGTCATTTTCGACATGGATGGCCTGTTGCTGGACACCGAGGGGGTTTACACCGAAGTCACCCACTTGATTGCCAGTCGCCACGGTCGCACCTTCGATTGGTCGGTCAAGCAGCACACAATTGGCCGCGGTGCCCGGGACTTCTCGGACTACGTGATCAAGGCGCTGGAGCTGCCAATGTCGATCGACGAGTTCCTCGAAGTCAGGGAGCCCATGCTTGAAGAGCGTTTCCCGCGCGCTGCAGCCATGCCCGGTGCCGAAGCCCTGGTCCGTCATCTGGCTGCGCATAATATTCCGATCGCCGTGGGCACCAGTTCGTCTGTGCATTACTTCGAGGCCAAGACCACCTTGCACCGCGCATGGTTCGAGCTGTTCGACACCGTCGTCACCGCCGACGACCCGGAAGTCGGCGCTGCCAAGCCAGCCCCGGACATCTTTCTGGTCGCCGCCCGCCGTCTTGGCGTCTCGCCAGCCGATTGCCTGGTCTTTGAAGACTCACCGTTCGGTGTGACCGCCGCCAAGGCTGCCGGGATGTACGCCGTGGCCGTCCCGGACTCGCACATGCCGGTCGAGCAGTACGAGCATGCGGACCTGCTGCTGGGCTCGCTGGCCGACTTCCCGCTCACGGCGTGGGGGTTGCCTGAGCTCGCCTGAATGACAAGGAGATGCTGAGCATGAATTATCGAACCCTTGGCCAGTCCGGCCTCAAGGTTTCCACACTGACACTCGGCTCGATGATGTTCGGTGAGCAGACCGGCGCCGAAGAGTCGCTGCGTATCATCGACAAGGCCAGGGATCAGGGCATCAATTTCATCGACACGGCGGATGTCTACAACGCCGGGCGCTCGGAGGAAATCGTCGGTCGGGCCATCGCGGCACAGCGCAGTGACTGGGTGCTGGCCACCAAGGTCGCCATCGGCCCGGCCGACGGCGTGCCCAACCGGGCCGGCCTGAATCGCAAGCACATGTTCAATGCCATCGAGAACAGCCTGCGGCGACTGGATACCGACTATGTGGATATCTATTACCTGCACAAGGAAGATCACGACACGCCGCTGGAAGTGACGGTGTCGGCGATTGGCGATCTGATCCGGCAGGGCAAGATCCGCTACTGGGGCGTGTCGAACTTCCGCGGCTGGCGAATTGCCGAAATCGTCAACGTCGCGCAACGCCTGGGCGTCGACAAGCCAGTCATCAGCCAGCCGCTGTACAACATCGTCAACCGCCAGGCTGAGGTCGAGCAGATCACCGCTGCCACACACCATGGCCTGGGCGTCGTGCCCTACAGCCCGCTCGCCCGCGGTGTGCTCAGCGGTAAGTACGCCCCGGACATCGCTCCCGACAGCGAGAGCCGTGCCGGACGTCAGGACAAGCGGCTGCTGGAAACCGAATGGCGCACGGAGTCGTTGCGTATCGCGCAGCGAATTCAGGCGTATGTGCAGGACAAAGGCGTCGGCATTGTCGAGTTCGCCATTGCCTGGGTGCTCAACAACCAGGCCGTGACCTCAGCCATCGTCGGACCAAGGACCGAGCAGCAGTGGGACGGTTATACCAAGGCACTCACGGTGGAGATCACCGCTGAAGACGAAGCGTTCATCGATTCGCTGGTGACACCCGGCCATGCATCGACGCCAGGCTTCAATGACGTTCAGCACTTCGTCTCCGGCCGCCTGACGCGCTGAGACGATCACGCCTGCGGCCTTATGCCGCGAGCGCATCACTGTTGCGCTCTGGAACGGTCGTTTCAGAGCGCGCTGTCATAAAAACAACACGTGAAACTCCTGTTACCTATGAATGCGAACTCGGTACGTGGGGTCGATGAGCGCTAAGATAGACGCATATTTTGTCGAGCTCGCCGGGCTGCAGCGCGGTCCTGCGCTCGCCGCTAAACATAATGATGTTTGTATTTTCGCGACGGACTGCCAAGTCTTGGCTAGTCTGTCGGCAACAAAGCGATTAATTGGACGTTGTCCAGCCAGGGTTGATGAAGAAGTAGGTCAATGCGCAAATCAGATAGAGAAGCCTTTCTGGGCTCCGTACTGGGCAATGAGCAGCCTCCGGCGCACCTTGCCAGAACCGTGATTGAAGAAAAGCTGCGAAACGCCATTATCGATGGCAGCCTGCCAAGCGGCACGGCATTGCGCCAACAGGAACTGGCGACGCTGTTTGGCGTCAGCCGCATGCCTGTGCGCGAAGCACTGCGCCAGCTCGAGGCGCAGTCGCTGCTGCGTGTCGAGACGCACAAGGGCGCGGTGGTCGCACCGTTGATCACCGAAGACGCGGTGGATGCCTATGCCTTGCGCATTCTCCTGGAGTCCGAGGCGTTGCGCCTGTCTATCCCATTGCTGGACGCCGATGATCTGGCGACGGCGAAGGGCTATATCGAGCAGCTTGAGGTCGAGACGGATTTCGGCCAGATCGGCAGACTCAATCGGATGTTCCACCTCTCGCTGTATGCCAAGACCCACAACAAGCGTCTCATGCGTCTGGTTGAAGAAGGCCTGAACGAAGAAGAACGCTTCCTGCGTTTCAATCTTTCCGACATGGGCTTGGGGAAGCTCTCCCAGGATGACCATTGGCAGCTGTTGCGGCTCGCCGAGCAGAAAGCGATCGAACCCTGTGTCGAAGCACTGCAGCATCACCTCAACCGTGGTGTTCAAGCCGTCACTCAATACCTGACCAGCAAAAAGGCCACCAAGGCCAAGCCGACCCGCACAGCGAAGAAAAAACCCGCCTGAATCATCAAGGCGGTCTATCCAGCAGGCGATGACTCAACGTCTGCGGATTGGCCGCTTGCACCTCCCGCCCTCCTCTTCACAGCTCCTCGATACATTGCCAGGCTCAACCTCGGCATGGCGTTTTTATCGCTATTTTCCTGATCTGCCGGATGGCCCAACGTCGGAATAAGGCAAACTCGACCGTGGCGCTGAGGAAACCAACCGGAGGATGTTCCCTGGCTACGGCTGAACGGCTCGCGCAGGATCGGAGCGGTTCTCTGTTCATCTGAACTCAATGGATAAGGAGTTGTTGAACGGGGCACACAGACATTGGAAGTCATTTCCAACTTCGCCCATTAAAAAAACCAGAACCCTGATTATTCAGCACATCGGCAACGCTGGGCGAGGCATTCGCTCATTATTAATAATTCTGGCTTAATCAGTCGGGAGGGTTGTCTGCGCGCCTGTAAAACGTATTCACCACGTTTTATATGGCAACTTACATGCTTAAAAACGGCTCATTAAATATTATTAAAAAAATGATTGCAGCCCTTGATAAGTTTGTTTTAAGTTTTCTTCGTCGTCAGTGATGTCGCGGCTTACCGGGCTAGACCTCTTGATATACAAGGGCCATCGCTCGGAAAGCCAACGCGGCAGGGTGTCTCGAATTGAAATAACCGATGCGTGTTTGCGGCGAACAGGCCCCTCACACTCTGGCCTGAGTTCGCCTCTAAGCCGGCATTTCATTGCGTTTTATCGCGGCACTGTCGACACGTTTATATCGTAGAAAACTGCAGCGTTACTTACCGCCCTCTTTCAATAGGAACGTCACTATGACTTGTGAAAAAACACGACTCGCACATAAGAAAGTTGAACTTGGCCGTCATCCGATCTTTGCAGAAATTACGACATTGGATGTACTCCGGCGCTTTATGGAGACCCATGTATTCGCCGTCTGGGATTTCATGTCGCTGACCAAGCGCCTGCAACAGGAGCTGACCTGCACCCAATTGCCGTGGCTGCCGCCGACAGATGCTTCCGCTGCCCGCCTGATCAACGAGATCGTTCTGGGTGAGGAATCCGATGACCGACTGGGCGCGGGTCATTACAGCCACTTCGAGCTGTACCTGGATGCGATGCGCGAGATTGGCGCGAGCACGGTACAGATCGAGCGCTTCATCGAACTGCAGAGACAGGGCCTGCGTTACACAACCGCACTGCAACACGTCGACGCGGGGCAGGCGGCGACGGCATTCGTGACACACACGCTCGACATCGCCCTGCATGCGCCGGCACACAGCGTTGCTGCGGCCTTTCTGCATGGACGCGAGAGCGTCATCCCACAGATGTTCCAGACCATCCTCGATGACTGGGGCATCACCGCCCACCAGGCACCCACCTTCCGCTACTACCTGGAGCGCCACATCGAAGTGGACGCCGAGGACCACGGTCCGGCAGCAGAGCAGTTGCTGGCTCGTCTGGTTGCCGACGACGCGCAGCGCGAGCGAGAGGTTTATCAGACCGCCATCGCCGCTGTGGAAAGCAGGGTCCAGCTATGGGACACGCTGCGCCTGAGCATGCGAACGCCGCTCGTGCAGGCCAGCGCGTAAGACCCGCCCGCAACACCCTGAAGCCTTTACAAGGAAGCCATCATGAAAGCAGAAGACTACATGTCGTTCATCGATGCGTGGGAAGGTCGCGCCACCATTCGTACTCGCCCACGCAGGATGGTCGAGAACGATGACAAACTGATCTACCCCCTCAGCCGCCAACCGCTGGTGCTCAGCGACACGTTCACCCGCGAGTGTGCGCATTTGCGCGATTACGCGCTGGTGCAGAGCCTCTACAAGTTCATCAATGATGTGGTGATCTTCGAGACCGAGATCGTTGACAGGACCGCGCGCAGTATCGCCAAGGACCACTTCACGATTCGCTTCCCGTTTGCCTGTCGCTATGACGCGATGACGGTGGTGGTCGATGAGGACTATCACGCACTGGTCGCGATGGACTTCATGCAGCAGACCATCGCCCTGACGGGCATAGAACCTATCCCGTTGCCGGACGAGATTGAACTCAGCCGGGCCATTCCCGCCGCACTGGCTCTGGCCCCCGAGCATCTGCGCAGCGCAGCGGAGCTGATCTGTGTCGCCATCGCGGAGAACACCGTGACCAATGACGTGGCGGCGTTCGCCAAGGACGAATCGGTCAAGCAATCGGTCAAGGGTCTGATGGCCGACCACTTGCTGGACGAGGGGCGTCACTCGGGCTTCTGGGCGCGGCTGGTACGCATCTACTGGCACACCGCTCCCCAACAGGACCGGGAATCCATCGCCCGCATCATGCCGGTGTTCATCGCTCAATACCTGACCAACGATATTCAGAATGGCTTCGACTTCACCCTGATCGACCACCTGCAGGTGCCGGACACCGTCAAGCAGGCGCTCAGGGATGAGACCAGGGCTGTGAGTTTTCCAGTCAACCGCCATCACCCACTGGTGGCCAACATCGTGCGCTTCTTCAAGAACAGCTCGATGCTGGACGATCCTTGTGTGCAGCGGGCGCTGGCGGACTATCTGCCTGCGCAGGGGACGCTGCAATGAAGCGCCTGGAGATTGTGCTCATCGGTCACAGCCTGACCTTGAGTGAACTGAATGCCGAGCTGCTGGACCACGGGCATGGCGTGCGGCATCTGTCTGATCAGCAGGCGCTGGACGCGTTGACGATGCCTGATGGCGGCGTGCTGATCGAAGACGGCAGCCTGGACCTTTACGAGGAACAACTGAATGCGTTCGGCCACTGCACGCATCTGCGCCTTCGGGTCGGTTTCGGCAATGCGCTGGAGTACGGGTTACCTTGGCTGGAGCTGCTGTGCTGGCATGGCGCTGCCCAGGCTCGACGTTTGATCGTTCGTGAGTGGCTGCCGGTCGAGGAATCAGGCAACGGGCGCGTACTGCGTGATGCGGCTGTCGCTGCCATGGTGGATCTGTCGGCATTGCAGATCAGCCGGTTATCCAGAGACGACGACTATTTCAACGGTCTGACAAGCGTCACATCGGCCCAGAGTGATCGACAGCATGGCTTGCAGGCGATTGATCAATTGCTGTTCGAGCATCGTCTGAACCAGACGGATCAACCGCACCTGCTGAAACGGGCCGAAACACCCATCACCGAGCGGCTGGAGCAGGCGTTTCTGAAGTTTGCCGAGCGCCCGGCACTGTCCGTTCACAACCAGACGCTCAGCTATCGGCAACTGCACGCGCACAGCCTGGCTATCCAGCGCTTGCTGCGGCCGTTGCTGGCGCACGCGAAAGCTGACGCACCTCCGGTGATTGGTATCTGCCTGCGAAAGTCGCCCGAGCTGTATGCCGGCATCCTCGCGATTCTGGGTTGCGGTGCGGTGTACCTGCCGCTTGATCCCGGCCAGCCTGTGCAGCGTCAGCAGTACATTCTGGAAAACTCGGGGGCGATGCTGTTGCTGCACGATGGCGCGCACCCGCTGGCGGCTGCGGAGTTTCCGGCACTGAATATTGCTGCGCCGCCTGTAGAGGACGGAGCTTCAGCACATGCATACGTTACTGCCGATCAGGATGCGCCCTGCATGGCGCTGTACACGTCGGGCACCACCGGGCAGCCGAAAGGCGTATTGCTCAGCCAGCGCAATCTCAGCCACTTCACCGCCTGGTATGCCGAGCATGTGAGCCTGAACGAACACAGCCGGGTGCTGCAATTCTCTACGCTGAGTTTCGACTCGTCGATCATCGACATTTTTCCCACCTGGCTCAGTGGCGCCGAACTGGTGGTGCCCGATGAAGACCAGCGGCGTGATCCGTTGCAGTTGGTCCGCGTGCTGCAACAAGGCATCACCCATGCATTCCTGCCGCCGGCGCTGTTGAGCATCCTGCCGCTGGATCAGCCGCTGGGGCTTGAGCATGTCATGACCGGAGGCGACGTCTGTGAGCCGCATGTGATTGCGCAACTCACCGGCCAATGTCATTTCCACAACCTGTACGGCCCCACCGAAGCCACAGTGTTGGTTACCGCCTGCGAGTTCGCTTCGTCCAGCAGCAACCGCCATCTGGGCCGACCGATCGCCAACAGCCAGACGTGGATTCTGGACGAGCAATTGCAGCCCGTGGCCGAGCAGACTCAAGGGGAGCTGTACATCGTCGGACCCGGTGTGTGCCTGGGCTATGTAAACAACCCCGAGCTTACCGCCGAGCGTTATGTGTGGCTGACGAAACCGGATGGGCAACTGATGCGTGCCTACCGTACCGGCGATATGGCCAAGTGGACGGCTGACGGTATCGTCCTCAGCGGACGCCGTGATAATCAGGTGAAGATTCGCGGTTTTCGGGTCGAGCCGGAAGAGATAGAGCATTGCCTGCGCGACAGCGGGCTGTATCGACAGGTCGCCGTGGTGATCGACAGGCAGCGGCGAATTCTGGCGTTTCTCGCTCAACCGTATCTTGAGCATGACGAACAGGCGTTAAAGGCGCATGTACAACGCCTGTTGCCTGATTACATGCATCCCGCCGTCTACACGATGTTGCCCGGCCTGCCGTTCGCCAGCAACGGCAAGGTCGATCGCAAAGCGCTTCTGGAAATACCACTGAGCTTTATCGGGCAGCACACTCGTCGCCAACCCGAGACTGAGCAGGAACGGGCGCTGCTGGAGCTATGGGGCGAGCTGTTGGAACTGCCGCCAGACGACATCTCGACTGATGAAAGCTTTTTCAATCTCGGAGGACACTCGATCCTGCTGTCGCGCCTGTTGCTGGGCGTTCGTGAACGCTTCGGGCGGAGCATTCCCATCAATCGTTTTATCGAAGCACCTACCGTGCTGACACTCGCCAGCCTGATCGACAGTGACGGCACTTCTACCGGAGTCCTCAGTGCTCAGGCCCTGCGGGATGCGAACCCGGACTTTCAGCTGGCTACATTGCCTGTCAGCAGAATGGGTGATGTTCATAAGGTGATTGTCACGGGTGCCAACGGCTTCCTGGGTGTGCATATCGTCGAAGCGCTGCTCGACTGGGGGGCAACCGAGATCGCCTGCCTGGTGCGCGAGACTTCTGGACAAAGCGCGCAGCAGCGCTTCGAACATGCCCTGCGGGAAAACCGCCTGGATCACCTGGACCTGAGTCGCGTGAAGGTCTATCCCGCAGACCTGACCAAGCCTCGGTTGGGGCTCAGTGAAGCCGTGTATGAACGACTGGATCTCGAGTTTGGTGCGTTGGTGCACAACGCTGCCAATGTGAACCATGTTCAGGATTACGAAACCCTGGTCAAAGACAATGTGGCCCCGGTCTTTGAATGCCTCAAGCTGTGTGAGGGGCGCAGTAAAAAGGTCTTCAATTTCGTTTCGACGCTGTCAGCCTGCAGTGCCATCGATGCCGCCGGCAATGTGCTTGAACAACCCGCTGCCGCGACCCCGCCGATCTACATCAAGAACGGCTACAACCTCTCCAAGTGGGTGGCTGAGCGCATCCTGCAATGTGCCCGGGACCAAGGTGCCTGGGTGAATATCTATCGCCCCGGCAACATCGCCTTCAACAGTGTTACCGGTGTGTGTCAGCCACAGAAAAACCGCTTGATGCTGATGCTCAAGGGCTCGCTGCAATTGGGTCAGGTTCCGGCATTCGCCATCAACTTCGACCTGATGCCGGTGGACTTTCTGGCGCGCTTCATCGGCTTCCATGCCAACCGTTATCAGCCAGAACACGCGGTGTTCAATCTGCATAACCCCGAGCCCTTGAGCTGGAGCGACTACGTGCACGCCTTCCGCGAGGCAGGGCGTCAGTTCGAGTTGGTCAGCGTCGAGCAATGGCAGGCGCAACTCCGGCGCGTCGACAGCCAGAACGCGCTGTTTGGCGTGCTGGGGTTCTACCTCGACGGGTTTGAAGAAGACATCGGCGACATCTCGATGATCGAGCACCGCAACACCCTGAACGGCATTCGTCGCATGGGCGAGCCATACCCGCAAAAAACTCCGGCGTTGTTGCGCAGGGGCTGCGATTACCTGAAAGAAATCGACTTCATCTGAGCCATTACCCACTGAGATAAATGGAGAACGACATGAACACACTTCACAGCAATCTGAAACCCGACACCCTTATCAAGAACCCGGTGGCGTGCCGAGTGGTGTCCGCCGTGGACGTCTCCGGTGACGCGGCCAGCGTGTGGGCTGTCGTCGGCAATTTCGGCGGCTTCCAGGCATTCATACCGGCGCTGGAGAGCATTGAGGTCACTGGCGAAGGTCCGGGCTCGGTTCGCAACAAGCTGTTCAAGGATGGCAATGTGGCCATCGAACAACTGAACTCCAGGGACGATCAGGCGCTTTATATGACCTGGTCACTGATCCACACCAGCTTGCCAGTCAGCAATCTGTGGGCGGCAATGACAGTGGAAGCCAGCGGTGATGGCGATACCTGCATCGCCAGTTGGACGATTGCTGCCGACCCTGTTGAGGGAGGGCCTGAAGGGGATGCATTCGAGGCGTTTCTTCAGGGGTTTGCAGATGGCGCAATGAGTAACGTGCGCAGCCTGTTTGGCTGATTGACGCTGCATCAAGCAGTCCGCTCGGAGCAAATGCCTGAGCGGGCTTCTTTATTTGATGACCCATAACGACAAAACCCCTCATCGCGTAAGCGATGAGGGGTTTCGGAATTCAATCTTGACGATGACCTACTCTCACATGGGGAAACCCCACACTACCATCGGCGATACATCGTTTCACTGCTGAGTTCGGGATGGGATCAGGTGGTTCCAATGCTCTATGGTCGTCAAGAAATTCTGTTGCCGATCCGTTAGCAGGTAACGTTCCAGCGAATTTTGGTGACTTCTACTTAAACAAAAACCCTCAACGCGTAAGCGATGAGGGTTTCTGGAATTTAATCTTGACGATGACCTACTCTCACATGGGGAAACCCCACACTACCATCGGCGATACATCGTTTCACTACTGAGTTCGGGAT